>Ga0075423_10001056_pt1 | contig 23712 bp, 19 predicted proteins | sample SoiMethybrSBSTD2_FD_80114 | JGI IMG/M metagenome (GOLD analysis project Ga0075423, IMG submission 80114) | Bulk soil microbial communities from a Populus tree surrounding site in Tennessee, USA - Soil MetaG P. TD hybrid SBSTD2 | ecosystem: Environmental > Terrestrial > Soil > Tree plantation... | reverse complement strand
GCGCGAAGATTCACGCGCACCGCTCGTAACATCAGTCAGTCCGCCTCGATCTGTCGCACTCGTTCATCACGCGGTGTTGGTATCAGGCTTGAACAACAAACAGGTATGGACCGCATACGCATGCTGCACGCTCGAGGAGGTCGAGGAATACGAACCGCATATCGTAAGTGGCTCTGTCGTCTTCGCAGGTGTCGACTATGCAGAGATTCTCGAGAAGGCCGCACTCGAGGCAGACGTCATTCTCTGGGATGGCGGCAACAACGATTTCCCGTTCTACCGTCCGACTCTGCACGTCGTCGTCGCAGACCCGTTGAGACTGGGGAACGAGCTGAGTTATTACCCCGGCGAAGTCAACCTTCGCATGGCTGATGTCGTCGTGATCAATAAGGTCGACGCGGCCGATCTCGCCACCGTCCAGGAGTTGCGCCATCACATCCGCCTCGCGAACCCACGCGCGCTCATCGTCGAAGCGGCGTCGCCGGTGCGTGGGGACAGGCCTGATTTGATCAGCGGCCGGAAGGTGCTCGTCATCGAAGACGGACCCACGTTGACGCATGGTGAGATGCGGTTCGGTGCCGGAACCATCCTGGCGCGGAAGTTCGCGGCAGCCAGAATCGTTGACCCTCGACCGTACGCTGTTGGAAGTATTGCGCACGCGCTCGACGAATACCCGGCGATTGATTGCGCGCTGCCGGCGATCGGTTATAGCGATCGCCAACTGCGTGACCTCGCGACGACGATCGAGCGCGTGCCGTGTGATGTTGTCGTGGTCGGGACACCGATCGATCTGACGCGATGGATCAAGATTTTTCCTCCGGTGGTGCGAGCTTCGTACGAGTTACAGGAGATCGGCCATCCCGACCTCGGAGACGCTCTGGATGCCTTTATCCGAAACGTCCAGTTCGATATCACTCAAAAAATGGGGTTGGGAGGATCCAACTGGGACAGCCGTCAGCTGGTCCATTTCGCCAACAGTGAGTAGTGAACGGATGACCATGGCAATTTCGCAGCGAGGCCGGCTTTCTCGTGGCACTCGTTGCCGTTCCGGCGTCCTCGCAAGCGATGCGCCGCAAAAGCGACAGGTGGTCGATCCCTAATTCCGGCAATCCATTGCCGCCGGCCAACGTTTAACTCATGCGAATCGCGGTTTCCACGGCGCGGTCTCAGCAAGTCGCTTGATCGTTTTAAGCATCCTGCGACTCATGACAAAGCCAACGGGATCGATCAGATAGGGTCCATTTCCCAGCTTGGCCAGGATCCCCTTGCCAACGGCATGACGCCCGCGCTCGATGAGCCGCGTCACCCCATCTTCAGTCTGATGAAGATAGAAGCCCCATGTGGCTTGCGAGCCGTTGGTGTCGGGCGGGCCGCCAAGAACGAGAGCACGCCCTGGGTCGAGAATCGACACACTCGGCCCGGATCCGTTGGCATGCATCCGAACTTTCTCTCCGGCGTGCAGCTGCTGCAGCTCGCTGCGCAGTTCCAGCACGTTGTGGATGTCGCAGCCGGCAAGGTTCTCGAGGACCTCATAGCTGAAGAAACCACCGCGGCCCTGACCGATTTGCACGAGCCACGGCCAGACGGCGGCGCGCGGCGCCAGGATCCTGATCGCGTGCGTGTACGTCCAGGTCGGCGCCTTGACGATCTCGTCGCCTGGCAGCGATTCTTTCACTTCGTCCGCGGTTGCATTCCATCGTGTGCGCCAGCGATGAAGAAGCGGTCCGACCGCGAGGTTGAGAGCAATCAGGAATCCACCCACGAGAGCGTCGAAGTACCTGTTCATTGTCGTTCTCCGTCGGAGCAGCCCGGGCGATCGTCGACTGTTTCCCTGACGACCGTCGAGTTCCCGCCCGCATGCGAAGAGGTCAGCGCAAGGTGCGTGCCCAGCCTGCGGTTGATCCTTTGACGCAGTGACTACCGGGCATGCTCGTGGCCGATCGTTGTCATGTGGTCATGCATCGACTTCTGCCGCGCGACGAGTTCGGTGAGAACAGCCGCCATCTCATTGATCTTCTCTTCTCCTGATGCGGCGTTCATCTTCGCAATCAGATCCTCGAGCTTCTCCTGGCCCGCCTTCATGTCCGCCATCATCTTCTGGCAATCAGCCATCATTCCCATCTCACTGTGGGGCTTTGCCGGCGCCTCTTTGGTCTGCGCCCGAGGCGTGGCCGCGAGCGCGATTGCGGCGAGACATCCGATCCAGACTCCGTTTCTCAATGTGTGCGCGATACGAGTCATCGTGACCTCCGCATCCGACCAAGGCATCAGACGTGCCAAGCCAGAGCAGCATGGTTCTGTTGCGTCACGACATGCGAGCCCGAGTGCGGCGGGAAAGATTCCCGGGGCTCGCGAAATAGTCCTCGGCGAATGAGTCAGGACCGTGAATGGGTGTGCTGCCGTCAGACGATACGGGCTGGCACTATGGTTGCCTGAAAAGCGATAGGCGACCAGCGTGATCTGATTCCACGGCTGATCGCTGCAGTCACGCGAAAGGTTGGGTCGTTATGAAACGCTTTACGCTTCTTACTGTTGCGGCACTCGCGCTGCTAGTTCCTACGGTTGTCGATGCCGGACAGGCCCCATTCGTGTACCGTCCTGAGCTGCGTCAATGGGTGCCCATCCCGCCCGAGCCTGAGAAAGGCGTGATCACGCGGACGCTTCGGGAAGAGATCGCGCGTCACGAAGCCATGGCGCAGACCTACCGTGGTACGCGCATGGCGCAAGCGGCCGTCCACTGCGATCGCTTGATCAGGCAAATGCGCGACGCCCAGAAAGAAAACTGAGCGTTCGTGTTCCGGGTCGGCGTAACGGCCGACCCGTCAAGGACCAGCCGTCGCTTTGTCGAGCAACCCTTTCCCCTCGGCACAGAAATCGGTATCACGCAAGCGGCGATAGACGTATCATCCCGGCGCCGGTTCCCTTGTGGCGACCGACTCTGCATCCCGTTCACAGCCGAAGGAGGACTCGATGACCGTTACGCGACGGATTCTGATCGCTTCGGTAGTTGGGTTGTGCACTGCAGCGTGCGGCACGTCCACTCCGACCGCACCGAGCGCTCTCGCCAGTGCGGCGCCTGGCACACTCGCGGTTACTGAATCATCGGCACGATCGGCGGCGGCTGCCGTGAGCTGCACCGTCGATATCGGCGCTACCATACACCCGTTGCCCGCGTTTCATGTGTACGTCAACTGGTTGAACGCGTCGACTGCCGCGTCTGGCCTGCAATGCGGGCAGGTGAACTCGCTCGACAAGAAAATGGAGTCGCTCGCCGAGGCGCTCGATGCGAACCCGCCGGCCTTCGAGAGAGCATGCGGCGTGTCCATCGCTGTGGCCAGGGAAATCGATGCGCTCATGAACACCGGGCAGCTCCCGGCGCTGACGTTCCCGGCGCCAGTTCCCGGAGGACCGACGACCTTGGAGCAGATCGCCGAGGCGCTGAGCGAAACATGGTGCGCGGCGGCGCGCGGCGAGATCACGGGACCCCGCTCATAGAACCGTGGCCTCTCGGGTGTTCGCCCGAGTCAGTCTTTCCCGGGAGGGCGCGCATTATAATGCCCGCGGCCAGCCGTTAGACGTCAGGAGGTCGTATGCGAGCTAGTTTCAGGGCCGCGGCGTTGCTGATCTTGCTCGGCGCCGTTCTTCCCGCCGCCGCCCGCGCGCAAGCGAACCCCGACTGGCACCGCGCCATTCCCGGCTTCAAGATCGCCGGCAACCTGTATTACGTCGGAACTGCCGACCTCGCGGCGTATCTGATCGCCACTCCGCAGGGCAACATCCTCATCAATGGGAACTTCAAAGAGGATGTGCCCGCTATCCGAAAAAGCATCGAGGGGCTCGGGTTCAAGTACGCGGACACGAAGATCATCCTGATCAGCCACGCTCATGGCGATCACGATGAGGGCGTCGGCCTCATCAAATCTCAGACCGCCGCGCAGCTCATGGTGATGGACGCTGACGTTGCCGCGGTCGAAAGCACTGCGGCCGGACGGACCGGCGCCAAGGTCGACCGCGTGCTGCACGATCGTGACACGGTCGAACTGGGCGGCGCGAAGCTGACGGCCCGTCTCACGCCCGGCCACACGCCGGGGTGCACCACGTGGACGATGCAGGTAGCTGACGGCGGCCGGATGCTCAACGCCGTCGTCATCGGCAGCCCGAATGTCAACGCCGGCTACATCCTCGTCAACAACAAGAACTACCCGCAGATCGCCGGCGACTACGTGAAGACGTTTGCGCTGCTCAAGACACTGCCGGTCGATCTGTTCCTCGGCGCGCACGGCGCGTACTTCAACCTGAAAGAGAAGCTGCCGAAGATGAGCGCCGGTGGCCCGAATGTCTTCGTTGATCCTGAGGGCTACAAAGCGTACGTTGCCGAACGGGAACAGGCGTTCGAGAAGGAGCTGGCCAAGCAGAGGGGCGAGGCGCATGCCGGCGACGCGGTTGGATTCGAGGTGGCATGGGATCACGTCGCGCTGAGCGTGCCGAACATCGCCGAATCGATCGCGTGGTACGACAAGATGCTCGGCTTCAAGGAAGTCCGGCGCGGAGGGCCGCCAACCGGCCAGCAGACCGCTGCGATCCGGCGCGGCAACATCACCATCGAATTGTTTCAGCTGCCGAACGCGGCACCACTGCCGGAGTCGCGGAGGAATCCTTCAGAAGACTTCCGCACGCACGGGGTCAAGCACTTCGGCTTCGAGGTCAAAAACCTTCCTGGCGTCCTTGCCGAGCTGAAGGCGAAAGGCGTGAAGATGGCGTTCGAGATGCGCGACAATCCGGGCACGGCATTCGCCTTCATCAGCGACAACGCCGGTAACGCGATCGAGCTGATAGAGCACAAGACACCACAGTAACGGGTGAAGAACCGATTCCTTGCAGGCTCATTTGCGAAGGAGAAACCGATGGGTTCGAAACGATCTGTTCGACGGGAATTTCTCAAGAGTGGCGCCGCGTTAGCCGGCGGTCTGACGTTGGGAGCGGCAGCGCCATCTCTCGCCGGTCAGCAGGCTGCGGAATCCCACCATGCGCCACCGTCGTGGCCCATGATCAAGGGTGACAAAGAGTCGAATTTGGTCGCCTACGGCGACCGCTCGAAGTACGTCACCTCGGTACGCATCGCCCATCCCGTGGGCGGCAGGCCTTCTCCCGATCAATTCGGGCTGACGTTTCATATCGCGTCGCCGCTCCAGGATTCGGTGGGCGTGATTACGCCGTCCTCACTCCACTACGTGGCCACAACCCGCGGCGCGTTCATGCCGGACATCGATCCCAAAGAGCATCGTCTGATGATCCACGGCCTTGTCGATCGTCCGCTCACCTTCACCATGGAGGACTTGAAGCGTCTTCCGTCAGTCACCCGTCTTCATTTCATCGAATGCGCGGGTAACCGGTCGTCGCGGAGCGGGAAGAACGTCCAGCAAACGCACGGGATGGTGAGCTGCGCCGAATGGACTGGTGTGCTCCTGTCGACGCTGCTCAAGGAATGCGGCGTGAAAGACAGCGCGAAGTGGTTCGTCGCCGAAGGCGCCGAGGAAGTGAAGGGCGCGTCGAGCATGCCGATCGCCAAGGCGATGGATGACGGCCTCGTCGCCTACGGCATGAACGGCGAGGCCGTGCGTCCGCAGAACGGATTTCCGCTGCGGCTGATGGTGCCCGGGTTCGAAGGGATTTTCCACACGAAGTATCTGCGGCGAATCAAGGTCGTCGATCGCTACTACATCAACTACAACGACTTCGGCCACCTCGATCAGGATCGTGACGAGGCGGCGCTCGGATACCAGATCGGGCCCAAGTCAGTCATTACGTTCCCGTCCGGCGAACAGCGGCTGCCCGGCAAGGGCTTCTACGAGATCAGCGGGCTGGCCTGGTCTGGTGGCGGCGCGATCAAATTGGTGGAGGTGTCAACCGACGGCGGGAAGAAATGGAACAAGGCCGAGTTCAAGGGCACGCCGCAGCGCATGGCCTTTACCCGTTTCGGCTATCAGTGGAATTGGGACGGAAACGAGACAGAGATCCTGTCGCGCTGCACCGACGAAATCGGTCAGGCGCAACCGACGCGCGCCCAGATCGCCAAATACTGGAACAAACCGTACGATCAAACATTCAGCGTGCCTGGGTTGGACAACAGCGTTCAGCCGTGGCGCATCGCGAGCGACGGGAGCGTGACCAATGGGTTCGCATAAGATTCTCGCGTTCGCGTTTGTTGTGCTGATGGGCGTCTCCGTGCTGGCGCAGGGGCCCAAGTACGGGATAGGACGCACGCCGACGACGGAGGAGATCAAGGCGATCGATATCTCCATCGGTCCGACCGGAGAGGAACTTCCGCCCGGCAAAGGAAGCCCCAAGGAGGGCGCGCAGCTCTATCGCACGAAGGGTTGCGCCGCATGCCACGGCGCGCAAGCCACCGAAGGCCCGGCTCCCAATCTGAAAAGCAAAGATCCCAAGAACCCCGATGTCTGGGCGCGGGGACGAATCCTGCCGCTTCGCGCGCCGTTTGCGACGATCGTCTGGGATTACATCAATCGCGGCATGCCTCTCAACAGAGAGGGCACGCTGACCCCCGACGAGGTGTACTCGCTGACGGCGTATCTCCTCTTCATCAACGATGTGATCCCGGAAGACCAGGCACTCGATCAGCAGAGTCTGCCCAAGGTCAAGATGCCCATCGGCGACAACTATGCCTTGGTGCCTGCTGATTGGAAGCCGGGCACGCGAAGGCTGAAAGGGTACCCCTACTAAACGCGCGATCGCGGAGGACCACATATGAGAATCGGTGCGTGTGTCATCGCGTTGCTGCTGGTGGCGACGTCCGCCCTCGCGCACCACAGCAACTCGGCGTTCGACGGCGACAAGGTGACGGTGCTCACAGGCACAGTCGTGGAGTGGAAGTGGACGAACCCGCACGTGTGGATCATTCTGTCGGTCGATGACGGCAAGGGCGGCAAGGCGCAGTGGTCTATCGAGGGACGTACACCCGGCCAGTTGGTTCGCGCGGGCTGGTCGAAGACCACACTGAAACCCGGCGAGACGATTACGGTCGATTTCAGCCCGGCGAAGGACGGCAGCCCCACCGGCCTCCTGACGCGCGTCAGGCGCGCTGATGGCACCGTCGTCGGTGACCCGGCGCCGCCGGCGACTCAGTAGTCACAGATGAAGGACAACGTCATGTCGAAGACCGTTGCCGTGTTCTCTTCGGTGCTCCTGTGCCTGCTGTTTGTATCGATGGCATTGCTTCGCGCGCAAACAACGCCACCACCCGACTTCACCGGCGTGTACGCGCCGATCGATCCGTTTGGTCAGGCAAGAGCCGGTGGAGGCGGCCGCTCCGCGGTGCCGCCACCGGCACCGGGGCCTCGCGGAGAGGTGCCGCCACCACGACCGGTGTTGGTCCTCGATGGACGTGCGGGCCGGCCAGACAACGCGCCGAAGCTGACGCCTGAGTACCTGGCCAAATGGGAAGTCATTCGGAAGTCGCGCATGGCCGGATCGGATGAATTCGATCCGAACGTCAGGTGTCTCTCTGGCGGCATGCCCAACATGATGTCGATGACCTACGGCATGGAAATTCAACACACGAAGGACAAGATCACCATGTACGGCGAGCTGAACGACGTGTATCGCCGGATTTTTCTGGACGGCCGCAAGCCGGCGCAGAAAGCCCTCGATGATCCGACGTTCGCCGGGTATTCCACGGGGCAGTGGGAAGGGGACACCCTCGTCGTGGACACCGTGGCCATTCGCGAGGACACGCTGTTCGACACGTTCTCGCCGCACAGCGATCAGTTCACCGTGCGCGAGCGCATCAGGTTCACGTCGCCTGGCGTGCTCGAGGATCGGATCACCTCCATGGATCCGAAAGCGCTCGTCGAACCTTTTACCTCGGTTCGAACATATCGGAAGGTATCGCCGCCCAACGACGAACTGCGCGAGTTCTCCTGCGCGGAGGGATTGGGGTCCGTGAAGTAGACTCGTCGCCATTTTCACAATGGCGTAGAGGCCGCCGTAATCAGTCGCTCCAGTGCGGCGCCGACTCGACGGCCGCGGCGGGCACGCCGGGCGTACCCTCCTGCTGACCGGCGATGGTGATGGCGAAGATCACCATCGCGGCTACCTCACAGCCGGCGGCAACGAGCGTCAGGGTGCGTGGACCGCGGATCAGGAGCGCGCCGCCGAGGATTCCAGCGGCGGCCTGCCCGAGGTAGATCGCCGACGAGTTGAGCGAGAGGACAATCGTCCCCACCGGGCCGGCCATGTGGAGCAGTCGCTTCTGCTGCGCCGGCGCAAACATCCAACCAACCACGGCCCAGCACGCGACAAGCGCCGTGAGAATGACAACGGCAGTCGGACGAGGCAACGTGGCGCGACTGAACAGCCACAACGCGCCGAAGACGATCACCATGCCCATCAGCGAGAGCGTCACAATCCGCCGCGGTGGATGGCGATCGATGAGCCACCCCGAAAGCAGGTTCGATGCGACTGCGCACACGCCGAAGACAAAGTAAATAACGGTAATGCTGACGCCTTCGAGGTGCGCGGTCTCGCTCGCGAACCACGCCAGGTAGGTGTAGACGCTGAAGACGCCCATGACTGCGACGGCCGTCACCGTGAGCGCGCCCAGAACACCAGGAATCGCGACGGCGGCGAGCCGCTCCCCGAGCGAGACGATCGGGGCCGGGGGCACCGGTGGAAGCGCCCGCGCCAGCGCTCCCCATGCAACGGTGCTGAGGGCGGCGACGAAGAGAAACGTGTAGCGCCAGTTCAACCCCTGACCGATGAGGGTTACGATTGGTACTCCGAGCGCGGTGGCGACGGTCAAGCCTGACAACACCGCCGCAAGTGCGCGTCCGCGTTCGGATATCGGTGCGACCGTGGCGGCGGTGGCCGACGCGGCCGGCATGTAGAGCCCGGCGACGAGAGCGGCGGCCGCCCGCGCCACGATCATGATTCCGAAGGACGGCGCTACGGCCGCCAGCACGTTCGCGACCGTGAAGCAGGCCAGCGACACCATGAGGACACGGCGCCTGGAGGCCGTACCTGTAACGACCGCCATGACTGGCGCCGCGAATGCGTAGACACCAGAGAAAACCGTGATGAGGAGACCCGCCTGCGGCAGGGTCACACCGAGATCGCTCGCGATCTTGGGAAGGACGCCGCTGATGACGAAGGCATCGGTGCCCAGTGCAAACGCGCCCAGCGCAAGCATCAGCACCGGCCGGCGGGCGCTGCCGCCGGGCAGCGCGTCGGCGAATCCGTTCAGCAATCGCATCCCGCTACTCTACCGGGAACGCCGTATTGCCAGAAGGTCATTCCGGAGGCGTTGACTTCGGCTCGCCAGCGGCGGACGATGGTTCCATGGGTCGTGCGTTGCTGTTTGCAACGTTGGTGGTCATCGGCGCGCGGCACGAATCTGCGCAGGCACAGGCGCAGAGCACGCTCCACATCACGGTCACGCTGACTGATGCCACGGGAAAGACGACGCCGGTGGCACGCCATGCGCTGCTCATCAGCGACGAGCCGCCAACCACGGAGCCGAGACGCATTTTCACCACACTGGCTGGTACGGCCGATGTCTCGTTGCGCCCTGGTCACTATGTCGTGGAATCCGATCAGCCGATGGCGTTCCAGGGCAAGAGCTACGAATGGTCGCGTCGCCTCGAGATTGTCGCCGGACGTGACGCGACGCTCGCGCTGACAAACGACAACGCATCGGTCGGCGCCGTGACAGCCGCGGCGACATCAGCCACAGCTCCAGCGACGGACCCTTCGCTTCTCGCATCTGAGTGGCAGGAGAGTGTCGTAGCGTTGTGGACGCCGACCCAGCACGCGTCGGGATTTGTCGTCGATGCCCGCGGCCTGATCGTGACCAATCAGCGCGTCGTCGGCACGGCGACATCCGCCGAGGTGCAGTTTGCAGAGGACGTCAGGGTAAGAGCGACCGTTCTGGCGCTGGATCCTGAGCGCGACGTGGCCATCCTCTGGGTCAATCCGTCGCTTGCTGCATCACTGCGACCGCTGCCGCTCGGATGCGGCGAGACGAAGCCGTCGGTGGCGAACCGGCAGGCGCTGTACACCGTCGACGTGGGGATGGAGGGACAAAAGCGCCTGACGCCCGGGGACGTGACTGGCGTCGGGCCGCGTCTGATTCTGGCGGACATGAGACTCGTGCGGGCCAGCGCGGGCGGGCCGGTTTTTACGGCAGCTGGCCTGATTGGATTCACGACGCTGGATGATCGGGATCCGGATGCCCGTTCGGATGCGCGGATCGTCAGGATCGACCAGGCCTGCGAAGTGATCGCCTCGGCAGAGAAGAAGATGGCCGAGACGACAGCGCCCGATTCGACGCACCTGCCGCTCGATCCGCGGCCGGTTGCCGTCAGCGCGCTCACCGAGGCGGTGAAGAATCGCGCCGGCAGTCTGAGTCCGTACTCGATGAGCACGATCGACTTCGACATCGCGTTCATCACACCGGTTCACGTCTACGGCGCGAAGGATCAGGTGCGGCGTCCCGTGATGGACTTCGGCAACTGGTCGGAATACCTTGCCGACTATCCGCGCGCGCTGCTGGTGCGCGTCACGCCAAAGATGGCGGAGGGTCTATGGGCCAAGATGGCGCGCGGCGCGGCGATGACGCAAGGGATGGAGCTGCCGCCGATGGCGCGCGCGAAGGCTGGATTCCTGCGGATGCGCGCCTTCTGCGACGACACGGAGGTGACGCCGATCCACCCGTTCGCGGTCTCACACCGCGTCTCGCAGACCGAGGCGATCTACGAAGGGCTCTACGTGTTTGATCCTGCTGCGCTCGGTCCGTCGTGCAGCGCGGTCAAGCTGACGGTCTACTCCGAAAAGGAGCCCGACAAGGGCGACACCCGCGTCGTCGATCAGAAGCTGCGCGAGCAGATCGCGCGAGATTTCGCGCCGTTGTGATCGTTCATCGCTCCTTTGAGAGCGAGGATATACTTCTCGCGCTGAAGGAGTCCGCATGCGTCTCCGGTTCCTGCCCACCGCAGCGTTCTTCATCGTCTCGATCGTCGGAGGCACGCTCGCCGCCCAGTCGAAGCGCCCGATCACGGAGACCGATCTGTTCCAGTTCACGTGGATCGGCGATCCGCAAGTCTCTCCGGACGGGTCCCGTGTCGTGTTCGTGCGGGTGAACGTGAATGCAAAGAAGGACGGATACGATTCGGCGCTTTTCGTCGCGGCGACCAGCGGCGACGAGCAGCCGCGGCGATTGACGGCGGGGCCACGCGACTCCTCGCCACAGTGGTCGCCCGACGGCAGCAGCCTCGCGTTCGTCCGCGGGCTCGAACAAGACGGCAAGCGCCTGCCGCCGCAGCTGTTCCTGCTCTCGATGCGTGGGGGAGAGCCGCTGCAGCTCACCGACCTGCCGAAGGGGGCCGCCAGCCCGAAATGGTCTCTGGATGGTACTCGCATCGGATTCAAGACCGAGACGTCGCAGCACGATCTCGAAACACGTCTGGCTCGCGAGCGGCGCGGCTGCCGGGACGACAACGCCAGGACCGCTGCTCGAGAGTCTGCCGGATCAACGCAACCTTCGCCGGCCGATGCCTCGAACGCCGCCAGCGATGGCTGCACCGATGAGGCGACACGCGAATCCGACATGCGCACGATCACACGTGCGGTCTACCGGTCGAACGACGATGGATATCTGGATCCGACCCACCCGGCACATATCTGGGTCGTCGATGCACCCACCCCATCACAGGACGTGGCTGTGCCAAGGCAGGTCACACAGGGCGCCTGGGGAGACGACGACTTCGTGTGGTCGATCGACGGGCGTCAGATCTACTTCATCCGCTCGCATCTGCAGGAGCCCTCCTACGAACGACCCAGGAGCGATCTGTTCGCGGTGAACACGTCCGGCGGCGACGCGCAGCTGCTCAATGCGCTGAGCATCGACGTCGCGCATATGGCGCTGTCGCCGGACGGGAGCCGACTCGCATTCGTGTCCAGCGTCAACGAGCCAGTGCGCTCGTATTCGCAGCCGGACCTGTGGACGGTGGCGCTGACCCCGAACGCCCAGCCGCACAACCTGACTACGTCGTTCGACTACGACGTGGCAGACGGAGTCGGTGGCGACAATGCGCCGCCGCGCGCGGCCGGTTCGAGTCCTGTGCTCTGGAGTCACGACGGGCGATCGATCATCACAGTGGCGGCGCGGGAGGGCAGCGCGAACCTGTACCGGTTCGATGCGGAAAGTGGAGTCGCACGCGAGATCACGCACGGCAAGCACGCGGTCCAGAGCTACCGCAGCTCCGACGGCGGCAGACGCATCGTCGCCCTCATCTCGACGCCGGTGGAAATCGGCGACCTGTTCTCCATCGGTGACGGAGAGCCGCGGCGGTTGACGCACGTCAACTCGGCGCTCTTCTCACAATTGAATCTGACGATGCCGGAAGAAATCTGGTACCAGTCGTTCGACGGCACGAAGATTCACGCCGGGGTACAGCGGCCGGCGGACTTTCAGCCCGGCCGGAAGTATCCGCTCATCCTCGACATCCATGGCGGTCCGCATTCGGCGTACGGATGGGTATTCGATCACGAGTTCCAGTGGTTCGCGGCAAACGGATATCTGCTGTTGTATCCGAATCCGCGCGGGAGTACGAGCTACGGCCAGGAGTTCGGCAACATCATCCAGTACAAGTATCCGGGCGATGACTATCGGGATCTGATGGCAGGTGTCGACGAATTGATCAAGCGGGGGTGGGCCGACCCGGACCAACTGGGTGTCACCGGTGGCAGTGGTGGCGGCGTGCTTACGAACTGGACGGTGACGCAGACCGACCGTTTCAAAGCGGCCGTCTCGCAACGCGACATCTCCAACTGGGCATCGTGGTGGTACACGGCCGACTTCACCCTTTTCCAACCGGAATGGTTCCGCCAACCGCCATTCCGGGATCCGCAGGAGTATGCAAGCCGCTCGGCAATCACGTCGGTCGAGAAGATCCGAACTCCTATTGCCTTCATCCTCGGGGAAGCCGACTGGCGCACGCCTCCCGAGAGTGGCGGGGAGCAACTGTTCCGCGCGCTGAAGTTCCTCAAGCGTCCGACCGCAATGGTCCGCTTCCCGAATGAGACGCACGAGCTGTCGCGAAGCGGACAGCCCTGGCACCGGATCGAGCGCCTGCGGGCGATCCTCGGCTGGATGGACAAGTACATCCGAGGCAAGGACGTGGCGCAGTTCAGGGACGTCATGAACGCAGCCGAGAAGCAGTAGACGACGGAGCATGTCATGGCAAGTCTGTTCAGAGGTTCGACTGTTGTTGTGGCCCTCGCATCGGCGGTGATCGGCGCGCTCGTGACAGTGACAGTCATGACACGGACCAGCAACCGGCCTTCACCGGCCGCTGCCGTCCCACGTACTGCTGACGGAAAGCCGGATTTCAGCGGAATCTGGCAAGCGCTCAACGAAGCCCATTGGGATCTCGAGGCCCACGAAGCGCGACCGGGTGCTGTCATGCAGCAAGGCGTCTATCCCTTCGAGTACGCGCGCGTGCCCGCGGCCCCCGTGCTTGCGCTCGGTGCTGCCGCCGGCGTGCCCGGATCGGTCGGCGTCGTCGCGGACGATGGAAAGATCCCGTACAAGCCAGAGGCCGCAAAGATCAAGATGGAGAACGGAGCGCATTGGATCGACCGCGACCCGGAGCTCAAGTGCTATCTGCCGGGCATTCCGCGCGCGATGTACATGCCGTATCCGTTCCAGGTCGTGCAGAGCGCTAACAAGATTCAGATGGCGTTTGCATTCTCGACGGCGGCCCGCACGATCCACCTGGACGAGGTGGAGGGGCCACCCGATCTGACCTACATGGGGCATTCAGTCGGACACTGGGATAGCGATACGTTGGTCGTGGACGTAACAGAATTCAATGGCAAGAACTGGTTCGACAGGGCGGGCAACTACCATAGCGAGGCACTGCACCTGACTGAGCGCTTCACGCCGATCTCCATAGACGCCATTCAGTACGAAGCGACGATCGAAGACCCAAACGTGTTCACCCGACCGTGGAAGATCGCGATGCCGCTCTATCGACGGCTGGAGCCGAACGCGCAGTTGCTTGAATATCGATGCATGGAGTTCGCTGAGGAGTTCATGTACGGAGGCCTCCGCAAGCAGCCGCTCGTCCACCACTGGGAAGGCGAGACCCTGATCGTGGATATCAAGCGGAAGGCTTTGGAGGGGGACAAGCTCCAGGACTGGTACCGCAGGTAAGCAGTCCCTGCAACGCGGGAGTCACCGGAGGAGGTTTTCCGATGATGAAGAAATTCGTCGTTGTTGCCGCCGGTTGCGGTCTTCTTCTCGTGATCGCGATCGCGCCGCTCGGAGCGCATCACTCGTTCGCGGCCGAGTTCGACGCGAACAAGCCGGTGAAGTTCAAGGGTACCGTCACGAGAATGGAGTGGGTCAACCCCCACGTCTGGCTGCACATGGACGTCAAGACGCCCGACGGAAAGACCGAGAACTGGGCGTTCGAAGCGGGTACGCCGAACGTACTCTTCCGGCGCGGCTTCACCAGGAAGTCTCTTCTTCCGGGCACTGTCATCGTCATCGACGGGTATCAGGCAAAAGACGGGTCGCGGAGAGCCAACGGACGGGACATCACGTTCGAAGACGGGAAGAAGCTCTTCATGGGCTCATCGGGGACAGGGGCGCCGTACGAATTGAATCAGAAGCCCGAGCCGGTCAAGTGAGCCGCGGGTTGGCGCGACATCCGCGCTTTCTGATGCGCGCGTTGAGAAAGTCTTCAGGAGGTTCACGATGAGCAGGAGATTGTTCCAAGTACTCGGCGTTGCCGCAGTGCTGCTCCTGGTGGCCCTGCTCCTCAGATTGGCTCGAGCCCCGCTCGACGCCCGAACGCCGGTTGCGGGTGCCTCGCCAGCGACCGCGTGGGGAGAGCCCGATCTGCAGGGGATCTGGACAAGGACGACCAACGAACCGTTGCAGCGGCCGGCGCGATTCAAGGACCGGGAATTTCTCACGGACACGGAACGGGCCGAACTTGATAACAAGATCTCGGACATTGTCGGACGTGAATCCGACGAGAACCGCCGGTCACGCGGCACCGAACAGGACGTCAGCGGCGGCTATAGCGCGTCGGTCTTCACGTCTCACCTGCCGGTGGGTCGCCGAACATCGCTGATTGTCGATCCGCCCGATGGACGGATTCCCGCGCTGACGGCGCAGGAACAGAAGAAGCGCAACGACCTTCGAGAGTATGCATTCGCCCTCCTTCAAGCCACCGATGTGTGCAAGAACAACCTGCTCGCTTGTACCGGCTGGAAGTACGGTCCGCCTTCCGCGCGACGTTCGCAAGCGCCTCCGTCCTACATCATGGACGGCATCATCGGGGGCGGTGGCGGCGGAATCAATCGCTCTGACGGCCCGGAAGATCGCATCTTGAGCGAGCGTTGCCTGTCCTCGTCACTCCCGGATTTCGGCGGCTTCCGCCGGATCGTGCAGTCGAAGGGAGAGATCGCGATCTTCTACGACGTGGGTCAGGGACAAGGTTGGCAGCGCATCATCCCAATCAGCACGGCACCGCACCTTCCCGGCAACGTGCGTCTCTGGTGGGGGGACTCGCGCGGTCGATGGGAGGGAAACACGCTCGTTGTCGATGTGACGAACTTCTCGCCAAAGTCCAACTTCCAAGGGGCGCATGAGAATCTTCACCTCGTGGAACGTTGGATGCGCACCGACGCCGAGACGCTGCAGTACACGGTCACAATCGAGGATGCCACGGTGTGGACCGCACCCTGGACCGTGACGCTCGACCTGAAGAAGCAAGACGACAAAGCCAATCGGATTTATGCCGAGCCGCGGTGTCACGAAGGCAACTACGGGCTGGCGACGATGCTGGCTGGGGCTCGGGAAGACGAGCGCGCATTCGTGGCGGGACGAGGGCCTGATCCGGCCACGAAGTGTCTCGCGGGGTGCGGAGGGTTTGCCGGAGGGTTCGCCGAAGAGGGCGAGGACGCAAACCCGATTAGATGACCTCGCGCGACGTGGAATTCGCCGGATTTCTTCGAGATTTCAACTATCTGCACGCGTTGCGGGGCGCTGGGAAACACGTGTCGCCAACCCTCGTACTCGGCTACACTGTGCCCTGACTGAAAGTTTATGCCTGGGATGGAACGGATGGTGCCCACGGCTTTTCCGAGTGCGAGACTCGCGACCACCTGTGTGGCGTGGTTTGTGTTGATCGTGTCCCTGGGCAGCCAGGCACGACCGTCCGCACAACAACCGGCGCCGCCAGCGAAAAGCGCCCAGCCATCGTCCCCCATCGGTGCCGTGTCAGCAGCGTCGAGCCAGCGCCAGACGCTCGATCGCTACTGTGTCACCTGCCACAACCAACGACTCGTTACAGCCGGATTGAAGCTGGACGACGCCGATGTCGCCAACCCGGGCGCAGGCGCTGAGATCTGGGAAAAGGTCGTACGCAAGCTTCGTACTGGCATCATGCCGCCTCCCAACATGCCGCAGCCCTCGATGGACGATCGCGTGGCGCTGCTGTCATGGTTGGAAACGTCGCTCGACAAAGCCGCCGCCGCGAAGCCGAATCCGGGCCGCACTGAAACATTGCGGCGTCTGAATCGTACTGAGTATCAAAACGCCATCCGAGATCTCCTGGCCGTCGACATCGACGCCGCATCGCTCCTGCCCGCCGATGAAAGCGGGCACGGCTTCGACAACGTGACGGTCGGCGACTTGCCCCCCGCTCTTCTCGACCGATACATTTCGGCTGCGCAAAAAATCAGCGCGCTGGCAATCGGGAGCACGCAAACTTCTCTTCAGAGCGACATCATTCGTGTGCCGCCCGATGCCACGCAGGAGGGGCATGTCGAGGGACTGCCGGTCGGCACGCGCGGCGGCGTTGTGTTTCCTTACACGTTCGTGCAGAACGGCGAGTACGACCTGCAGATCTATCTCGCGCGCGGTTATTCCGGGGATGTCGATGGTTTGAAGGATCCGCAGCCTCATGAGATCAAGGTGTTGCTCGATCGGACGCCGATTGGAGAATTTACTGTTCAGAGACCTGAAAACGGCGACGACTCGCTCATCGACAAGAATCTGAAGATTCGCGTACCCGTGACGGCCGGTCCGCATCAAGTCGGCGTCACGTTTGTGAAGAATTCTTCTTCACTGCTCGAAACCGGGCGCCAGCCTCTCCAGTCGCGATTCAACGAGAGGCGACATCCGCGCGTCACTCCGGCGATTTCCCAGGTGTCTGTCACGGGACCATACGCGCCGCAGGGCGCGGACGACACGCCGAGCCGTCACCGGATATTCGTCTGCCGCCCCGCCTTCGCCAAAGGCTCCGGCGAGGCAGGCCCGTCAACGTCCGAAGAGACAGCGTGCGCGCGCCGGATCCTATCTGCATTGATACGGCGCGCGTACCGTCGCCCGATTTCCGAAGCCGATCTGGAACGCCCCATGGCGTTCTACCGTGAGGGGAAGTCAGAGCGCGACTTCGAGGCGGGAATAGGGAAGGCCTTGACGGCGGTGCTCGTCAATCCTGAGTTCCTTTTCCGCGTGGAGGCGGATCCTGCCAAGACGCCCGCGGGTGCGGCGTATCGCATCAGCGATCTCGAGCTCGCATCTCGCCTGTCGTTCTTTCTCTGGAGCAGCGTGCCCGATGACGCGCTGCTCGATGCGGCCATTCGCGGAGAGCTCCGCCGGCCAGAGGTGCTCGAGCGGCATGTCCGCAGAATGCTCGCCGATCCGCGCTCGTACAATCTCGCCAGCAACTTCGCCGGCCAGTGGCTCCGGCTGCGCAACGTGACATCGGTCGACCCGAACGTGCGCTTGTATCCTGACTTCGACGACAACCTCCGTCAGGCGTTTCGCACGGAGACCGAGCTCTTCGTCGACAGCGTCGTGCGCGAAGATCGAAGTGTGCTCGACCTGCTGAGGGCGGACTATACGTTTCTCAACGAGCGCCTGGCGAAGCATTACGGGATCCCCAACGTCTACGGCAGCCGCTTCCGTCGCGTCGAGCTCGGACCTGACAGCAGGCGCGGTGGATTGCTGCGGCAGGGCAGTGTCCTGGCCGTCACGTCTTATGCGACGCGGACGTCGCCTGTCATTCGTGGCGTCTGGGTCTTGAGCAACATCGTCGGTGCGCCGCCGCCGCCCCCGCTTCCGAATGTGCCGGCGCTCGACGGTAACGTGCCCGCCAATCTTCCCGTACGGGAGAGAATGGCCGCGCATCGCGCCAGTCCCGTGTGCGCGAGCTGCCATCGGACGATCGATCCCGTGGGATTCGCGCTGGAGAATTTCGATGCGGTCGGTCGTTGGCGCGACAACGAAGGAGACAGCGGGCCGATTGACGTGTCCGGCACGCTGCCGGGCACAGGCGATATCAAGGGCGTGTCCGGCCTCGAAGATGCTTTGCTCCAGCGTCCGGACCTCTTCGCCACAACGCTGACAGAGAAGCTTTTGACGTTCGCGCTTGGCCGTGGCGTCGAGTATTACGATGCGCCGGCGGTGCGGAAGATTCTGCGCGAGGCCCAGCCCGCTGGCTACCGCTTCTCGTCGCTCATTCTGGGAATCGTGAACAGTGCGCCGTTTCAGATGAGGAGATCGTCATGATCATTACGAAGAAAGCGCTCCCCCGGCGCACCTTCTTGAAGGGCATGCAGGCCACGCTGGCGCTGCCTCTGCTCGACGCGATGATCCCCGCGGCAACAGCCTTGGCAAAAACGGCGGCCAAGCCGGTGTCACGGCTTGGATTCGTGTTCATCCCGATGGGATGTGACCGCGCCCGGTGGACGCCAGTGAGTGATGGGAGCACGCTCAACGAGTTGTCGCCCATCCTTGCCCCGCTGGAACCGGTCAGGGAACAGCTGACGGTCTTCACCAACCTTCGGCTGGAACAATCCTACCCGGGCACGCACGACACATCGAACGCCGGATTCCTGAGCGCCGCTTTCGCCAAACACACGGAGAGCTCGGACTACCATCTCGGCACCACCGTCGACCAGGTTGCGGCGAAGCAAATGGGCCGCGACAGGCAGTTGGCGTCGCTCGAGCTGTCGATGGATTTGAACCCGCTCGCCGGCGTGTGCAACAACGGCTACGCGTGCGTCTATCAGAATTGTCTCTCCTGGTCTTCGCCAACGACGCCGCTTCCGTCCGAGGCGCATCCGCGCATCGTGTTCGAGCGCCTCTTCGGCGAAGGCGAAAGCGCCGAGGGCCGTCGCGCAGCACTGCGCGATCGAAACAGCCTGCTCGATTCGTTCAGCGACGACATCGCGCGACTCAAACGGAAGGTCGGGGTGACCGACAGCGTTCGTCTCGATCAGTACCTCGACAGCGTTCGCGAGGTCGAGCGCCAGATCCAGCGCGCCGAAGCGGGAGCGGCGAAGAATCCTGCGCCGGATCTCGATCGGCCGGTGGGTGTGCCGGCCGCGTTTGCCGACCACGCGAAGCTGATGTTCGACCTGCAGGTCCTGGCGTTTCAGGCGGACATCACGCGGGTTGTGACCTTCCAGCTCGCGCGCGAACTGAGTAACCGCACGTATCCGGAAATCGGCGTCCCCGACCCGCACCATCCCACAAGTCATCACGGCAACAATCCCGAGAAGCTCGCGAAGATTGCGAAGATCAATACGTTCCACGTGCTGCTGTTCGCGGAGTTCCTCGAGAAACTGAAGTCCACACCGGACGGCGACGGATCGTTGCTCGACAACACTGTCTATTTGTACGGAAGCGGGATGGGTAACTCGAGTCTGCACGACCACGAGAACCTTCCCATTCTCGTCGCAGGTGGCGCCGCGTGCGGCATGAGGGGTGGGCGGCACATCCAGTACAAAGAGGGCACGCCGCTGGCCAATCTCCATCTCACGTTGCTCGACCAGGCGGGGGTCCATCTCGATTCATTCGGAGACAGTAAAGGCAAGATCGACGACCTCTTCGATCCGGTGTCCCTGTAGTCGATCACGTTTCGATCCAGACGTACGTACGAGCCGCCTTCAGGCGGCCAGGACTCTGCAGCAACTGCGGGAGACGCCGCATGGATTACGGACGAATCGCTCGACTCTCTCTGTTGATGTTCGCCGTGGCCGGCACAGCCCACGCTGCGGACAAAGCGCCGCTGGCCGACGCGGCCGAGCACCGCAACAGCGGGCTCGTTCGCGAGCTTCTTGCCAAAGGCGCCGACGTCAATGCTGCGCAGGCCGATGGCATGACGGCGCTGCACTGGGCCGTCAACAACGACGACGCGGAGATGGCGGGACAGCTGGTGCGATCGCGCGCCAACGTAAACGCCACGAATCGATACGGAGTGCCTCCGCTCTCTACAGCCTGCACGAATGGCAACGCCGCCCTGGTCAGGTTGCTGCTCGACGCCGGCGCGAATGCGAATGCCTCGCTACCCGGTGGAGAGACCGTTCTCATGACGGCGGCACGCGTCGGCAGTCTCGAAGCCGTCAAGGCGTTGCTCGCCCGTGGCGCCAATCCCAACGCGCAGGAGCGGCGCGACCAGACCGCCCTCATGTGGGCCGCCGCCGAGGGCCACGCGACGGTTGTGCGAGCCCTCATCGAAGCAGGCTCCACGATCAACGCCACGCTTCCATCCGGATTCACACCGCTGTTCTTCGCGGTGCGCGAAGGGCACATCGATGTGGTGCGTGTGCTCCTCGAGGCAGGCGTGAACGTCAATGAGACGTTACAGCCCAAGGCGGATCGACCTGCGTCGCCACTCGGCACGAATTACAAACCAATCAGGAAGGGTACCAGTCCATTGATGCTGGCGGTGGAGAACGGCCACTTCGACTTGGCGATGGCATTGGTCGAGGCTGGCGCCGATCCCAACGATCAACGGTCAGGATTCACTCCGCTGCACGCGATCAGCTGGGTGCGGAAGCCGGATGCCAGTGACGTTGGCGATCCGGCACCGATCGGATCAGGATCGCTGACGAGCCTTCAATTCGTTCACGCGCTCGTGGCCCGGGGCGCCAACGTGAATGCGCGTCTGGGCAAGGGCGTTCCTCGCCCGCCGGCGTCGGCAACGCTGCTCGGTACGGAGGGCGCGACGCCTTTTCTGATGGCTGCCGACCGGGCGGACGTCCCCTTGATGCGCGAGCTCCTGAAGGCGGGCGCGGACCCGTTCCTGCCGAATGCTGACAAGAGCACGCCGCTCATGGCCGCAGCGGGCTTCGGCACGTCGGACCCGCTGGAAGAGGCCGGCACCGAGGACGAAGCGCTGGAAGCCACGAAGATGCTGCTCGACCTTGGCGCGGACATCAACGCCGTGGACAACAAGGGCGACACCGCGATGCACGGCGCGGCGTACGGCAACTTTCCGGCTATTGTGCAGTTGCTGGCGGACCGCGGTGCCGACGTCGACATCTGGAAACAGCCCGACAAAGAGGGAAGGACGCCACTGTTTATCGCCGAGGGCTACAAAGCAGGACGGCCGCAACCGTCCCGCCCGACGATCGATGCCCTGGAACGCCTCATGGCTGCTGCAGGCGTTTCCACGGAGGGGATAAGGCCGCGTATACGAGATATCTACGAAAAGCAGCCAGTCGCTCCTGAGAAGCCGCAAAAACCGTGAGTTCCAGTGGGGTCGTCAGCGCAGCTTCGCCATCCACAACTCCTGTCGGCCCTCGTTGAAAGGCGCGAAGACAATCTCCTCGCGCGGCGACATGCCCATGGTCACCTGAATCTGATGCTGAAAGGGCCCAATCCTTCCGTGCGTCTCTACCTCGCCTCCGTGAACGCCAACTGACATCACATCCCCGAAAGTGCCGGCGCTCGTGTGTCGCACATAGAACAGGCGCGCACCGTCCGCAGACCAGGCGAGCGATATGAGACCAAAGCGATGCTTCGGTGTGAGCGGCTCGCAACTGCGGCTGGATACACCACACAGCATGACTTCACCGTCTCGAGATTCGCCGGCGATCCATCGACCGTCGCGCGAGAAAGAATGCTCGTACATCGCGAAGGGAAGCGTGGTCTCCCGACCGGTGTCGAGCTCGCGCAGCCGCGATTGCTGTAACAATCCCCGGTCAACCGCCGCATAGACCGCCACGCGCCCGTCAGGATCCACGGCGGCGCCATATTGGCTTCTGTACGACCACGGGGCAATCTCTCGCGACGGACCACCCGCCACAGAGATGCTGCGGAACGTTGGCCTGGGACGCACCTGGTAAAAATAGAGCGTCGTGCCATCGTGGCTCCACTCTGGCCTGATGTTGAGTTCGCCCGCCCCATTCGTCACGGACGTGAAATTCGATCCGTCGGCGTCTATCACGAACAGATGCGTGTCGCCTTGCGCGTTTCTGCCTGCAAACGCGATCCGGCGACCATCTGGTGAGTACACCGGGAACACGAGAGGCGTCCGCTTCTCGATCAGCGTTCTGCGCGTGCCGCTCGTCAGGTCGTGAGCGACCAGCGCCCAGGTGCGTTTCACATTGGCGAAGAGCAGCGTACGACCATCCGGCGAAACCACCGGGTCGAGATCGTCACCAGGACCAGTCGTGACAGGAGTGGGAGGGCCACCCGACGTCGAGACCCGCCACAGATTCATGCTGCCCCTTCGTGCGGAGGGGAACACGAGCCACTTCCCGTCCGGAGTCCACGCCGGTGCGCCGCCTTCTTCGAAGTCCGTAGTGAGCCGACGCGCCTCGCCGCCTTCCAACGGGATCACCCAGTAATCGCCGTAGCGCCCCTCCTCACCCAGGAACACCGCGATCCACCTCCCGTCGGGTGAAAAGGTCGGCCACGCGTCACCCATGTGGGGCATGGACGGCATGGGAAGCCACGAGAGCGCGACAACGTCGCTTCCGTCGGCTCTGCTCACCAGGATCTCTCGCCTGCGTTCAAACACGAGGTGCCGGCCATCCGGGGACAACTCGCCGTTCCAGCCGTCCTCCACGATTCGGCGAGGTTCACCGCCCAGCGGCGCCACCGACCAGATGCCACCGCCCCGAATCGAATACACGATGCGGTCGCTCTGTGGCGACCACCGCGGGCGCAGTGCCGGCATCTCGCCAAATGTGACCTGGATCGGATCGCCGCCGGCGAGATTCTTCACCCACACCTGCGGTGTGCCGCCGGCGTCGCTAACAAACGCAACCATTCGGCCGTCTGTTGAGAAGCTGGGCGATCGATGCGTTCCGGGGAATGTCGAGATCAATTGCAGATTCGCGATGGGAGCGGCTGGTTCGGTTTCCCGGGTCAGGATGTAGACACCCCCCGCGATGCAGAGGATCGCAGCGATTCCGATCAGCGCGATCGCCCGGCTTCGCCGCACACTCGAGACTGGTCGAGCAGTCTCGTCGCCCGACTCCGGTTGCCGACTGCGCGCGTTGAACCACGCATCGAGCTCGCTCTTGTACGCAAACACCGACCCGAGCATTCGATGTTGGTGGCGGTGAACCGGAAGCCCTTCGTCCTTTTCCCAGCGGTGGACGGTTCGAACGCTACGCTTCAGGTACGTCGCAATGTCTTTCCACGAGTCCAGCCGGTCGCCAGTCGCCGAGGGACCGTCTTCCTGAATGTGGGACGAAGATGCTGCCTGCATGGGACTCAGCGCATTCGATTGCGCATTCTAACGCCGCCGCGCCAACCAGTTTCGACACTCCAATTGGTGAGACAAAGTGTGCCATTACCCCGGCGGCACTCCTTGGCGCTTGCACGCCGTGCGACGGATTCCTAGGCTCGGCGTCTGGGAAAGCACCAGGAGGTTCCAT
>Ga0075423_10001055_pt1 | contig 23718 bp, 21 predicted proteins | sample SoiMethybrSBSTD2_FD_80114 | JGI IMG/M metagenome (GOLD analysis project Ga0075423, IMG submission 80114) | Bulk soil microbial communities from a Populus tree surrounding site in Tennessee, USA - Soil MetaG P. TD hybrid SBSTD2 | ecosystem: Environmental > Terrestrial > Soil > Tree plantation... | reverse complement strand
GTCCTCGGCGGGCCAGAACACCGCCCAGGCGACGATCAGCGCCGAGCCGACCAGGGCCGGCAGGCTCGACGGCCCCGCAAGCAAGAAAAAGGTAGTGAGCAGGGCGGCCAGGATTACCTCGCGCTTGCGCGCCGCGATCCGCCCTAAGGCGGGAGCCATGTACTCCCGCACGCCCTGCCAGCTGCGCGCGATCTGGTCCTGCACTCGGAGCATTGGGGACAAAGTTGTTGTTGCATGCCAGCCTAGCATGCCCTCAACCTTGCTGCAGGCTCTCGATTGCATTGTCCAGCCGAAATGTCGGACAATCCGCGGACCCGAGCAGGCAGAGGAGATGCCGTGAGCAAGCCGGAGCCAGCTCCCGCCGAGGAGACCCAGGCGGTCAAGGCCTTTGACCTCGACGACCCGCGGCTGCCGCACGCGATCGACGCGGCGGCTTTGAGCAGCGGGGGGTTTCCGTACCACGAGAAGCTCGGGCGCAAGAGCTACGAGAAGGAGCTGAAGCACCTCCAGATCGAGCTGATCAAGCTGCAGGCGTCATTGCAAAAGCGCCGCGAGCGCCTCCTGGTGCTGTTCGAAGGGCGCGATGCCGCCGGCAAGGGCTCGACCATCAAGCGCTTCATGGCGCATCTCAATCCGCGTCGGGCCCGGGCCGTCGCGCTCAGCAAGCCGAGCGAGCTCGAGGCCGGGCAATGGTATTTCCAACGCTATGTGCCGCACCTGCCCGCGCCGGGCGACATCGTCCTGTTCGACCGTTCCTGGTACAACCGCGCCGGCGTCGAGAAGGTGATGGGCTTTTGCACGGCCGAGCAGCTCGCCGACTTCCTGCGCGAGGCGCCTCAATTCGAAGGCATGCTCACGCGCGACGGCATGCACGTTTTCAAATTCTATCTCGACATCGGCCGCGAGATGCAACTGAAGCGCTTTCACCGCCGCCGCCATGACCCCTTGCGCCGCTGGAAGATCACCGACATCGATCTGGCCGCGATCGCCAAATGGGACGACTACACCAAGGCCAAGGAGGACATGTTCCGCTTCACCCATACGGCAGCCTCACCCTGGACGGTGATTCGCGCCAACGACAAGCGCCGCACGCGGCTGGAGGCGATCCGCTGCGTGCTCTACGCCTTGGACTACGAGGGCAAAGACGCGGCGGTGGTCGACAAGCCCGACGTCAACATCCTCGGCTCGCGACCGGACCTTCTCTACGGCGCGCGCCAGGCATGATGGCACAAGAGCCCACTCCGGGCGCGGTTTGCGCGCGAAGGCTGATAAGTTGCGCGAACGGCACGAAGGGCGAGGTCTGATGTTGCGGGCGCGGAAGAATGGCCGCGGCGAGCCGCCGCTGGAGTGGGCGCGGATGGAAAAAAAATCTCGGTTTTGTCAAAATTGCACACGGGCTCTGCCGTATTTCGGCGGGCACCGGACAATCATCCGCCGCAATGATTCGGCATCTTCGGACCATTGCCTCTCGGCTCGATCCACGTCGAGGCTACGGACACTAGCCCCCCAGCCCCCCGGGCCTCGCCGCTGGGTCGAGCCAAAGCAAAAAGAAGCAACGAGGCACCAGGAAAAAGGCATCAACTGCAACGGCCGGCTTTCGCCGGCCGATATTTTTTCCGCTGCTGCTTTGGCCAGCCTGGCCTCACTAGAAATGGTTCATCAGGGCGGCGCCGACGATGGGCCCCGCATGGCCCTGCTGCAGCAAGACGGCGCAACGGTCGGCGCCCGGCCGCAAGACCGCCTGACGCTGGAGCTCGACCGTCAAAGGCTTGCCGCTCCACGACCCGATCGGGATCAGCTCGCGCACCACGTTGGTGTAAGTGATTTTCTTGCCCTGATTTTCGCCGCGGCCGATAGAGACCTCCACCTTGGGCGACATGACGGCGAGCCACAGCGTCGCGTCCTTCACGACGGTGCCCGCCGGCGCCGCGCCGGCTTCGACGATCAGCTTACCCTTGTCCTCGCTGAGGCGGACGGGCACGCGCTGGGCCGCGACCGCCTTGCTCGTCTTATCGATGGCCTGCAAAATCTGGCCTTCGTCGCTGCCATTGACGTGGGCGAGACCATTGACGACGATTTGCGGTGTGTAGATTGCCCCGTCCCCACGCGCTTTCGCGTAGGCCCGCTGGCGTTCGGTGAACTTGGAATTCGCGAGCGTATCGCGCCAGCCCAGATAGTCCCAGTAGTCGACCGACAGCGATAAGGCGACCACCTCACCCCGACTCGCCAGCTGCGCCAAGAGGGCATCGGCAGCGGGACACGACGAGCAGCCTTGGCTGGTGTAGAGCTCCACCACCGCCGGTGCTGGCGAGCCGGCCGCGCCGGTCGCCAGGCTGGCCCCTTGGGGTTGAGCGACACCCGTCCCGCCGGCAAAACCAATGGCCAGGCCGAGGAGCACAAGACGTCGCATGAGGTAATGCAATCCTTTTATTAGCACGCCAAGTTGCTGCACTATCGGCATTTGTTCCTTCAATAGCGAGTCACGAATGGGTGAGCTTACCCAGTGCGTTCTGCGTGCCGCCACGCTCAGTTAACGGATCGGTCAGGCGGCGCGGACGAGGTTGCGCAATACGAACGGCAGAATGCCGCCGTGCCGGTAATAACTGAGCTCCTCCTCCGTATCTATGCGGCACAACACGTCGAGCTGGCGCGACGTTCCGTCGGCGTAGGTTATGGTTGTCTGCAGTCTCTGCCGCGGTTTCAGGCTGGCCACGCCGGCGATCGAAACTTTCTCGTTCCCGGTTAGTCCCAGCTCCTGCCAGGACTGACCGTCTTCGAACACGAGGGGCAGCACACCCATGCCCACCAGGTTCGAGCGGTGAATACGCTCAAAAGAGCGCGCGATCACCGCGCGAATCCCAAGCAAGCGGGTACCCTTAGCCGCCCAATCCCGGCTCGAACCCGTGCCGTATTCCTTGCCCGCGAACACCACCAAAGGCACGCCTTCCAACTTGTAGCGCATGGCCGCGTCGTAAATCGACATCTGCTCACCGGAAGGATAGTGGATCGTCAGGCCACCTTCCTTGCCGCCCAGCAGCATGTTCTTGATGCGGATGTTGGCGAACGTGCCGCGCATCATGACGTCGTGATTGCCGCGGCGGGCGCCGTACGAATTGAAGTCCGACGGGCGCACTTGATGCTCGATCAAATAGACGCCGGCTGGACCATCGCGCTTGATCGAGCCGGCCGGTGAAATGTGGTCCGTCGTGATGCTGTCGAGGAACAGGCCGAGCACGCGCGCATCGACGACATCGCTGATCGGGGGCGGATCGGGCTCCATATTCTCGAAGTACGGAGGATGCTGCACGTAGGTCGAACCGGAATTCCATTTGTAGGTGAGCGTCGGCCGCGTCTTACCCATCGCCCGCCATTTTGCATCGCCCTCGAACACCGCGCTGTAGCGCTGTGCGAACATCTGCGGCGTGACACAGGTGCGAACGATCTCGGCGATCTCGGCCGAACTCGGCCAAATGTCCTTCAGATAGACCGGCCGGCCGTCGCTGCCCGTGGCCAGCGGTTCCGAGGTGAGGTCGCGGTTGAGCGTGCCGGCGAGCGCATAGGCCACGACCAGCGGCGGCGAGGCCAGGTAGTTGGCCTTCACGTCGGCATTGACGCGGCCTTCAAAATTGCGGTTGCCGGACAGCACAGCGGCCGCCACCAGATCGCCGGCGTGAATGGCGGCCGCAATCGGCTCCGCCAGGGGCCCGGAGTTGCCAATGCAGGTGGTGCAGCCGTAGCCCGCCAGATTGAATCCCAAGCCGTCGAGGTCCTCCTGCAGGCCGGCTTTGGCGAGATAATCGGTGACGACCTGCGAGCCGGGCGCGAGCGACGTCTTCACCCAGGGCGCGGGCTTGAGACCCCTGGCGCGGGCGTTGCGCGCCAGCAGCCCGGCGGCCACCAGCACCGAAGGATTTGAGGTATTGGTGCACGATGTGATGGCTGCGATGACGACGTCGCCGTGACCGAGCGCGTAGCCCGCGCCCTCGACGGGAACCCTGAGCTTGGGATCGGCACCCTTGACGATCTCCGGCAGCGCTTGGGCGAAGTCGGCCTTGGCGCGGCCGAGCGCGACGCGGTCTTGCGGCCGCTTGGGTCCGGCGAGGGAGGGCTCAACGCTGCCCAAATCAAGCTCCAAGGTGTCGGTGAACACGGGTTCTGTGTCGCCTTCGCGCCATAGGCCCTGCGCCTTGCAGTAGGCCTCCACCAGGGCAACCTGCTCCGGGCTGCGTCCGGTCGCTTTCAGGTACTTGATGGTATCGGCGTCGACGGGGAAGAACCCGCAGGTGGCGCCGTACTCCGGTGCCATGTTGGCGATGGTGGCGCGATCCTCAACCGAGAGGTGGTCGAGGCCTTGGCCGAAGTATTCCACGAATTTCTCGACGACCCCGCGCTTGCGCAACATCTGCGTGCAGGTGAGCACGAGGTCGGTCGCGGTGACCCCTTCCTTCAGCTTGCCCTTGAAGCCAAAGCCGATCACCTCGGGGATCACCATGGCGACGGGCTGGCCAAGCATGGCGGCTTCCGCCTCGATGCCGCCGACGCCCCAGCCAAGCACGCCAAGCGCATTGACCATGGTGGTGTGGCTGTCGGTGCCGACGCAGGTATCGGGGAAGGCCAGTTCCGGCCGACCCGCCTTGGTCCACACGCTCTGAGCCAGATACTCGAGGTTGACCTGATGGCAAATCCCGGTGCCGGGCGGCACCACCCGGAAGTTGTTGAAGGCGCCCGCCCCCCAGCGCAAGAACTCGTAGCGCTCCTTGTTGCGCTCATACTCGATCTCGACATTCCTGGCGAACGCATCGGCCGAGCCGAAGAAGTCCACCTGCACGGAATGATCGATCACGAGATCGACGGGCACCAGTGGATTGATTTTGGAAGGATCGCCGCCCAGCGCCTTCATGGCGTCACGCATGGCGGCGAGATCGACGACCGCGGGCACCCCAGTGAAGTCCTGCATCAGCACGCGCGCGGGGCGATAGGCAATCTCGACGTTGGAGGTTTTCGCCTTGAGCCAATCCAGAACGGCGCGAATGTCTTCGGCCCTCACCGAGCGGCCATCCTCGTGCCGTAGCAGGTTTTCCACTAGTACCTTGAGCGAGAATGGCAGCCGCGAGAGACCCGGCAAACCATGCGCCTCGGCATCGGGGAGGGAAAAATAGCTGTAGGACGTCGAGCCGACCTTAAGCGTCTTGCGGCTTTTGAAGCTGTCGAGGGAAGGGGTGCTCATGCGCGCATCTCCTAGCTACGGGCCGCGCCTGTTGAAAGCGCGTTTTCGCCTGGCCTGGAGGCAAACCAGGGCCCTATATAAAACGGTTCTAATATGCGCGTTCGGGCCGGGGAAGCCCTTATGAAACTGATCGTCGACAAACTGTCCGTGCTGCGGAACAGCCGACCGATCTTCGCCGAGCTGTCCTGCACGATCGAGGCCGGCTCGAGCCTTATCCTGCGCGGCCCGAACGGGGCCGGTAAGACCACGCTGCTGCGCGTCATTGCCGGCCTCTTGCCGGCGAGCGCCGGTGGGCTCCGGGTGGAGGGTGCCCCGCCCGAGACCAGCATCGGCGAGCTCTGTCACTACGTGGGTCACCTCAACGCGATCAAGCCGGCGCTGACCGTGGCCGAGAACGCGCGGTTCTGGCAACGCTTTCTGGGTGGCGGCGGCCAGCAGGTCGAGGTCGCGCTCGCGGCTTTCGGCCTGGCGGGATTGCGCGACATTCCGGCCGCCTACCTGTCGGCCGGGCAAAAACGCCGCCTGACGCTTGCCCGCGTGCTGTTGGCACCGCGCGCCATCTGGCTCTTGGACGAGCCGGCGACGGCCCTGGACCAGGACGCGGAGGCAGCCCTCGGCGCGGCGGTGGCGGCTCGGCTCGCAGGCGGCGGCCTCGTCATTGCCGCCACACACCAGCCACTGGATTGGCCGAATGCGCGCGACCTGCGGCTTAGGCCAGCCGGTCGTGCCGCATGAACGCTTTTTGCCAGCTCGTGCGCCGCGATGTCCTGATCGCGTGGAAGGAAGGGGGCACGCTTGGCGTGGCGCTTGGTTTCTACCTCGTCGTGGTGGTGCTGCTGCCGCTGGCGCTGGGTCCCGACCTCAATTTGATCGCCCGCATCGCCCCCGCCGTGCTGTGGGTCGCTCTCCTGCTCTCCGCATTGCTGTCGCTTGGGCGCTTGTTCGAAGCCGATTTCGAGGATGGCTCCCTCGACGTGCTGGCCACGGGACCGCTGCCACTGGAGGCCGTTGTGGCGGCCAAAGCGTTGGCGCATTGGCTGACGACGGCCTTGCCGCTCATCGCCTTGGCTCCCGTGCTCGGCCTCATCCTCAATCTGGCACCGCAGGCCTATGGCGTGCTGGTCGCAACGATGCTGGTCGGTACCCCCGCCATCAGCTTCCTCGGCGCGGTCGGCGCGGCCCTGACGGTCCGAACGCGCCGCGGCGGCTTGCTGATCGGGCTCCTGCTGTTGCCGCTGTTCGTGCCAACGTTGATCTTCGGGATCGAGGCCATTGGCGCCGCGCTGGCAGGCGCGGACAGTTTCGCGGCCTCATTTTTGCTCCTGATCGCCGTGTCCTTGGCGGCGATCGTGCTTGCCCCGCCGGCGGCGGCTGCCGCCCTGCGCTTCCAGTTGCAATGACGAGGGCAAGGCCGCGGGCGAATTGCGCTCAGCACCACAAAGGCTTAGATGCTAGGCCCATGCAAAGCCTCACTCAACGGCTCGCCAATCCCAGCAACTTTATGGCGCTATCGGCGCGCCTCTTGCCGTGGTGCTGGGGCGTCAGCGGGTTTCTCATTCTGGTCGGTCTGTCGCTGGCGTTTTTCGGCTCGCCGGCGGATTACCAGCAGGGGCAAACCGTAAAGATCATGTACATCCATGTGCCCGCGGCCTGGCTGGCGATGCTGATCTATGCCCTGATCGCGCTCTCGAGCTTTGGTCTGTTGGTTTTCCGGCACCCCCTCGCCGATGTCTCGGCGAAGGCGGCAGCACCGATCGGGGCCACCTTCACTTTTCTGGCTCTGGCCACGGGGTCGCTTTGGGGCAAGCCCATGTGGGGAACGTTTTGGGTGTGGGACCCGCGTCTCACCTCGGTGCTGATCCTGTTCTTTCTCTATCTTGGACTGATCGCGCTGCGCTCCTCGATCGAGGAGGAGGTGCTGGCCGCCAAACTGACGGCCGTGCTCAGCCTGGTCGGCATCGCCATCCTGCCCGTGATCAAGTTCTCGGTCGAATGGAACTCGCTGCATCAACCCGCCAGCGTCATGCGGCTCGGCGCGCCAGCGATCCATGCCTCGCTGTTGCGACCGCTCCTCGTCATGGCCTTAGGCATGACGGCACTGTTCGTGGCCCTGCAGCTCAAGGCCATGCGCAATGAGATCCTGCGCCGCCGCGTGAAGGCGCTCCGTCGCATCGCCGCCGCCAGTGCGGCCGATCTGTCGCAACAGCCCGCCGAATGATGCCATGGATTTGGGCCCACACGCCGCTTACATCTGGTCGGCCTACGCGGTCGTTGCCGTCACGCTTGCGGCTCTGATCGCTTGGCTCATCAGCGATGGGCGCCGCCAGCGGCGCTTGATCGACGAGATCGAAGCGCGCAACCGGCGTTAAAGACGCCGCAACAACGCTAAAGGACGATGGCACCAGAGCTGGCGCGACAGGCCGACGGCAGCGGGCGCTCCCCGCGCCTCAAGCTATGGCCGCTGGCGATTTTCGTCGTGCTGGCGCTGCTGTTTGCCTTTGCGCTACGCTCCGGCGATCCCGCCAAGCTGCCCTCGGCGCTGATCGGCAAACCCGTGCCGCAGTTGAGCTTTGCGGCCCTCGACGGCCTCATGGAGGGCACTCGGCCGGTGCCCGGCTTTGCTGCCGCCGAGCTCGTCGCCGGCAAGGTCACGGTCGTCAATTTCTGGGCCTCCTGGTGTGTGCCGTGCGTACAGGAGCACCCGATGCTGGGCCTCATCACGCAAAAGACGGGCACACCCATCTTCGGCGTGAACTACAAGGACCAGACGTCGCAGGCGCGTCGTTTCCTCGGCCGCTATGGCAACCCTTTTGCCGCCGTGGGGGTCGACGCCGACGGCCGCGGTGCGATCGAGTGGGGCGTCTACGGCATGCCGGAAACCTTCATCATCAACGGCAAGGGCGAGATCGTCTACAAACACGTCGGCCCGCTGAGCGCTGAGAGCTTGGAAACGAGGATACTGCCCGCGATCAGGGCCGCCGCGGCGCACTGAAGCGCAGCACGCAGTAGCCGGCGATGGCCGATAACAGTGATCCCGTCAGGACACCGAGGCGCAGTTGGGCCGCGTGTGCCGGATCGGGGAAAGCCAGCGTGCCGATGAAAAGGCTCATGGTGAAACCGATCCCGCCCAGCATGCCGATGCCCAGCAGCTGGCGCCAATTGGCGCCCTCGGGGCGTGGCACCAAGCCGCTGGCCACGGCCAGCCAACTCGCCGCGAAGATGCCAACGGGCTTGCCGACCAGGAGACCCAAGGCGATGCCGAGGGGTACGGGCGCCGTCAACTTGGCAAGGCTGAGACCCTTGAGCGAGACGCCGGCATTGGCAAAGGCAAAGAGGGGCAAGATCAGAAACGCAATCCAGGGATGGAGGCGTGCCTCCAGGCTTTCGAGCGGGGACGTCTGCTGTGGCGCACCTCCCCTAAGTGGCACGGCCATAGCGACCACGACGCCTGCCAAAGTGGCATGAACGCCGGACTTCAAGACGCACAGCCAAATAAAAAAGCCGATCAGCAAATAGGGGGTGAGGCGCCTTATGCCGCCGCGGTTCAAGGCGGCCAGCGCGCCGGCCGCCAGCGAGGCCAACAGCAGCGCGCTCCAATGCAGGTCGGCGGTATAGAACATGGCGATGATGAGAATGCTGCCGAGGTCGTCCAGAATGGCGAGCGCCAGCAAGAAGATTTTCAACGAGGCTGGCACCCTGTCGCCGAGCAAGGCCAACACCCCCACGGCGAAGGCGATATCGGTCGCCGCCGGGATCGCCCAACCCCGCAACGCAACCCAATCGCCGGCATTGATGAAGCTGTAGATAAGCGCCGGCACGGCCATGCCCCCGACCGCGGCAATGCCGGGCAGGGCAGCTTTGCCGGGACTCGAGAGTTCACCGACAATCAGCTCGCGCTTGATCTCGAGGCCGACAAGCAAAAAGAAGATCGCCATCAGCCCATCATTGATCCAAAGCAGCACCGGCTTTTCCAGGCTGAAGTCGGCAAGGCGCAGCCCAGCCGGCGCGGAAAGTATGCTCTGGTAGAGTGAACGCAGCGAGGAATTGCTGACCAGCAACGCGGCGAGCGTGGCCACGAACAGCAGGAGCCCAGCGGCGGCTTCGTGCTGGACGAAGGCCAGCGCACCCTCGCGCGAGTGCCGCTCACGCCTCATGACGGCGGGGGCTTAAGCGCGGTGAGCACCAAGCTGGACCTGCCCGTGCTCGCCGCCAGCACCACATCGAGATCGGCCAGGCTTGCAGCGAAGGCCGCCGGCGTGGCTTGACCTCGCAGCAGGTGCCCGAGCAGCAGCCCGGCAAAGAGGTCGCCAGCGCCATTGGGAATGCCGCGGTACTTTGGCAGTGTGCACCAGAAGACGCCGGCTGGGCAGAGCAAGGCCGTGGCGATCTCCTCCTGTGTCTCGCGTGCAGAGGTTACCGCCACGGTCGGCACGCCCAGCCGGCGTGCGGCCTGCACCACTTCCTGTTCTTCCACATCGCGGGCGTGAAGCTGGCCCGCCCCCGTCAGCCAGGCGAGTTCGAAGAGGTTGGGGGTCGCCAGGGTCGCTAGCCCCAAGAGCTCATCGCGTATGGCGGCCGCGGTGTCCGCTGCCACATAGAGACGGTCCGCATCCCCCAGGATGGGGTCAACGCAGATAATGGCCCCAGGATTCGCCCGCTTCAGGCGAGCGATGGCTTGGGCGGCCGCGGTGACCGTGGCGGGTGAGGGAAAATAACCCGTGAAGACGGCATCGAGCTCGCCCCAGCAGCCATCCGCCTCCAGGGCGGCCAACAGGGCGTCGAGATCGGCCGCAGGCAGGGGATATTTCGCGAGCCGGCCCAGGCCCGGCCGGCTGGCGAGAATGACGGTGGGCAAGGCCCACACCTCCTGCCCCAGGGCGGCGAGGGCAGGCACGGTGGCGGCGAGGCCAACGTGCCCGCGGGCGACCTGCGAGGAAAGGGCAAGAACGCGTCCCATGCGTCCTCATAGCATGATCGCGGCCCCTCCATAGCGCTCGCACCTCGCATGCACGCCGACGTTCACGCTGGCGGCCGCGGCACGCTTTGCCTACCCTGGTCGCGGGCTCACCATGTTCGGAAAAGCGTCAGATGCAGACTAGTCCGCGCCGCAGTGTCCTTTACATGCCCGGCTCCAACGCCCGTGCCTTGGAGAAGGCCAAATCGATCGCGGCCGATGCCCTGATCCTCGATTTGGAGGATGCGGTCGCACCCGCCGCCAAGGCCAGCGCGCGCGCGCAGGTGTGCGCGGCCGTCCATAGCGGAGGCTACGGGCGCCGCGAGCTCGTTATCCGCATCAATGCGCTCGACACGGCCTGGGGAGAGGCTGATCTGGCGGCCGCGATTGCGGTCGCGCCCGACGCCATCCTGTTGCCGAAGACCGGCAGCGCGGCCGACGTGCTCGCCGTCACGGATAGGCTGGCGCGCGCCGAGGCCGCGGCCAAAACGCGCCTGTGGGTCATGATCGAAACGCCATTGGCGATCCTCAATCTCAAGGAGATTGCGGCGGCGGCTGCGCGTGAGCGCGCCCGGCTCGACTGCCTGGTGTTGGGCACCAACGACCTCGTCAAGGAGACGCGCGCGGATCTGAGCGCCGGTGCCTGGCCGGCCCACTACTGGCTGTCGGCTGCGGTCGTGGCGGCGCGGGCCTTCGGCCTCGACGTGCTCGATGGAGTTTACAACGACTTCAGGGATCGGGAGGGCTTTCGCCGCGCCTGCCTCGACGGGCGCGCGCTCGGCTTCGATGGCAAGACCTTGATCCATCCCGACCAGGTGTCCGACGCCAATGCCATTTTCGCGCCCGTTGAGGCCGAGCTCGCCTTCGCACGTAAAATCCTCGCTGCCTTTCAGCAGCCAGAAAATGAGGGCAAGGGCGTCATCACGGTGGAGGGCCGCATGGTGGAGCTGCTCCACGCCAAGATGGCCGCGCGCACCGTCGCCATCGCGGAGGCCATTCAAGCGCTGGGCACCGACCGATGACCGCCAACAAGACCACGCCACCCAAGACCAATGCCGGCAACTTTTTCGAGGACTTCCGGCTTGGGCAAATCTTCGAACATGCCACCCCGCGCACCCTCACGGTCGGCGATGTCGCCCTCTACCATGGCCTCTATGGCGCGCGCTTTGCCGTGCAATCCTCCGAGCCCTTTGCCCAAGCGGTCGGCTTCCCGCGGGCGCCGATCGACGATCTCCTGGTTTTCCATGTCGTGTTTGGCAAGAGCGTTCCTGATATCTCGCTCAACGCCATCGCCAATCTCGGCTACGCCGATTGTCGCTTTCTCGAGCCGGTTTACCCCGGCGACACGCTGATGGCCGCCTCGGAGGTCATCGGTCTTAAGGAAAATTCCAACCGCAAGTCCGGCGTCGTGTACGTCCGCACGACCGGTCGCAAGACGAGCGGCGAAAGCGTGCTTCGGTTCGTGCGCTGGGTCATGGTGCGCAAACGCGACCCCGCCGCGCCGCCACCGGAGCCGGTCATACCTCAGCTGGCTCAGGGGGTCGATCCGGCTGGCCTGGCGCAGCACCTGCCGCGCCTCGACCCGTCGCGCTATGCCTACGCGCTGGCGGGCAGCCCCTATCGCTGGGGGGACTATCGCGTCGGCGAAAAGATCGATCACGCCGAGGCCATGACGCTGGAGGAGGCCGAGCATCAGATCGCCACCCGCCTCTACCAGAACACCGCCAGGGTGCACTTCAATCAACATGCACAGGCACAAGGGCCCTTCAAGCGCCGCCTTGTCTATGGCGGCATCGTGCTTTCGCTCGCCCGGGCGCTGTCCTTTAACGGCCTGGCCAATGCCTTCCATATCGCCGCCATCAATGGCGGCCGGCACGTGGCACCCACCTTTGCCGGCGACACCCTCTATGCTTGGTCGGAGGTTTTGCAGGTCGCCGAAGTCCCGCTGCGGCCTGACATCGGCGCTCTGCGCACGCGTCTCGTGGCCGTGAAGAACCGCAGCTCGGCCGATTTTCCCCTGCAAACGCCCCAGGGTGAGGACGCCGATGGCGTCGTGCTCGATCTCGATCTGTGGCTGATCCTGCCGCGCTAGGCCCCAGTGGCCGAGGCTCGGCCCTGGTATACCAGCCTTGCGCGCATTGCTTTCGCCGCCGCGGGCGCCCATGTGATGTTTGAGCGGATTGCCGCCCCAGCTGCCACAGGCTAAAAGCCGGTGCTGCAGCTTCGCGGGAGTAACCAAAGGCATGGCCGAGACCGGTGAGAGCACCGCACGCCCCATATCGCCGCACCTTTCGGTGTATCGACCGCTGATCAACATGGTGATGTCGATCCTGCACCGGCTTACGGGCGCGGCGCTGTACGTTGGCACGCTCTTGCTCGCCGCCTGGCTGATTGCGGCCGCCAGCGGGGAAGCACAATTCGCGCGCATCAACGGCGTCTTTGCCCACCCGCTCGGCAAGCTCGTGCTGTTCGGCTACACCTGGGTGCTGCTGCACCATATGCTGGGCGGCGTGCGGCATCTCGTTTGGGACACCGGCCGCGGCTTTAGCATTGCCCAGGTCAATGCGCTCTCCTGGCTCACCATCATTGGCTCGGTCCTGCTGACCCTGGCCCTGTGGATGGTCGGCCTGACGCTCAGAGGAGCGCTTTAGGATGGTCGGCTACCGCACGCCGCTCGCCCGCGTCCGCGGCCTCGGTTCGGCCAAGAGCGGCACCGATCACTTCTGGAAACAACGGCTCACGGCGGTCGCCAACCTGATCTTGATCTCGTTTGCGATTTATCTCGTTGTGCGGCTGGCCGGTGCGGATTATCCGATCGTAAAGAAGACGCTGGCGCGGCCGCAGAACGCCATCCCGCTGCTGCTGTTGATCCTGTCCGGCGTGATCCACATGCGGCTCGGCATGCAGAACATCATTGAAGACTATGTCCACGCGGAGGGCTACAAGGTCGCGGCCTTGTTGCTCAATAGCTTTTTCACGGCACTGGTCGGGCTCGTCTGCGCCTATGCGGTGCTGAAACTGAGTTTCGGAGCCTGAGCGATGCCCGAGAGCACTCTCGATAAAGGCAACGGCGTCAGCAAGCCCGCGCTCAACGGCAAGGCCTATCCCTTAACCGATCACGTCTACGACGTCGTCATCGTCGGGGCTGGCGGCGCTGGCCTCAGGGCGACGCTGGGCTGCGCGGTCGCGGGCCTCAAGACCGCCTGTATTAGCAAGGTGTTCCCGACGCGCTCGCATACGGTCGCCGCCCAGGGCGGGGTTGCCGCTGCTCTGGGCAACATGGGGCCGGATGATTGGCGCTGGCACATGTACGACACCGTCAAGGGCGCCGATTGGCTCGGGGACCAGGACGCGATCGAGTATCTGTGCCGCAATGCGCCGGAAGCCGTTTACGAACTGGAGCACTATGGCGTGCCCTTCAGCCGTACCGAAGACGGCCGCATCTACCAGCGCCCGTTCGGCGGTATGACGACGCACTATGGCGAAGGCCCGCCGGCGCAGCGCACGGCCGCGGCCGCCGACCGGACCGGTCATGCCATGCTGCACACGCTTTACGGGCAGTCCCTGCGCCATGCGGCCGAGTTTTTCATCGAGTATTTTGCCATCGATCTCATCATGGATCAGGATGGCGGCTGCCGTGGCGTCGTCGCCCTCAAGCTCGACGACGGGACACTGCATCGCTTCCGCGCCAAAAAGACCATCCTGGCCACCGGTGGCTACGGTCGCGCCTATTTCACCTGCACGTCGGCGCACACCTGTACCGGCGACGGCAACGCCATGGTCCTCCGTGCCGGACTGCCGCTGGAGGACATGGAGTTCGTCCAGTTCCACCCGACCGGGGTCTACGGGGCTGGCGTGCTTATCACCGAGGGTGCCCGCGGCGAAGGCGGCTACCTGACCAATGCCAGCGGCGAACGCTTCATGGAGCGCTATGCCCCGCACGTGAAGGACCTCGCCTCCCGCGACGTCGTCTCCCGCGCTATGACCATCGAGATCCGCGAAGGTCGCGGCGTGGGGCCCGACAAAGACCACATCTTCCTGCATTTGGATCATTTGGATCCCAAGATTTTGCACGAACGCCTGCCGGGCATCACGGAAAGCGCCAAGGTATTCGCCGGCGTCGACCTTCGTCGCGAGCCGATCCCCGTGCTGCCGACCGTGCACTACAATATGGGGGGCATTCCCACCAACTATCACGGCGAAATGCTGACACTTAAAGGCGGCAATCCCGACTACGTGGTGCCCGGCCTGATGGCGCTCGGCGAGGCCGCCTGCGTCTCCGTGCACGGCGCCAATCGCCTGGGCAGCAACTCGCTCATCGATCTTGTGGTGTTTGGTCGCGCGGCGGGCCTGCAGTGCGCCAAAACCATCGAGCCCGGCGGAGCCCATCCCGATCTTCCCGCCGACGCCGGCGAACTGGCGCTTGCGCGCCTCGATCGCTTTCGGCACGCCAGCGGCGGCACGCCGACGGCGGCGCTGCGCCTGAGGATGCAGCGCATCATGCAAATGAACTGTTCGGTGTTCCGTGACGGACCAGTACTCAAGGAAGGTCTGGCGAAAATCACCGATGTCTGGAAGGGCGTCAGCGACATTCGCGTCTCGGACCGCTCGTTGATTTGGAATTCCGATTTGGTGGAGACCTTGGAATTCGACAATTTGATCGCCCAGGCTGCCGTCACCGTGGCGGCGGCCGCGAACCGCACGGAAAGTCGCGGCGGTCATGCGCGCGAGGACTATCCGGAGCGGGATGACGAGAACTGGATGAAACACACATTGACGTGGGCGGATGATCGGGCGCAAAACGTGCGCATCGACTACCGCCCGGTGCACGCCTACACGCTGACCAACGAAGTAAATTACTTCCCGCCCAAGCCTCGGGTGTATTGAGGCAGCGCTAGAAGCTTGAAGTCGCCCGGCGCCGCCGGGGGCCCTGGGCTCGGAGGCAACTTGGCGGGGATGCGGCCGCTCAGGATCGCCATTGCTGGCGCGGGCACCGCGGGATTGGCCGCCGCCGCTTTTCTCGCGCGCGCCGGCCACAGCGTGCGCCTCTTTGAGCGCTTCGATCGGCCGCGGCCCGTGGGGGCCGGCCTGCTGCTGCAGCCAACGGGGCTGGCCTGTCTTGCCCAACTGGGGCTCGACGAAGCCGCGCTCGCCTATGGCCAAGCCATTCACAGCATTTACGGGGAGACCCGCGGCGGGCGGCCGATTTTGGACATCAGCTACCACGAACTGGGGCCCCATCTGTTCGGTCTCGGCATTCATCGCGGCGCGCTGTTCTCCGTGCTGCACGCCGAAGTGCTGCGGCTCGGCATAGCCCTGACGACGACGACGGAAATCGCCGCCAGCCGCGCGACGGCCGGCGGCCGCATCCTGGTGGATCGGCACAACCATGAGCACGGCGTGTTCGATCTTGTGGTCGATGCGACGGGCGTGCGTTCGCCGTTGCGGGCGGACGCTGCCTCGCTTCGTCGTGACCGGTCTTACGCCTATGGCGCGGTCTGGGGCAGCCTCCTGCAACCGGCCGATTGGCCGCACCAAGATCGGCTTCTGCAGCGCTACGACGGCTGTCACAGCATGGTCGGACTTTTGCCTATCGGCCGGACGCCGGGCGATGCGCGGCGGCTGGTCGCCCTGTTTTGGAGCCTGCGGGTCACGGATTTTCCCGCCTGGCGGGCGGCTGGGCTCGAGGCCTGGAAGAGCCGACTCGTCGAGGTCTGCCCCGAAGCCAAACCCTTCTTGGCCCAGCTGACGTCGCTCGATGCTATGACTCTAGCGAGTTATGCCGACATTGCCTTGGGTCGGCGCCTCGGCTCCCGTATCGTCTCAATCGGCGATGCCGGCCGGGCGCTCAGCCCACAGTTGGGACAGGGGGCCAATCTCGCCCTCATCGATGCGGCAACGCTGGCGCAATGCCTTGCCGAAACCTCGGCACTGGAGGCGGCGCTTGACGCCTACCGTGCCCGCCGCCGGCGACACGGCAACTTCTATGCCTTGGCCAGCCGCTGGCTTACCCCTTTCTTTCAATCCGATAGCCGCTGGGCTGCCCGCCTGCGCGATCTGGTCTTCCCCGTGCTGGGCCAGGTCCCGTATTTGCGGCGCCAGATGGCCTCGACTTTGGCGGGCATGAAGACCGGCGTCTTGACGCAGGTCGACCCGGGGCAGTGGCATCCGACCTATGCCCTGCGCCGGCAATGAGCCGTCCCCCCAGACGCCGCCGGGGCCGCTATCGCCCGCACAAGCGCACGGGGCGCGCGTGGGGAGCGGGAGCGCGCAACCTCGCACAAAACGGACAGACGGCGAGAGCACCTCAGGCGCTACGGTAGAGCTTCGTCATGACGAATTCGCGATGCCCAAGCGCTTCGGCGGCGGTCAGGCGGCCGTTCGCCGTGCGCACGATCATGTCGATCAAGGCATCGCCGGCCGTGTCGAGGGTCAGCTCACGCCGCAGGATACCGGAGACATCCAAATCGATGTGCTCGGGCATGGTGCGCACGGTCTTCGGATTACCACTGATCTTGATCACCGGGACGATGGGATTGCCGATGATGTTGCCCTGCCCCGTCGGGAAGGTGTGGACGACATAGCCGCCCGCCGCCATCAACGTCACGCATTCAGCGGCTGCCGATGAGGTATCCATGTAATAGAGCCCGGGGCCCGCGGCCGGCGTTTGGGCGGGCTCCAGCACGTCGATATAGCGGCACTTGCGCCCGATCTTTTCCAGATTACCCAGCGCCTTCTCCTCGATGGTGCTGAGGCCACCGGCGATATTGCCCTTGGTCGGCTGGCTTTCGGACAGATCGTCCACCTTATGGGCTTCGATCACCTCCGCCTGGTAGGCTTGGAAGGTCTTCATCCATTTGTCGCCGATTTTGGCATTGGCCGCGCGATTACGCGCGATGTGCTCGGCACCGGTTATCTCTGAGGTCTCCCCGAAGCAACCATAAATGCCCTTCGGGATCAGCTTGTCGTACATGTTGCCGACGGTCGGGCAGGAGGCAAGACCGGTGGTCGTATCACTCTCGCCGCATTTGGTGGAAACCCACAGCTCGTCGATGGCGCACTCCTCGCGCTCGAGCTCGGAGGCCCACTGCAAAAACTCCTTGGCCTTATGGGAGGCCATGGCGATCGTGGCGATGTCGCCATGGCCCTCGATGCCGAAGCCCACAACCGGCTTGCCGCTCTTGGCGATGCCATCGACGACGCGCTTGGTCCAACCATCTTCGATGCCGATCACCACGGCGGCGGCCACGTTGGGATTGGAGCCGGTGCCGATCAACGTGCGGAAATGCAAATCAAGGTCGGCGCCGAATTGCAATCGTCCGTAGGCGTGCGGTAACGCCAAGGTGCCCTTGATGTTGTTAGCCACCGCCTCGCAAGCCGCGTTCGACAAGTCATCGAGCGGCAGAACGATCACGTGATTGCGTACGCCAACGCGACCATTGTCACGGCGCCAGCCGCGAAAGCTCAAATTGCTCTTGGCTCGCATGCGTTTCTGCTGCGGCTTGGCCGGCATGGGCTGCCTTTTCACCAACGCTTCGTCTTCAAGTTCTGAACATGCACGTGTTTGCCGGTGCCCACATCGGCAATCATCTTGCCGATGTCCTCGCCGTATTTAATGACGGTGTCGCCCTTCTTCAGCGGCTTCAGCGCCACCTTGTGCCCAATCGGGATGCTCTCCTTGGCCTCGAGCTTGATTGTCTTGTCGCTCTCGGTGACGACGCCCAGCATCTCGGTGCCCGCGCTCAAGTTTTCAACGACGATAACGCCAACGTTGTCCTTGGGGCTGTGAACCAGAAAATGGGGCGCCGGCACGCTTTTTCCCTTGTGGCTTGATTTAGGGCGATGTTTTGTGACCATGCGAACTCCATTAGACTTATATAAGACTACATGGTGTGGCAACAGGTGTTTCCCTATGAGCCCCCCCGCCCCGCCAGACGCCCGCCCTCTTTACGCCAAGGTGCGCGAAGAGCTCGTGGAACGCATCCGCTCCGGTGTCTGGAAGCCGGGCCAGCTCATCCCCAGCGAATTCGAGATCGCGGCGGAATTTGGCGTCAGCCAAGGGACCGCGCGCAAAGCCATTGGCGCCTTGGCCGCGGAGCGGTTGGTGATGCGTCAGCAGGGTCGCGGCACCTTCGTCGTCGAGCACACTCCAGCACACGTGCTTTTCCGCTTCTTCAACATGTTCGATGCCGCTGGCGAGCTGATCGTTCCCGACAGTCGGCGCGCGCGGGCGACGGTTGCGCCCGCCAACGACGCCGAGCAGATGGCGCTGCAGCTGGCGCCGGGCGCCGAGGTCATTCGCATTGAACGCGTGCGCACCCGCCAGGGCAGCCCCTTTATTCGCGAAACCATCAAGCTGCCTCAGGACCTGTTTCCCGATCTCGCCCAACTCGAAGACCTTCCCAACACGCTTTATGATCTCTTTCAAAAGACCTACGGCATTCTGCTGGTGCGCACCGAGGATCGCCTATCGGCAACGGCGGCAGATGCCGACACGGCCGGCGTCTTGAACCTTACGCCCGGGGCGCCTTTGCTGCGAATCGAGCGCACCGCCTTCGGCCTCGGCGACCGGCCGATCGAATGGCGCGTGAGCCTATGCCATTTGCAGGACGCGCATTATCTGGCACGTACGTAACCCCGCGCGTCCTTTGGCAACATGCCCGCAAGGCGCGCGGCCACGACATCTTGCGAAAGAGACGTAGCGATGACCTTTTCCATGTACCAAGTCGCCGTACCGCCGTTCCTGCAAACGCTCGGTGCCCTCTCCGCCGTACTCGCCAAGGCAGAGGCCCATGCGGGCGCCAAGAAGTTCGATCCCGCCCTGTTGCTGGCCTCACGCCTGGCGCCCGATATGTTTCCGATGAGCCGACAGGTGCAAATCGCCTGTGATTTTGCCAAGAGCACCGTGGCACGCCTTGCGGGCGTCGCCGTCGCAAGCTTCGCGGACGATGAAAAGAGCCTGGCCGATTTGCGCGCCCGCATCGACAAGACGCTCGACTATGTGCGCTCCTTCAAGCCCAGCCAGATCGACGGCTCGGAGGAGCGCGATGTCACCATCACGCTGGCCGGCAAGCCCGTCACCTTCAAAGGCCAGCCCTACCTGGTCCACTTCGTGCTGCCCAACTTCTACTTTCACGCCACCGTCGCCTACGCCATCCTGCGTCATAATGGCGTGGAACTCGGCAAGCGCGATTTCCTGGGAAGCGTGCCGGGCTTGGGCGTCTAGCCGGCGCCTAGCCAGCGCCGGAGGCCCTCCCGCGTCGGGGCCAGCGCGCCCCCGGTAAACGCTGCCGCGGCCGGGCACGCGCGCTGCCCCGCCACACCCGGCCGTCGGCAAACCCGCGACGGCGCCGGCCGCCCCGGCGGGGCCGGCCCAGCGCGGCTGCAGTTGAGAGCCCGCGCGAGCCCGCGCACGATTTGTTGGGCCGCCAAGTGCCTCCCGTCCCCTGGCGGCGCAGCGCTCCCCCGCGCGCGCGCCGCGCTGTGGGGCCGGCAACGCCCCAGGGGCGCCATTTCCGGGGCCGTCCGGCCGGTTTCGGGCCATCGGCGGGAGCCGCGGCGCAACTGAAAGTTGAAGAAAATCTCCCATCACCTTGTCACGCCTCAGCTTTTTGCGCGCATTCGCCGCACATCCTTGGCCACATAAGCTCGCCTTTGCGCGCTAACGAGGGCGCGTTGGGTCTCTCGTGACGGGGGGATTCCACACACAGCAGGACTGTCAGCGGGGTCGGGAAAACCGAACCGAGGTCGCAGCACGCGTGCCTCGGTCACCCATGGAGATTCAGGCGATGACTGTACCCGTTCACGCGCTCGCAGCGAATTCATCACGGCCGCTTTGGGAGGGTTCGGCGTCTTGCCGGGCGAGGCCGCAGACGACTTTGCTGCCGGGCGTTCTACTCGTGTTATCCGCCCTCGGCAGCGCGCCGGCGTTGGCCTCCGGCAACGAGACCTGGGCCAACGACACCATCGAGCACATGCGTCAGCACGCGTTCGACCCGGACGCGGGCGCGCGCCCGCGCGCACGCCGCTCGGCGGTGGAACGTCTCGACGGCTATATGATCGACGAGGTGCAGATCCGGCCCCGCCAGCATGCGCGCCGACACGACCGCACGGAGGAGTATCATGCGCCGCGCCGGGCGCGCGCCCACCGGGAGAGCAGCCGCAAGCTCGCAAGCCTCGGTCGCAGCGCGGCGCCTGCGCCCGCACCCGCGCCTTCCAACTCGATTGCCGAGGTGCCCAAACCCGCGGAGGCACCAACCGCGCCTGCGTTGCCAGCCGAGCAGGCCGTCGCAAGCCTCGGACCGACCGTACTGGCGCCAATCGTTCCAGCGCAACCCAAAGCGGCGAATGCGCCAATCAATTGGGTCGCCTCACCCAACTGCCTGGCCAGCCCGCTCAAGAGCGTGCTCGCCGAGGTGGCGGCGCTGTTCGGCGTCGTGCGGGTCAATTCGACCTGCCGCAGCAAGACGCACAACGCGCGGGTCGGCGGGGCGTCGCGGTCCTACCATCTGACCGGCAATGCCGTCGATTTCCGCGTCGCTGCCAACACGGCCGCGGTCAGCCGGTTTCTGCTGGGCAAAAAAAGCGTCGGCGGCTTCAAGCACTACGGCTTCGGCGTGTTCCACATCGACACCGGCCCACGCCGGACGTGGGACGGTGGCCCACGCCGGGCCTGGGCCTCTAACCGGCGGAGCCGCCGCGGCTAGCGCCGCGCTGCGGCCGCCGCCGACGGGCCGACGCTCCAGGGTACGGCAGGCGTGGTGGGATATTTCGGCCACGCCTGCGTGCCGGGCAATTTGCACCTTCTTCCTTAGGCCGGATTAAACGGCCACTTTAGGCCCGACCGGCATGGCCGGGGTCCGAAAGGGTGTGCGCGGGAGGCAGGAGATGGAGCTCAGTCCGTTACGCCAGCTGCGCCAGGGCATGCTGCCGAAAATGGTATCGTGGTATGACCCGCGCCTGCTGGCGCGGGTCGGCGTCCGCACCCTGGTCTCCTCGGTTTTCGGGCAATACGCCGACCAGCGACTGATGCAGGCCGTGACCGATACGGCCGAAGACCGCGAGCTGATCGGCCGCTACGACTATTGCGCGGTCGACGGCGCCAGTGATCCGCAAAAGTGCCTGGCGATGGACGAGGCCGGCGCCTATTGGATCGACTATGTCGCCGACGTCGGCGATGGTTTCGAGCCCACCTACGCGTTGGCCTACCTGTTGGCGCAAGACAGCCTCGAGGTGCGAGGGGCGGGCAAACTGCGCCACGGCGAAATTTTGATCATGGGCGGCGACCAGTGCTACCCGCAGGCCACACGCGAAGAGTACCGCAGCAGGTTACTTCTTCCCTTCAACTGGGCCTTCACGGTGAGGGAGCCCGATCGCAAGCTCTTCGCCATCCCTGGCAATCACGACTGGTACGATGGTCTGACCGCCTTCGACAGCCTGTTTTGCTCCTCGCGCGACAAGCTCTCGCACGCCAAAGGCAATATCATCGGGGGCTGGCAATGCCAGCAGCACCGCAGCTACTGGGCCATTCGGTTGCCCTACAACTGGTGGATTTGGGGCGCCGATATACAGTTTTCGAAATACCTCGATACCGCGCAGGTCAGCTATTTCGAGCGCGTCGCCGAGCAGATGGGGCCCGCTGACAACCTCATTATTTGCTTGGCGGAGCCGTCCTGGCTGCTGGCCGACCTGCAGGGCCAAGACGAAGAAGAGAACTTCTTCAAGATCACGACCATCGCGCGCAAGCGCGGGGCCCGCGTGGTCGCCGTCATCGCTGGCGACTGGCACCATTACAATCGCTACTACGCGCACGAATTGGACATTCACTTCATGACCTCGGGTGGAGGCGGTGCGTTCCTGCATCCCACGCACGTGTTGCGCAACGCCATTTCGGTGCGCTGGCCGGAACAGCCGGAACAAAACGACGCCGCGAGCCAAGCCACGGGGGTCAGACCCGGCGAAGCCTGGCGGGCGCGGGAGTACGATATTCGCCTCAAACGCAACACCCGCGCGGCCGAGGGAATCGTCGAGCAGGCCGTGCAGGACGTGCAGGACGCCATCGAACCGCTCAAGCGGGAGCCGTTGAACTTCAAGCGGCGGCGGGCACCGATCAAACCGCAGGCGCCCAAGTGCTATCCCGACAAGGGCCGCAGCTATCTTTTGAGTTTCGGCAATATATTCTTCCCGTTCTTCAATCCAGCCTTCGCCGTCGGTATCGGCCTGCTCTACTGGCTGATCACCTGGCAGTTCCAAAACCTGGTCAGCCAATACCGCATCTCGTCGGGCAAAATCGATGACTTGGGGCTTGGAACGTCGCTGACAAGCGTGCTGCCGTTCATGCCGCTCTATCTCGTGCAGGCAATGATTGCCTCCATTAGTCTGGTTGCCATGTTAGGCGCGCTTTACGCGACCCTGCTGTGGTACGTCGACGCCATCGAGCGCCCCAAGATCCGGCGCTATCTCACCAAGTTCTGCGTCGGTACCACGCACTTTCTCGCGCATCTTGTCATGATGTTCGCGCTTTCGCTGCTGGTGGTCAGCCTCAACAACCAGATGTCGGGTCCGATCGAAAGCGCACTGGATGCGATCTACCAAACGCGTGAAGAGCAGGCCCCGATCGTGCGCGACGTCATCAAGGAAGGCTTGCAACCGCTGCAGCAACGCCAAGCGGAACAGCGCAGTGCAAGCTCCAGCCCCGGTGGCCAGCCCGCTGCCACCTCGCGACCGCCGGCGGTGCGCGAGCTCGTCGGCTTTATTTTCTATCCCGTGCTGATGATCGTGCTCGGCGCCTTGTTTGGCGGGTCCTTGTGGGGTGTTTATTGGGTCGTCACGGGCATCTTTGGCCGCATGCATTCGGAACAGGCGTTCGCGGCCTTGCGCATCAAGAATTACAAGAACTTTTTGCGCCTGAAATTCGAACCGGACAAGTTGACGATCTACCCCTTGGGCATCGACACAGTGCCTGGGCCCGATGGATGGTTGAATGCGCCGCGCGGCAAGGCCAATCCGATGCCGCACAACCCCAAGCTGATCGCCGCCAGGCCTATCGACGTGCGACTGATCGAGAACCCAATCGTGATCACCCGCCTCGAGGAGCCTGCTGAGTAAGCTGCCGCTTCGCTAGCGCGCCGTGGGATCGCCGGCGGTGTCCTGGCGCACGCTGGGGAGCGCCCAGGGTCCGTTGAGGATCAACCCGGCGCTGCCCGCCTCGGAGGGCGGGGCTTTCTCGCCCGGGGCCGGTTGCACCAGCAAGCGCACGTCTAGCGTGCGATCCAGCAAATTGGCACTGCCGCTCGCGCTGATGCTGTGCCCGGCGGCCTTGGCCTGCACGTGTTCGGTCACCAGAAGGCCATCGACCAGTTTGGCGCGCGCTTCCAGCGCATCGATGCCGGTGGCGCCTTTTACGAGCTGGCTCGGATTCGCAACAGTCTCCGCGCCGGCGCGAATAGCCCGCAGATCCAAGCCGAGTTTGCCGCCCTCGGCCAGGTTGAGGCCGACTGTGCCAGCAAGCCCCTTCAGCACTTCCGTCGGCGTCTGC
>Ga0075423_10001054_pt1 | contig 23738 bp, 20 predicted proteins | sample SoiMethybrSBSTD2_FD_80114 | JGI IMG/M metagenome (GOLD analysis project Ga0075423, IMG submission 80114) | Bulk soil microbial communities from a Populus tree surrounding site in Tennessee, USA - Soil MetaG P. TD hybrid SBSTD2 | ecosystem: Environmental > Terrestrial > Soil > Tree plantation... | reverse complement strand
GCGGGCTTGCAGCTGTAGCAACTCCAGGTTTTATGCTGGCGTTCGCCATGGGATTGCGGGCTGGCACCCACGTAGGCAGACGTTGCTGAGGATCAGTCATGCGAACGGCAGCCCGACAGCCAAGTCGTCGGCGCACCATCAATCCGGATTTGCCCCGCTTCGTCTACCCCAACGGGAGCGGCTTTCGGGCTCTCATTCGCAATGGCGACAAGATCCTTTATCTTGGAACCTTCGATACGCCTGAAAAGGCGAGCGAAGCCGCCGAGCGCATGGCCAAGGAACTGCGCGGCAAGGCGGATGCCCGCTCGAAACGGCCTCGCCCGATCGCCGCCAAGGTGAAAACCCGGCGCCGCCGGGCCACGTCGAAACCACGGCGCGCGCGATCCAGCTGACATCCGGCGCCCCCCGCTTGCGCAAGGGGGTTGAGCGGTAGTTCCCGGCGATCGCCCGCCAAGAGCTAAAACTCAAAGGCGCCTTGCGCCGATGGTGGCGGGGCGAGCGCGACGCCCTCCAGCGCGAGCATGCGCCGCTTGGTACTGGCGCCGCCGGGCGCCGAAAACCCCCCAAGCTTGCCGCCCGCGGCCAGTACGCGGTGGCAGGGTATAAGCAGGGGCACCGGATTCTGCGCCATGGCCTGACCGACATCGCGCGCGGCCTCCGGCCCGGCGCCGAGCTCCTTGGCCAAAGCGCCATAGGTCGTGGTATGGCCCCAGCCGACGCGCCGGGCCGCCGCGTACACCTGCTCGAAAAAGGCCCCCGGCTCACCGAGGTCGAGCTTGAACTCGGCAAAATCCGTTTGGGCCCCCGCAAAGTAGCTTTTCGCTGCGGCAATGGCGGCGCGCGCATCCGACGTGGGCGTGCCGGGCGTGGCGTCGGGAAGGCGACGAAGCAGATGTCGGCTGGCCGCCTCGGCCGTTTTTACCGGCAGCTGGAAGCGTGTGATCCCGCGGTGATTCCAGGCGATGGCGCAGAAGCCACCGGTGGTCTCGAAGATGACGTAGTGCTGCTCCGTTTTCTGCATGGCTGCACCCAATGTCTCAGCGGGTCCTGCAGCACATTGTGCCGCCCGCAAGAGACTTCAACCCGATACCTGCGCTTCGGCGAGCCCTCGCCGCGTGCCCGGGCCAGCCAGCGTCGGCGGAGGCCCGCCAGGGGCCCGGGCGATCACGCCAGATGTTTATGCACGAAATCGATAATGCGGGCGATGGCCTGAGGAGCCGCCTCAGAGGCGGCATTGCGGATAAAGCCCTCGGCTTCCCCTTCATAGAGGGCGAGATCGACCATCCCGCCGCGGCGGCGGTAGCTCGCCACGAAGCGTTCAAGGTCGGCTCTTGGGTGCACGACATCCTTGCCGCCTTGCACGTAGAGCACGGGTGGCAGCTCGACGGCCTCGCCCCGCTCTAGAATTCCGACCGGATTGCCCTCCTCCATCGCTTCCTCGTTCTGCCAGAACTTAAGGTGGAGGGGGATGACGCGATCAATTTGCTCAGGGTAGTTGCCGCCCGCGGCCTGCAGGCGTTTGGCGTGCTGATAACGGCGCAGCGGATCGATCACCGGCCAAACCAGGACAGCCGCGGCGACCGTGGCATCGACATTGGCTGCGTTCGCCAGGGGGATGGCGGCGTAGCGCTTATCACGCGGGCGCATCGCGGCCAGCATGGCCTGGTGACCGCCGCTGGAGATGCCGATGAGGCCGACACGGTCGGGGCGGCATTGGAGGGCGCCGGCGCGTGCCTTAAGCCAGCGTATGGCATCGTTGATGTCGGTCAGCGAGGCGGGATAGCCGGCGACCGGTGGCATGCGAAAATCCAGGGCTGCGACGACGACGCCGCTTTTGGCCAAGGCCTCGTTGAAGAGGGCGTCCGACGTGCGGTCCTGGCCGCACCAGGCGCCGCCGTGCAAATCGATCAGCAGCGGAAAGGGCCCCGCGCCCTCCGGCGTGAAAAGGCGCAGCAGCAGCGGATTGTCGCCGTGGCGCAGGTACTCGATATCCTCGACGCTGAACGCATGTTGGGTGGGCAGGACCGCCGGCTTGCTGGTGACTTCGCGTGTGAGCATCAGCCTATCCTCCGCGTCAGCGTAACGAGAGCCGAGCAGGCGCACATGGCGCTGACGGCAAACCACTTTGCCACGCTGATGAGCCTGCGAAAAGGCAATTGCGCACGTGGATAGGGGCGAGGCGAAACGGCCGTTGGCGGGCGGGGCCTCGCCTCGCCGGTCGCCAACGGTCTGTGCGCCCAAAGCCTTAATCCGGCGCGTTCTTGTTGGCTGCGGAGGCCCGAGGGTCGCGCGCCCAGCCGCTTCAGATCACAGCGATCGCCTCAACTTCGATAAGCCAGCCCGGTTGCGCCAGGGCGGTGACGCCCACCAGCGTGGAGGCGGGGCCTTTTTTGCCGAAGAATTCTTCACGTATGGCGGCGAGGTCGTTGCGATGGCGGATGTCGACGAGGTACGTCGTCAACTTCACAATGTTGGCGAGCGAGCCGCCCCCGGCCTCGACCTGCGCCTTGAGCGCCCTGTAGGTCGCGCGTGCCTGGGCAGCGAAATCGCCGGGGTGTGCAGGTTGCCCCTTATCGTCGTAGGCGACTTGACCGGAGATGAACAGGATGGTCTCGGCACCTGTCACCTTGATTGTCTGCGTATACGTGGGCGGGTCGAAGACACCTTTGCCCGCCAGTCTTTCGATCTTGCTTGTCATATCAGTTCTCCTCTCATGTGCTGAGCCCGGCGCATGTCCACACCGGGCTCGGGAACCATGGGGTCATTAAAGCCTCATAACCGGTGGGTGGGTGTGCTGTTCTGCCATGCCCCTAGCGTCAGTCCTCGAACAGGGCGACGGCCCGGATCGGCGAGCCGGTACCACCACGCCATTTCAGGGGCAGGCCGATGAATCGAAACGTCCCCTGACCGATCAGGGCTTCCAGATTGCAAAGGCTCTCGATGTGCGTGATCCCGAGCTCCAAGCAGGCTTTGTGTACGAGCGCGTTGACGTCACCTTCGGGCCCAGGACGCATGGAGTCGATGCCGAAATGCACGATCCCTTGCTTTGCCAGCCATTCGGTTGCTGCCACGTTGACGCCGGGGTTATCCGTTGCATACGCGGCTCGAGGATAGGTGCGCGCGTGGTGTCCCGTGCATAGCAGAATGGTGCCCCGCTGCGGCACCGCTCCGCCTGCCACCTCTACCGCGGTTTCGAGAAGGCTCGGTGTTATTTCGGCTCTCGGCGCGACGTGTCGCAAGTCGAGACAGATGCCGGGCACGATGCAGTTCTCGAGTGGATACTCGTTGATGGGCATGCCGCTGCGTCCGAAATGCCGAGGGGCATCGATATGCGTCCCACCATGGTCCGGCATGGAGAAGTACATGACGCTGTTGCCGTGCACATTGCCGGAATCGGCGAAGGCTTCCTCATGCGTCTTCCAAACGCCGTGAATAATCGGCGGCTGGCCAGGGTAGCTGGGCGTTCGATGGTAGAGCTCGCGGCTGAGATCGATGATGCGCATGGGGGGTCTCCATTTCGCAGCTGCGCAAAGATTACACAGCTTTGCAGGGGGTGGGCAGGCAATTCGGCGGCGGTTGCGCCGAGGCGGCAGCCTCGAGCGTCCCGACGCTCAATCGCCTCGCCGGCGCGTGTCTTGTCGCCCGGAGTTCTTGGCGCTGCGGGGATCGCGCGCACCAGGGAGGGCTAAATCAGGGTGGCCGCCGCTTAAGTGTGACGGCGCTCATACTTCGCCACCCCGGCGCTGTGTCAGACTCCTTGCGCATGAGGCGCCGAGACAACAGCGACGTTTGTCCTCTTTGCAATCGGGGCAGTATTGTTGGCGAGGACCGACAGCTCGCCTTTCGGCAACAAACTGACAAAGGCTATGTATTTTGTCAGCTCAGCATTTCCGTGCAGGTTTGCAAAGGCTGCGGTTTCACGGGCTGGGATGAGGCCGCCGAAGCCGCGATCGAATGCGCGGTTCGCCGAGAGTACGAAAGATTACGGTAATGGCGGCTATTGTGTGCCCCACGGCCCATATGGTCGCGGCTAGAGTAGTGTCGGGATGAGCATTGGTACTGTGCCCAGAACGATGAACCACCTTGAGATCCTCCGCAATCATCCGGTGCTCGGTGAGCTACCGGGAGCAAGCATCCAGCGGCTCCTCTCCTGTGCGACCACGCGCAGGGTGCGGCGCGGGACGACCATCTTCGCCAAGGGCGATGCCGGAACGCGACTCGTCGCGGTCCTCTCGGGGCGCGTGAAGATTGCGATCTCCTCGCCGGAGGGGCGCGAGGCGGTTCTCAATGTCGTGCACGAGGGTGAGGTGTTCGGTGAAATCGCCCTGTTCGATGGTCGCCCGCGTACGGCGGCCGCCATTGCCATCACCGATTGCGAATTGATGAGCATCGATCGGTGTCACTTTTTGCCGCTGGTGCGTCAACAGCCGGACATCGCCATCAAACTGATCGAGATCTTGTGCGCGCGCTTGCGGCGCTCGAGCGAGCAATATGAGGACATTATGTTTCTCAATTTGCGGGCGCGGGTAGCGAAACTGTTGTTACGCCTGGCAGAGGAAGCCGGTGGCCCGATGCCGCGCAAGGTGCTGGTGACGCAACAGGAAATGAGCCAACTGGCGGGTATGTCACGCGAGAGCATCAACAAGCAGTTGCGCGCCTGGGCGCAAGTCAAATGGGTGCGATTGGAACGCGGCGGCGTGGTCGTGCTGCGACCAGAGGCCCTCGAAACGATCGTGGCACTCCCCGACGGCGCGTTCGCCACAGTGCTGCAGGGCGCTGCCCGCTGCTAGGGCGGTGCCGGCCGGCGCACCCCCTCGGTCGGTGGGGCTATGCGTGCGCACCGAGCGGGCTGGCGCGCCGAGCGAGAGGATCGCTCCCGCGCGTGCCTGGAGAAACCAAAATATCACTAGCCCGCAAGGTGGTGAGCAGGATTTTCGACCCAGCGCTGAAACGCGCGCCGCTCCCGAAGCTCGCCGTACCAGCGCGCCAAATTTGGCAGCAGCGGGCGCTCAATGTCGTAGAGATGCCAGCGGTGCGCGTGCACCCCGATCGGGATGTCACCCATGCTGAACTGCTCTGCGGCGATGAAACGCCGACGCCCGAGCTCCGCGTCGATGATCCGGAAGGCCGCGCACAGTTCGCTGCGTGCGCTCTCAATTTGCGCGAGATCGCGTTGTGCGGGCGGCACACGCACAAGCTGCATCACCAAGGTGTGTTGGCCACGCATGAGCTCAGCGTTGTCCCAATCCATCCATTGGCCAGCGCGGGCGAAGGTCGCAAGGTCGTCGCCATAGAGCAGCCTGGGCGCGTACCGCATGGCGAGGTAGCGCACGATCGCATTCGATTCCCAGAGGATAAAGCCATCATCGTCGATCGTGGGCACGGTGCCGTTGGGGTTCATCGCCCGGTAGGCGGGTCGATCGACGATGCCGTGCGGCCGGTTGCCCTTATAAACGCTGCCCTGTGGACCCATGGTGGCGCTGGCGAGGACGAATTCGAAGGGAAGCTCGATTTCCGCAAGCGTCCACAGCACCTTGAGGGTGCGTGTCGACGTAGGTCGCCCCCATAGCCTTAACATGCCATCTCCATGATTGGCTGGGCTCTGGTCGCCCGTGAGGACGGTCTTCTCTGGCGCGGGCAGCCTCGGGGGCCCGTTGCGGCCCAAGTGTTGGCGCGGGGCTGCGCTTTGGGCAAGCGCGTCGGCGCTCGGGGCCCGCCCTAATCGCTGGCGCGACCCTGCGGGCTCGGGGATGCGGGCCCTTGGGCGAGGGAGGACGCCCGCCCGTGAGCGGCGTGGCGAAGATGCCTGACCGCTCGAGCTGCAGCTGCGCGCGGCTTCTCCAGATACGCCGGAGCTGAGATCAGGGTTTGGCCGGAGTGCGCCGATGCGGTGGGAAGGTTCATCAAGACCTGCCTTTCCGCAGCCGCCGCTGCCGCGCTGCCCATCGGCAAATAAAAGTGATCCCGCGCCCCGTTTCGGAGGTGATGCGCATGGCCATGAACCGTCGGCATGTCTTGCAGGGTGTGTTGGCCGGAAGCGCGCTGGTGGCGCAGGGCGCCGCCTCTGCACGGGCGAGCACCCAACCCTCGTCCGCGACGCTCGACAACGGCTTTCGCGCCCACTTCGTCGCCACCGATTCCCAGTACATCGCGGCCGCGCTGATCTTGCGCAGCAGCGAAATTCGCGCCGCCGATGGATTGGGGCATATGCTCGAGCACACCTCGTTTGTCGGCGCCGCCGGCCCCTACGCGGCACATGAAATCAAGCGGATGCATCAGGATTGCCTGCAGGAAAGCAATGCCACGACGGGGCCCGGCATGATCCAGTGGCAGGCGCTGTTCCTGCCCAAGTATCTGGAGCAGGCGCTGGGTCTTTTGGCCCTCACCAGCCTCGATCAGCAATGCGACGCGGAAACCGTCAAGCAGGAAACGCGGGTGGTGCTGCAGGAGCTCTACCTCGATCGCTACGATACGCGGTCGGACCATCAGAAGCTGTTCGACGCCGCTCTGTTCGGCAACCGGCATCCCTATGGGGTCGATACCACCGAAAGCGAAATCGCCACGGCAAAGAAGCCGCCGGCCAAGCTCGCCGCCGAATTGCGCGAGTACGCCCAGAAAATCAGGCTGCCAGCAAACATGGACTTGTTTGTGGTGGGAGGCTTCGACGCCGAACGCGCCGCGGCTATGGTGCGGAAAAATTTCGGTAGCTATCCCTTTGCGCAAGGGCCGATGCTCGCGGTGCCGCAGGCACCGGTTACCGTCGCACACAGGGCCTTTTCCGCGTCATCACCGGAGCTGCGCCGGCCCCTATCTCGCATCAAGATTGCCTGGAATACGGGGGTTGGGGTCACGCACACGGAAGCCAAAGTGGTCCTCGCGCTCAGCGAATATTTGAATGCGATGCTCTTCAACAGATTGCGAGAGCGACACGGGGATGCTTACGCGCCGGTTGCCTCCTACCAACCGGATGAGTGCTCCGGCATTTTCGAGATCAACATTCCCAGTACTGAGGCCTCGCAGAGGATCGAGCGCAAAGTCTTCGACGGCATTGCCGCCCTGAAGCGGAGCATCGATGCCAGCGAGCTCGAACGCTTCCGTGATCGCGTCGAGCTCAAGCGTAGAAAAATGGCGGAAAGCAATGAGGCCATCGTCGAGCGCTTGGTGCAAAGGGCAGTGGAAGGCGCCTCCATGCACGACCTCAATCTCGAGGCCGTTACGCCTGACGGCGTGCTTGCGGCCGCGCGCCGCTATCTTCCCGACTATGCGGGCGCCTATGTGCGGTTGTCCTTAATCGGACGCTAGCCGCCCGGGCTGCCTGCTGGCGCTTGTGCCTTCGAGCCCTGGCGCATCGGCGTGAGCCTGCCCGACGCTTTCTCGACGGCGAAGGTGACGATGCTCTTGCCGTTCTCATTGGCCGCGTAAAGAAAACCGAGCGCGTCGCCCTTGCCCGGCTTTTGTTCTATGCTCGAGGCATGCACGACGCTGGCAAGCGGTGTCTTGCCGGATAGCGGAGGGGACATGCAGGCTGCTGAGGCTCAGGACAGCCGAGAGGTTCGCGGTTTTTGCGGTCTTTGCATTGCGCGCTGCGGCACCGTCGCCACGGTCGTGAACGGGCGCTTCACGCGGCTCGACCCCGATCCAACCCACCCCACCGGGGCAGCTTTGTGCGCCAAAGGCCGTGCCGCACCAGACCTTGTCTACAGCCCGGATCGTTTGACGCGACCGCTGCGCCGGCGGCATCCGAAGGACCACGCCGATCCCGGCTGGGAAGTGATCTCGTGGGAAGCCGCACTCGACCAAACGGCCGCCGCCATGCGCCGCATCGCCCGGGAGTCGGGACCCGAGGCCGTTGCCTTCAGCCAGTGCTCGCCCTCCACCACCGCCATTGGCGATGCGGGCAGCTTCGTGCGGCGTCTGATGCATGCCTTTGGCACGCCGAACCAGGTCTCGTCTCTCGACCTGTGCGGTTGGGGACGCGGCTTTGCCACGCGCTACGCGTTTGGTGTGGGCAGCGTTGGGACCGGCAGCGCAGGTGGTGCCATGCCGGATATCGACCACAGCGGTTGCCTCTTGTTGTGGGGTTATAATCCGTCGCACTCGCGGCTGACCCATGCCACGGCAGCGTTGGCAGCGCTCAAGCGCGGCATGAAACTGATCGTGGTCGACCCGCGCAACGCAGGCCTCGCCAACAAGGCCGACGTCTGGCTGCGTCTATGCCCCGGCACGGATGGGGCGCTGGCGTTGGGTCTTGCCAACATCCTGATCGAACGCGGCTGGTACGATCGCGACTTCATCTGCGACTGGAGCAACGGGCCATTCCTGGTGCGCTCGGATACGGGTCGGCTCTTGCGCGAAAGCGATCTGGTGCCGGGCGCCCCGGCCGGAAACTTCCTCGCCTGGGATGCGGCGGCCGGCCGCCCGGTCGTCTACGAGCCCGCCAATGGCCGTTATCGGCAGGTTAGCCGATCACTGGCGCTTGCGGGTGAATATCGGCTCGCCACTGCGACCGGATTCGTGAGCTGCCGGCCGGTTTTCGATCACTATGCGGCGCTGTGCCGAAACTATGCGCCGGAGGTCGTGGAGGCCACGTGCTGGATTGCGCCCGCCGAGCTGGAGGCGGCGGCACGCCTGATCTGGCACGCCCGCCCGCTTGCCTACTATGCCTGGAGCGGGCATGAGCAACACGTCAACACGACGGAGAACGCCCGCGCCATTGCGCTGCTCTACGCCTTGACGGGATCTTTCGATGCGCCGGGTGGAAACGTCTTATTCCCTGCGGTTCCGAGCGCGGCCGTAACGGGGGAAGAGCTGGCACGCGGCAAGCCGTTTGCGCCCGCCATCGGCCTCGCCGAACGGCCGTTGGGCCCGGCGCAGTGGAACAACGTATCCGCACATGATTTCTACCGCGCCGTGCTTGAGGGCAAACCCTATCCCGTGCGCGGGCTCATCGGCTTCGGTAACAATCTCTTGCTGGCACAGGCCGATCCCCACCGCGGGCGCGCGGCGCTGGCGCATTTGGATTTCTACGCGCATGCCGATCTCTTCATGACGCCGACCTCCATGCTGGCGGACATCGTGCTGCCGATTGCCTCCTGCTTCGAGCGCGACGGCTTGAAGATCGGCTTCGAGATCAGCTGCGAGGCGCAGTCCCTGCTGCAGTTGCGCCAAGCCGTGGTGGCGCCGCCGGGCGAGGCACGCTCCGACACCGACGTGATCTTTGACCTTGCCCAACGGCTGGGCCTGGGCGAGCATTTTTGGGACGGGGATATCGATGCCGCTTACCGTCACCAGCTCGCGCCCAGTGGCGTGACGCTCGAACGACTACGGGCCGAGCCCGGCGGGGTTCGGGTGCCGCTGACGACGCGCCATCAAAAGTATGCCGAGCTCGACCAGCATTCTTGCGCGCGGGGCTTTGCCACCCCCTCGCGCAAGGTCGAGTTCTGGTCGGAGACCTTTCTCGAGCACGGCTATCAGGCGCTGCCGGAGTTCGTGATGCCGTGGGCAGGTGCGCCCGCGCACTGCGAGCAGGCAAAGAGGTTTCCCCTGGTGTTGACCTGCGCCAAACCGACGCTTTTCTGTCAGACGCAGCATCGTGCTCTGCCGGCCTTGCGCAAGCGCGCGCTGGACCCGGAGGTGGAGCTGCACCCCAAAACGGCGGCGGCGCGCAAGATCGCCGCCGGCAGCTGGGTGGTGCTCGAGACCTCGATCGGCACCATGCGGGCGCGGGCTCGACTGAACGACAAGCTCGACCCTCGCGTCGTCGTGGGGGAGCACGGCTGGTGGCAAGCCTGCGCGGCATTGGGCGCTGCCGGCTATGATCCTTTCAGCGCCGATGGCGCCAATTTCAATGGCACGGTCGATGCAAGCCTGCGCGATCCGGTGAGCGGTACACCGGCGCACCGGGCCAATCGCTGTGAGATCCGCCTGGCTGTTGATCGGGGCTGAGGCGCTTTAGACGCCCGCCTCGCGCGCATGCGCGCTTGCGCCACCGACGCGGCGGGGGCTGGCGCCCTCTTTGCCGGGCCGCGGGGCTTGCGATAAATAGACGTGTCGCCGCAAGGAGGCACGGCGGGTAGTTTCGCCACCTTCTTGGTCAAGGCGCTTGTAACTGGCGGAAGAACGAGATGCACGACGAGCACGACCACGACCACGGATCACATCTCACGGACATGGAGCTGCGCGTGCGCGCGCTTGAAACCGTACTCGTCGAAAAGGGCTATGTGGATCCCAAGGCGCTCGACCTCCTGATCGAAACCTACGAAACCCGTATCGGCCCGCACAACGGTGCCCGCGTGGTCGCCAAGGCGTGGATCGACCCCGACTACAAGAGCCGGCTTCTCAAGGATGCCAGCAGCGCCATTGCCGAGCTCGGGTTTACGGGCCGTCAGGGCGAGCACATGGTGGCGCTCGAGAACACCGATGCCGTGCACAATCTGGTGGTATGCACGCTGTGCTCCTGCTACCCGTGGCCGGTGCTAGGGCTGCCCCCGGTCTGGTACAAGTCAGCTCCCTACCGCTCTCGCGCCGTGCTCGACCCGCGCTCGGTGCTCGCCGAATTCGGCGTGAGCCTGCCAGCCAACAAGCAAATCAAGGTTTGGGATTCGACCGCCGAAATCCGCTACTTGGTGTTACCCGAGCGGCCGGCGGGTGCCGAGGCTTGGAACGAGGAGCAGCTTTCACGGCTCGTCACCCGCGATAGCATGATCGGCACGGGACTGGCGAGGTCGCCCTCAGAGGTGTCATGAACGGTGCACAGGATCTGGGTGGCATGATGGGCTTCGGCCCCGTCACCGCCGAGCCGGACGAACCGGTCTTCCACGCCGACTGGGAACGGCGCGCCTTCGCGCTGACCCTGGCGATGGCGGCTCCGGGGGGGTGGAATATCGATCAATCCCGGGCGGCGCGCGAAAGCCTGCATCCAGCCCAGTACCTGGCGAAGTCCTATTACGAGATATGGGTCGCCGGGCTTGAGAAACTCATGGCCGAGCGTGGGCTCGTGGCGCCCGCAGAGATCGATGCTGGCAAGGCCTTGGAGCCTGCCAAGGCGGTGCCGAGCGTACTGACGGCGGCACGGGTGGAAAGGGTGCTGGCGAGGGGCGGGCCAACCGAGCGCGTCGCGACGGCGCCGCAACGTCTAAGGGTCGGTGACCGCGTGCGCGCCCGCAACATCCACCCCTTGGGGCACACCCGCCTGCCCCGGTACGTTCGCGGCCACGTTGGACAGGTCACGCACGTGCACGGCGTGCATGTATTACCGGATGCCAATGCCGCAGGTGCGGGCGAAAAGCCGCAATGGCTCTACACGGTGCGGTTCGCAGCGCAGGAACTGTGGGGAGAGACGGCGGACCCGGAGGCTTCGGTCTCGGTTGACGCCTGGGAAAGTTATCTGGAGCCCGCCTAGTGCCGCCAAACGCATCCCCGCCTCTGCGCGAACTACCAGGTGATGTCGCCGCTCCCGTGTTCCAGGCGCCATGGGAGGCGCAGGCCTTCGCGCTCGTGCTCAGCCTTTACGACAAGGGCCTGTTCACCTGGCCCGAGTGGGCCGCCACCCTGGCGCAGGAAATCAAAGCGGCCCAGGCGGCCGGGGATCCTGGTAGGGGCGACACCTATTACCAGCATTGGCTGGGTGCACTCGAACAATTGCTGGCGCGGAAACACGTGACGACACCGGAGGTGCTGGCGCGCTACCACAAGGCCTGGAACGCGGCGGCCGAACGGACCCCGCACGGCGCGCCCATCGAGCTCAGAACGGAAGATTTCGGCGACTGAGGCGGCGGCCAATCGCCGGCGCCCTCAGGCGCGGCGTACCATTGCTGGGGTCAGGTCCTTGAGAGATGGTGCGCCGAGTTGTTGCATGGCGACGCGCAGCTCGGCACGCAGCAGCTCCAGTACGCGCTCCACCCCTTCCTGACCGAATGCGCCGAGGCCCCACAGGCAGGGCCGCCCGATGCCGACCGCTTTGGCTCCGAGCGCAAGCGCCTTTACAATATCGGTGCCGCGGCGAAATCCGCTGTCCACCAGCACCGGCATGGACCCGGCAGCCTCGATGATCTCGGGCAGCGCGTCGATGGTCGCGCGCCCGCTGTCGTCACTGCGCCCGCCATGGTTGGACACAATAATGGCGTCGATGCCGTTGGCCGCCGCCAGACGCGCGTCTTCGTGTGACATGATGCCCTTGAGGAGGAGCTTGCTCCTGACGGTGTCACGCAGGCGCTTGACGACCTCCCAGGTCATGTTCGGGGCCAGGACCGTGGACAGTCCTGACATGTCGAGCCCATCGTAGTTGGGCTTGCGCGCGACGTAGCCCCAACCCGGCGCGTGACAACTGGAGCACTGTCGCGTGTCGCTGCGCCGCAGGCGCACCAAGGTCTCCTGGTTTCGGCCGCCAAGATCATCCACCGTCACCACGATGCCCGGGGTGCCGGCCTGCTCGGCACGTTTGACCAAAGCCTCCGCGATCTGCCAGCGGGGCGAGGCGTAAAGCTGAAACCAGACCGGCCCGCCGCGCGCGCTGGTGGCCTCCTCGATCGAGGTGGTGGCCACCGTTGAAAGCATCTGCAGATGGTTGCCCACTCTTGCCGCCTTGGCGACGGCGACTTCGCCGTCGGCATGAAAGGCGCGGTTGCTGGCGGTCGGGCAGATGAAAATCGGGCTGGCGTAGGCGCTACCCAGGATCGAACAGCTCATGTCGATCGTGCTGACGTCGACGAGGCGCCGCGGCCGCAGCTGGAACTTCAGGAAACCTTCGCGGTTGGCGCGCAAGGTGACTTCATCGTCGACGCCTGCGACCAGGTAACCGAAGTGCGCCGGCGGCAGAGTTTTGCGCGCGACGGGCTCGAAGTCGAACACATTGACGGCCTCTTTGGGGTGGGCGATCAGGCTCTCCAGCTCGCGAGGGGCCCACAGCATGGGATCGGGCAGTCTCTGGGTGGGAGCGGTCTGCCCTAAGGCCGATTGACTAGCCCAAGGCAGGAGTGGGCTGGCGGCCAGAAAGCGCAGCAATTGGCGGCGGCTGCGAGCGTGTGCAGCGATCATGGGCATCAGAGGCTCCTTGGGCCAAGCTGGATCTTAGCGCAGGAGGAGGCCGAGCGCGCCCCCGCCAGCCGCGTGACGGGCTTGCGGCAAAGCAAAGTTAAGGCCAGCCACGGGGCGAGGAGGGTTGTTGCGGTCGGCGTCCGGTGCCGACGTCGCCTCGAGCTCGCGGCGCCGTTGCAACGCGGCGCCGTTCGGGCGCGTTGTCGCTGATACATGCCGGGCTCGCAGGGCCAACCGACGCAAAAACCATATCGTCTCGCTCCGCTTCGACGCAAAGCAACGGCTAAGCGCGCGCCACGGCTGAGCAAAATTTCTCTTTCTGTCGCGCCGCCGCTGCTGCGAAGCGAATTTTTCTGTATGCTGTGATTCGGAGCGGCGCTCAGCCCTTCGTCTCGATTGACCACCCCGCACCGCAATCGAGCCGACAGCTGCAGCAGGCTCAGTACCGCTCCCCAATTCCCTTGCCCAGTCGACTTCGGCGTGCGCGCCAGGCGCAGCCGAGCGTGCCTTTGGCGTTGCGGCCGCCTTGGACCAGCATGGGTGGTTGCAGCGCGACAGCGGTCGTGCTCGGGCGCTCGGTATGGCTTCCTATTTGAGGGCAGGCGTGTGTGGAGGCGGCTGGCGTGTTGAGGATCCGTTTGCGTATTGAGGACATCGCGCGCCGACGCGCGTGTGGCCGCTCGAGAGGTTAGGGAGGAGGGAAGCTAAAGCCTCCCTCGCCCCGGGTCCGCATCTGTGGACCCTGCAGCAACCCCGCAGTGCTGCGCTCCCATCGAGAGCGGGGAAGCCTGCATGTTAAGAGCAAACTGCAAGGAGCGCCAGTGCCATCTGAGGCTAAGGCGCGCGCAGACAGAGGCCGCCGTTGTGCCATACTGGGCGAAGCACCATCAGGCCTTGGAGGCGCTGCCGATGCGCATATGGATGCAACGTGGTTGTCTGCTTGGGCTGTTGCTGTGGGCCTCTCCCGGCGAGGCTCAGGACTATCCCAATCGGCCCATCAAGTTCGTCGTGCCGTTTCCGGCCGGCGGGCCCGCGGATACCATCAGTCGCATTCTGACCGACAAGATGGCGAGCCTGATCGGGCAAACCATGGTGGTCGAGAACCGCGCCGGTGCCGGCGGCCTCACCGGCATCGCCTCTGTGGCCAAGGCGGAGGGGGACGGCTATACCATCGCCATCGCACCGTCGAGCGGGCTCGCCATGAACGTCAACCTGCGCGAGAACATGCCATTTCAGCCGCTCAAAGATTTGGCACTCGTAACGCAAATTGTTTCGGTGCCGGAAATTCTGGTGGTCAATGAAAAGGTGCCGGCCAACTCGCTGACGGAGCTCGTTTCCCTGGCCAAGGCGCAACCCGGCAAACTCGTGTTCGCCTCGACCGGCCTCGGCGGCATGCCGCATCTGGCCATGGAGCTGTTCAAGCTCAGCGCGGAAGTTGATCTTGTCCACGTGCCCTACACGGGGGCGGCGCCAGCGGTCAACGACCTCCTCGGGGGTCACGTGCAGGTCATGTTTGCCGACGTGCCCGTGCTGCTCGGCAGCATTCAATCGGGCAAGTTGCGGGCGCTGGCAATTGGCAGCAAAACCCGCCTGGCGAGCCTGCCAACGGTGCCGACCACGGCCGAGCTCGGCATGCCGCAGGTGGAAGCCGATAACTGGTACGGGCTGGTGGCGCCGATTGCCACGCCTGAGGCGATCATCGCCAAGATCCACGCCGCTGCCGCACAGGCCCTGCACTCTGACGAAGTCAGGGAAAAGCTTGCCGCGCAAGGTGCGCTTGCCGTTGGCAATTCGTCGGCGGAATTCTCAAGCTACGTCAGGAGCGAGATCGAGCGCTGGGGTCGCGTGATCGCCGCCACTGGCCTCAAGATCAAATAGGCGCGCCCTATAACGCGTGCTCCCAGGCGGCCGGGATCAAGTGAAAGCCCGTGCCCCGCCGGACCAGATGCGCAAAGCCCGGGAAATGCATGTGCATGCCCGTGACGAGCAGCCGGTCGGTCGCGACCATGTCGAACACTTTTCTGCGTTGGGCCGCGGCCGCCTCGGCATCGGTATCGAATTCCATGCACACCTCGGGTCGTGCGGTTTGCACCTCCGGGACGTGGACGATGTCGCCCCAGATCAGCAGCTGGTCCTTGCCGGAACTGATCAGGAAGGTGGTGTGGCCCGGTGTGTGCCCCGGGCGTGGGATGGCGGTGACGCCGGGGAAGATCTCGCCGGCCGTGAATAGGCGCGTGCGCTCCTTATAGGGTGTGGTTTGCTCGCGCGCGCACTGGAAATAGAGCTTCTTGGCGCGTTCGGTCGCCTGCGCCATCTTGGCGTCGTCGAACCAATGGCGCGGCTCGTTCTCGTGCACGACGAGCTCGGCGTTGGGAAAGTTCCGCTTGCCCGTCTCCATGTTGGTGAGGCCCGCGGAGTGATCGGGATGCATATGGGTCAGGAGCACGGCCTCGATCTCGCTCGCGGCAACGCCGGCAGCCTGCAAGTTGGCGAGCAACTTACCGGCGGTGGGCAAAAGATAGTTCCCCGAGCCGGTTTCGATCAGGGCGAGCCGACCGGCCGAATAGACCAGGAAGGCGTTCACTTGCGTGCGCCGGGCGGGACGGAAGTTGTCGCTGAGGATCTGGCGAGCCTCGTCCTGCGAAATATTGCGCAAAACGTCGAGGGAGCCGTCGAGAAAGCCATCACTGAGCGCCGTGACGACGATATCGCCGACGCGGTGATGATAGACGCCGGGAATCTGCTGCTGTGGAATTTTGCTCATGCTGGGATGTCCTCGCCGGATTGCAACGTCACTCGCCCAAGCCTTTCAGTAAATATCGGCATATTCGGTGGCGCGCATGGAGGGACGCGCCGCGACCTCGGCATACCAGGCTCTCAGGCGCTCGCGCTGAGCGCGCCAGTCCTCCGCCGCAAAGCGGAAATCGAGGTGCGCCAGGGCACAGGCCACCGCCATGCCGCCGAGCTCAAACCTGCCAACCAAATCGCCGCACTGCCGCTCGAGGTGGTCAAGCGTGGCGCTGATTTTGCGCGCAAAACTCGATAGATGCGGCGCCGATTGGCCGCTGGGCGGGCGGTTCATCTCGCCAAGGCGCGCGATGTTGAGCTCCATCAGCCCGTCGCCCAGCGCCTCGAGGCGCCGCGCGCGCCAGCGCGCGGCAGGCTCGGTCGGCAGCAGGGGAGGCCCGGCATGCAAAGTGTCGAAGAACTCGCAAATGACCCGTGAGTCAAACAGCGCTGTGCCGTCAGCCAACAGCAGCGTCGGGATCTTGTTGAGGGGATTGGCCGCCATCACCTCGGCGTTGGGCTTGTTGGCCGCGACCACCACGCGGGTAACCCTGAGGCGCTCGGCAAGCCCGCTTTCGTGGGCCGCGACCAGCACCTTGCGCACGAAGGGGGAGCGCGAGGAGCCGAACAGCGTCATCGACGCGTGCGCCTGATCCATGCCCCTCCACTCCCGTGCCAGCCACAGTTCTAACTTCCGCGCCAAGGCGCAAGTCTAACCGGGGCGCGCAGGCAATCAAACCCTGGTTGCTGCCGGCCCAACACAAGGGCATAACGGAGTGCTCAGGTCCTCACGCCAGGAAAGTCGCCGCATGCCCGCACCCGCGCCCTCACCCCTTACCACTTATCTTGCCCATCTCGAGCGCGGTCAGCTCGCCTACCAGTTCAGCCCACAGGCGGGCCGCGCGGTTTTTTATCCGCGTCTCCTCTGCCCATTCACGGGTAGCGACCAGCTGGAATGGCGCGTCAGCAAGGGCTTGGGCACGGTCTACTCCACCACCGTCGTGCATCCGCAAGAGGGCGCCCCCTACAACGTGGCGCTGATCGACTGCGACGAGGGATTCCGGCTGATGAGCCGGGTCGAGGGCGTTGCCCCGCAAGAGGTTCGCATCGGCATGCGCGTTGAATTTCGCGCCCATACCCCGGGCGGCGAAGCGCCGCCGATGCCGGTTTTCGTTGCGGTGGAGGCCTGAGCCATGCAGGGTCTAAAGCGTGCCAGTGCCGCCATCGTCGGTGTTGCGGAATCCGATCTGGGCCAGGTCGCCGATGGCCTGTCGGTGATCGACCTCATGGCACAGGGCACCAAGCGTGCGCTCGACGATTGCGGGCTCGCGCTCAGGGATGTCGATGGCTTGTTCGCTGCCACGGCCCAGAGCCGCCTGTCGGTGCTGGCGTTTGCGGAATATCTGGGCATCGATCCGCCGTGCCTCGGCTCCACCATCGTCGGCGGGTCGTCCTTCGAGTACCACGTCGCCCATGCCATGGCCGCGATTGAGCAGGGCTTGTGCAGCGTCGCGGTGATCGCCTACGGCAGCACGCAGCGCACGGTCGGTCGCAAGCAAGCCTCCCAGCGCGAAATCAATCCCTATGAGACGCCCTTCAAGCCCTTCCTGCCCGCCAGCGCCTACGCGCTTGCCGCGATGCGCCACATGCACCAATTCGGCACCACGCGCGAGCAGCTCGCCGCCGTCGCCGTGGCGGCCCGCGAATGGGCGCTGCTCAATCCCGCGGCCTGGGAAAAGAAACCCTTGAGCATCGAGGGCGTGCTTTCCTCGCGCATGGTGAGCTATCCATTTACGGTACGCGACTGCTGTCTCGTGACCGACGGCGGCGGCGCCATCGTGGTGACCTCGGCGGAACGCGCCCGGGCGCTGAAGAAGCCGCCGGCCTATGTGCTGGGGTGCGGCCAATCCGTGACCCACGCAAGCATCTCCAACATGCCCGACCTGACCGTCACGGGGGCTGCCGCATCGGGCCAGGCCGCCTACCGGATGGCCAAGCTTGGGCCCGCCGACGTCGACGTGCTCGAGCTCTACGACGCCTTTACCATCAACACCGTTCTCTTCCTTGAGGACCTCGGCTTCTGCAAGAAGGGCGAGGGAGGCGCATTCGTCACCGAGGGACGCATCGCGCCCAAGGGCAGCCTTGCCGTCAACACCAATGGCGGCGGCCTTTCCTACTGCCACCCCGGCATGTACGGCCTCTTTTTGCTGATCGAGGCGGTGCGGCAATTGCGCGGCGAATGCGGCGCGCGGCAGGTCAGGGACTGTGAGGTAGCCATTGCGCACGGCAACGGCGGGGTGTTGTCTTCGCAGGCAACCGTCATCCTCGGTACGCCGGCAACGCTCTAATCCCTGCACCTGCGCATTATCGACAGGTGGTGACAAAGGCGCACGGCTTTTGCCCATCCGCATAGAAGTCGTAACGGAACCCGGCGGTAAAGAACAGGTCGGTTTCGTTTTGCGTTGCCCCGGCCTGCTGCCGTTCCGTCCACTTGGCGCCGATCTCCAGCTCCAAACTCAGGTCTCGGGTCCAGTAGTAGTTGATCAGGATGGAAGGCAGGACTGTGATTTCGCGCAAGTCGGTGGTGGCACCCACCTGGTAGCCGAGGCGCAAGCGTGGGTTGATACGCAGTTCGTTGCTGAGGGGATAGCGGGCGCTGAGGTCTAGAACATAGAGATTAGAGGCCTCAAGGTCTGCCATGCGCACCCCGGCGATATACATATCGCCCTCGGCGAACAGGTTCGTTGCCGTCAGTTGGGCGGAGTAATAGAGCTCGGTGCCCGTCGGCAGCATGGCCTCGATCCCACCCGAGGCAACGGTGCCGGAAAGGCTCGAAGCGGTGGCATCGAGGTTTACCTGATAGTTTTTGCCGAGCGGAAAGGCATAGCCCAGCGTCGCCGATTTGAAGGTGGGTGTACGATCGAGCGCGAACTGGTCCACCTCATCCTTGCTGTGCAGCTTCAGCATGTCATAGAGGGTGAGGAAGGGCTGGCCTTGCAGGGCGTTCCAAGCGGTCAGATAGGGTGACTTACGGTAGTCGATGCCGGCGCTGATGGTGGACTTGTCGGGTAGCGTCCAGGAGCCGCTGAACATCGCCGCGTTGAGCTCCTGGAAATGCACGTCGTAGTCGAGTAGCGCAAAGGCAGACTTATTCGCATCGATATAGCGCAGCTCCCCGCCGATCGCCTGCCGATCGAGGATGGAGCGGTCGCGTTGCTCGATGGCAAACAGGGTCGCCTCCAAGTTGCCCCAGAAATGGCCGAAGTCGACGCTGGCGCCGTAAAAGTAGCGCTCATCCTTGAAGGGCTCGTCGGCCCGTCGCTCGACCGGGGATCCGCCCACCACATTGACGCGCACGTTGGGATTTGCCTGCCAGCTGACGACGCCTCCATCAAACCGGCCAACCACGCCGCCCGTATTGCGGGTTTGCCGACCGAGCCGGGTCATGAGGTCCCACTGCTTGACGGTCGTTTCGAAGAACAGGGCGGCGACGCTGACAATCTCCCGGTTGTCGTCGAACTTGTGCTCCTCCGTTCCGGAGAAGCGGAACTTGGACTTAAACTGGTCGTTGCTCCAGACGGCGCTCAGATCGAAGCTGGAGAGCAGCGAGTTTTGATGTGTGAGATGGGCGTCCTTGTCTTCGTTGGGGTTCGGCGGTAGCGAGGGATCGCGTAGCGTGCGAAAGCTGTCGTCGCGAATATAGAATTGCGAGGCGCTGCCCGACACCATCCAGGTCGTGCCGCTGCGCGGCGGCCCTCCGGGCTCGCCGGGCTGGGCCTTGCCGGAGCGCAACCGCTCGCCCGGCTCGCTGCTGGCGGTGAGAATGCCGTCGAGGCGCTGACGCACGCCTTCGCTTCCCTCAGCATTGGGATAGCGGCTGAGATAGTCCTCATATTGCGTGCGCGCCTCGCCAACGTGGCCGGCCTTTTGGTAGGCGATGCCGAGGAGTTCCTGGGCCTCGGCGCTGCGCTCGTTTTCCGGACGGGTGAGAACCTTGCTCAAGAGCTCTATGGCTTGCGCGTAGTTGCCCTTCTTCAGGGCGGCCCTCGCTTCATCCATCGCCGCGGCAACGGCGCTGAGTTCGGCGGGCGCGAGTGCGCCGGCGGCGCGCCCTTTTGGCCGCACGGGCGGGGGCGGCAGCGGCCCGCTTGGCTTGGCAGGGTTCAGGCTGGGCGCCCAATCCCCATGCGAGACGGTCGTGTCCCAGCCGGCGCCGAGGCGTGAGGGAAAGCGCGGCTGACAGGCCGCCTGCGGGGTCTTACCGGCGATGGCAATCACCAGGCTTTCGAAGTCGGAGCCGGGGGCGACCTGGTAGGCAACGGGGTGCAGGAACTGCACGCGCAGGACGGGTCCGACGGGCTGATCGACCTCAAACTCGATGGCGCGGATGGCGGCGGCGGCGCTGGCCGGAGGGCGCAGCGCCTCCCGGCGCAGGATGGCGAGCGCGGCCGCTTGGGTCGGGTCGATGGCGCGCACGTTAATGCGCAATTCCTCCCCCGTCGCGAGCGGGAAATGGCTGACGTAGCGGATGCGGAAATTGAACTCGATTTTGACAAGCGTGCAGGTCGGCGACGGCGAGAACAGCCGCAGTCCCGACAGGGCGCGGTCGAGCACCGGCTCGGCGGCCGCGGGCGTAAGCAGCGCGCAGCTCACAAGGGCGGCGGCCGCGACGAGGACCGGGCGCAGAGCCCGAGCCCAGGCCAAATACCCACGCGGCGACCTAACGCCCAACAGCATCACTACTCACGTCCTACCCGTTACTCACAAAGAACGAACGAATTCAATCGCCGAAGCGGCGCGTGTTGCGGTGACAGTTTTCACAGGGCGCCGTCGTATTGGGGTGTCCGCTGCGCGGCTTGCCGATGGCATAGACGCCGTTGTGGCAAGTGGCGCAGCCGCTGACGATGCCCGTGTGGTTCATCCTGGTGCCGGCGAAGGCCACCGTGCTCCGGTGGCAGGTCTCGCAGGGCTGGGTGGTGGGGATGTGGGTGGCGGGCTTGCCGAGCGCGGTGGCACCGTTGTGGCAGCCGGCGCAGCCCGTGGTGATGCCGGTGTGGTTCATGGTGGCGCCGGCAAACGCGACCGTCGACTTGTGGCAGGTCTCGCAGGCCGCCGAGGTGGGTACGTGCTTGGCCGGCTTGCCGAGCGCGGTGGTGCCGTTGTGGCAGCCGGCGCAGCCGGTGGTGATGCCGGTGTGGTTCATGACGGCGCCGACAAATGACACGGTGCTCTTGTGACAGGTCTCGCAGGCCGCGGTGGTGGGCACGTGCTTGGCGGGCTTGCCCAGCGCGGTGGTGCCGTTGTGGCAGCCGGCACAACCGCTGCTGATGCCGGTATGGTTCATGGCGGCGCCGGCGAATGACACCGTGCTCTTGTGGCAGGTCTCGCAGGCCGCCGAGGTGGCGACGTGCTTGGCGGGCTTGCCCAAGGCCATGCTGCCGTTGTGGCAGGTCGCGCAACCACCGGTGATGCCGGCGTGGTTCATGGCCGTGCCGACGAAGCTGACCGTCGACTTGTGGCAGGTTTCGCAGGCGGCCGTGGTGGGGATGTGCTTGGCCGATTTGCCGAGGGCGGTGGTGCCGTTGTGGCAGCTGGCGCAGCCGGTCGTCACGTTGGCGTGGACGAACTGGGCGCCGGCAAACGAGACCGTGCTCTTGTGGCACATTTCGCAGGAGGCCGAGGTCACGACGTGGGTCGCCGGTTTGCCGAGGGCCATGCTGCCGTTATGGCAGCTGGCGCAACCCGTGGTGATGCCGGTGTGGTTCATGGCCGTGCCGACGAAGCTCACCGTCGACTTGTGGCAGGTTTCGCAGGCAGCGCTGGTCGGAATGTGCTTGGCGGATTTGCCCACCGCGCTGCTGCCGTTGTGGCAGCTGGCGCACCCACTGGTAATGCCGCTGTGGTTCATGGCCGTGCCGGCGAACGACACGGTGCTCTTGTGGCAGGTCTCGCAGGCGGCCGTGGTGGGGATGTGCTTGGCCGATTTGCCGAGGGCGGTGGTGCCGTTGTGGCAGCTGGCGCAGCCGGTCGTTACGTTGGTGTGGACGAACTGGGCGCCGGCAAACGAGGTCGTGCTCTTGTGACAGGTTTCGCACGGGGCCGAGGTGACGATGTGGGTGGTCGGCTTGCCGAGCGCGGTGGCGCCGTTGTGGCAGGAGGCGCAGTTGCTGACGCCGACCGGGTGGTCAAAGCGGGCACCGGCGAACGAGGTCGTGCTCTTGTGGCAGGTCTCACAGGGCGCCGAGGTGGCAATATGCGATTTCGATTTGCCCAGTGCCTTGCTGCCGTTGTGACAGGAGGCGCAGTTCCCCGTAATGCCATTGTGATCCCAGCGAGCCGCGAGGAACGAGAAGGTGCTCTTGTGGCAGGTTTCGCAGGCGGCGGCGGTGTCGATATGGGTAGGCGGCTTGGCGCGCGCATGGGTGCCGTTGTGGCAGCTGGCGCAGGCGCCGATGATTTGGTTGTGATTGAAGCGGACCTGCGCCCAGGTCGCCGTGGTATGGCAGGCCTCGCAGTTGGCCGTGGTCGGTCCATGTGTGCTGCGCTGACCGGGGGCAATGCTGCCGTTGTGGCAGCCGATGCACTGCCGGGGCGTACCCTTGAAACGGCCGTTGACGTGGCACGAGGTGCAGTCGACGCCGTAGTGACTGCCCATCAGCGGAAAGCCGGTCGTGAAATGGTCGAAGGCGCGGGTCTGGGCCTCGGCGCGCGTACCCAATAGCCCGGCCCCGGCTAGCCCGCAGCAGAGCAGGATCGCAATTGCCTTCAGCAGCCGATGCATCCGTTCACAGCCTATACGCTCCGTTCTTTTGCGATTTTTTGCCCGCGATTTGGCCCGGTGGGCCGGATCGGCGATTTCAACCCAGCCGTCAGGGAGGCCGGACCAGCAAGGTCGCGACCAGCGGCGAGAATCGTCGAGGAGGTGCTGGAATAACGGCAATCCGCTCTGCACGGTCGCCCGCCGACCGTCAGACCCCTGCCCAATTTGCCGACCGTTCCGTCGTCCGTAGGCACCCTAGTTTGGAGCGCACGGTTCTGCACGCGCACCAAACATAACTTGCAACCACAACGCGCCTTGCCGGAGGCCTATTCCGTCCGAGGTCTGAAAAGTTTCATTATTTCCCGCAGACGAACAATCGGACGGCGGATGAGATGCGTCTTTGGCATGGCCGCGGCGTGCTGGCGGAGATTGGGCTCACGGCCGCGACGCCGCGCGCCCGACAGCCCCCGACGCAGGGGGGGCGCAGTCCCAGCGGCGCGCGCTGCGAGGGTTGCAACACCAGTTGCTGTGGCTGCCAAAGCAAACGGCCCGCCGGCGGTCGAAGCCGTCGCGGCGGGCCGGTCCCCCAAGTTCTCGTCTGCTCGCTAGCCCTGGGGCGCGTCGCTTAGCGCACCCAACCTGCGACGATTGCCGCCTTTTCCTCGGCATCCGGATAGACCTTGCCGCCGCTGGCGACGCGGATGGCGGCCTCGAGCGCCGCGTTGGCGGCGTCAATGCTGGGTCCCGACGCCGGCGCGTAGCCCGGGCCCGGGTTGGCCGGCATCGATTGCAGCTTGAGATGCGCCTGGACGGCCCACTGGCCGTCCTTGCCACGGCAGGCGAAACCGGCAAAGTGCTGCTGCGCCGTGCTTCTCAGCTCATAGCGACGGCAGGGTTGCTGGTCGCTGGAGCGGAAGGTGAACGCCGTCTCGAGCTCCCACGTGCCGCCTCCGGCCAGCTCGGCTCTGACGGGGATGCCGCGCGCGGTATGCTCGAGCAGCTCCTGCAGGGGACCTTGCGCCGTCAGATGACCGTGGCTGCCGCCGATGAAGCCCGCCGTCGGCACGGACGAGGCGGCCCTGGGCTGCAGCAGCGAGCCCAAGGCGGCGCCGACCAACAAGGCAAGCGAAGCGGCCAGCGCCATGGGATAGTGCTG
>Ga0075423_10001053_pt1 | contig 23740 bp, 13 predicted proteins | sample SoiMethybrSBSTD2_FD_80114 | JGI IMG/M metagenome (GOLD analysis project Ga0075423, IMG submission 80114) | Bulk soil microbial communities from a Populus tree surrounding site in Tennessee, USA - Soil MetaG P. TD hybrid SBSTD2 | ecosystem: Environmental > Terrestrial > Soil > Tree plantation... | reverse complement strand
GGCGGCGACCATGAACATCGACCTGCGCTTCGCCGACGCGCAGCAGAAGCAGGAAAACCAGATCAAGGCATTGCGCACCTTCATCGCCCAGAAGGTCGACGTCATCGCCTTCTCGCCGGTGGTCGAGACCGGCTGGGACACCGTCTTCGCCGAGGTGAAACAAGCCGGCATCCCGCTGATTATGCTTGATCGCCACGCGAATGTGCCAGACAATCTCTTTAGTGCATTCATCGGCTCGGATTTCGTGCAAGAAGGCCAGCGCGCCTGTACCGAGATGGTCACTCTGCTGAACAACCACGGCAATATCGTCGAGCTGGATGGCACGGTCGGCTCGGCCCCAGCGAACGATCGCCGAGCCGGCTTCCACGATTGCTTGCAGGCACATCCGGGCATGCATGTGATCGCTGTGCAGTCGGGCGATTTCATCCGCGCGCGTGGCAAGGAGATCATGGAGACCTTCCTGAAATCCTACGGTCGGCGGATCGATGCGCTGTTCGCGCAGAACGACGACATGGCGCTGGGGGCGATCGAGGCGATCGAGGAGTACGGCCTCAAACCCGGCACCGATATCAAAATCGTCTCGGTCGATGCGGTGCGCGGTGCCTTCGAGGCTATGATCGCCGGTAAGCTGAACGTGACGATCGAGTGCAACCCGCTGCTCGGGCCACAATTCTTCGAGACCGCGCTGAGGCTGGCGAATGGCGCGCCGGTCGAAAAATGGGTCAAGTCTCACGAGGATATCTACCGCCAGGCCACGGCCGCGCAGGATCTTCCCAAGCGAAAATACTAGATCCTATCTATGCCCCAGGGTCGAGACCGTTTGACTGAAGTGACGGCTCCCAAGGCTAAAGCACTTGGGCTTCAAGGGGATGCCGCCCCATCCGCCCAAACAGCGCGCGGATAGTCGCGCGCCGCGTATGTGGCCGTGCCCAACGATTGTGGAGGATGTGCCTATGACCGAATGAGAGGTCTGAAATCCGTCAGAGGACAAGAAGCGAATCGACAATCACAATGTCGAAGGAGTAAGCTATGACAGCCTCAAGATTAACGACCACGATGACAGTCGCATTCCTCGCGTTGGCGATGCTGCTGGCGAGCTGCGGCCAGGCACCCGCGACCAGCTCGCCCACAGCTGCGGCCGGACAGCCCGCAGCCGCTGCCGGAGCGAAAACGTACAAAGACATGACCCTGTGCTTCCCCCAGCTTGGCGCCGAAAGCGACTGGCGCACGGCCGATACTGCGTCATTCAAAGAGACGGCGACCACCCTAGGTATCAAGCAGCTGGTCTTCTCGGATGCTCAGCAGAAGCAGGAAAATCAGATCTCTGCCATGCGAGCCTGCATCCAGCAGGGCGTGGACGTGATTGCGCTGCCTCCGGTGGTTGAAGATGGTTGGGATGCCGTCTTGACAGAGGCCAAGAATGCCAACATCCCAGTCATTATCGTGGATCGCAGCGTGAGCGCCGACAAAGCCTTGTATGCCGCCCACATCGGTTCCGATATGGTTCTGGAAGGCGAACGGGCTGCAGCCGAATTCAACAAACTGCTGCCCAATGGTGGCGCGATTCTTGAGCTTTCCGGCACCACGGGCTCCGGCGCGGCGGTCGGTCGAGCCAAAGGCCTGCGGAATAAACTCAACCCGAACATCAAGATTCTCGACTCCCAGACCGGCAACTTCACCCGCGCCGAGGCTGTTCCGGTTATGCAAGCGTTCCTGAAGAAATACAAGCCGGGTACGGATTTCCAGGGGGTGTTCATTCACAATGACGATATGGGTATCGGCGCCATCGAAGCCCTGAAGTCGGCTGGTGTCAAGCCTGGCGATCTCAAGATTGTGTCGGTGGACGGTACGCGTGGTGGTTTCCAGGCGATGGTCGATGGCTGGTTCCAGGCCGACGTTGAATGCAACCCGCTGCTTGGGCCGCAGGTGTTTGAGATGGCGTTGAAGCTCATGAACAAACAGCCGATTGAGCCGGAAACTCTGACGAATGAAACCGTATACTACCCGGACAAGGCGAAGGAACTCCTGCCGACTCGTAAGTATTAAACTCAGCCCGATCGCGCTCAGTTCCCCGAATTGCGCGCAAGGTTGAACTGTAGCAAGCGAAGCGGCGTTCAACGCCGCTTCGTTTCTCAAAACCTACCTATCCGAGTTATAATGCATACCAAAACCTTTTTCCAAACTTCTTTGGTTGCAATCCTGTTGGCCAGCCAACTCCTGTCTGCTTGCGGTTCTAGCGCCTCGCCCGCATTGCCGACGATCAGTGCCGGTGCGACTGCACCCTCCACTACACCGGACTGGTTCAAAATCGCAATGACCGACGTGCGCAGCGGTAAAACTTTCACCATCAATGATTTTGCCGGGAAAATTGTGCTGATCGAAACCATAGCGCAGTGGTGTCCCAACTGCCTCTTCCAGCAAGCTGAGATGCGAAACCTGAGCCAACAACTCGGCAATCCGGCAGATTTGATTTTGATCAGCTTGGATGTTGACGTGCATGAAGACGAAGCCTCGCTTAAGAAATACACTGCCGACTTTGGCTACGACTGGCGCTTTGCCGTGGCTCCGCTGGAAGTGGCCCGTGCCCTCGGCAACCTGTACAGTGCCGAATATCTGAATCCACCGCTTGATCCCATGTTGCTGATTGACCGCCAAGGAAATGTCTACCAACTGCCATACGGCATGAAGAAGGCCGACACGCTCCAAAAGACCCTGGAGCCCTACCTGGCGAAATGATGACCATGGATAAGCCTGTAATTACGCCACTCCTGCTGGGTCTGCTGGCGACCAGCAGTCCCTGCGTCTTGCCACTTTATCCTGGATTCCTTGGCTATTTGAGCGGCCAGACTGGAACCGGCGCAGGCCGACAAAGGTATTTCCTCGGTTTCTTCGTGCTGGCCGGGGTGCTTACCATGATGCTAGCCTTGGGCGGCTTGATTGCGGTTTTGGCGGTATCCATCGGTCGCATCCTCATGTATGTCATTCCACTGGCGGATCTGCTGATCCTATTACTGGGTGTTTTGCTCCTACTGGATCGGAATCCTTTCAAGGCCATCCCGCAAATTCGTGTACCTGTCCTGCGCCATCCGTTCCTGAATGCCTACATCTATGGCCTGCTGTATGGCCCGCTCACGTTGCCTTGTTCCGGACCGCTAGTGGTTAGCATCTTTGCCCTGTCCCTGACCGTTGAAGAAGCGTTTAGCACATTGTGGGTCTTCCTGTGGTTTGGCGTGGGGTTTGGTACGCCGCTGTTACTTCTTTCGTTGCTCTCAGGGGCGCTCCAGCGTCAGTTGACCTTCCTGTTTGCTCACGACAGCCGGCTTATAAATGCCATCGGTGGTCTGCTTTTGATGGGCATCGCCATCTATGACATCGTCCGGAATTGGGAGATATTGCAGTTATTCTATAGCAGGTGATAGATATGCCCGACACTCAAAGCCTGATAACCATGAAAGACATCGCCAAATCCTTTCCCGGCGTTGTTGCCCTTGAAGGCGTAGATTTCTCCCTGAGGAGCGGTGAGATTCACGCCCTGATGGGTGAGAACGGGGCTGGGAAATCAACCCTGATCAAAATCCTCACCGGCGTGGAACATCCGGATGAAGGCTTCATTGAACTGGAAGGGAAGCCTGTTCAAGTGCGATCGCCGCAGCATTCTCAGGAGCTTGGCATTAGCACGGTGTATCAAGAAATTAACCTTTGCACCAATATTTCCGTCGCCGAGAATATTATGTTGGGTCATGAGCCCCGGCGTTTCGGCAGCATCAATTGGAAGAAGATGAATGACCAGGCCAGCCAGGCGCTCAGGCGATTGAGCATTGATGTCGATGTGACCCAACCGCTGGGAAATTATTCAGTCGCTATCCAGCAGATAGTAGCGGTTGTGCGCGCACTTGAGATCGCATCGGCCAAAGTGCTGATCCTGGATGAGCCCACCTCCAGCCTGGATATTCAGGAAACCAATCGGCTCTTTGATGTGATGCGAAGATTGAAGCGTGAGGGCATTGGTATTGTTTTCATCACCCATTTCCTAGATCAGGTGTATCAGATTGCCGACCGGATCACGGTTCTCCGCAATGGTAAACTGGTTGGCACATTCGATATCGCCGCTCTGCCGCGTGTCGAGCTTGTTGCTAAGATGTTAGGGCGCGTTGTGACCGACCTGGATGCCATGTCGAAAACCAAATCTACGATTGAACCAAAGCAAGCACAAGCCTGCCTGGCCGAAGCCAAGGGCCTGGGCCTCAAAGGGGTTCTTGAACCGGTTGATCTGGAGTTAAACGCCAATGAGGTGGTTGGGATCGCAGGACTGTTAGGTTCAGGCCGCACTGAGCTGGCAGACCTGATCTTTGGCATCTATGCGCCTGATCGAGGTTCGCTGCTGATCAAAGGCCAGAAGGTCGATCGTTTTTCGCCCAGGGAATCGCTGAAGCGCGGGGTCGCCCTATGCCCTGAGGATCGCAAAGCCGAAGGCATTCTGGGCGATCTCACCATTCGCGAAAATATCATCCTGGCGTTGCAAGCGCGCCATGGCTGGTTCAAGTTCTTGAGTACGCAGAAGCAATATCAGATCGCCCAGAACTACATCCAACTCTTGGGAATCCACACCCCATCCCCGGATCAACTCGTGAAGAATTTGAGCGGCGGAAACCAACAAAAGGTCATCCTGGCCCGCTGGTTGGCTACCCAGCCACACGTTTTCATTCTGGATGAGCCGACCCGCGGAATTGACGTGGGTGCCAAAGCGGAAATTCAAAAGCTGGTGCTGAATCTGGCCAAGGAAGGTATGTCGATTATCTTCATTTCCTCCGAGCTGGAAGAAGTGTTACGCATCAGCCACCGCATTGTGGTGCTGCGCGATCATAAGAAGGCCGCCGAATACGCGAGTGATGTGAGCGACCAGACCATTATGCATACGATGGCGGGGAATCCATGAAAAACACTCTTTCCCTCAAGCATATTCGTGAAAGCCGGCTGTTTTGGCCGCTCGCCGCCTGGGCGTTCATTCTCGTCTTCGATGCGATTTTCATCCCCGGATTCTTTAAGATCGGGATTCAGGACGGTCATCTCTACGGAAATCTCATCGATGTGCTGAACAATGGCGCGCCTTTGATGTTGGTGGCGATTGGGATGACGATGGTGATCGCGACCGGCGGGGTTGATCTTTCGGTCGGAGCGGTGATCGCCATTTCGGCGGCCATGGGCGCGGTACTGATCAACCCGGCCCTCGGCGATAAACTGATCACGAATGATATTCTGACCAAGGATGCCACCAATACGCCGTTGGGCATCATCATTCTGGCGGATCTGGCCGCGGGCACTCTGTGTGGTCTCTGGAACGGGCTGCTGGTTTCACGGGCCAGAATCCAACCGATGGTGGCCACCCTCATCCTGATGGTGGCTGGTCGCGGTATTGCCCAGCTGATTACGAACGGTCAGATTATGACTATTTATTACACCCCCTATTTCTGGTTTGGCAATGGATTTATATTCGGACTTCCCGTTTCAATCTACATCGTGGCGATTGTCTTCATATTGGCCTGGGTCGGCGTGCGCAGAACCTCGATTGGGCTGTTCGTCGAAGCGGTGGGGATCAATTCAAAAGCGACGTATTACAGCGGTATCAGCGAAAGGACTGTTAAGCTATTGGCGTATACCTTTTGTGGCTTTTGCAGCGCCATCGCCGGCCTGATCCTTAGCTCGTATGTCCATAGCGCCGATGGGAATAACAATGGGCTCAACTATGAATTGGATGCTATCTTGGCCGTTGTGATGGGCGGGACGTTGATGGCCGGCGGACGTTTTTCTTTGTTGGCGAGTATTATTGGTGCGCTGGTCATTTGGACCTTCACTCTCTCCATGTATACCCTGGGCGTGCCGGCGAATGCCTTATTGGCTGGCCGAGCGGTGCTTGTCCTGATCGTGATCCTCCTGTATTCTGATCAGGCTCGCCGGATGTTGAACAGACTTTTTGAGAGAAAAGGGCCGCGCCATGGCACAACGAATTAGGCACTTCTTATTACATCAGGGCCCACTGCTCACCACCATCACCATATTTGTCCTGGCATACTTCATTGGTGCGCAGATGTACCCGGCCATGCAAAAACCGCAGGCGTTTTTTAACCTGTTCATCAACAATGGCCCCCTGTTGATCGTCGGCATTGGAATGACCTTTGTGATACTCAGCGGTGGGATCGATCTGTCGGTGGGCGGAGTGCTGGCCCTGACCACAGCTGCGTCGGCCGCATTGCTCAAAAATGATGTAAGCCCTGCGATTGTGATGCCTTCGATGTTGCTCATGGGCACAGCACTTGGATTTACGTTAGGTTGTATCGTCCATTTCTTCAAAGTGCAGGCTTTTATCGTGACCTTAATGGGCCTCTTTTTCGCACGCGGTATGGCGTACATCATCAGCCTGACTTCCGTTAGCATTAATAACAGTTTCTATAAGTATCTGGCACTCACACAAATCCAAATCCCCTTTATTCCCAAAGCATACGTCTATATTCCTTCCCTGGTTGGCCCGTTGTTGCTCGTAGTCGCCATTTATATGGCCTTCTTTACACGCTTTGGTCGCACTATCTACGCTATCGGTAATAATGAACAATCCGCCAGATTGATGGGTTTACCGGTCGGCCGGACAAAAATCGCCGTCTATTCCTTCAGCGGCTTTTGTTCCGCTCTAGCAGGCATTGTCTTCAGTATTTCGTTACTCGCAGGCTACGGGCAGTTTGCTACAGGAATGGAACTGGACACCATTGCATCTGTTGTGATGGGAGGTACATTGCTAACAGGGGGCGTTGGTAATGTGATTGGCACCCTGTTTGGTGTCTTAATTGAGGGTACTATCATATCCATCCTGCAATATAATGGCACGTTGAGTTCGTGGTGGACCCGGATTGGCGTGGGTATTCTCACGCTGATCTTTATCGGAATTCAAAGTCTGTTCTATGCAAGAAGAAAACACTCTTGAACGGGCTACGATATAAAAATGGGAAAACGGTATGCTTAGCTTTCGATTGTCTCGAACACGGATCTTCGCGCCAGCAATGCCGATCGCAGGCCCGCATGACGAAGTCCATGTCTGTGGTAGAATCAAGCAAGCTTTCTCCACTTTGGAGCCTCGGCATGTTTCGTTGATATGCACGGCTGCCATTACGAATGGTCACGCACAGGATGGTGATAGTATGACGACCATCTCGATAGAGGCGCAGGTTTCGACCGACCAATTGCTCCGCGCGGTTGAGCGCCTGCCAGCGCAGGAACTCGCAACCTTTGCCGCACAGGTGATTGCGCTGCGCGCCCAGCGCGAAGCACCACACCTTAGCCAACCAGAAACACGCCTGCTGCTCCAAATCAACCAAGGTATTCCCGCTCCAGTGCAGCGTCAATTTGACGAGTTAGTGGTGAAGCGGCAGGACGAGACCATTACCCCAGAAGAGATGCAGGAATTAATCCAGATAACCGATCAGATTGAGCAGCTCGACGCTCAGCGGCTGGCCGCGCTCGTTGAGCTCGCCAACCTACGCGGAACGACATTGGATGCCCTGATGGCGACTCTGGGAATCGCACCGTCTGCACATGTCTGATCAGCGCGTTCCTGCTGAGCTGGGCCAGCGCGTCAGTGATCGCGCACGCGGCTGCTGCGAATATTGCCTTCGGCGTCGATTACTGTGATCATTCAGGCTGCTGGGGGTCATTCGACAAACCTCTATCCCGCCATTGCGTCTCCTCATCGGGCGCAACCGGCAGAGCTTGTACGCTCCTCGTTAGACTACCCGCATGCTGGCCGGTATGACCAATCGCAGTGGCACGCGCAGGGGACCGCGATGAGACGTATAACGGTTCGTTTGCTCGGTCCGTTCGAGGTAACAATCGATGATGCGCCGGTAACGACCTTCGAATATGCCAAGGTGCGCGCATTGCTGGCGTATCTGGCTGTGGAGTCGCAACGCCCGCATCCACGCGCGGAGTTGGCGACACTGCTCTGGCCGGAGCAGCCCGAACGAAGCGCGCGTGGCAGCTTGAGTCAGGCGCTCCTGACGCTGCGCAACGCCCTGGGCGATAAGACAGCGGACCAGCCGCTGCTGCTCGCCGATGCCCAGAGTGTTCAGCTCGATCCGCGCAGCGCTGTGGCGGTAGATGTGACCCAATTCCTCAGCTCGTTACGGGCATCAGAGGCACATGCGCATCGGAGCCGGCGAACCTGTGCAGCTTGCTCCGAGCACTTGCGGCAGGCGCTGGGCCTGTATCGGGGCAATTTCCTCGCCGACGTTTCGATTGCCGATAGTGCTGTGTTCGAGGAGTGGGCCTTACTGCAACGCGAACACCTGCTGCAACGAGCGATGAGCGCGCTGGAACGGCTGGCCGAGCAAGCGCAGTGGCGCGGTGCCTACAACGAGGCGCTGACCTATGCCCAACGGCTGGTTGCGCTGGAACCACTGCTCGAAGTGAACCAGCGCACCTTGATGCGATTGTTGGTATTGAATGGAGAGACGACGGCGGCGCTGGCCCAGTACAAGCAGCTCCAAACCCTGCTGGCACACGAGTTGGCTATTGAGCCTGAAGAAATGACCGCAGCGCTGTTCAACCAAATCCGTCGTGGCGACACCGCAGGCTTGCAGTCGCCTCCGCCTCCGTTTGCCGTGCCGCTTCCACCGACGCCACTGGTTGGCCGCAGCGAAGAGGTACAGGCCGTCTGCGCGCATTTGCGGGATATGCAGGTGCGCGCTGTGACAATCACTGGTGCGGGCGGCATCGGCAAGACCCGGCTCGCGATCGAAGTAGCTCACACGCTGCGCTACGACTTCGAAGACGGAATCTATTTTGTGGAGCTGGCCGCGCTAAACGACGCGACCCTGGTGGTAGATACGGTTGCCCAGGCGCTTGGCCTGCGCGAGGGCGCTGGCCAGCGCATCAGCGAGACCCTGCGTGACCACCTGCGCGCGAAACAGCTGCTGCTGGTTCTCGACAACTTTGAGCATGTCGTCAAGGCCGCGTCGCTCGTGTCGGAACTGCTGGCGGCATGCCCCGCGCTGACGGTGCTCGTGACGAGCCGCGCACCGCTCACTATCCGCGCTGAACAGCAGTTCATCCTCGAACCCCTGGCCGATGCTGATGCCGTGCAGCTCTTTATACAGCGCGCGCAAGCGGTGGGTGCCGGCCTGGCTACGGATGCGGCCAACACCATCGTCTACTCAGCGATTTGCCGGCGGCTGGATCGGCTGCCGTTAGCGATCGAGCTGATCGCTGTTCGCGCCCGCACGCTTTCTCCGCTCGAACTGCTACACCAACTCGAACAGCCATTACAGGCACTGGCACGCGGTCTGCGCGATGTGTCCGTACGTCACCAGTCGCTGCGGCATGCGATCCAGTGGAGTTACGATTTGCTGGATTCCGAGGAACAGCGCGTATTTCGGTGCCTCGGTGTGTTTGCGGGCGGCTGTAGCGTCGAGGCGGCGCAGGCGGTCTTCGGCGAATCGCTCGCCGTGCTGCCGGTGGTAGAAATACTCAATCAGGCGAGCCTCTTGCAGCAGCAGGTCGTTGCAGATCAGACGCGTTTTCTCATGCTGGAGACGATTCGCGAGTTTGCGCTGGAACAGCTCAAGCTGTGCGGTGAGGCCGTAGCCGCCCAACAACGTCATGCTGAGTATTTTGCCCGCTTCTCAATGGCAGCGTATCTGGAGCTGTTGCGTGCCGAGGCAGCGCGCTGGCGAGCGTGGGTCGCCGCAGAGCAAGATAATCTGCGCGTGGCCTTTCGCTGGGCGCACGAACATCAGATGCACGAGACCGCGCTTCTGCTCGCGACGGGAGTTTGGCGCTTCTATTGGATGAGCGGCTATTTGCATGAAGCGCTTGAACGGTTGGAGACGGTGCTGGTGTCGCGTGAGCAGCTGCCGCTCGATGTGCAATCCAATGCGTTGCGGGCGGCCGGTGCCCTCGCCACTGGCTTGAACGACTACACCCGCGCGCGGCGGTGGCTGGAAGCTGCTGTGGAGGTTGCGTGGCGCGTGGGTGACCAGAACGCGCTCCAGCCTGTCCTGACGAATCTTGGCTATACCCTGCTTCAGCAGGGCGAGCTGGAGGATGCCCGCATCCATCTCGAGGTGTCTTTGTCACTTGCGCAACGCGCACAGGATCCGACCGTCGCCAAGTTCCCGCTCGGGCTCCTGGCTGGCCTGCATCTGCGCCTGGGTGATTACGCCCAGGCACAGGCCATGAGTGAGGAGGGTCTGCGCATCAATCAGGCTCGCCGAGATACCGAAGGTACGGCTGATGCCTTGCGCACGCTAGGGATGATCGTCAATGCTCAGGGCGACGCGCCGCGCGCCCGACAACTGGGCGAAGAGGCGCTGGCGTTGCATCGCTCATTGAATCACCAGTTCGGTATCGGCCTGGACTATGCGCTGTTGGGCGACATCGCGCGTACGCAGGGCGATTACGCCGGGGCGCTCGCGCAGTATCACCAGTGTCTCAGCCTCTGGCGGGACCGTGAGAACGTTATGTACAGTACCTTTGTGTTAGACAGCATCGCCCAGACTCTGAGTTGGATGGGTGATTCAGCGCGCGGGGCAACCCTGCTTGGTGCGGCTGCGGCCATCCGCGAGCAGGCGAGTGTCAAGCTGGCGGCCAATGAGCAAGCCAACTGTGATGAGACCATGCTCGCTTGCCGCGCGGCGTTAGGCGAAGCCGGGGTGGCCGCCGCCTGGGCCGCAGGCCGCACGCTCACGCTGGCGCAGGCGATTACTCTGGCGTTGCAGCCCTTGGCACTCGGATGAACTAGTACACCTGGGCTTAAATAGGCCGATAGTTTTCACCACCAAGACGCCAAGACACCAAGCCTTAGTGCCTTGGTGCCTTGGTGGTAAAACCCTGGTGGTATTTAAGCCAGAGCTGTGCCGAGGAATGCAAGCATTGCGCTGTTGAATTGCTCGGGCCTTTGCAGCGGTGCGAAGTGACTCACACCGTGCAGCTCGACGAATTCTGCATTTGGAATGCTCCGAGCGAGATATTCGGCGTGTTCGCGCTTGATGAATTGATCATGCTCGCTCTGTACGATCGCGACTGGCACGCCGATCTGAGCCAAATCGTGCGCCGAATAATTGGGTTGTGTTCTCTGCATTAGGCCGACCGCGTCGAAAAACTCCTCGAATTGGTCCGGCGTGGCCGATAGCCGTGCGTAGTCTTGCTTATGCCGGTTGAGGCATCGTCCGATGATCGGTGTGAATACAAATTCCTTGGTGCCGCTCGGATCCATATTGCACGCAAAGAAAAACACGCCGGCAACCCGTGCGGGAGCGTGCGAAGCCAGAACCAATGCGGTGCAGGCACCGTCGCTCCAGCCCACCAGACCCGCCTTCTCAAGCTGCAATGCATCCATCACCGCCAAAATGTCGGATGCCATCAGCTCATACGTAAACGGTCGCGCGTCACGCGTGCTGCGGCCGTGGCCACGGCTGTCGATCACAACGGCACGATAGCCATTCCTAACCAGCGCTGGAACTTGATACCCCCAATTGCCACTATTGCCGAGGCCGCCATGCAGCAGGATCACGGGCGGGCCGGACCCGTACGTTGCGTACCAGATCCGAGCACCGTCGTGTTCGATGTGGCCTTGATCCTGTGTGACCGGCAACGGCGCGGCACCATCCGCTTCAAACCTGCTGAGATCGTCGTCGTACGCTTCCATGTTGATCTCCTTGGATCGTAACGCCTAACTTCGCTATAGTATAGTCGTTGGGCCACGTCGGAGATCGACACCTTCCCAACACCGATTCCTCTGCATTTTCCTCAACTGATGAAACGATCGCAGGAATCCCGTCGCAAGGCACGCGGGTTCGCCATCTTTTGAGACTCTTTTGAGACCCCCCGGCTAGAGTATAGGTGCGTACGGTTCTGCGGCTATCGGCTATCGGCTATCGGCAATTTTCATATAAGGTAGCCAACAACAGCAAAAGGGAGACAAAAAATGTCATCAGTATTGGTTACTGGCACTAGCAAAGGCATCGGCATGGCAACCGCTTTAGTCTTGGGACGCGCTGGTCACACCGTCTATGCGACGATGCGCGACCCGAGCCGCGCACCAGAGCTGGCGCAGATCGCGGAAAAAGAAGGACTGCCGATTCACGTTTCTGCTATGGATGTGGACTACGATGCTTCCGTCACTGAGGCCATCAGTGCGATAGAAAAGGCAAATGGTCCTCTCGATGTCCTGGTCAACAACGCGGGGATTGAGCGCAGAGGCTCCACCGAAGAGCTTGATATTTCCCAGTTCCGGGCCGTGATGGAGACGAATTACTTCGGGGCGCTGCGCTGCATCCAGGCAGTGTTACCACAAATGCGTACACGCAAAAGCGGCTGCATCATCAATGTCACCTCGGCCTCCGGCCGCATCTCGGTATCGCCATTGGGCTCCTACGCGGCGTCGAAGTTTGCGCTAGAGGGGCTCACTGAGGCACTGGCGCAAGAGGCAAAAATGTTCAACATCCGGGTGGCGATTGTCCAGCCGGGGATTATCGACACGTCCATGGCCAGGCGTCTCGGGAAGCAACCCTACGCTTCGCCGTACCCGCACACGCGCCGTATTGCTGGTCTGTTCACGGCATCGCTGCAAAACCCGACGTCACCATTCCTGGTCGGGCAGAAGATTTGCGACATTATCGAGAGCGGCACCTGGCAACTGCGGCACCCGATCGGGCCTGACGCCGAGCCCTTCCTGCAATGGCGTGCCTCCATGACCGACGAACAGTGGGTTGACTGGGGCGCTGCCGACGATGCCACCTGGTACCAAAGCGTCGAACGCGACTTCGGCTTGAACGCCCGGCTAGCGGAGTAAGCCCTATCTGAGCACCCGCAAGTCGCCGCCGGCATAGATATGTTACCGAAGGAGAAGCCCGATGTCTGTCGCAGCCGCACCGTATGTAGAAAACGATCCATTCGACTTTGCCAAATACGCCGATCCATACGCGAACTACCGGCGCGTACGCGAAACGACGCCCGTCTACTGGAGCGAGATGCTCGGCAGTTGGGTGCTGACGCGCTACGCTGATGTCAAGGCCGCCCTGCTCGATCAGCGGCTGTCGGCCGCGCTGACCCGCGAGGCCCAGGCCGCGCAGCTCTCCGAGGATCTGCGCCGCCAGCTCGCACCGGTTGATGAGCTTCTGGGACGGTGGGTTCTCTTTCAGGATAACCCCGCTCACCGGCGGCTCCGCCGTGCGCTATCCGGTGCCTTCACCTCGCACGTTATGGAGCAGTTGCGGCCACGTATCCAGACACTCGCCGACGAACTGATCGATGCAGCGTACGGGCGCGGGGAGATGGATCTGGTGGCAGACTTCGCGCTGCGGCTACCGGCGATGGTGATCGCTGAGTTGCTGGGCATGCCCAGTACTGAGTATCAGCGCTTCCAGCACTGGGTTCACACCATCGCGCTGTACTTTGCGATCGGTTCGCTCGGCAACGTCGTGACGATCGCCGCGCTTCGCGAGACGGTCGAGCAGATGGCAGACTACATGCGCGAGATCGTGGACGATCACCGTCGCACACCCAGAGACGATATGATCGGCAACCTGCTCGCGTTTGAGGAGCAGGGCGATCGGCTGAGCGAGATCGAGATTCTGTCACAGTGCATGCTCCTGCTCCATGGCGGGTACGAGTCCACAATGAATACGATCAGCAGCGGCATGCTCCACATCCTACGTAATCCCGATCAGCGGCAGCTGCTTGGCGAGAACCCTGGTCTGGCCGGTGCGGCCGTCGAGGAGGCGCTGCGCTACGAGCCGGCCTTTCAGTTCGTGGTGCGCGTCGCGATGTGCGATCTCGATATCGAAGGCCAGACGATCGAGGCTGGCCAACAGATCGTGTGCGTGCTCGGCGCGGCCAACCGCGACCCAGCGCAGTTTGCCGAGCCGGAGCGGTTTGACGTTCAGCGCCATCCCAACCCACACCTGGCCTTTGGGTACGGCCCACATTTCTGCATCGGGGCGACACTCGCCCGAATGGAAGGCCAGATCGCTTTCAGCACGCTCTTGCGCCGCCTGGGCGATCTCCATCTAGCGAGCGATGCGCCGATGTGGCGGCCAGCGTTTGGGGTGCGCTCCCTGGAAACGCTGCCGGTAAGGTTTTCCACACGTTAGTCATCTTGCGAATGTGACAGCTATAGCGAGCCTATAGCGCTCTGCTGGCCCAACTCACGGCGAAAGAAGTCGATCAGCGGCTGCACATGAACTGTTTGCTTAGACCAATTGGCGTCCAGATCTTCGAGAAGATGCTGTTCAGCAAGCAGCGTCGAGCCGTTGAAGTGCCGAATGACCGGATGTAGGAAGGTACTCTGGTCTGCTTGGGCAATATCAGGGCTGCGCTCGATATTGAACGGATCGCCAGAAATAATACCAAATTCCAGGGTAATCAGATAGTAATGAGCGTGGCGACCGAAGACGCTATCATGAACGTAATCGACCGGGAGCATCTCATAATAGCGGGCGGTGCAGTTCTGATCAGCGATCAGAATAAGGTCGCAGAGAAACCCGAACTGTTGCCACAAGGCCGATGTTTTATTGATCTGTTTGATAACTATGCCTGCAATATCTTCAGGAGTAGCCGTGATCTGCCGGCTCGGCCACTCCTGAAGATGGTATTTCTGCTCGAAGATGCGATGGAGAGCCAGAATGTTATAACGAAAGCCATGAATAAAACCGGAAGTCGTGTGTCTGTAATCGCGCATCTGCATGAGCGTACCAGCAAAATATAAATCCTTGACGTTGCACGCTTCCCACTCACTTGTCTGCGCAGGAAAACGATCATTAATAGCCAACATCGGCCGGCAGTCATCGCCGAAGATCGAGTCATCGAAGCGGAATCCGGTACAGGCAATGACACAGTCATAGGAAACATCTTCGCATTCTCCTTGAGCATGTGTGTACCTGAAAGATACGATGAACTTCCCGTCTCTACGCTCTATCTTGTCGATCGACGCATCAATGATCACATTTTGTGATTTCAGCTGATATGTATCAAGGATGTTGTTATTAGTAGCCCGAAGATGGCCGACAAAGTGCGTCTTCCAGGCCATCTTGAGCGGATTTGGACTAGCGAGATGGATGACAGCTGCGGTTTCGATGAGATTTTCAGCAGTCTCAAAGGCGGAATTGCCTTTGCCGATGATCAAAACCTTCTTGTTCACGAAGTCTTCAGGGCATGTAGAAACTTCTGTATAGACATCAACTAATTCGATTCCAGGTATATTCGGGAGATAAGGTTTCAAGAAACCGGTGGCAATGACAAGGACTCGGCAGGAATACTTGTTACCCAGCGAATCTATGAGTTTGAAATCGTTATCTCTTGCGATGTTGATAACTTTGATTTCAAATTCGATGTTGAGATCGTAATAGGTTGCAAATTCGCTGAGGTAGCGTACCATATCGTCAGCGGGTGGGAAGTAACGTTTGCTATACTGCTTAAATAACATTGCGTCGTTATCGCCCAGCAGCGAGTTCCAATCCCACCTGAGATTGATCCCTGGGTCATCGAATCCCGTGTAGACCTTGTTGCTCGATATCAAGGTTCTATGTCTTGGGAAGGTCTTGAAGAAGGTGCCAGGTGTCGGTCCGGCCTCAATGATCAGATAATCTCGCCCTTCCTTCGCCAGATAATAGCCAAGTTGCAACCCTGCCGGCCCTGCGCCGATTATCATGTACTCATGATATACTTCTGCCATTAGTCGCCTCATTTCTACTTACTAGATGCTAACTGATCTATCCTGTAGAAAGAGGGGTTTGGAGAGCCATTGCTCCCGCCAAACCACTCTTTTCAAACAGCCTCACAAGTATCGTCGATATATGCTTTCAAGTGCGCAGCTAGGGCCTGGACATGCGGCTCAAAGATCATTTGATAGTGCGTGCCAGGAACGGTACATACATCGACCGGCTGCGCAGAGAATGCACCCCAGCCCCTGGTTGGATCAGCGGTTACGTCCGCCAAGAACCCGTTGGATGCCTCATTCACACGAAACAGCGTTATCTTATTCGGATAGACCGAGGGGCGATAGCGTTGAAGAGCGCTCAGGTGCGCCTTGAAGGTCCGCAGAATCCGCAGCGCTTCCGCGAGCCCGACATCCAAGGGTATAAGGTCGGCCGTCTGCATGATGTCGATCAGGTAGTTCAATTGCTCGCGCGTGTCCAGCCGGCGCAAGGCTTCGACCGACAACGGCAGCTTACGTTCAAAGCGGGCTTCGAGACCCTGAACAAGCCTCGCTATCGTGGAGGCATCGTCTTCATCTACAAGCGTTGATTCGGCGGCGGATACTCGACTATCTAGCAAGGCCAGGAAGCTAACGTGCTGCTCTTGCTGGTGCAATTGCCGGGCCATTTCAAAAGCGACCACGCCGCCGAACGACCAGCCGCCCAGGAGGTATGGCCCCTCTGGCTGCGCGCTGCGCAACGTCGCGACGTAGTGCGATGCCATGGCTTCGACGCTCGTGTAGGGCTCCTTGTCTTCGTACAGACTGGGTGCCTGGAAGCCGTAGAATGGACGATCCGAACCGAGCAGGCGCGCTAAATGGACATAGCAGTTCACCCCGCCACTATCTGGATGGACGCAATAAAATGGCTGTTTCGAGCCGCGGGTCTGGAGCCCCACCAGTGGGGATGTTGGCTTGCGATCGGGCTGCGTCTGCAGCTGATGCGCAAGGTGTTCGATCGTTGGCCCCTGGAAGAGCGTAGCCACGGGCAGATCCTGCCCAAACTGCGTTCGTATCTGAGCCATCAGCCGCACGACCAAGATGGAGTTGCCGCCCAGTTCAAAGAAGTTGTCGCGAATACTCACCCGCTCCATATGCAGCAGATCGGCCCAAAGCTGCGCAATAGCGATCTCAGTCGCGGTCCGCGGTGCGATATAGGTGCCGCCCTGAGCGAGGTTAGTCGTTTCGGGTGCGGGCAGCGCCCGACGGTCAAGTTTGCCGTTGACCGTCAGCGGCAGCGCCTCCAGCACGATGATCTGCGCCGGTATCATGTAGCTGGGTAGCCGCTCTTGCAGGAACGTGCGCAACTCAGCTACCAACGCTGAACGCTGAACGCTGAACGCTGAAGAAGACCACTCCGGCCCATTCATCGTTCTGCGTTCATCGTTCAGCGTTTCGGCGGGCACGACGTAGGCCAACAGCCGCTGATCACCAGGGCGCTGCTCCCAGAGCACGACGGCGACCGCACGCACGGCGTGGTGCTGTGCTAGTATCGCCTCGATCTCGCCTAGTTCGATCCGATATCCATGGATCTTGATCTGGTCATCGAGCCGCCCAAGGTACTCGATACTGCCGTCCGGCGCGTAGCGCGCCTGATCGCCGGTGCGATATAACCGGGGGTCAGGGGTCGGGTGTCGGATGTCGGAGACTTCGGCCCCCAACACCCCATACCCGCTACCTGACACCTCCGCGAAGGGATTGGGGATGAAGCGCTCGGCGGTCAGGTCGGGCCGAGCGAAATAGCCGCGCGCCAACTGCACGCCGCCGATGTAAAGCTCGCCAGACACGCCGATTGGCACCGGATCGAGCTGCGCGTCGAGCAGATAGATCTGCGTGTTGGCGATCGGGCGACCGATTGGCACCGTTTGGCGCGCGCCGCCCCGCTGACAGACCCAGGCAGTTACGTCGATTGCGGCCTCGGTGGGGCCATACAGATTGTGCAGTTCGGCGTCGAGTTGGGCGAAGAAGTGCTCCTGTAGATCGTACGGCAGCGCCTCGCCGCTACAGATCACTCGCCGGATACTCGTGCAGTTCTTGAGATCGGGCTCTTCGAGAAAGACGCGCAGCATCGGCGGGACGAAGTGCAGGGTCGTGATCTGAGAGCGAGCGATTAGTCCGACCAGGTAGGCGGCGTCTTTGTGTCCACCCGGTTGTGCCAGCACCAGCCGCGCGCCGCTGATCAGCGGCCAGAAGAACTCCCAGACCGAGACATCGAAGCTGAACGGGGTTTTCTGTAGCACGGCATCGGCGGCGGTGAGCTGGTAGGTGTCCTGCATCCAGCGCAGCCGGTTGACGATGGCACGGTGAGCGATCATTGCGCCCTTAGGCTGGCCGGTCGAGCCCGATGTGTAGATCACATACGCCAGGTTGGCCGGGCTGGCGGGCTGGGCAGGTGGGCTGGTCGGGTAGGCGGCCAGCGTGGGCCAGTCGGTGTCTAGATTTACGATTTTGGATTTACGATTTACGATTGGAGCGCCAGATTCTCCCAAATCGTCAATCGTAAATCGTAAATCGTCAATCGAATTCGTGATCAGCACGCGCACATCGGCGTCGTCGAGCATGAACGCCAGCCGCTCGGCGGGATAGCTGGGGTCGAGCGGCACATACGCCCCGCCGGCCTTCAGCACGCCGAGCAGCGCGACGACCAGCTCTATCGAGCGATCCAGGCAGATGCCGACGGGCACCTCCGGCCCGACGCCGAGTACACGCAGGTGTTGAGCCAGTTGGTTGGCGCGACGGTCCAACTCCGCATACGTCAGCTGCACGACGAAGGACGAAGGACGAGGGACGACTGGAGCGGATTCCTCCTTCGTCCTTCGTCCTTCGTCTTTCGTCTCGTCGAAGACCAGCGCGACGGCGTCGGGTGTGCGCGCGGCCTGGGCCACGATCAGGTGGTGGATACACCGCGTATCAGATGCTCGGCTTCTGACCCCCGTACAGACGGTTCGCGAACCGTCTCTACCCCCGACCCCTGCAATAGTGTCGTTCCACTCAACCAGGATCTGAGAGCGCTCGGCAGCAGTCAGCAGCTGAAGATCGGACAGCCGCCGTTCCGGGTCGGTGGTCATGCCAGCCAATATGGTCACGAAATGGCTCGTTAATCGTGTGATCGTTGATGCATTGAAGAGGTCGGTGCTGTATTGCAACACTCCCGTGACGCGATTCTCCAGATCCTCGTTGAGCGAAAGGGTCAGATCAAACTTCGCCGTCTGATCCTCCAGCTCCAGTTGCTCAAGCGTCAGATCGGGGACGGTAACAGCGGCGCTCGGCGTGTTCTGAAGCGTACACAGAACCTGGCACAACGGCTGGCGGCGCAGATCGCGCATTGGCTGAAGTGCTTCGACCAGCAATTCAAATGGCAGATCCTGGTGCGCGTAGGCCGCCAGAGATGTCTCACGTATACGTGCGAGCACTTCGCGTACCCGTGGATTCCCGCGCAGATCGCCGCGCAGCACGAGCGTGTTCACGAAGCAGCCGATCAGATCCTCGACCTCCCGGTGTGTGCGCCCAGCGATCGGTACACCAACCAGCAGATCGTCCTGGCCACTGTAGCGCTGTAGCAGGCTCAACCAGCCCGCCAGCAGCGTCATAAACAGCGTTGCCCCGCTCTGCCGGCTCAATGCCCGTAGTCCGGCGACCACGTCTTCCGGTATCACCAGGCGCTGCGGCATTCCACGCCCCTGCTCGACGGGTGGGCGTGGGTAGTCGGTCGGCAGAGCAAGCACGGTTGGTGCCCCAGCCAGTTGCGTCTGCCAGTACGCTAACTGCTGGGCACGCACATCACCCTGAAGCCATGCGCGCTGCCACACCGCATAATCGGCGTACTGAATCGGCAGCTCCGGCAGCACCGCCGCCTCACCGAGATGTTGTGCGTAGAGTATGGACAAATCGCGCAACAAAAGCGGAATCGACCAGCCATCGGCGATACTGTGATGGAGCGTGAGCAGAAGCAGGTGCGTCTGTGGGCTCAGACGCAGCAAGGCAACCCGGATGAGCGGCCCGCGCGCCAGCTCGAACGGAGAGCGAGCCGCCGACTGCATAAGCCAAGTAGCAGTGCGTGCCTGGAGAGTGGGGATCAACCCCTGGAGATCGAGCAGCGTCAGCGGCAGGCACAGTGTCGGCGCGATCACTTGCCGGGGCTGATCAGCCGCCGCCACGAAGGTTGTCCGCAGCACTTCGTGCCGCTGCACAAGCGCGTTGAAACTGACCTGCAACGCCAGGAGGCGCAGCCGGCCAGTCAGGCGGACGGCGATCGGCATATTGTATGCTGTGTTGTTCGGGTAAAGCTGCTCCAGAAACCATAGCCGCTCTTGGGCAAACGATAGTGGCAAATCGCCAGCTCGGGCGACCGGCCGGAGCGGGGTCGCGAGCGCCGCCCGTTCCTGATCAGTGTCCGCGATAGCCTCAGCGAGAGCCGCTATGGTTTCGCTCTCGAAGAGCAGCTGGAGTGAAATTTCTTGCTTCAGGGCGTCGCGCACACGCGAGACGACCTGGGTTGCGATCAACGAGTGACCGCCAAGCTCGAAGAAGTTGTCGTAAACGCCGATGCGGGGCAATCCCAGCACCTCGGCCCAGATCGCTGCGAGTGTCTTTTCCAATGCTGTACGCGGTGCCACATAGCTGTGGACGAGCGCCAGATCCGCTCGCTCAGGCATCGGCAGCGCCTTGCGGTCCAGTTTCCCGCTCGTCGTCAGCGGCAACGCCGCCAGCAGCACAAACGCCGACGGCAGCATATAGCGAGGCAGGCGCTGCTGGAGGAAGGCGCGCAGCTCGACCCCCAACGCTGAACGCTGAACGCTGAACGCTGAAGAAGACCACTCCGGCCCATTTATCGTTCTGCGTTCATCGTTCAGCGTTTCGGCGGGCACGACATACGCCACCAGCCGCTTCTCGCCGGGCGTATCCTCGCACGCCAGCACGACGACGCATGCGCGCACGGCTGGATGCTGCCCTAGCGTCGCTTCGATCTCAGCCGGTTCGATTCGGTAGCCGTGCAGCTTGATCTGATGGTCAATGCGGCCCAGGAATTCGATCGTTCCATCGGGACGGTAGCGCGCCAAGTCGCCAGTGCAGTAGAGTCGCGCCCCCTCACCCCCTGCCCCCTCTCCCGTGCGCGGGAGAGGGGGTGCCGCCGCAGCGGCGGGGGTGAGGGTCGCGAACGGGTTTGGCACAAAGCGCTCTGCCGTCAGCTCGGATCGGTTCAAATACCCCCGCGCTAGGCCGGTGCCGCCGATATAGATCTCGCCAGGAACGCCGATCGGCAGCGGGTTGAGCCGCTGATCGAGCAGATAGATCTGCGTATTGGCGATTGGGCGACCGATCACCACACCAGTATCCGCCGTGATGCGCGCGATCGCCGACCAGATCGTCGTCTCGGTCGGCCCGTACAGATTCCACAGCGCCGCGCTGCGTGGCAGTAGCTGCGTGGCCAGATCGCGCGGTAGCGCTTCACCACCGCAGAGGGCATTCAGCTGCCCGTCGCCCGGCCAGCCTGCCTCCAGCAGCAGTCGCCAGGTTGCTGGGGTAGCTTGCATGGCTGTGGCGCGAAAATACCGAAGCGTCGCCGATAGCAGCCAGCCATCTGCGGCGATGGCTCGGCTCACCAAAACGATCTGCGCGCCCACCGTCAGCGGCAAAAAAAGCTCCAGAACCGCAATATCGAATGAGATGGTCGTAACGGCTAACAGCCGATCCTCATGTGTGATTCCTAGCTGATCGCGCATGGAACATAAGAGATTCACCACGGCTCGATGGGAAACCATGACCCCTTTGGGTGTGCCGGTAGAGCCGGAGGTATAGATGATATAGGCCAGGTTATCCACATTTACGATTTTGGATTTGCGATTTACGATTACGTTGTTGGGATGCTTCAGATCCTCAATCGTAAATCGTAAATCGTAAATCGAATTCGTGATCAGCAACGCCGCCCGACTATCCTCGAGCATGAATGCCAGCCGCTCGGCTGGCGCATGGGGATCAATCGGGATATACGCGCCGCCCGCTTTCAGCACCGCCAGCAGCGCAACGACGAGGTCGAGTGAGCGTTCGAGGCAGATGCCGACCAGCACGTCGGGGCCGACGCCGCGCGCCTGAAGATGCTGCGCCAGTTGTTCAGTGCGTTGGTTCAACGCCGCGTAGCTGAGTTGCTGATCGTTGAAGGTGATCGCCAGGGCGTCGGGCGTGCGCTGCACCTGCGCCACAAACAGCTGATGAATGCAGCGCGTGCGGGGATATGTCGCCGCCGTCGTATTCCAGGTCACAAGCTGTTGCTGAAGCTCTGCCGCTGTCAGCAGCGGCAGCTCCGCAAGCCGCCGTTCTGGAGTAGCGACCATGCCCATCAGCAGCGTTTCCAGGTGTCCGAGCATCCGCCTGATCGTAGCTGCCTCAAACCGCCGGCGATCATAGCTGATGCGGAGGAGCATCTGCGACCCCGGTACCGCCACTACCGTGAGCGGATAATTCGTTCGTTCCAGAGTATGCACATCCACAACTGCGAGAGCTGTATCAACATCCTGCTCAACGCGACCGACGGGATAGTTCTCGAAGATCACGAGGCTCTCAAACAGCGGCGTGCCGCGCGGCACCGCGCTCCAGCCCTGGATCTGGATCAGCGAGCTATACTCGTACTGATGGCGTTCGATCTGTTCGGCCTGAAGCTCTTTCAACCAGTTCAACAGGAAGGCGTCGGAGGCGACGCGGACACGGATCGGCAGCGTGTTGATGAACAGCCCGATCATGGCTTCGACCCCCCGCAGCGCGGCGGGGCGGCCCGAAACGGTCGCGCCAAATAGGATGTCTTCTTCGCTACTGTAGCGATTGAGGAGCAGAGCCCAGGCACCCTGGAACAGGATATTCAGCGTCAAGCGATGCTGTCGCGCCAATGAGTGGAGCCCTGCCGTCGTCGGCGCATCCAGGAGCACATCGATCTCAGCGGCATCGGCGTGCTCGGCAGGCAAGCGCTCCGAGACCGGATCGATCGGTAACATCGTTGGCGTGGTGAAGCCGTATAACTGCCGCCGCCAGAATGCCTCGGCTTTGGCAGTATTTTGCCGCTGGAGCCAGGCGATATACTCGCGGTATGGGCGAGGCTGTTCCAGGACGAGTTGCCGGCCGTGGCGGAACGATTCGTAAAAAGCGAATACCTCGTTCAAGAGCAGCGGCGTCGACCAGCCATCCAGGAGCACATGATGAAAACTCCAGATCAACCGATAGGTATCCTCATCGAGCTGAGCGAGAGCCAGGCGCATGAGCGGCGCGCTGGACAATACAAAGCCAGCGCTGCGAGCTTGCTCAAGGATGGCCTCCTGGCGCGCGCGCTGCTCGTCGCACGATACCCCGCGCCAATCGTACTGCTCGAATGGCAGCGTCACCCGACGATGCACCGATTGCAACGGTTGTTTGAGGTCTTCCCAGTGGAACGAAGTGCGTAAAATTGGGTGGCGCTCGACGACCTGCTGCCAGGCTTGCATAAACGCCGCAACATCAAGCTTTCCACGCAAGGTGCAATAGAGCTGCTCGACATACAGGCCCTGCCCTGGGCTATAGAGTGTATGAAAAAGCATCCCCTGCTGCAAGGGAGAAAGCGGGTAAATAGCTTCGATCTTCTCCGCCCGCATCTTGTTCCGCTCCTGGAAGATCAACTCATTCTGGCGATAAAGCTATCTAGCTCTTCCTGGCTCAACCCTGCATCAGGAAAATCCGAGGGGGTGTAGCCACCGGCGTCGGGATTCTGACAATGCGCAATGATCGTGCATAGCTCCTCCTCGAAGCGCGCGACTAAGCGCTCAATCGTCGCCCGCTGATGCAGCTGCTCGCTATAGGTCCAATGCAGTTGCAGCCGGCCCTCAAAAATCTCCCCATTAATCTCCAGCAGATAACGCCGATATCCAAGCGGGCTATGGGTTAGCCCTGCCGATTCGCGAGCTGGTCGGAAGAGTGATGTCGCAGCAATAGCCTGATCGAACTGGCCGAGGTAATTAAAGCTGACCTCGGCCTGCGGCAACG
>Ga0075423_10001050_pt1 | contig 23750 bp, 16 predicted proteins | sample SoiMethybrSBSTD2_FD_80114 | JGI IMG/M metagenome (GOLD analysis project Ga0075423, IMG submission 80114) | Bulk soil microbial communities from a Populus tree surrounding site in Tennessee, USA - Soil MetaG P. TD hybrid SBSTD2 | ecosystem: Environmental > Terrestrial > Soil > Tree plantation... | reverse complement strand
GGTGTCGGCGCGAACGCGGCTGTCTTCGCGGTGGTCGAAGCCGTGCTCCTTCGACCGCTCCCGTATCCCAGCGCCGACGACCTCGTGATCCTCAACCATCGGGACAAGCGGACGGGAATCACGAAGGAGTTCATTGCCATCGGCGACTACGTCGATCTCACGACGCGCCAGAAGACGTTCGAGTCGATCGGTGCGTGGGGGCGCGGCCAGACGTCGCTCGTCGATCGCGACGACCCGTATCGCGTTCACCTCCTTGGCGTCGGGGCCAACACGCTCGATCTGCTGCGAATGCGTCCAGTGCTCGGCCGCGTGATCAACGCCGACGACACGCGCGAGAACGCTCCGCGCGTGATGATGCTCGGGTACGAGACGTGGAAGAAGCGGTACGGCGGCGATCCGGCGATCCTCGGGCGCGTCATCCGGCTCGAGCAGTCGGAGCGCCAGGTCGTTGGCGTTGCGTCGGAGGGATTCACCTTTCCACCTAACGCCACCACGGACATCATCATCCCGTTCGACTTGCCGACGGTCGCGCCCGCGCAGCGCAAGAGCGGGTGGACGTTCGCGATCGCGCGCCTCAAGCCTGGCCGAACGCTCGAGGACGGCGCGACGGACCTGACGATGATGTCACGTCAGCTCGAGAAGGAGTTCCCGCAGCAGAATCTCGCGTCGGAGTACTTTCCGCTCGGGCTCAGAACGGCCCTCGCAGGTAACACGAAGCCTGCGCTCCTGCTGCTGTTCGCCGCGGTCGGGGTGGTCCTCCTCATCGCCTGTGCCAATGTCGCCAACCTGCTCCTCGCGCGCTCACTCGGTCGGCGCCGGGAGATGTCGGTCCGCCTCGCGTTAGGTGCCGGCGGCGGGCGCCTCGCGCTGCAACTGCTGACCGAAAGCCTCGTCCTCGCCCTGGTCGCGGGTACGGCGGGCGTGCTTATGGCCTACTGGGGCTCGCACGCGCTCGTTGCCTTGCTGCCGCAGTCGAGCGACGTACCGGGGCTCAACGACGTTCGCATCAATGGCCGCGTGCTGGTCTTCGCGCTCGGCATCGTGGTGCTCACCACGATCGTCTTCGGGCTCGTGGCTGCGCTGACGGTCCGATCGGAGAGGGCGGTCGGCGTCCTCAACGCGTCACGTGGATCGAGTATGGGGGCCCGGGCGCGCCGCGCGACGTCTGCACTCGTCGTAGCCGAGGTGGCGCTGGCGATCGTGTTGCTCGTGGGGGCAGGGTTGATTTTGCGAAGCTTTGCAGCGCTGCTCGCGGTGGATCCGGGCTTCCGTACCGAGAACGTGATGACGTTGAGCGTTCAGCTTCCGGGCAACCGCTACCGCGAGCGTGGCGCTCGAGAGGGGTTCTACACGCAGGCACTCGCGCAAATCAAGGCGACTCCGGGCGTGCAGGATGTGGGCATGGCGGCTGTGACGCCGCTGACCGGCAACAACTGGACGTCGCCCTTCGAGCGGCCGGAGCAGCCCGTTCCGGCGGGCGAGAGACCGCCGGAGGTCGGCTGGCAGCTCGCATCGAACGGCTACTTCAAGGCATTGCAGATCCCGCTGGTCACGGGACGGCTGTTCGATGACCGGGATTCGCCGAGCTCCCCAATGGTCGTGATCGTGAGCGAGGCGATTCAGCGGCGTTTCTTCCCTAACGAGAGCGCCGTCGGCAAGCGCGTCAAGATTCAAGGCGATCAGACGGCCGAGATCGTGGGTGTCGTGGGCAACATCCGTCGTGCGGGGCTGCGTGACGAGCCGCGGGCGGACATCTACTTCCCATTCGAGCGCAACAAGCCGGGTCAGACCACGCTGTTCGTCCGCACCGCTGCGAACCCGGAAAAGGCTTTGCCGGCGATCAAGGCGGCCATCACGCGCATCGAACCTAACGCGTTCGTGTCGGACGAGCAGACACTGGCGCACGTGGCGAGCGAGTCCGAGCGTGTCACGCAAGTGGTGCTCTGGCTCCTCGGCGTATTTGCGGTGACGTCGCTCGCACTCGCCGCGATCGGGATCTATGGCGTGATGTCGTACGCCGTGCGCCAGCGCACGCGCGAGATCGGCACGCGGATCGCCCTGGGCGCGACGCGCGGCAACATCGTGTGGCTGGTGTTGCGTCAGGGAGCGACGATTGCGGCCATCGGGACGGTCGTCGGTCTGGCGACAGGTCTCGGCACCACGCGCTTTCTGTCGTCGATCATGTACGGCGTGAAGGGTACCGATCCGCTGACCTTGGGCACGGCCGTCGTACTCCTCGTCATCACGATCATGCTCGCCTGCTACGTTCCGGCCAGGCGAGCCGCGTCGGTCGATCCGGCGAAGACGCTCGCCGAGCAGTGATGCGCTAGCGGGCAGGTGTCTTGCGCAGCAGCTCCGTGTTCGAGTCGACGTCGAACTGCAGATCGCGCAGGATCCCATCGTCGAGCCGATAGACCCACGCGTGCACCGTGAGCGCCTGGCCGCGCTCCCAGGCGTCCTGCACGATCGTGGTCCCACACACGTTGACCGCCTGCTCGAGCGCGTTCAGCTCGCACAGGCGGTCCTCGCGTGCCTCGGGCGTGAGGCGATTGAGCTCGGCGGCGTGCTTCTGATTCACGTCCTGCACGTGGCGAAGCCAGTTGTCGATCAGGCCGAGCTTCGTGCCGGCGAGCGCGGCCCGGACGCCGCCGCAGCCGTAATGCCCGCAGACGATGATGTGCCGTACCCTGAGCGCGTCCACGGCGTACTGCAGCACCGACAGGCAATTGAGGTCGGTGTGCACGACGACGTTGGCGACGTTGCGGTGGACGAACAGCTCGCCCGGCGGCAGGTCGACGATCTCGTTCGCCGGGACTCGGCTGTCCGAGCAGCCGATCCAGAGGTAAGCCGGTATCTGCTGGGCGACGAGACGGGAAAAGAACTCGGGGTCGACGCGGGCGCGTTCCGTCGCCCATCGCTTGTTGTTCTCGAACAGCTCGGGAAGTTTCGCCAATGGATCCGGCTCGGGTTTCTGAGGTCATCCGAGCACGGTCGCTCGGCGACCGGAGAATCTAATGTGGTCCCAAGGTGCTAGGAGAGTGTGGGCGAGCAGGTGCGTTAGGCGCTACGGCTGTGCCGCCGCGCAGGCGTAGCCGGAGAAATCCCCCTTGCTTCCGCGTGTCAGTGTTTTCTGTTCGGTGGACGACCCGCCCGGCGTCGTCGTGATCACCGTTGCGACGATCTGATCGCCGACGATCCGCCCTCGTACCTCGAGTTGGAGGGAGGAGTAGGCCACGCCAAGCATGGCCGTGCGCGGCAGAATGAAGTTGCCGTTCGCGTCGGGGACGACCGGACCCCTGTAGAATGCTCCCGAGCAGATGACGGATGCCTGTACGAGACGCGGGCCGAAGTTCAGCTCGAAACGCGGGCCGCCGAACGTTCCGGTCAACGTCCCGGCTTGCGGTGGGAAGGGCTCACCCCCGCAGGCAGCCAGGAGCGATGTGAGCGCAACGAGCCTCAGACGATTCAGTATCATGGGCGACCTCGCGGTGACGTTGTGTCGAACGTATTCGCGGACCAGGTAGCGGCAAGATGCCGAACCTGTCCGGTTACGCAGTCGTCACGGCGGCGAGGTTACGCCTTGCAGGCACGCACGGTCTGGTTGACTTTCTCCTCGCTCGCCTCGTTGCCTGACGCGAGGTCGAACGCGATGTGCGCCGCCTCGTGCTCCATCGTCCACATGACGTCGTCGACGGTGCGGACGCCGACGTTCAGCGAGTCGATCTCGCGGGCGAGCATCATGTCGCCGTTCGGCTTCGCTTCGCCCGACGTGAGGTGCGACCCGGTGCGCCACATGTATGGTCGGAGCGTGATCTGTCCGCTGCGGTACGAAGACTCGAGGACGGTGCCGTACCGCGAGCAGTCGCCGCCGCGCGCCTTGAGGTCGGCAATGCGCACTTCGACGGCGCGGTTTATCTCGCTTGGGATCGGGATCGCGCTGCAGTCCCCGCATGACAGCTCCCCGGGGGCAGCCGGGTCGGCGTTAGGACCCTGGGCGGCGACTGGCGCACTCACCATGGACGCCGACGACACGCCCCGCGCGGACGCGCACGCGACTCCGGTGGTGAGCGTGATCAACGAGACGACAAGTCGTGCGAAACGAACCATCTGAGTACTACTGCTGGTGGTGGCCGACGTTCTGGATCCATAACGACACAGCGCCACACGGCGCAACCGGGGCTCGCTCGCTTGACCCGGCATCCAGAACACGAGGTCAAACGGATCCAACGGGAACAGCGGATCAGACGGATCGGATGCGGTGAGCAAGGAATCGGTGATGCATCACGTGAGCGGTTTCACGACTCTGAGGAATGCCACGGCGACGACTCATCCATGAGGAGCTCACGCAGTCCGTTATAGAAGCATTCTACGAAGTGTACAACACCCTGGGTTTCGGGTTCCTCGAGCACATCTATAAGGCTGCGCTAGAGCATGAGCTTCGCGCTCGCGGCCACCGAACAGCTCATGAGATGTGGGTGACGGTGTTCTTCAAGGGGATAACGCTCGGGAAGCAACGCCTCGACTTGGTCGTGGATGAGAAGCTTGTCGTAGAGCTAAAATCGACGTACGATCTTCGGCCCGGTGCGCTTCGCCAATTACACAACTACCTGTGTGCGAAGCACTTACAGGTCGGCCTGTGCCTGCATTTTGGCCCTGAGCCAAAGTTCTACCGGCTGGTCTCGACCCGCCATCAGTGATTGATCCGGCAGATCCGCTGTTTCCGTTCGGATCAGTTTGACCCTGTGTTCTGGATGCCGGCCCCGGCGGTTTGCTATTCAGCCGTTCGGACCGACCTAAACAGCCGCTCGATGACCACCATATTCCCGATGGCGGTCTCCAGCGACACCGGCACCGACCCGACGCCCCGCACGGCCTCCGAGAAGCGGTCCGCCTGAACGGCGTACTGATCCACCGGCGGAAACTCGATCGCCTTCGCGCTCGCATCGCCGAGTAGCGAGCCATCGTCCACGAAGATCCGCGTCGGCACGTCGGGCGGGGCGTTGAACGGAATCTCCACCTCGATCCGACCCCGCTCACCGAGCAGTTGCATCCGCTGGTAATGCACCAGCTGACCCGCGCACGTGAACGTCGCGTACCCTTTCGGGAACCGAAGCATTGCCGACGTTAGGCGGTCCACGCCGAGCTCCGGATCGCGATCGATCATCGCCACCACGTCCGTCGGCTCCGCTCCGAACATCCACCGGGCGATGAAGATCGGATAACAGCCGATGTCCATTAGGGCACCACCGCCCCACTCCGGGCGACTGCGTATGTCCGCGGCGTCGCGCCGATAGTAGCTGAAAAGGCCGCTGACAAGCCGCAGCGGACCAATCGCACCGCTCGCGACGAGCCGCTCGACCTCCAGCCACTGCGGGTGTGTGCGCACCATGAACGCCTCGGCTACCTGAACCCGATTCGCATCGCGAGCCGCCAGCAGCGTCCGTGCTTCGTCCGCGGTCAGCGCGATCGGCTTCTCGCACAGCACGTGCTTCCCCGCCTGCGCCCCGCGGATCGACCACGGGATGTGCAAGTGGTTCGGCAGCGGATTGTAGACGGCTTCGATATCCGGATCGGCGAGCAGCTCCTCATACGAGCCGTACGCCCGCGGAATCCCGAGACGCTCGGCAGCGCGTTGCGCTTTCGCGATGTCCCGCGACGCGATCGCCAACGGACGCGAGATCGCGCTCGCCCGCATTGCCGGTATGACCTTGTTGACCGCGATGTTCGCCGCGCCGAGAATCCCCCAGCGCACCGGTTGGACAGTTGTCATGGCGACAAGTTGCCGCCGCATCAGGCGCCGCGCGAGCGACTGCGCCTTTCGACACTACTCCGAGCGCAGCGCCATCACTGGATCGACGCCGGCCGCTCGCCGCGCGGGCATCCACGCCGCAGCGAGCGTAATGGCCCCAAGCACGGCCGCAGCGATCACGAGTGGCAGGATCGCAAAGGGAGACGTTCGATACAGCACCGAGTCGAGCGTCGCGCGAAGCACGCGCGCGGTCGCGATGCCTCCGGCAATGCCCGCGACGGCACCGACGCCCGCGAGCACGAGGCTCTGCCGAAGCACCAGCGCCGTGACGTCACGGGCGGTTGCGCCGATGGCCATGCGGATGCCGATCTCCCGCGTGCGCTGCGCCACACCAAACGCGATCACGACATAAACGCCAATCGCCGCGAGGGCCAACGCCACACCCGCAAACCCGAGCACGAGCCGCAGCACGAGCTGTCGAGGCGCGAGCAGTCGGGCGATGTACGTGCCAATCGGCTCGAAGGTCCGCCAACGAGCACTCCCCAACACCGGGAGGTCCGGTTCGACCGTCAGCAGCGCACGGCGCAACGCAGGCTCGAGTGCCAGCGGCTCGCTTCGCGCGCGGATCAGCAGTCCGATGCCCGGCCACACCTCACGAGTGTAGGGAACGTACACCTCGTCGACCGGGTCATCCGAGATCGAGATGTGATGCATGTCGGCGATCACACCGATCACGACGCTCGGTAACGGGTTACCGAATCCGGCTCGCGCCTGCGACGAGCGGAACACCGTGATCGGCTGGCCAATGGGGTCCGCGTTAGGCCACACGCGCTTCGCCAATCGCTCATTGATGACGACGCCGTCGCTGGCCCCTCGAACGTCGGCCGCGGTAAACCACCGGCCGTGCAGGAGCTTGCCCTTCATGACGGCCAGATAGCTTTCGCCCACCGTCTTGTAGAGCGCCGCGTCGGACCCGTCCGCCGGGGCAGTGCGACCGGGAACGACGTATTTCGTGACGACGTAACCGCCAGTGAGCGGCCCATGGTTCGCGATCGCCACTGCCTCGACTCCCGGCACCAATGCCGCGGCGTCGCGCAGCCGAGCGTAGAGCGCGGCGGCCTGGTCCGGCCGGTCGTACTTCGGCGCGGGCGGCGCAATCCAGAACAATGCCAGGTGATTTGGATCGAAGCCGAAGTCGACCTCGCTCAACCGGCGGAAGCTCTCGATGAGCAGGCCCGTGCCCGTGAGGAGCGTGAGCGCCATCGCGAGCTGTGTGGCAGCGAGCCCCGAGCGCCAGCGATTCCCGCCGCGTCCGCCGCTCGTGGGCTGCCACCCGGCGCGCAGCGGCTCGAGCGTGTGTCGGCGAATCGCGCGCAGGAACGGCGCGGAGGCAATGATCGTCGTGGCAACCAACGACAGCGCGACAACCAGCCCGGCAGCACGCGCGTCGAAGCGGAGCTCGGCGGATCTCGGAATGCTTTCCGGTGCCATGCCCTTGACGAGCCCAAGCCCCCACCACGTCAGCAGCAACGCGACGCCGGCCGCGGCGCACCCGAGCAGGGTGCTTTCCGTGAGCGTTAGGCGGGCAAGGCCGAGGTGACTCGCGCCGAGTGCCGAGCGAATGGCGAACTCGCGCTCTCGAGCGAACGCGCGGAGCAGCAGCAGCGTGGCAACGTTCACGCAGGCCACGAGCAGCACCATGACTGCAGCGCCGGCCAGCGTCTCGAGCGCAGGTGCGGACGTCCCGACGAATTCCCAGCTCAATGGCTGAGAATCCGCGGTCGTCCAGGCCGGACCATGCTCGGGGTACGTCGTCGCAAGGCGCTGCTGAACGATGGACAGGTCGCGCATCGCCGTCGCGGGCGCGACTCCGTTTGCCAGCCGCACGATCAGACGACTGTCTGTGTGGTGGTGCCGCGACGAAAGCGCCGGGTCGGAATCGGCGATCGCGCTGATCGGGCGCCAGAGGTCGGCCCATAACGGGTACGTCATGGCGGTCGACACCACGCCGACGACGGTGACGGCGCGCCCACTCAGCGTGATCGACCGTCCGATAACGCCGCGATCTCCGCCGAACTGCGACCGCCAGAGCCGTTCCGAAAGTACGGCGGCGTCACCACGTCCGGCAGCCTCCTCATCGCTCGTGAAGAACCGACCGAGCAGCGGTGTCGCGCCTAACGTCTTGAGATAGCCGGGCGAGACGAACCCGGTGGTCGCGCGCAGCGGCCCCTCGGGTGTGGACAGCACGTCCAGGTCGCCGCGAACGAACGCGAGGCCGTCGAGCGAGCGCGGCGCTGCCGCCTGCCAGTCGAGGAACGTCGGATACGACGCGAGGCGGTAATCGCCACCCTTCGACTTCTCCCAGAGGATCAGGAGACGTGACGCGTCGCGGTAGGGAAGCGGCTCGCGCAGAGCCTGGTTCGCCAGCGCGGCGATGACCGACGTTGCGGCGATCGCGATGCCAAGGGTGAGTACGACCGATGGCGAGAGCCCACGCTGTTTGCGAAGGCCGCGCACTGCGTGTGCAAGGTCCGATGCGAGCATCTCGAGAGGGGTGGCTGGCCGACTACCGGAACAACTCGCAGTGAGACCACTGCGTCACCCTGCCAGCCGGTAGCCCGCTCGACGCACGGTCACGATGTACTTCGGCGCCTGCGGGTCGTCCCCCAATCGCTCCCGCAGCGCAGCCAGGTGCGTCTCGACGGTGCGACTCTCCGTTCCCGCCGCGTATCCCCACACCTCGCGCAGGAGGTCCGCTCGGGACAGAACCCGCCCTCGGTGCCGGACGAGCGCCGCCAGCAAGTCGAACTCCTTCGGGCGCAGGGTGATCTCCATCGACCCACGCCTGACAACCCTCGTGCCGAAGTCGATGCTGAGATCGGCGACGCGGACCTCCGAGCGCGGCGCGCTCGCGCCGCCACTCGAGCGCCTGAGCAATGCCTTGACTCGAGCCAGAATCTCGAGCAGACCGCATGGCTTGACGACGTAATCGTCCGCGCCGAGCCCGAAGCCGCGCAGCTTCTCCTCCTCGGTGCCGAGCGCCGTCATGATGAGGATCGGTGCCTCGCGGCCTTCGTCGCGAAGGCGCTGCAGCACCGTGAAGCCGCTCATCGCCGGGAGCATGAGGTCCAGGATGATGAGGTCGGGCTCCGCGCGCTTTGCGAGCTCCAGTCCATCGATGCCATTCGCCGCATGCGCCACGGCATATCCCTCGCGCTCGAGATTCACGCGAAGCGTGGCGGCGTAGTCGCGGTTGTCCTCGATGAGAAGAATGCTGCTCACGGCCGGTTCGTCGTTAGGCGTCACGCGACTTCCGGTGTTGCCGCCGGTTCGGGCGCGGCCGTTGCCCGAAGCTCGAGGACCACGCGCGCGCCGTGCGTAGCCCCGTCCTCGATCCAGACGCGGCCTCCGCACGCGTCGGCGATCTGCCGCACGACCGCGAGACCAAGGCCGGTGCCCGTCCGTTCGGACACCTGATCCTTTGGCAGTCGCGTGTAGGGCTCGAAGACGCGCTGACGCTCGGTTTCGGGCACGCCCGGTCCGTCGTCCTCCACGGAGATCCACACGCGCTCGCTCTGTCGCTCGGCGCCAAGCCGGATGACCTGTCCTGCATCGCCGTATTTGAGTGCGTTGTCCACGAGGTTCACGAGCGCCTGCCTGACGAGGCGGCGGTCGCCGCTGACGGTGAGGCCTCGCTCACCGACCATCTCGATCGTCTGCCCGGCATCGTCGACGGCGAGCCGGACCGCGTCGACGACGTCGTCGAGCAGCTCGTCCACGCCAACGGGTCCGAGCGTCGGCTTGAGCTCGAGGGCGCCCGAGCGAGAGAACAGCAGCACGTTGTCCACGAGTCCGACGAGCCGTCTGGTCTCTCGCACGATCGAGCTCGCAAGCGCCACGCGTTCGTCGTCGTTGCGCTCGCGCTGCATTGCCAGCGTTTCGCTCGCGATGAGAATCTGTGCGAGCGGCATCCGGAGATCGTGCGACACGCCCGCGATGAAGTCCGAGCGCGCCCGCGCGAGCAGCAGCTCCCGCCTGGACGCGGTCGCCGCCAGCGTGACCACGACGATCGTCGCCACGAGCAACAGCGCGATGTGCAGCAGCTGGAGCTGCGACCGGTTGCCGCCGTGGATGCTTACTGCAAGCGAATAGATCGTCGTCGCGCCGAGGACGCCGGCGAGGATCCAGAGTCGGGTGGACCAGAGTCCGCGGAGTCGGCCAACAGGTGCGGAGGGGGTAGTCATCACTACCAAGAATATCAAAAACCGAATACCAAAAACCAATGACCGACTACGCATCTCCGATAACTCGCCATGCCATGTCGGGATGCATGGCGAGTGATCGGTAGTGGGTGGTGGGTCCTTGGTTCTTGGTCATCGGTTGTTCTCGAACGGCCCCGCGCCAGCGCGGTTAGATCGGTGTTGCCGCGTGATCCATCTCCTCCCCCCTCGCCCCAACCCGAAACCACTCGATGTCCTCCGAATGCCCGCTCGTCTCGAGCGCCCCATGAATCGCCGCGATGATGCCGTACGCCGCGTTAGGTGTCGCGTCCCGCGACCGGCCCAGGACCCGCGCCAGGATGCCCGGCCGTACGACGTCCAGCCAGATCACCCATTCCGACACCGACCCGTCCACATTGCCGCATCCGATCCGCACGATGCGGCCGTCCTGCGCCACGCCGAGCCGCCAGCCCCAGTCGTCCGGGACGGGCGAGTCCGCGGCGAACCCGCGCTCCTTGAGGCGAGCGGCAACCCACGTCGCGAGCGTATAGCCGTACCGTTCGGTGTTCACCTGACCCGGCTCGGTGTCGGCTGGGGTGAACGCGGTGGAATGAAAGCGGACGTGGTCTCGCATGCGAACGTGGCTCGGGCCTAACGCGGTTATCGCAGCCGTACACCCGTACTGCCTTCCCCCAGCGCGCCCTCGGCCAGCAGGGCGTCCAGCGCGAAGCCGATCGCTTCGTCCAGCGCCGCGCTCGTTCGCGCGAACCCGAGCACAGAGCGGACCTCCGTGACCAGCGCGGGTCGCGCGAAGCCGCGGCCGGAAGCGAGGACCATCATGATCGCGGCCCGATACTCTTCGGGAGCGATTCGCTCGGCGGGCATGCGGGTACCGGCACGCGACCGCACGACCGCCTCCCGGCCCGGGTGCCACACGAACTCACCACGCCGCTCGACCAGTCGCTGACGCTCGGCCAGCATGCATGCCTCGGCGATGCGGGCCTGGATGCGCGTGCCGGCTCGCGTGTCCCACATGCCGGCAACTCGCGCGATCACGTCTTCGATGTGCACTGGGGATTCTGTCTCGACGACCGTCGCGACCGCTGTCGCTAGCGTGGCGGGTGGCTCGGCCAGCAGCTCGCGTCCCGCATAGCGGCCCTCGCCCTCGGTGAGGGTGTAGGGCGACGCAACGGGCCGCTCGTACTCGTCGGTCGCGACCTTCCTCTCCACCGTGGCCCCGACTGGAGACTCGTCGGGCGACGTCGACTCGGCCGGCTCCGCCGGCGTGACTCGATCGCGCGCACGCTGGCGCGCCTCCTCGACGAGCCTGACGATGCGGTCGACCTGTCCCGCGCGGTCCTTGAACCAGTCCGTGGACCACACGCGCAGTAGGGTCCATCCCCGCGCCTCGAGCACCTGATGTCGGAGACGATCGCGGTCGCGAGCCGTCTCCGACGAGTGGTACGCGACGCCATCGCACTCGATGCCGCACACGAACCGGCCCGGCGCATCGGCGTCCACGACACCCAGGTCGATGCGATAGCCCCCGACGCCGACCTGCGGCACCACCTGGAGCCCGCGCTCGACGAGAGCGGTCATCACCTCGTGCTCGAACGGCGACTCCGTGGCTCCGGCACTGCGACCCGCCGGAACTGCCAGGCGTCCGTGCTCCGCGTAGTCGAGAAAATCCCTGAGCAGCCGTGGTCCCGCCGACACCGCGCTCGACGGGTTGATGTCGCTCGCGCGGATCGACGAGAACACGCGCATCCGGCGACGGGCGCGCGTCGTGAGCACGTTGAGCCGGCGCCACCCGTTCTCGCCATTGAGGGCGCCGAAGTTGTATCGCAGCACGCCGTCGGCGGCCTTCGCGTACGTGACGCTCAGAAAGATCGCGTCGCGCTCGTCGCCCTGGATGTTCTCGAGATTCTTCACGAAGAACGGCTCCGGCAGCGAGCGATCGAAGAAGGGCTCGAGGGACGGATCATCGCGCCGCCGCACTTCGATTTCGTCCTGGACCGCCAGCTGCTGCCGCAAGTTGAAGGTGCCCACACCTAACGACTCGATCGCCTCGCCGCGGGACCGCCGTGCGAGCTGCTCCCGTGCGAATGCCACGACCGCGTCGGCGACGTGCCGGGCCTCCACCGAGTTGAGTCCCTTGCCTTCGTAGACGCCGCAGTCCACGAATTCGAACCGGAGGCCGGTCGCCGACGCCGTCTCGGTGCTCGGAAACGTGAACAGGTCTGCGTCGTAGAACGCGACATTCGAGAAGCTGATGAGGCTCTCGTGCGCGCTCCTGTAATGCCAGCGCAGGCGACTCATCGGCACGCCTGCGCCCATGAACTCCTCGAGCACGCTCTCGGCGTCGCTGTACAGTGGCGTTCCATCGTCGGCGACGGGAACGGCATCGGGCGACGCTGCGACCATGAAAAAGTTCGTTGGCGGGAGCTGCTTCGGGTCGCCGACCACGACCAACTGGCGCCCGCGCGCGATGGCGCCGACCGCGTCTTCCGACGGCAGCTGGGATGCTTCGTCGAAGATCACCACGTCGAATCCCGGCTCACCCCCCGCGAGGTACTGCGCCACCGACAATGGGCTCATGAGAAAGCAGGGCTTGATCGCGCGAATCGCGGCCTCCGCCAGCTTGAGCGTCTTTCGAAGCGGACTGTGGTTGCGCTGTTTCGCCATCTCGCGCTGCAGGAACGGAAGCGCCTCGCGCGCCCAGGCGTCCTGCAGTCGCTCCTGTGCGCGATCGCGAAGGCGAGCGGTGAGTGCCGCCTGGTTTTCGGAAAGAACCTCGCGGTCGAGCCGGCGGAACTCGGCGATGCGCTGTTCGTGCGTGAGCGCGTCGAAGCGGGCGAGGGGCGGACGTTCCTGGACCACTTCCGTGAGCCACTTCATGTAGAACGCGCGCAGGAACGCGTCAGGCAGCAAGTCGAACGGCAGTGAACCGCGCATCGCGGCGTCCAGCAGCTCCGCGGCGATTCCCGCGGCGGCCGTCTGACGCGCACCTTCGAACGCGGCCCATCGCGGGCCCGCCGTGGCCGCGTTGGAGAGGACCTCGGCACGTTGCTGCAGCTCCTCGAACGTGGCCGTGGACAGGTAGCCGCTCGGCCAGCCAATCACGCCGCGAAGTCGATCGAGTGTTCCGAGCGCATCGGCGGCCGCGTCGCGTAGCGCATGGACTGCGGCCACGTCAGGCGAGGGTTGGGCAGCGACTGCGATGGCTTCGGGGCCGAGCTTGTACCGCGTCACGCATTGCCGGAGCTCCACCACCCACTGCACGTACGTGTCGAGCGCATCCCAGGACGTTTCTTCGCCTCGCCAATGCGCGCCGAACAGCGATCGTGCGACGGCCTCCGAATCCGTCAGTGCCTTTCGCTCGGCGACGAGTCGATCGACCTGCTTCATCTCGATGCCTTGCTCCACGAGCGATGGCTGATACGTGCCGACACGGTACCCGGTCCACCGCGATCGAATCGCGCGCCAACGGCCGTCGAGAACAGCGAGGAACGCCAGGAAGCCTTCCGCCTTTCGGTCCACGTACGCGATGTCTGCCGCGTGGTCCTGTTCGAGGACCGCCGGGGTGAAATGCTGCGCTACTCGCTTCCGGAGCGCCGCGATGCCTCGCCCACGCTCGATGAGCTGTAATGCGGTGCTCGGCGCCGTATCCCAGTCGGCGCTCTGGAGGACGGCGGCGCTCGCACCAGGCGAACGACTCATCACCGTCGCGACGCGGTCGGCGGTGTCGACGTCCGCGGCGGTCTGCATCGGCGACAGGCCGAACGCTCGTTCCACGTCCGCCGCCTGACGACGCACATCCGCGATACGTGTCGCGAGCTCCGCCGCGAGCTCGCGGACAGTCGCGACGTCGTCTTCGGTGTAAAACGTCTTCGCCGCGTCGCGCCACGGGTGCCGAGCCGTGTCGCCCACGCCACGTGCCGCGGCAGCGAGCTCGCGCAGCTCTCGCACCGTCGTGTCGAGCGCCTCACGCGACACGTCAGCCACGCGACGCACGTACCGCACGCGCGGTACGTTCTTCGCCGCGACCTCGGCGGCGGACGGGTCGGCGCCGCGAACCGGAGCGAGTGCGCCATAGGCATCGAACGGGGTCATCGCCAGCGTTCCGTGCGGAGTATGAAGTGCCCGCACGTAGTCGTTGAGCGTCGTCCGGACGTTCGGGAGCGCGCCACCGGCCTGCAGCCCAACGGTCACCGGCTCGAGCGAGGCGTCGATCGCCGCGGCGAGACTGCGCATCACCGTCCGCTTGCTCGCTTTGGTCGAGTGCAGCTCCAGGCAGAACTCGCCGAGCCCCGCCTTGACGAGGCGGGAATGTACGACGTCGAGGGCCGCCATTTTTTCGGCCACGAACAGGACGGACTTGCCCGCGCCTAACGCCTGGGCGATGAGGTTCGTGATCGTCTGCGACTTGCCGGTCCCGGGTGGACCTTCGAGCACGAGATCGTATCCGCGCGCGACGCCGGCGATCGCACGCAGCTGGCTGGAGTCGGCATCCACCACTTGCGCGGTCGCCTCCGGCGCGAACTCGCGGTCGAGGTCGAGGCGCCGGACGTCATCGGGCAGGCCGATGACGCGATCGCCCTCGCGGCCTACGAGCTGCCTGACGAGTCGATGCGCCGCGACGGCCGGCGCGTTGGCGTCGAGGTCCTTGTACATCACGAGCTTCTGGAACGAGAACAGCGCCAGCACCACGTCGGTGGTGATCGACCACGCCCGGCGCCCGGCGATCAGCTGCGACACGCTCGACAGCAGCGTTTGCAGATCGTAATCGTCGGCGATCGTGGCAGAGTCGGGCAGCTCCGGCAGCGTGACCCCGAAGTCGATGCGGAGAAACTCGGCCAGCGCGGGGTTGACGACTGGCTCGTCGTCCGCTGCGCGAATGCGATACCCCGACCGGGCCGACTTTCGCGACAGCTCGACGGGCAGCAACACGAGCGGGGCGTTGAATACCTGCTCCGAGGTGTCGGCCTCGGTGTAGTGGAGCATCCCGAGCGCGAGGAACAGCGTGTTGACACCCTGTTCCTCGATCGCGAGCCGCGCCTGCTCATCGAGTCGGCGGAGCGACCGGTCCAGCGCCTCTGGTGTCGCGGTGGTCTGGAGGAATTCGTCGGTGTGCCGGTCGTCGAGCGTGGCAGCGTCGTATGGAACGAAGTCCGGCTGCGCGGCTACCGTGTCGAGCTCCTCGTCGGGGCTCGGACCCGTGCCTGCCGCCGCGGCGGCGCCCGCGTCCGGCGTCGCGGGTTCAACCGCCTTGAAGCGCATCTCCCGCTCAGCGAGGTAGAGCAGTCGGAATATTTCGGCCGGGTGCTCGTCGACGATGGCGACCGTCGACACCTTCGTCGTGCGAAAGTTGAGCGCGCGGTTTCGCTTCGAGAGGTCGAGCAGCTTTCGCTTCCACGCGTCGATCGACGCCGCGAGCCGCCCATCGGCGGGAGTCCGGGCCGTGCCCGTTTGGGACGCGGGCGTTGGGTGCGTCGGTGTGGTCATCAGCGAGGATGGCGGCGCGCCGAATCTGTCTCGAATGCGCGACGTTTCAAGGGGTCAGACCCCTTGATCCCGTGGGACCAAGGGGTCTGACCCCTTGAAATGCGGGAGACGCAATTGGAGCCTAACGCCGCAGGTAGGGAACGGTGGTCGTCGTCATGACGCCATCAGCGAACGTCACCGTCACGCCCGCGAACGCGACCGGGGCGGAAAGCGTGGCCACTTCGAACGTGGCCACGGGCGCGGTAGGACTCGCGCTTCGTGTCGCCAGCTCGCGGTGCGCCGAGTCGGCCACGAACAGCTTCACCTCACGGACGGGGCGATTGGCTCCGAGCCAGCTCAGTCGAACGCTGTCACCCTCTGTCTCCACGGTGAGCGCGTCACCTCCGCTGGCACTCCCGCCGCCGACCACGATCAGCTTCGCTGGTGCACGGGCTGGCGCGTAGGACTCTACCGCGGGCTCGGTGTATGTCGTGCTGTAGTAGCCGTAATCGAAATACGGCCACATGACCGGCACCCAGAACGGGTACCCCACGACGAACGAGCCGAAGAAGTGCTTGCGACTCCCGCCAACTCCGCTTGTGAAGCAGCCTCCATAGCAGCTCATGCCGGCGCCCAGCCGGGTGTAACCCGAGTGCGAGCGTGGTGCGGCTCCCGGCGTGAAGCGCTGGCCCGGCGCCCCGCCCATGACACCATTGCCGTAACCCGGCGTGCCGGCATAGCCCGCGCCGGGCCGGTAGCCTGCCCGATATCCGCCGATGCGTGGAAGATTCGCCGCCCGCGGCGCCGTGGGTCCGGCGGCGGGAACCGCGTAGCGCGGAACGCCCATGACGCCGCCCGCCGCAACCGGAGCCGCCGGCGCGCCGGCCGGGGCCGACACGATGCGCGGCAGTGCTCCGCCGCGCTGCGCCGACGCGATGCCCGTGGAGAGAAGAACGAGCGAAGCGGCGATCTCGATGCTGCGCACAGGCTGAATCATCTCTGCTCCTTGTACATCCCTCGCGGCAGCCGCGTGCCGCTCCCCTCAAACATTGCGCTTGGCGCTCGGGGCGTCCAGCCAAGCGAAGGCCGCACATATACTCTACCCCATGGCCAATCCAAACGACGAGACCTCGCGCACTTCACCGATCGACCTCCGCGCTCGAGCTCGTGAGATCGCGACAGAGAACGGGTTCATCTCGGACTTTTCGCCCGAAGTCGAGGCAGAAGTCGAGAGCCTCCCCAGCTCGAATGACGCCGGAGCCATGCCTGACGAGGTCCAGGACCTTCGGTCGATGCTGTGGTCATCGATCGATAATCGTGAGTCGCGCGACCTCGATCAGGTCGAGTTCTGCGAGGCGCTCGACGGCGGTCGCACCCGGCTCCGCCTTGGCATAGCCGACGTTGACTGGCTCGTGCCAAAGGGCTCGCCGATCGATGGTAGAGCGGCGTCGAATACGACCTCGCTGTACACCGGAGTCGAAACGTTTCCCATGCTGCCCGAGGCGCTCTCGACCGACCGAACGTCGCTGCTCGAGGCTGCCGAACGACTCGCGGTAGTAGTCGATCTCGTGATCGACGACGCGGGCGACGTGAAGGAGGTGCGTGCGTACCGGGCGCGAGTTGTGAATCACGCGAAGCTGACCTACGAGGCCGTGGGCATGTGGCTCACCCGGGGTCCGAAGCCCGAAGAATTCGGGGCGATCCCGGGCCTCGAATCCCAGGTCCGTCTTCAGGACGACCTCGCCCATCGTCTGCGAATGCGGCGTCAGGATCACGGCGCACTGGATCTTGAGACGATCGAGGCACAGCCGGTGACATCGGCGACTGGTCAGGTCATCGACCTTGCCGTTACGCGAAAGAACCGCGCGCGCGACCTCATCGAGGACTTCATGATCGCGGCCAACGTGGCGATTGCAAAGTTCCTCGAGGACCGTCGGGTGCCGTCGATACGACGAGTCGTTCGTGTTCCCAAGCGTTGGCCGAGGCTCGTCGAGCTCGCGAAACAGTACGGCGAGTCGCTTCCTGACGACCCGAGCTCGGTGGCACTTGCGGCATTCCTCCAGCGACGTCGCAAGTCGGACCCCGACACCTTCGCCGATCTGTCGCTTTCGGTCGTCAAGCTGCTCGGGTCCGGTGAGTATTGCGTGGAGCGGCCGTGGGAACCCGAGGGCGAGGAAGGGCATTTCGGTCTGGCGGTCGACGACTACTCGCACACCACCGCGCCGAACAGGCGGTACGCCGATCTGGTCATGCAGCGTCTGGTCAAGGCGACGGTTGCTGGCACGCCACCGCCTTACTCGGCAGATGAGCTCGACGCGATCGCGGCGCGCTGCACTGCGATGGAGAGCGCGGCCCGGAAGGTCGAGCGCGTGATGCGAAAGGTGGTCGCCGCGACGCTGCTCCAGGGTCGCGTTGGCGAGAAGTTCGACGCGATCGTTACCGGAGTGAATCAGAGTGGGACCTTCGCTCGGCTTGCGCATCCGCCTGCGGAGGGCCGGATTGTTCGCGGTGAGCACGGCCTCGATGTGGGTGACCATGTACGCGTGAAGCTCATCGAGGTCGATGTCGCGAAGGGCTTCCTCGACTTCGCCAAGGCCTGACGATTGCTGTGAAGTTGGACAGTTGCGGGTGCCGATCGGTCAGCGTGACTTGCTGGCTCTCGCACCCGCACTCGTGCCTTCGGCCCGTTCCGCGACGCCGTTCACCGAAGGCCAGTTGCTATTGCGGCAGCATCGCGCTCTCGTACCCGGCAGCTTCCAACCATCCTTGGGGAGGGACACGGTATGCGCAGGTACTACTCGTTAGCGGTAGCAGCGCTGGTGCTCGGGTGCACCGATGATGGGTCCAAGACGACTGCGCCCCAGCTGGGTGGTGCGGTGGTCGGGGGCACGGCGACAGCGGGTCATGATGAACACGGCAGCGGCGCCGATACGCACGACGGCGGCCTGAAATTGAACGTTGTGCTTCTCAAGGGAGACGAAGAAGTGCCGGTGCGTGACACGCACGCCGCCGGCCAGCTCACGCTCAAGCTGAACGACAATAACCAGATCGACTACGTGCTCGACGTCGCGAACATCACGAACATCACGCAGGCGCACATTCACATGGCGCCGGCGGGCGTGAACGGCGGAATCGTGGTGTGGCTGTTCCCGAGTGTGAAAGCGACGACGGCACTGCCGGGCGGCGGTGGCCCGGTCGCACGAATCCTGGTCGCCGGGACGTTCTCGGCGGTCGATTTCCGGGGTACGCTGGCTGGCAAGCCGTTGGCCGACTTCATCGCGGCGGTCGAAGCCGGGCAGACGTACGGCAACGTGCACACGGATGACGGCGTCGCTCCGGCGAATACCGGCACCGGTGATTTCCCCGGTGGCGAGATTCGTGGCCAGCTCAGCGCCAGCAGCCTAAACAAGTAACTGGCGACGGGCGGCTGGCGGCTGGCGGCGGGTAAACAGCGTAAACCCTCGGGATGCTTATCTCCGCAGCGAGATGCCTCCCGAGGGTTCTTGCTTTCTACAGCGGCCAGCCGCCAGCCGCCGTCCCCCGTCGCCCGCCGTCACTCCGGCGCAGTGCCGCGCATGCCGAGGTTGATGATCCGTTGAAGGAGCTCGGGATATTCCAGTCCTGCAGCCTGGGCCGCGGACGCGAATTCCTCGCCTAACGCGATCTCGGGGTTCGGGTTCGCCTCGAGGAAGTAGAGGCTCCCGTCCGGCCGGAGCCTGAAGTCCAGGCGCGCGTAGCCCGTGAGCTCGAGCGTGCGGTAGATGCGCTTCGCCAGATGCTCGAGGCCGGCCGCGACGCCTTCGGGGAGGTCCTCCGCCGCGCGCTGGTCGATCCCGTGGCGCTTCTGGTAGTCGAGGTCGTGCTTTGCGCGCGCAGTCGCGATGAGCGGCGCGCCGTCGGGCGCGTTCTCGAATACGAGCTCGCGCGGGGGCAGGGCGGTGAGCCGGTCGTTGCCGATCACGCCGACGTAGATCTCCCGCCCCTCGATGAACTGCTCGGCGATCGCGTCCGAGCCGATGCGTCGATGGACGAATGCGACGCGCTCGGCGAGCTCGTCGTCGCTCTTGACCAGCGACGCCTGCGAGATGCCTAACGATGCGTGGTCGGTGAGGCTCTTCACGAACAAGGGCAGCCCGAGCGTCTTCGGCCGCTTCGCCTTGCGGCCGAACGGAAAGACGTGAAACGCCGGAACGCGAATCCGGTGGTAGATGAGAAGCTTCTTCGACAGCGCTTTCTCGCGCGAGATGATCATCCCGCGGGGGTTGCACCCGGTATAGGGCACCCGCAGGAGCTCGAGCAGGCTCACCACGTTGTGGTCGAACAGGACGTTGCCGTGAAACTCCTCGAGCAGGTTGAACACGACGTGCGGCTTGAACTCCGCGACGGCATCACGGATGGGGAGCAGCTCATCCTGGACGCCTATCGCTTTCACCTCGTGCCCGATGCCGCGGAGCGTCCGGCACACGTCCCACTCCGTCTTCCAGTCGAAGCGCTCCTTCTCATCCCGCTGGGCCGCGTCGTCCGGTGGCACCAGCTCGGGATGCATCAGCGCCAGGACGCGAAGTTTTTTCATGACGACGCGGTATGCGGTCCGGTTGGGCAGGTCATAAGGCGATCCAGTGCTTTCTCCCCTGGCTGTAAAGAAAGTGCATCGTCTTTACGGTCAGCAGGACGCAGAAGTCGGTCAATAGCTGCCGTTCGGGTCCGACGGCGCGAAGGCGCAGGTCCTTGCAGCGTCCGATCATGTCGTCGAGCACGAGCTCGAGCGTGTACTGGAACTCGCCGGTCCACTTTGCCACCAGCCGGCGAATCTCTCCCTTGTTCCGACGAAGGAAACGCGCGGCCGTCTCCTGACGACGGTGACGCGGCTCATCGGAGAAGAGGCGGCGGAGGTCGGCGTCATAGGTGTTCGGGAACTTCACCGTGTACTTCTCGCGCCGCGACTCGTAGTGCTGCGCGAGCGTATGCGTCATCTTCGACAGCGGGTCGATCACGCGTCGCGGCGAAATGAGCGGTTTCTGGTCGCAGATCTCGTTCATCAACGCATCGACGTAGCGCAGCTTCTTGAGCGCCGGCCAGCCTGCATAACGCGATCGCCAGTCCGACCGAGGCCTCAGCCACACCGCGAACGTTTCGGCGAAGTCCTCGTCGGGGTGGCTCTGTGCGTACCAGAGACGCAGGTGCTGCACGTAGCGCTTGCTGGACGGGTTGGGTCGGTAGTACTCGGGGTACCTGGTCGACGACTTCCCGAACAGCTCCTGCCATTTGCGACGCCGGTGCAGCTGATACCCGTGCTGGATGGCGTGCCCCGTCTCGTGGCGCATGATGCGCATGCATTCGGCCCGCGAGGCCCCTTCGACGTCGAGTATCTGGTTGCGCTCGAGGCGTCGAAGCCGCGGGTGCGCGAGGTAGAACGGCACCGCGAACCCGGGCACCCCGCCGGGCGAAAACCATTCGTCCGAGAGCCACACGTGCGGCTTGAGAACGAGCGACCGCGCGTCGAGCTCCTCGTAGAGCTGCGTAACGCACCCCTCCAGCCACGTTCCCTCGATGGCGACGCCGAGGTCCTTGAGTCGGACCTTGAGCAGGCGGTCATCGCTGAAGCGTTCCCAGGGAAAGCGGTTCACGTGTTCGGAATCGGAACGGCGATCAAGGGGTCAGACCCCTTGAAAGCCGAGTTTCAAGGGGTCTGACCCCTTGATCCAGACGGGAGACGGGAGACGAAGGGAACTGCTCTGCCGCTGGCCGCGCAAGGCGGGCAGGGTCGACTAGCTTGGTGTCGTGCCGACTCTCCTTCTGTCCGCCGCCGACATCCGGAAGCTTCTGGACCGCGAGTCGCTGCTGCGTGCGCTGCGCGACGCGTTCGCTCAGTACTCGACCCGAAAGCTCGTTCCCGCCCTCAGGGCCGGCTCGTCGCTTCCCGGTTCCGGTGGCCGCACCGTCATGATCGTATTCCCCGGCGTCATTGACGGCATCCCCGCGTTCACGGTCAAGGTGAACACGAAGCTTCCCGGTGCGGCGCGAAGCGTCGTCGGGTCCATGAACCTGATCGCCACCGAGACAGGCGAGGTGCTCGCGATCATGGATTCGATCGTCATCACGGCCGAGCGGACCGCGCTGGCCGGCGCGCTGGCCGCCGATGTGCTCGCGAGGGGAGACGTGTCCCGCGTCGGCGTGATCGGCGCGGGCGTGCAGGGGGAGGCCCAGGTTCGGGCGCTCCAGCAGGTGCGCCGCATCGAGCGCGTCGACGTCGTGGACTCCGTCCCGGCACGCGCCAGATCCTACGTCACACGCGTTGGATCGGCGTTAGGCATCGAGGTCGTCGTGCAGCGCGACGTCGCCGCTGCCGTCCGGGACGCCGATGTCATCATCACGGCCACGTGGTCGAAGCAGCCGTTCCTGTCGCGATCGATGGTCAGGGACGGCGTCCACATCACGGCCGTGGGCGCCGACGAGCCGGCGAAGGGCGAGCTCGATGCCGGTCTCATCGCCGGCTCGCTTTTCGTCTGTGACGACCGCGATCTCGCCGCGCAGATGGGAGCCATCGCCGGCGCCGGCCTCGGGCCTGAGGCGATTCATGCGGAGCTTGGCGAAGTCATAGCCGGTGTGAAGCCCGGGCGTACGCGGCCCGACCAGATCACGGTCTTCGGCAGCGTCGGCCTCGCCTTCCAGGACCTCGCGGCGGCGTGGCAGGTGTACAATCGCGCGAAGGAGCTCGGGCTGGGGACTCCGTTCGAGCTGTGACGTCGGGTTCGTCGCTCGCCGACCCTGGAACCACGAGGTTCAAACCTCGCTGGCCGGCACCGTCAGCGCGAAGGCCAGTGCGCCAAGCAACCCGAACGCACCGGCGATGACGAACGGCAGCTCAGGTCTCACGCTCCACAGCGCGCCACCCACCACGGCCGCAGGCGTGATCGCGAGACTGCGCACGAGATAGTAGAGTCCCGTGGTCCGGCCGCGGTGGCCGGGGTCCGCGAGATCCACGATCGCCGCCTTACGAGCCGGCTCGCCCGTCTCCCGAAGCCCACCGACGACGAACGCCGCGACGAGCCCGGCGAAGCTCCCCGCGGCGATGACGGCGAGAGGGAACAGCGCGAAGGCAACGAACGTCGCGATGACGAGCGGCTTGCGACCAATGCGACGCGCAAGCGCCGCTGCCGGCACGTACACGACCATGGACGCGACCATCTGCACGCTGACCAGTGCGCCGAACTGCGGCGCCGTGACGCCGATGACTCGCGTGGCGTACAACACGACGAAGACGTCCACCATCGACTCGCAGGTCCTGACAAGCACATCGGACACGAGCAGACGATGGAGTGCGGGTGGCATGCGCGACCAGACGTCACGCATCGAGGTCGAACCGCCTCGGTCAGCGGCCGGTGCCCCACGCGAGCTACCGCGCCGACCGATCGCTCCCGCAACGACGAACGCGGCCGCTGCCCCGACGATCGCGACGGCAAGGCCGACGCGTACGCCATCACGCACGCCAAGCCTCGCGATCAGCGCGCCGCCTAACGCCGGTGCGATGGCGATCGGAATGCGCCGTGTCATGGACTGCACCGTGAAGCCGATCGTCCGGTGAGCGGATGGCAACGAGTCGCCGATGATCGCGAACACCGTCGGGCTCGCGGCGCTCGCCCAGCACATCACGAACGGCAACGCCAGGAACGTCAGCGGCCAGGTCGGCGCCCACAGGTACGCCACATACCCGACGGCGGCGAGGAGGATGAACGAACGAAGCGCGGCGCGTCGGCCGAAGCGGTCCGTCACCCAGCCACCGGGATACTGCAGCAACGCGTCCACGAGGTCGCGCAACGTCCCGTACGCGCCGACCGCTATGACCGGGGCGCCGAGCGCCTCGATGTAGCGCGGGACGAACCGCTTCCACAGCTCTTCCGACGCCGTCATGACAAACGTGACGGCGGCCGCGACGATGATCCCGGGCGCGAGCGGGGAAGTACCCCTCGCTACCACCGACCCGTGACGTTCTTGGTCCCGCAGTGCGCTCTCCACCCGACATCCGCGCGGATTCGCTTGTGATATTATAATGATTCAGTTGTGATGTACAGAGAGCTGGGGACGGGCGACGGGGGACGGGCGACGGAGAGTGTCATCCCGAGCGAAGCGAGGGATCGCGATTCTCCCGGCAGAGTGGCCTCTCTTTCGGGACGAGCGCGATCCCTCGCCTGTCGGCTCGGGATGACAACCAGGCGGTAATAGCAGCAGCTCGCAGCACGCGGCAGTAGCATGCAGCCGTCGGCTACCAGCAAGCAGCTGCACACAGCCAGCAGCTT
>Ga0075423_10001049_pt1 | contig 23754 bp, 23 predicted proteins | sample SoiMethybrSBSTD2_FD_80114 | JGI IMG/M metagenome (GOLD analysis project Ga0075423, IMG submission 80114) | Bulk soil microbial communities from a Populus tree surrounding site in Tennessee, USA - Soil MetaG P. TD hybrid SBSTD2 | ecosystem: Environmental > Terrestrial > Soil > Tree plantation... | reverse complement strand
CGGGATCGACCGAGTGGGGGGAAGAGCATGAGGCCGAGCTCGTCCGCGACGGCGTCGTGTGCATCAACGTCGACGCGTCCGCGTCGGGCCCGAACCTTTCCGCGTCCGCCTCGCCTCCACTCGCCGCCGTGATCCGCGCCGCAGCCGCCGCGGTCGCGGACCCCGGAGCGCCGGGGAAGACGGTCGCGGACTCCTGGCGCGAGCATGCGGGCGTGCGGAACGTTCGCAGCTATGCGACGGATTCTGTCGCGGAAGGCGCCGGCGAAGAGCTCCCGGTCGCGATCCTCGGGAGCGGGTCGGACTACACCGTCTTCTTCAACCGCCTCGGGATCGCCTCGATGGACATCCTGTTCGACGGGCCCTACGGCGTCTATCACTCCGTCTACGACGACTACGCCTGGGTCTCGCGCCACGGCGATCCGGGATTCCGCTACCACGCCGCCATGGCGCGGCTCGCCGGCGTGATCGCGTTGCGCTTCGCGAACGCGGACGTCCTGCCGCTCGACCCCTCCCGATACGGGCGCGAGATCGCCGCCTACGCGCGGGACCTGGCGGCGTCGCCGGCGGGCCGGGCGCTCGCGGCAGATCTCGCGCGACTCTCCGACGCGGCCGACCGCTGGGCGAGCGAGGCGAGGGCGACCCAGGACGCCGTCTCCGCGGAGCTCGCGGCGGGCAGCGCGGACGCGCCGCGCGTTCGGGAAGTCAACGAATGGCTGCTCGGTCTCGAGCGGGCGGTCTCCGATCCCCGCGGACTGCCCGGCCGCCCCTGGTTCCGGCACCTCATCTACGCTCCCCTGCCGTCGTACGCCGCCGAGACGCTCCCGGCGATCCGGGAGGCGGCGGCTCGGGCAGACGCGACGGCCGCGCGCGCCGAGATCCTTCGTCTCGAGTCCAAGCTCGAGCGTGCGGCGGAAGCGGCCCGAAAACTCCGCTAGCTCCTGCGGGCTGCCACGCGTTCGCGCGCCGCCTGGACCTCCGGATGCTGGAACCCGAGGAGCTCGGCGATCCGGCGCGCGAGCTGTCCTTCGACCGCCGTCAGGACGCCGTCCGAGTAGACGACGCCCCAGATCGCCTCGATCAACCGCAGACGCTGGTCGCGCGAGAACCCTTCCGTCAGAAGCTTCGTGAACTGGTACAGGTCGACGCTCTCGTGACGCGCCTCTTCGGCGAGCCGCATCACCTCGCGGACGTCCTCCGCGGCAACTCCGAGATCTTCCCGCGCGTGGCGGGCGATCCGCTCCCGTTCTTCGGATGTAAAGTTTTCGTCGGCGTGCGCGATCTCGAGAAGAAGCGCGCAGGCCGCGATCGCGATGGGATCCGCGGCCGGATCCGCGGGTGTCGCGGATTTTCCGCCGGAAAAAAGGGACCGCAGCGACTCCAGGACCATCGCGCCGAGTCTAGCGCGCCGCTCGAAAATGGCGAGGATTCGAGCAAACCCGGAAACTTTTCGTGCGTCCAATGCGTACAGGAAGGTGGAACAACGACCATGACCAAGCGGGAGCTCGAAACACTTCTCCTCACCCTGGAGTCCACCCCGGCCCTCCTGGCTCGGGCCGCCGCGGAGCTTCAAGAGGACAAGGTGCGACAGCGCGGCACGGCCGGACGCTTCTCGCTCGTCGAGCACGTCTGGCATCTCGCCGACCTCGAGCGGGAGGGCTACGGCGCGCGCATCCGGCGCCTCCTGACCGAGGAGGAACCTCAGCTCTTGAACTTCGACGGCGATCGGGTCGCGCGCGAGCGCGTCTACCACCGGCGCGATCTGGCCGAAGGTCTCCTCGCGTTCACGGCCGCGCGCACGCGCAATCTCCAGACGCTGCGCGAGCTCTCACCCGCCGACTGGAAGCGCACCGGGGAACAGGAGGGTATCGGCCTCGTCGCCCTCGAGGACGTCCCCCGGATGATGACCGAGCACGACCGCGTTCACGGAATCGAGATCGCCGAGCTCGTCCGGGAAATCCGCGATGGCGTCGTCTCGCAGGGGGGCCCTGCGGATTCCGCGGTCGCCTGATCCGCGAAAATCGGAAATCGAAAGAACCGACTCCCCTCTACCGATTACCGGCCAGGGTTTCCCGTCGTTTCTTCATCCACTCCCGGGCGAACGCGATGATGCCCGGCAGGATCGAGAGAAAGACGACGACGATGATGACGATCTCGATGTGCTCGCGCACTCCGGGGATTTGACCGAGGAAGTAGCCGATACCGGTCATCGAAATCACCCAGAAGATCCCGCCGATCACATTGAACGAAACGAACCGCCGGTAATTCATCCCGCCCATTCCGGCGACGATCGGCGCGAAAGTCCGGATGATCGGCATGAAGCGCGCGATGATGATCGTCTTGCCGCCGTGCTTCTCGTAAAAATCGTGCGCGCGCTTCAAGTGCGCGGGATTGAACAGAATTGACTTCGGGCGCTGGAAAAGCGCCTGTCCGACGCGCCGGCCGAACCAGTAGCCGACGGTGTCCCCGACGATCGCCGCGACTGAGAGAAGACCCATGACGTGCCACGCGTTCAGCTTTCCCGCCGCGGCGAAGACTCCGGCGGTCACGAGGAGCGAATCGCCCGGCAGGAAGAACCCGATGAGGAGTCCGGTCTCGGCGAAAACGATCGCCGTCATTGCCGTGAGCCCGCCCACCCGGATCAGGGTCTCGACGTCGGTCAGCTTGTGAAAGGTGTCGATCAGCCAGCGCACGGGCGCGCGGATGGTAGCAGAGGGTCCGCGTCCCGGAGCTAAGATCCCGGACGTGGATGGATACACCGAAGAGCATGCGAGGGCGGGGATCGACGCGTCCCTCCCGCCGATCGAGACGTGGCCGAACCAGTACCCGGACTACGAGATCGTCGTCGAGATTCCGGAGTACAACGCGATCTGTCCGAAGACCGGGTTGCCCGACTTCGGCGCGCTCACGATCCGCTACGTTCCGGACGCGCTCTGCCTGGAGCTGAAGTCGCTGAAGCTCTACATCGTCGCGTATCGCAACGTCGGGATCTTCTACGAGAACGCGGTCAATCGGATCCTGCGCGACTGCGTCGCGGCGTGTCGGCCGAAACGAATGACCGTGACGGGAAGGTTCTCGTCGCGGGGTGGTATCTCCTCGACCGTCGAGGCACGGTATCCCACGGACTGAACGGGTCGCGGCAGCAACGCGCCACAGCCATGGGATGGTGTGCTGCGGCCGTTTACTCTCTACCGGCCGCCGTCGAGGCGGCCGCAAATTCAGTCTGGAGGGCTTCCCGGATGCGCGACGCGACGGCGCCGGGACGTCCGTCGCCGATCCGGCGGCCGTCGATCTCGGTGAGCGAATAGGTCCACAGCGTCGTCGACGCGAGGAAGGCTTCCTCGGCGGACAAGAGCTCTTCGACGGTGAGGGGTTTCTCCTCGACCGGAAACCCGAGCGCCGCCGCGGCCTCGACGGCCGCTCCCCGCGTGACGCCGGGGAGGATCCGAGGTCCCCGGGGCGCCGTCCGGATCGTCCCTCCCGAGAACGCGAACAGGTTCGCCTTCGTCCCTTCCCAGGCGATTCCGTCCTTGACGAGAATCGCCTCGATCGCCCCTTCCTCCCGCGCCCTCTGCGAGGCGAGGACGTTCGGCAACAGCATCACCGTCTTGATGTCGCAGCGTCCCCATCGCTCGTCGGGCACCAGGATGGCGCGGCCGCCGGCCGGCGGCGGAAGAGGATCGGTCGGCCGCGCATACGCGAAGATCGTCGGAGGCGTGCCTTCGGGAGGAAAGGCGTGGTAGCGCGGAGCCGCGCCTCGGGATACCTGCGCATAAACGAGCGCATCCCCGTTGGCGAGACCGTTCTCGGCGAGCAGCCGGGACGCGACGTCCGGGAAGAAGGACGGATCCGCCGGGATCCGAATTTCGTTCAGGCCGTACCGCATGCGGTCCAGGTGCTGAGCGAGTCGGTAAGGCCGTCCCGCGCCGAATCGAACGACCTCGTAGATCGCGTCCGCGAACAGGAAACCGCGGTCCTCCGCAGAAATGCGCGCCTCTTCGCGCGGGACGAACCGGCCGTTCAGGTAGACGACCACGCGTCAGTCTTCGCCGATTTCTCTCTTGGACACCCCGCTCCTCCTTGTGCCGAACTCGCGCACCGCGCGGGCGAGGTCCTCGCTGCCCGCAAGGAGGCGGTAAGCGTCCTCCGCACGCGGCAGGACTTCCGCGAGCGCCCGCCGCCGTTCGGCACGCAGAAGATCCCGCGCTCCCGCGAGAGCGGCGGGGCTCGTGGAGAGGAGGTCCTGCACGACGCGCGACGTCTCGGTCTCGAGATCCGCCGACGCCATGGCGCGCGACGCGAACCCGGCCTGCGAGGCTTCACGGCCCGAGACCGTCCGGCCGGTCAGGATCCAATCGGCGGCGAGCGCTCCGCCGATCCGGACCGGAAGAAGCGCCGCGGCGCCCGGCGGAAAACACGCGAGCCGGATCTCGGGGAAGCCGATCCGCGCGTCTTACGCGACGAAGACGAGATCGCACGCGGCCGCGAGCTCCGCGCCGCCGCCCAGGCACGCGCCGGACACGGCGGCGACCGTCACCGCCGGCGTCTTGATGAGCGCGTTCAACGCCCCGCGCATCGCGGCGAGCATCGATTCGATCGCTTCCCGGTCCGGGACGTGCTCGGCCACCGAAACTCCGGCGGAGAACGCCCGCGGCAACCCCTTCAGGACGAGCACCCGATCGGCGCCCGCCTGCAGCACGAGGCGCGCCAGCTCCTCGAGCGCCGCCACGTCCAGGACGTTGACCGGCGGGAGGTCGATCGCGAGCTCACCGCGCCCCGAGTCGGATGTCAGGCGAAGGGGCACGCCCCCTCTTATCTCACGAAGCCGCCTTTGGGCGAACGGTCGGACGCGGCGTCGGCGCTTTCCCCGGCCGTGCCGGCGTCGTCGCCGGCTTCGTCAGCTTTTCCTTTTCCCGATGAAACACGGCAATGGCGTTCTTCAGGTGCGCTTCGGACAGAGGCACGTTCGGAATGCGGTTGTCCGGCTCTCGCAGACGGATCTCGAGATACTCCTCGGGGGTTCCGTTGCGGAGCAGCCTCTTCACGATCTCGTCCAGGCCGCGGAGGTATGCGAGGGTGTCGGAGATCCCCGTCTTCGGGCCGATCGTTCCGTGTCCGGGGACCATCTTGTCGATCGGAACAGCCGCGAGGCGAGGAAGGGTCTTCGCCCACGCCGCGGGGTCCGCGTCCGGAAGGTGAAGGTCGGGCACCCGGCCGTTCGGCGCCAGGTCACCGACGAAAAGTACCTTCTCGGCCGGCAGCGCCACGACGAGGTCCGCTGTCGTGTGCGCCGGACCGAGCCACTGGATGTCCGCGCGGCGCCGGCCGTCGAACAGAACCAGCCGCTCCGAGACGGTCAACAGCATCGGGGAAACGTTGCGCTTTCCCGAGAGAGGATCGGCGGGATCGCCGCTCGGCCGCGTGAGGAAGGAGAGAATCGGCGACGCCGCGTTTTCCTGACAGATGACCTGCGCGCCCGCGGCCACGAAGGCCCGGGCGCCGTTCGAATGATCGGCGTGCGCGTGCGTGAGGACGAGGTATCGGACCGGCTTTCCTCCGGTCGTCTCGGTGATCTGCTTCAGGATCTCCCGGGCCGTCTCGAGGTCGCCGCCCGAATCCACGGCGACGACGCCGTCACCGTAGAGAAACCATCCGACGTTCGCGCCCGTGTCCGCTTGCGCCGCCCACACCCCGTCGGCGAGCTTCTGGACTCCGAGAGGGGACTGCGCGGAGAGGGGCACGGCGGAGAGGCCGAGGGCGAGACCGAACAGGAGGACAGCGAAACGCGATTTCATGCAAACGGCTCCTTCGTCGGGTGTTTTTCGGGCTCCGAAGGCCGAACAACCTCGCGGAGTAGGCGCGGAATTCCTCTCAGGTCGACTTGGTACCGGAGACCTGGGACTTGGGACCTCGTCGGCGGACCTCCTCGACGAACTCGCGAAAAAGGCGTTTCGACCCGACGTCGTCGTGGAGGTTCTCCGGATGCCACTGGACGGCGACCAGCCAGCGCCCGTCGCGCGCCTCGAGCGCCTCGATCACGCCGTCGGGGGCGGTCGCGGTCACGACGAAGTCACCGGCCGGGCGGTCGACCGCCTGGTGATGCCGGCTGTTGACGTCGATCTCCGGAGAGCCGGCGATCTGCGCCAGCCGCGTGCCGGGCCGGACGCGGACCGGATGGTCCCGCCGGTTCGGCTTCTTGGGACGCTTGTGCTTGATCTCCGACGGAGTCTCCGACGGCAGGTCCTGGATCAGCGTGCCGCCGCGGGCGACGTTCACGACCTGCAGTCCGCGGCAGATTCCGAGGACGGGCACGCCGTCGCGCCAGGCATTCTCGAACACCGGGAAGTCGATCGAGTCGCGACCCGGATCGACCTTCACGTTTCCGTCGGGTCGGACTTCCCGGCCGTAGAGCGTCGGGTCGACGTCGTCGCCGCCGGCGATCACGACCCCGTCGAACACCCCCTCGATCGGGTCGCCCGGCCGCATCACGACGATCTCGTCGCGGCGCGCTCCGGCCTCGACGAGCGCGCGGAGGTAGTCGTTGTCCTCCGGCAGATCCTCGTCGAGCGTCAGCGCGATCCGCACGGAACCGATTCTAGAGGCTCGGCGAGTCGCGCTCGAACAGAACGGCCATCCCCATCCCGCCCGAGACGCACAAGGTCGCAACGCCCCGCCGCGCGCCGCGCCTCTTCATCTCGTGAAGGAGGGTCGTCGTCATCCGCGCGCCGGTGGCGCCGATCGGATGGCCGAGGGCGATCGCGCCGCCGTTGACGTTGACGCGGGACAGGTCGAGCGGCAGCTCTCGGGCGCACGCGATGACCTGCGCGGCGAACGCCTCGTTCAGCTCCAGAAGATCGACGTCCGAGAGGGTGAGCTTCGCGGCCTCGAGCAGCTTCCGGAGCGCGGGCGCCGGGCCGATTCCCATGCGTTCGGGCTCGACCCCTGCCGACGCCCACGCGACGACGCGCGCGAGCGGTTCGATCCCGGCGCGGCGGACGTGCTCCTCGGAACCGAGCACGAGCGCTGCGGCTGCATCGGTGATCCCCGACGAGTTGCCCGCGTGCACGGTGCCCGACTCCGGATCGAAGACCGGCGGGAGCTTCCCGAGAGCTTCGACGGTCGTGTCCGGGCGCGGGTGCTCGTCTTTGTCGACGATCGTTACAGGGATCGGACTCCCTGCGGAGATCGGACCCCGACCCTTTCCCGGCACCGGAACCGGAACGATCTCGTCGGCGAACCGCCCGGACGCGATCGCTTCCCCGGCGCGGCGCTGGGACTCGACGGCGAGTCCGTCCTGCTCCGCGCGCAGGATCCCGTACTCGCGGACGAGGTTCTCGGCGGTCTCGCCCATCAGCTGCCCGCAAAGAGGACAGAGAAAACCGTCGCGGTACATGGCGTCCACCACTTCCGCGTTTCCCATCCGGTAGCCGAAGCGCGCCCGCGGCAGCAGGTACGGGGTCGCCGACATGCACTCGGTCCCTCCGACGAGGACGACGTCGTTCTCGCCCGCCGCGATCGACAGCGCGCCGAGCGTGAGCGCCTTCAGCGACGACGCGCACGCCTTGTTCACCGTGTACGCGGGGACCGAGTCGGGGACGCCCGCGCGATGCGAGACCTGGCGGGCCGTGTTGGGACCTCCACCGGCCTGCCGCGCGTGGCCGAAGATCGTTTCGTCGATCGCCGCCGCGGGGAGGCCGGAACGCTCGATGGCCGCCCGCGCCGCGACCTCCCCGAGATCGGCGGCGGACAGAGACGCGAACGCTCCCCCGAAACGTCCGATCGGGGTGCGCGCCGCGGAGAGGACGAAGACCGGTCTCATCGCGACGACTCTAGTTCACGAGCGGCAGCCGCACCGTGACCTTCGTGCCTCGGTCGAGCTCGCTCTCGACCTCCACCTTCCCTTTGTGCGCCTCGACGATCCATCGCACGATCGACAACCCGAGGCCCGATCCGCCCGTGTACGCCCGCCGCGCGCGGTCACTGCGGAAAAAGCGCTCGAAGACGAACGGGAGGTCCGCCTCCGGGATCCCGACGCCGGTATCGGAGACCTCGATCCGCGCCTCGGACGTCGTCGCGGTGAGGCGGACTTCCACGGATCCGCCCGGCGGCGTGTATCGCATCGCGTTCTCGATCACGTTGTGGAGGACCTGCTGCATTCGCCCGGGATCCACGAAAGCGATGACCGAAGCCGCCGGCACGTCGACGGAGAGCTCGAGGTCGTGGTCGGTCGCGGCGGGTTGCAGCTCCCGCGTGACCTCCGCCACGAACCTCGCGAGGTCCTGGTTCGAAAAGGAGAGCGTTACGCGCCCGCTCTCCCCCCGCGCGAGGAAGAGGATGTTCTGCGAGATGCGCGCGAGGTGGCGGATCTCGAGAAGAGCGTTGCCGATCGCCTCGCGGTATTCCTCGGCGGGCCTTTCCTCTTCCAGCGCCACTTCGAGAGTGCCGCGGAGCACCGTGAGAGGCGTGCGCAGCTCGTGGGAGACGTCGGCGATGAACTGCTGCTGCTCCTTCTCGGTTCCGGACAGCGCATCGAGGCGCGCGTTCAGGCTGTCCGCGATCCCGCGGGCGACCGGCGAGAGATCCGTCGTCGGGATGCGCTTCAACGGCTTGCCCTCCGTCTCGGCGAGCCGCTTGCGAAGGGTTTCCAGCTCCGCGGTCGCGCCGGTCTCGAAGGGCGGATCCGACCGCCGGTCGGTCGGGAGCGGGAGCGGCGTTGTCCGAGGCTCCGCCAGGCGGCCGCCCAGAAACGCGAGCATTCCGAGAGCCGCGAGGCCCGCCGCGATCGGGTAGAAGACTCCGGACGACCGGAACGCGAACGCGCAAACGAGCAGAATCGCAGCGGCCCCGAGGAGCCCGGCCGCCGCGAGCGACCAGGCTCCCATTCGCCGCGGAAGCGGCGACACTAGCCGGCCGGCTCCGTGACGGTTTCCACCGGCTCGCCGAGCCGGTAACCCACACCGCGCACCGTCTGAATCAGTCTCTCGCGTTCTCCGGCGTCGAGCTTGCGTCGCAGCGCGTTGATGTAGACGTCGATGATGTTCGTCGAGAGATCGAACGAATCCTCCCAGATCCGCGCCTGAATTTCAGACCGCGAGACGACCTTCCCGCGACGGCGGAGGAGGAGCTCGAAGAGAGCGCCCTCACGGGCCGTCAGCCGGATGACCTCGCCGCGGCGGCGGACCTCGCGCGATTCGGGCTCGTAGGTCAGCTCGCCGTGCGAGAGCGGGCCGGGCTCGGGCAGCTCGGTGCGCCGGGCGAGCGCGCGCAGCCTTGCGAGCAGCTCGCGAAAGGAGAACGGCTTCACCAGATAGTCGTCCGCGCCGGCGTCGAGCCCTTCGATCTTGTTCTCGACCGAGTCGCGCGCGGTCAGCATGAGGACCTTCGACGGGACCCCGCGCGCGCGAATCTCGCGGCAGAGCTCGAGCCCGTCCCGCGAGCCGGGCAGCAGCAGGTCGAGGATCACCAGGTCGTACGGGCCCGATTCGATCCGCTCGAGCGCCGCGTCCGCGTCGGCAACCGCCTCGACCGAGTATCCCTTTTCGGACAGACCCTTCCTCAAAAACTGGGCGATCTTCTCCTCGTCCTCGACGACCAGGACTCTCACGACGGGTTCTCGTCGTCCGCGGTCCCCGGCCGCCGACGAGGATTCCTCATGAACGAGAGGACGATCACCGCGCCGGCGCCGGCCGCGAAGCCGCCGGCGAAAGAGGAGAGCGGAGGGGACGCCGCAATGGAGACGACGGCGCCGACGGCGACGAGCGCGAGGAGAACCATGCGCGAGACCTCGACAGGCGGCACGACGGGAAGCACTCTGCCTTTTCTCTCACTCGATCCGTAGAAACTTAGACAAACATTAACTCGCCGCGGGGACAGGTCCCACGGACCTGCACCCGCCGCGGTTCCACTCCCGACTACGCACTTAGTCCCCTCGGCTCAGGTGGTTCTCTCACGGGACCCGGGAATCGACCCCTGCGGGCTTCATCGTCATCGGGTCCCGGAGCGGCAGGTCGACGAGCCGGTTGCCCGCCAGCGCCGGGAGCTCCACCCGATGCTTGAGGTCGCCCGCCAGGATGTCGGCCTTCTTGCCGACGATCAGGATCACGAGCCTGTCCGACGACAGGAACTTCTTCGCGACGCGTTCGACGTCCGCCGCCGTCACCTTCTCGATCTTCGCCCGGTAGGTCTTCCAGTAGTCCGGGTCGGAAGCGTATCGGCCGGTGATCTCGTCCTGCGCGAAGGTCGTGGCGACCTGTGCCTTCGTCGCGAACGTCCTCGGGAAGGTCTCGATGAAGGACTTCTTCGCGGTGTTCAGCTCCTCCACGGTGACCGGCTCCGACGCGATCCTCCGGATCTCCTCGATGACGACCGACGTCGCGTACGCCACGCTGCGGGACTTCGACTGAAAGCCCGCGCGGAACGTCAACGGGTAATACACGCCGCCCGGAAACGCCGAGCCCGCGCTGTACGCGAGTCCTTCGTCGGACCTCACGCGGTTCGTGATCCGCGAGGTGAACCCGCCGCCTCCGAGAACGTCGTTCATCACGAGAATGGGGAAGAACTCCGGGTCGTCGCGACGGATGCCGGGGAGGAGCACGGAGACGCGCCCCTGGTTGACGTCCTTGTCGACGACGTACACGCCCGGCTTCGCGAACGCGGTATTCGTGGGAACGGCCGGAGCCGTCTCGCCTTTGTACGGCCAGTCGGCGAACAGCTTCTCGAGCTTCGCGACCATCGCCGCGCGGTCGAAGTCCCCGCTCGCCGCGACCACGAACTGTGCGGGATGAAACCACTTCCGGTGAAATGCCTCGAGGTCCGCCCGGCCGAGCGCCTTCACGGAAGCTTCGGTCTCGTAATGGTTCGCGAAGAAGTCCTCGCCGAACGAGAGGAACCCCCGCTCGCGCGCCTCGATCGCCGCGGACTCGTCGTTTCTCTGCTTCATCGCCTGGAGCATCTGCTGCTTGCGGAGCGCGATCTTGTCGTCCTGGAAACGCGGCGCGGAAAGCACCTCGCGCAGGATCGAGAGCCCCTCGTCGAGGTCCTTGGAGAGGAGGTTCAACGAAACGCTTCCCTGGGTCTCGCCGATCGCGGAGTTCAACTGCGCCGCCAGGAACGCGAGGCGCTCCTCGAGCTCCTCCGCCGTCTTCGACTTCGTGCCGCCGCGGGCGAGCAGATACCCGGTGAGATCGGCGAGACCTTCCTTCCCGGCGGGGACGACGTACTGGCCGGCACGCACGGAGACGACGAGGTTGATCAGGGGGAGCTCCCGGTCCGGCACGACGTACGCGATCGGCCCGCTCGCGAGCTTCACCCGGTAGTCCGCCGGCGCCGGAGGCTCGTAGACGAGCGGCGGAAAAGTCAGCTTCTCGGGGCGCGTCGGGATCGCCGCACGGGCCGGGCGCGCCGCGGGGCGTGCGCCGGAGGCGGGGAGCGCCTCCAACCCGGAGACGAGCGCCGCGAGTGCGATGGAGGCGAGCGTACCTGTCTTCATCCCTTTTTCCCTTTCGCCTTCTCGAGCTCCTCGATGCGAGCCTGGACCTTCTTGCGCACGACGTCGTGGGCCGGCTTCATCTCCGGCGGCACCGCGGCCGTCTGGGAGTCCATCTGCGCCGCCATCTGACGGAGCTTCTCGGGATCGTCCACCGTCTGGAGCCGCTGCATGACCTGGCGAACCATCGCCTTCCCGCGGTCGTCCAGACCGGCGAGATCCGGGTCTTCCGGCCCCGCCGCGCCCGCCTTGCGCGTGTAGATCGCGACGGCGCGGTTCTCTTTCGTGAAGTACTTGTTCGCGACGCGCCGGACGTCGGCCGCGGTGACCGCCTGGACCTTCGTCCCGGCTTCGTTGACCTCTCGCCAGTCGCCGCGTCCGTCGGTCTGAATCAGCTGGAGGAGGATCGGGAAGTTCGAGGAAAGCCGACGGTACTCCGCGGCCGCGAAGTTGTTCTTGACCTTCTGGAGCTCGTCGGCCGGAACGTCCTCCTTCTGGAGCTTCGCGATCTCCGCGTAGATCGCCCCCTCGACCTCTTCGGGCCGGTGTCCTTCCTTCGCTTCACCACCGGCGTTGAAGAGTCCCGCCCACTTGCGCGACTCCTGCCGCGCGAACGCGTCGGTCGCGACCTGCGAGCCGAGAACGAGGCCCTTGTACAGGCGTCCGGTGCGAGTGGACAGGAGCTGGGCGAGGACCTGGAGCGGGTACGAGTCCACGTGCCCGAACGGGACGGTGTGCCAGAGGATGTCGACCTGCGGGTTCGCCTCCGCCTCGGCGTTCAGACGCTTCTCCGCCTGCTGCGGGACCTCGAGCGTCACGACGTCGGGAACGGGATTCTTGCCGCGCGGGATCCGGCCGAAGTACTTCTCGGCGGTGGCCGTCACCGCATCGGGATCGAGATTCCCCACGAGGACGAGTGTGATGTTCTCGGGTGCGTAGTAGGTCGAGTAGTAGGCGTCGGCCTGGGCCTTGGTGATCGCCGGGATGTCCGACGGCCATCCGACGACCGGCCAGTTGTACGGATGGGACTCCCAGAACATCGACTCGAAGGTCTCTTCGTACTTGCCGAGCGGGGTCGCCTCCGTCCGCAGGCGCCGCTCCTCGAAGACGACGTCGCGTTCGGCGTAGAACTCGCGGAAGACGGGGTGGAGCAGTCTCTCGGACTCCATCCACATCCAGAGCTCCACTTTGTTCGACGGCACGGTGATGAAATATCCCGTCATGTCCTCGTTGGTGAAGGCGTTCATTCCCGAGCCGCCGGCGGTCGTGTAGATCCGGTCGAACTCGTTCTTGACGAGGACCTGCCGCTCCCTCGCGATGAGCTCGTCGAATCTCTTTTCGAGCTCGCGCAGGCGCGGAGTCTTGCTCTCGGGTTTGGCGATGTCGTCGATCGTGCCGCGGCGATACGCGGCGCGCATCTTCGCCTCCTCCTCGCGGATCTCGTCGCGCACCTTTTCCTGCTCGTCGATGATCGCGAGGTCCTGCTTGTAGTCTTTCGTGCCGATCGTGGGGGTGCCCTTGAACATCATGTGCTCGAAGAGGTGCGAGATCCCGGTGATCCCGGGCCGCTCGTTGGAGCTGCCGACGTGGGCCACCCAGCCGCCGGCGACCGTCGCCTCCCCCTCCCGCCGGACGATCAAGAGATCCATCCCGTTCGAGAGGTGCTTCTCGACGACGTCGACCTTCTGAGCGGCGAGCGGCGTCACCGCCGCCAGAAGCGGCAGGACGGCCATTACGACTCGAATCGACTTCCTCATTCGTGGTCCTTTCGTCGCGCCGCCCCGTCGCGTTCGAAAACTCCCCGGTCCGGACCGCTTCCCGAAGCCGGGAATGTCCCTTGCAGGGACGAAAACGTCCATCTTCTATCATCGGGGACGCGAAGGAGGAAAGATGAAGACACGGCGATTCTCTGCTCTCGCGGCCGGACTCCTGGCGGCCGCCGGAATTTCTCTCGTCGGGTGCGCCTCGACCGCGAAGCCGCCCGCCGGGGCGCAGGCTCGCGCCACGATCGAGTCTCGAAGCGGGTCGAACGTCAAGGGCTGGACGACCTTCACCGAGCGCTCGACCGGCGGCGTCGCCGTCGTGGTCCACATCGAGAACGCGACGCCGGGCGTCCACGGAATCCACGTCCACGAAAAGGGCGACTGCTCCGCGCCCGACGCGGCGTCGGCCGGCGGTCACTTCAACCCCGGCGGGATGCCGCACGCCGGACCAACCGAGACGCACCGTCACGCGGGGGACCTCGGCAACATCACGATCGAATCGAACGGGACGGGGCACCTGGAGCTGGTGGACGATCTTCTGACCGTGCGGCCCGGTCCAAACTCCGTCGTCGGAAAGTCCGTCGTGTTTCACGAGAAGGCGGACGATCTGACGAGCCAGCCTTCGGGAAACTCCGGCGCCCGCCAGGGCTGCGGCGTCGTGCAGTAGCCGGTTCGTACCGAGCATCGACGAAAGCCGACGCGACGTGCCGAGCGCGCAAGCGCGACAAGCCGCGGCGTCGAGCCGCGGCTAACCGGCGGGTTGGCCCGCCGCTGACCTTCGAGGTTCGGGGTTCGGCGGGCCGGTGATTCAATGGGCGCATGAAGCGCCCTTCGTTCGACCTGTCTTCCGAAGAAGTCCGCCGTCTCGGACACCTGGCTGCCGACGCGGTCGCGGAGCACCGCGAGAGTCTCACGTCGCGCCCCGTCTTCGGCAAGGTCGGACGCGACGCGTCTCTTTTCGCCGAACCTCTGCCGGAGGAGGGCCGCCCGATCGAGGAGGTGCTGGCGTTCGTCCGCGAGCACGTCATGCCGTTTCCCTTCGGCAACTCCCATCCCCGCTTCTTCGGTTTCATCAACGCGACCGCGGACCCCGTCGGCATCACCGCCGACTACCTCGCCGCGGCCATGAACCCCAATTGCTGGGGGGGCGACCACGCCGCGGTCCACGTCGAGAACGAGGTGATGCGCTGGATCGCGGAGATCGTCGGCTACCCCACGGACGCCGAAGGAATCCTCGTTTCCGGCGGCTCGATGGCGAACTTCACCGCGCTCGCTGCCGCGCGCCGCGCCATGACCCCCGGCAACGTGCGCGAGGATGGCCTCGCGGGAGAAGGCCGCCCGCGCCTTGTCGTGTACGCGTCGGACCAGGTCCATCACTGCGTCGACAAGGCCGTCGACCTGCTCGGGATCGGGACCCGCAACCTCCGAAAGATCCCGACCGACGAGAGGTTCCGCGTCCGAACCGATCTCCTGGAGAGAGCGATCGCGCAGGATCGGAAGGACGGCCTCGTCCCGGCGATCGTCGTCGGCAACGCCGGGACGGTCAACACCGGCGCGATCGATCCGCTGGAGGAGCTGGCGGAGATCTGCCGGCGCGAGTCTCTCTGGTTTCACGCCGACGGCGCGTACGGCGCGATGGCGAGGCTCTCCCGGGAGCTCGCGCCGGGCTTCGCCGGAATGGAGCGGGCGGACTCGATCGCCGCCGATCCCCACAAGTGGCTATACGTTCCGTACGAGGCGGGAGCCGCGCTCGTCCGGGAGCCGGGCCGCCTCGCGGCGGCGTTCCGCAAGTTCCCCGAGTACCTCGCGACGGATCCCGAGAGTCCCTTCCCCGGCCCGGTCTGGTTCGCCGAGCGCGGCGTCGAGCTGTCCCGGGGATTCAAAGCGCTCAAGGTCTGGATGGGATTGAAGACCCACGGCAGCCGCGCGTACGCGCGATCGATCGAGAACGACGTCGCGCTCGCGCGCTTTCTTGCCGACGAGGTCGACCGGAGGCCGGAGTTCGAGCGGATGGCCGAACAGGTGCTGTCGATCGTCAACTTCCGCTACGTGCCGGAAAATGCGTCGTCCTCGGACGAAGAGCTCGACCGGCTGAACCGGCGCATCGTGAACCACCTCGTGGGTAACGGGTCGTTCCTGCTCGCGCCCACGATCCTGAAAGGTAAGACGGCGATGCGCGCGTGCATCGTCAACTTCCGGACGACCGAGGACGACCTGACCCACCTCCTCGACGAGGCGGCGCGGGTGGGGAGGGAGATCAGCTCGGCTTGATCAGCGCCCTCGACGGCGTGCAATTAAAGGGCGGGGCCAACGCCCCGCCCGCACGCGAACCTTCCACCCGGAACGCCTCATGGTACCGCTTACGGGACCGGCTGCGTGCACGCGTGGCAACGGGTGGCGGTTGCCGGGATGAGCGTTTTGCACTGAGGACACTCTTTCGTCGCCGGCGCGGCCTCGGGCTTGGGCAGGGCGTACTTGATGATCAGAAAGACCACGAGCGCGATGATCACGAAGTCGACGATCGCTCCGATCAAGTGCCCGTAGTTGACGGAGTTCTCCACCACCTTGCCGGTCGCATCGGTCGCCCGCGTGAGCACGATTCGGGCGTCCCGCCAGCTCCCGCCGGGGAGCGCGAGCCCGATGATCGGGTTGATCACGTCGTCCACGATCGACGAGACGACTTTGCCGATCGCCGCGCCGATGATCACGGCGACTGCCAGCGCGAGGGCGTTCTGCTTGACGAGGAATTCCCGGAACTCGCGGATCATGCCTCACCTCCCCTATGCGACTGCCACGCGGCCACGTTGCGCTCGATCTGGCTCGAGTGCTTCTCGATGTGCTCGGCGTAGATACCGAGCCAGTCTTCCGCGGTGTAGCGGCCGGACTCCGTGTGCTTGCCCGAGGCGGACCACGTCTCGTCGGGCAGCCGCCGGAGGAGCGCCGCGGTATTCGCTCGCACGGCCTCGACGACGGCGAGCGCCGGCGCGAGCGGCGCCGAGTGGTAGTCGAAGACCTGCGCCCAGCGCGCCTGGTCATAGCCGACGATGAGAGGGCTCTCCTCCGCCGCGAGGTATCGGATCCGCTGGGCGCCGTTCGACTCCGAGTCTGCGAGATGGCACACGACCTCGTGGACCGACCACTTGCCCTCGCCGGGCCGCCACTTCATCGCATCGGGAGGCACATTCGCGAGCGCCGCCTTCAAGCGGGCCGGGCCCTGCTCGTAGCGACGGATCCGGTCCTCGCGCTCGGACTTGGTGAGAGGCATTGGGAGCTCCGTGTCTTGGCGGGGAGTCTAACTCCTGCGGAAAGAGAAGGGCGGGCCCATTCGGACCCGCCCGGCTGGAGGGTGGGGTGCCCTCGAAGACGAGCGTGATTTTCGACGGGAGACCCGAAGGGACGCAATGAGGCGAGCTCCTCATTTTGACGGCGGCTCGGGGCGCGCGGAAATAAAAACGGGCCCTCGGGCTCGAAGAACCCAAGGGCCCGTCCCCCCGATGCCACGGGGAGGAGGAGCGGTTAGCAGATCGGTTTCGGCCTCCGTGTCACGGCATCGACGATAGAGAGAGGAGAAAGCCCGCGCAATGAGGCGATCTCCTCATTTTTTCCGGGTGGTCGAAAAGCTCGCGGACCCTGTTTCCGAGCGCGTCGAGGCAAAAGGGACTCTCGAGGAGGGCCACGTCATGGCCGGGATCCTCCAGGATCAGCTCTTCCCCGGAGAAGAGCTCAATCCGTCTTATTTGGTCCGGTCAGAACCGATCACGTAGTCGAACGCCTCCGTCGCGTCGATGTCGAAATAGAAGTCGTCCACGGTGTTGGACCGGCCGAACGTGAACGCCGTCACACTGTGCAGAGTGCTTTCGTCGATCGGGACGCCGAAACCCGTGTTCAAGCCCACGTCGATCGTGATCGTGTTCGCCTCGATCTTTCCGGTCGCGGGCTTCTCGCCGCGGTACTGGAGAATCTTGCAGTTGGTCGGCGTCGTGCCCTGGCAGCTCGCCGTTCCCGCGAAGAAGCTCGGCGCGAGGCCCGCCACGCTCTCCATGTAGACGTAGAAAACCCGGTACACGTCCTCGGGCCCTCCCGGGCGCGGGGCGAGCGCCTGGAAGCGCGTGAGCCAGATGGAGGACGTCTTCCCCGTCGGCGGAAGAAGCTGTGACAAGTCCTTAACGGTCATCTTCACGCGTAGCGTCGTCGGGTCGGGGTTGCTCACGCGAAGACCCGTGAGGTCGAGGTGCGGGAGGCTCGCTCCCGCGCCCACGCGCGCGTAGTGCGGCCAGTTCGCGTCGTTCGCCGGGGCGGTGACGGGGTTCGCCGCGGCGCGACCCGACAGGTTCGTGCCGGTGACTCCCGCGCCGGAGATCTGGCGCGTGAAGTGGAGGCCGGCCCCGTCGAACTCGTTGGTCGTGTCGTTGAAGACGATCCGCAGTCCTCCGTCGCGTCCGACGTCGAACCCGAAGAAGTCCGCCATCTGCCGGTCCGCAGTCAGGTCGGTCGCGCAGGAGGTCCCCGCGTTGCAGATCGCGCCGTAGTGCATCGGCTTCGACGTGAAGCGAGTCTGCGCAACCTTCGGCCGGAGGGTGTCGGCCTTCGTGATGAGCGCCGCATAGCCGAACCAGGGATATTTCGTCGCTTCGCCGAGTTGGTCGAGCGAGCTCGGCATGTTGTCGGACCCGCCCGGAACGGACTTGTCGCTCGCGTACCAGGCGAGCGCGAGCGTACCCGCGGCGCCTGCCTGCGCCCAGTCGAACTCGTTCGTCACCGCGCCGCCGGTGTTCACCCGGACGGGCGCCGACCAGCTGTGTCCTTCGTCGGTCGAGTATGAGTAGTAGAGGGCAAAGCTCGTGGCGTCGATCCACGCGATGTAGACGTGTCCGACGGAGTCCGTGGCGAGAGCCGGAAAGAGGTTCAATACGTCGCCGCCGCCCGGCGTCCTCGGCCCGTTGTAATTCGCATAGGTGAGCCCGGTCCGCTGCCCGACCGGGACGTGGCCGACCGTGACCCGGATGTGGTCCCCCTCGTTGCACGCGTAGTAGAGATTCCGCTTGACCTTGTCGAAGCGCAGCTGCGCGCAGATCGCATCGCCCGCGAGCGCCTGCAGCGGCCCGGGCAGGGCCGCCGAGTTCTGCCAGAACAGGCCGCCGGTCGGATCGTTCGCCCCCTGCGATCCGGGCGAGGAGTAAATGAACGTCCCGACGACCGTCGTGTGGAACGCGAGAAAAATGGTGTTGTCGAACGCGCCGGAGCTCATCCCGTTATCGACCGCGTACCACTGGCGGTCGACGACCGTCTGCTGCACGGCCGCCGCGTTCTTGCGCCAGGTGTTGCCGTTGTCATTCGAGACCGAGGCGCCGATCTCCGTGAGCGGCCCTTCGAGGTCGGTGAAGTAGACGTTGCCCTGGTCGTCCACGGCGACGTCGGTGTCGCCTCCGCCCGGCGGCTCGTCGGGGCGCGTCCCGGTCGTGCTGACGAGGTGAAACTTCTTTCCGTCGCTAGTCGACCGGTGGACGAACGACATGTTGGTGCTGAAACCCCACGGCCCCGACTCCCAGATGTTGCCGTCGGCGTCGATCTTGACGAGCGGTTCGCCCTCCGTACGCTGCGGATCGACGACGGTCGCGGGAGTGAACTTCGCGTTCCAGCTCGAGAAGCCCGGGATCGGGTATCCGGTCACCGGGTTGGTCAGCGAGCCGGGCGGCGTGATCGGTGGAAGCGGGAGCTCCGACACGACGACGATTCCGGCGTAGTCCGCCGGCGAAAGAACCGCCTCGCCGTTGAACGGACAGACCACCGCGCTGTACTTGCCCGCGTCGAGGTCGGCGCCCGCCGGGCGGGCGTAATGGATCGGCTCCGGGCTCGTCGCGGTGTCCTGCTGCACGACGAGGATGGCGTCGTGGTACAGCTTCAAGACGATGTCGTTCGCCGGGATCGTCGAGGCGACGACGTCGATCGTCTTGGTTCCGGCGCCGATCGTGAAGTCGAACGGCGCTCCGCAGCTCGGCGCGGTGTACTGCCCCTGGAAACTGTAGGCGTTGTTATCCGCGAGGAGCCTGCCGCGAATCGAAAGGGCGATGGCGAGCGCCGCGAGCGGGGTCAGGGAAAAACGAGCGAAACGGTGGTGCTTCCTCATGGTTCTCCTCCATCCGTGGCGATCCCACGCTAGAGGAAGCGAGCGAACGGGCGCCATGAGGAGCGCCCCTCATTTTTCGGGCGGATTTCTCCCGCGATTCGAGTGCGGTTCTACCAGCGCGTGCCGTCGAGGGAGAGGACGGTCTCGTTTCCTACGACCTGCGCGGAGTGTCGCGTTCCGGCGGGAAGGTAGAGGCGGTCGCCCGGTCCGAGGTCGAACGTCTCGCTGCCGACGGTGATGCGCAGCGTGCCCTGCAGGACCGCGTCGCACTTGTCCTGCGCGTGCTCGTGCGCGGAAAACACGGTGCCCTCGCGATACGCGTAGCTCGCGACCTCGTATCCCTCGCTCTCCATCAAGCCCATCACCCGTTTCTCGGTGATCGGGCCGTCCGAGGGATGCCAGTGCTCGAGACGGGGGGATTCCATCGCCGGACAGTCTAGATCCAGAGCTTGCTCAGAGGCGCTTGACCGCCTTCCCCGCCAGCTTCGTGAGTTTGCGGATCTTGACCGCCTCCGGGTCGGACCCTCCGAGGCTCAAACGGAAGAAGGCGTCGCCGCCGAGAACGTAGAGCCCTCCGCCGGTCGCGGGTCCGACCCAGTAGGCATCGTCGCCGACGCCCCGGACGCGACGCGGAGCCTCGGATCCCTTCTCGCTTTCCTTCTCTTCCGCCGACTCCTTCTCCTTTTCCCGCTCCGGGTCCTTTTTCTTCCAGCGCGCTGAGGCGAACAACTCTTTCCAGTATTGCCGCGGGCTTTCCTTCCCCCCGGGACGCCGGCGGGTCACCTCGAGGCTGATCGATTTCGAGAATGGCGTCAGCGTGTAGAAGCACTGCGAGACCGCGAACCCCTGGCGTTCGGGCTGGCTCGACTTCGTGCTCGCGACCGGCGCGTTCTGGACGGCCCGGATGTCCGCGCTCGTCAAGAGCGAGCACGGGTCGAACGCTCCGGCCGCCGCCGCAGACGGGGCGGACGCCGCCGACAGGACGAGGAGAGACCCGGCCGCGAAAAGAAGGAAACGCGAGCGCCGTTGCATCCGATCTCCTTTCGTTTTCGCCTTTGCCCGATCCTACATTCGAAAAAAGGCGGGCTCTTGCGAGCCCGCCCGGGAAGAGGGTCGGCGGTTACGTCAGTTGCCGAACAGCCCCACTTCGTCGAATTTGACGGTGCCGGAGGTTCGAACGTCTGCCGGGGAGAAACCCGTGAGCTTCACCCGCACCTGCGTGACCCCCGCGGGGATCGTCACCACCTGCTGCAGCTTCGTGAAGCCGCTCGTCGTCAGGGGCGCGGTGATGAGGTTCACCGTCGACAGCACGTTTCCGGCCGCGCCGAGATATACGAGGCCGGCATTTGCAGCCGATGAGGCGCCGAGAGACTGTACCGACAGGACCAAAGTCAGGGCGTCCCCCGGACTCACCGAGATCGGATCGCTCGTCCAGTTCGGGGAACCGGCCGTCGCCGCGCTGCCTCCGTTGCCCGTCGTCGCCGCGCTCCTGCCACCGTCGCTTCCGCCGTCGCTCCAGGTCGCGCTGCCCGCCCCGGTCGACGTCCCGGACCAACCGTCCGGCCCGTTTGCCGCCGCGTTGGGTTGCTCGAAGGATCCGTTCTTGACCTTGTTGCCCTGCACCGTCACCGTGAGCTGAGACGTGTTGTTGCTCTCGTTCGACTCCGTGACGGCGAGCGCCGCGTCGGCCGTCGCAGAGAGGACGTGGCTGCCCTTGACCGATCGCGTATCCCACTGGATCGAGACATTCGCGGTCGCGCCCTTCGCGAGGCCCGGCGTCGCGACGCGGCCGAGGATCGTCGTGTTGTCGAGTCGGAACTCGGTCGCCGAAGCGCCGGCGGCAGCGGTGCCGTCGTTCTTTACCGTCGCAGTGACCGTCACCTTGTCTCCCTCCCGGGCCTGATTTCCGCCCGTCGTGATGTTCGTGACCTTCAGGTCCGGGCGCGGAGGCGGACACGCGGAGACCTGGAGCGTGTTCGTCACCGCGATGTCGTCGATGCCCCAGCCGGTTCCCTGGATCCCGCCGATCAGAGCCTGGAACGTTCCTCCCAGGCGGAACCGGATCAACGCCTCTGCAACCTGAGAGGACCCGTAAAGCCCCTGAATCGCCTGCCCGAGGTTGACCGAGACCGGCTTCATCGCGTCCACGCGGCCGGGGCCGAGCTCCCCATCGCTCGACCCGACCCACGCCGACTGGCCCGCGAGCGGGCTGGTCGCGCTCGGATCCAACGAGCCGTTGTAGCCGCCGGAGGTGATGTAAGGCCCGAGATTTCTCCAGTGCGCGCCGTCGTCGTTCGAGATTTCCAGGACGCCGCCGCTGTGGTACTCGGGGACGAAGACGCCGCCGAACCGCGCGAAGTCGTAGTTGTGCCAGAAGGTCATGGTGCTCGTCGACGAGACACCGAGGCTCGGAAGCGTGAGCGTGTCGTTCTTCTCCGTGAGCGTCGGAACGCCCGGCTGATCGTCGAGCGCCACAAACGCGTGGCTCGAGCTGTGCGCCGTCGGGTCGGTCTGCACCTCCCAGCCGCCGACGCTGCGAGTGCTCGATGTCTGATAGCTGCCGACCTTCGGGTCGAGCGTGTCGGAGAAGCTTCCGGTGCCGGCGAGCGGGCAGAACGGGGTCACCTTGACGGCGACCGCCGCTCCCGCAGTTTGACCGGTCCCGTTGCGAACCGTGTACGTGAAGGTATCCGCTGCTTTCCCGTAGGTGTTGAAGCCCGCGTTCGGCGAATAGGTGACCGTCCCGTTGCCGTTGTTCGTCGCGGCGCCGTTGGCGGGCTGACTCACGGAAACGACCGTCAGCGGTGGTGCATGACCGTCGTCGTCGTTGGCGATCACGTTCACGACAACCGGTGTGCTTTCGGCGGTCGTCGCGGAATCGTCACGCGCAAGCGGTGAACAGCCGCTCGGCGGCGCGACCTGGTCGCCCGCCGCAAACAATCTCTTTCCGCTGACCTGCCGCGCGATCGTCGCAATCGAGCTGTAGGTGTTCGGCGGGCTGGAGGCGCATGGGCCGATACATCCGTCGGCGTAACCCACGAGCACGCGGCCCTGCGCGTCGACCGTCGAATCCATGAAGTCGAGCAGGTTGCGGCAGGCGTTGGTGCCGCCCTGCAACCAGATGCATCCGCGCTGCACGGGATCGTTCGGGGTCGCGTCCACGGTCGTCCAATGGGCGCCGCCGTCGTACGTCTGCGCCGAGTAGAGGTGCCAGACGCCCGCGAAGTTCGCGGCCTGGTAACCGCCCCCCGTCGTGGTGCCGAGGAAGCTGAACGACGCCCGGTCCGGGTCGCCCGCGGACACGACCGGGAAGACCGTGTTCTGGATCCCGAAGGGAACCCCGACGTCGCCGGCGTCCGTCCAATGCAATCCGCGGTCGTGAGAGACGGCCACCTTCGGACGACCATCTCCATTCTCGTAACCGAAGTAGGCGGTTCCGTCCGCCGCGATGCCGATGGACGGATCGTTGCTGGACGGCAGGCTGAACGGAAGGACCCGCACCTGCCACGTGATCCCGTTGTCCTCGGACACGACGACCGCCTGGTTGGCGGTGCCGTTGGCCTGGCACCCGCGGTTCGGGACGTAGACGGTCCCGTCGGACGGTGACACCTTGACGTGCCCGTGGAGTCCGCCGCACTGCGTCGTGTAGATCGGAACTCCCGGACCGAAGGACAGTCCGCCGTCGTCGCTGCGCGCGCAGAACGCCGTGACTCCCGACTGCGAGCAGTAGTACACGGCGTGCGGATATGCCGCGCCGTTCTCGTCGCGGGTCAGCGGGTCGTGATATCGGCCGCCGCCCACCGATTGGTGGTCCGCGCCGGCCGGCGTTCCGCAGCCCTCGCTCGGAATCCAGGTATCCCCGTCGTCGTCACTGAATGACGAGAGACTGCAGCCGACCCCCTGACCGTTCGGTGACACGAGCTGCGAGACCACGCTCCGCCCGGTTTTCGAGTCCGTGAAGAGGATCGGATCGAGACTCGTCGCTGAAGTCGGCGCCGACTTGTCTTCCCAGGCGGCGGTCGCCGGCGTGTAGCAGTCGTTGAACGCGACGCGGAGGGTCTGCGTGATCGCTTCGATGAGAACCCGGCCGGTCTTCCAGTTCACGCCGATCGAGGGCTCTCCAGCGGAGATACCGAGCGGACTCGGCGCCGCGTAGTTCACGAAGCCGGCTTGGTCGGTGCCCTGGACTGCGTTGACGTACGTGTGGTGCTTCAACGTCGCGCTCGCGCTGTAGCTGTTGGTGTCCGGTCCGATCGCCGGGGCGAAGGGCGCCGCCGTGACGGTGTAGACGCCCGAGCCGGGGTTCACGAGGAACGTGATCTCAAGCACTCCGGCCGCGTTACCGGATCCCTTCGCGAAACTGCCGTCGGGGGCATACACCT
>Ga0075423_10001045_pt1 | contig 23773 bp, 13 predicted proteins | sample SoiMethybrSBSTD2_FD_80114 | JGI IMG/M metagenome (GOLD analysis project Ga0075423, IMG submission 80114) | Bulk soil microbial communities from a Populus tree surrounding site in Tennessee, USA - Soil MetaG P. TD hybrid SBSTD2 | ecosystem: Environmental > Terrestrial > Soil > Tree plantation... | reverse complement strand
TCTGGAGAGATCGTGACACCGTCCTCGATACTGGTCCCCTGAAGGTGGAGACCAGCGAGCGCAGAGGCGTTGCTTTACCACCTCTCCTCGGAGCTGCCGTGTTGGTCGCCGGAATCATCCTCGTGCTCGTGCCGAATCGGCGGACGTGATCCGCAGATTCGACTCAGCGCGAGTTCGACGATGATCCGGCAGCCGATGCGGGCGGCGGCGCCGTGACGTCGTTGAACGCCTGTCGCGACTTGAATTTCCATACGCCATCCTCGCGGGCCAGCCTGTCCTCGTAGCGACCGGCGACCTGGATGCCCGGCCCGCGCGCGGCGCTCACGAACGTCCATCGCGATGTCGCGGTCGCGGTGTCGCCGTTCACCTCAATCTTGAAGTTCGACATGATGTGGTAGGTGCTGCCGAATCCGATGGTCGGAGTGCCGCCGCGACCGCCACCACCGATCCGGCTGGTCATGAAGTCGTAGATCGCCTGCGGTCCGCCCGTGACCGTGCCCAGGCCACCCGACCACGAGCCGTCTTTGGTGAACAAGGCAGCGTAGGCCTTGAAGTCACGGGTGTCGAGCGCGCGACCGTATTCGTTCAGCAGATCGGCGATCTGCTGCATGTCCTCGAACCGTTTGACCTTGGCGGCCAGCGCCGCAACCGTCGTTTCACTGTCGCGCTGCTGTTGCGCCTCGACCAGGACCGGAGGCACCGCAATGCCTGCCGCGAGGGTGACAACGGCGGCGAGAAGGACGTGGCGCCCGGCAATGTGATACATGGCTTCGCTCCTGTTGGACAGTGAAGTATACCGACCATCTGCCGGTGACAACGCTAAGAAACAAGGTTTTAATACCGGGCATGAAGTATTTCGCCATCTGCTGTGCTGCGCTCATCAATGGAGCCGTGTTTGTTGCGCTGAGCGCGCAGACGCCGCAATCGGGACCGACAATGCGAGTGGACCCGGGCTTCGACGAGATCGTGTCTCCAGGTACGACGATGGAGACCGTCAGGAGCGGGTTCGGTTTCATCAATGGAATCGTGTGGGTCAGAGAGTCCGGCGGTGGCCATCTGCTGATCAGCGACATTCCGGCGAATGTCGTTCACAGGTGGACACCCGACGGAAAGATGACGGCGTTTCTCGAGAAGCCTGACTGGACCAGGACCACCGGTCGTCCGAATAACCCGCGATTCGGCGCCAACGGCATCACGGTCGATCCGCAAGGGCGGATTGTCTACGCGGCGGAAGCGGACCGTGCCGTCGTGCGGCTGGAGAAAGATGGCAAACGAACGATTCTGGCCGAGCGCTACGAAGGCAAGCGCTTGAACAGCCCGAACGACCTCGTGTTTCGACGGGATGGCGCGCTGTACTTCACCGATCCCAGCGGCGGCAATCGGTTCGCCGACTGGGATCTGAAGAAGGAGTTGCCGTATCAGGGCGTGTTCCTGCTCAAGGATGGCACGCTGCAACTGGCCATCAAGGATCTCGAACGTCCGAACGGGATCGTTCTCTCGCCGGATGAGAAGTTTCTCTACGTCAACGACTCGGTCAAGCGCACCATCATGCGATACGAAGTGCAGCGTGATGGGAGCGTGGCGAATGGGAAGCTCTTTGCGGACATGAGCGCCGGAAAAGGCACCGGCAATCCAGACGGGATGAAGTTCGACGAGAAAGGAAATCTGTACTCCGTCGGTCCCGGTGGCATCTGGGTGTTCACGCCCGATGGCAAGCATCTGGGCACGATCGTGCCGCCTGAATTCGCGCCCGGGTTCGTCTTCGGCGATGCCGACGGCAAGTCGCTCTACCTGGCAGCGAGCAGCCAACTCGCGCGCATTCGCGTCAGGAACGCCGGCGCCCGTTAGTTCGCAGGCATGGAACTTCTGCGCGCTGGCGTTCGTCTTCTCCCTTTGCCAATCTACAAGAGAGCCGACTTGTCCACCCTGGCTTCAGCGAAGGCGGAATGAGCGATCAGACCCGCGACGCGAGCGCGACCGCCACCTGGGACGCGCTCGTGCGCGATACGCGCTACGGGATCAGGCGTCTCGTGCGCGACTGGCGCTTTACCTCCGCGGCGGTGCTGATCCTTGGCCTCGCCATTGGCGCCACCACCGCGATTTTCACCCTCGTGAACGCGGTCCTGTTCCGCCAACAAGCGGTCGCCGATCCGGATCGCCTCGTCAACATCTACCAGAACGATCGCTCGGGCAAGCCGATGATCGTCACCTCGTATTCCGTCTACCACGAGATCGCGGAATACACCGATGTCTTTGCGGGGACGATGGCCGGCAGCATCCCGAATCCGTCGCGCTACCTGCACGACGGCGCGATTCGGAACGCAGCAGTCGAATTCGCCACCGCGACGTATCTCGACGTCCTGGGGCTGCGGCCGTCGCTCGGCCGCTGGTTCGACGATGGAGAAGAGCGGCCTGGAGCTCCGCTGGTCGGCGTGCTCGGGTACCAGACGTGGACCACGATCTTTCGCGCGGATCGTTCGATCGTCGGACGCGTGATTCGGGTTGAAGGTGCGCCCGTGACGATCATCGGCGTCGGTCCAGCGAATCACCGGGGCATCGTCGATGTCGGTCTCGGCACGGATCTCTGGCTGCCGGTAACGGCACTTCCAGTGATGATCTCGCAGAACCCCGCGGCGCGCGCAGCGTCCACCATATACGTGCCGTTGTTCGTGAAAGCCCGGTTGCGTGAGGGCGTCACCGTCGCGCAGGCCAGAGCGGCGATGGACCTGCTTGGCCGCCGGCTCGAAGCCGAGCATCCGGATGATTTCCGCCGGTCGGGCGAGTTTGCCCTGGGTCCAGGCATGACGGTGGTGGCTTCGACCGACGTGCGCATCCATCCGCAGGCGGACGTCCCGTTCATGGCGCTCGCCTCTCTCGTGCTCGTGATCGTTGGCCTCGTGCTCGCCATCGCGTGCAGCAACCTGGCCACCTTGCTGCTGGTCCGCGGCGCCGCGCGCGCGAAGGAAGTCTCGGTCCGGTTGGCGATGGGCGCGACGCGTCGTCAACTCGTACGGCACCTGCTGACCGAGAGCCTGCTTTTGTCGCTGGCGGGTGGCCTCGCCGGCTGCGTCCTGGCGTGGTGGGGCATGCAGACGTTGCAGCAGGTCGATCTTCCGTTCAGAGTCGACTTGACTCTCGACTATCGCGTGCTCGCCTTTGCGATCGCGCTGTCGCTTCTCACTGGTGTCACATTCGGCCTGGCGCCTGCGCTCAAGGCCACGAGGGTTGACCTCCTGCAGACGCTGCGGGACGAGGGACAACAGCCGATCGATCATCGGCGACTCACCATGAGGAACGGTTTGATCGTCTTCCAGGTGGCTGTCTCCGTGCTGCTGCTCGGCGGCACGAGCATCTTCCTCCAGATGCTGAACGCGGCGAGGGCGCATAAGGTCGACTTTGCCGTCAATGGTGTTGCCATGCTCGAGACCGACCTGCGATTTGCTGGCTACTCGGACACGGCGGCGAGGACGCTGCACGACAATCTCCTACGCCGGATCCAGGCAACTCCCGGTGTCGAATCCGCTGCCGTGTTGCGCGGCCTGCCGATGGACGTCAACGGCGTGCCAATCGTCCTCGACCGCGCTACCGGAGAGAAGGGATCCGAGGTGAATGCGATCGTGATCGAGGCCGGACCGGGCTTCTTCGACACGCTGCGCATCCCGCTGCTCTACGGCCGCGTGTTCGATGCGCGCGACGGCGCGGACACGCCACGCGTCGCGGTGATTACGGACAGGATGGCGCGCCAGTACTTTGGTGAAATAAACGCCGTCGGCCGGCGGTTCCGGTCGGCGAACGATCCGAACTCCTGGGCGGAGGTGATCGGCGTTGTGCGCGATACGGGCACTGGCGACTTCGACAACGACGTCATCGATCCGATCGCGCCCCCGTTCTATCGCTCGTACACGCAGTCCGGCACGCTGCCGACGACGATCATTGCCCGGACGTCGGGTGATGCGGCGACCTTGGTTGCGGCAATGCAGCGCGAGCTGCGCGCCTTGGACGTCACTCTGCCGGTGGTGACGGCGAGCACGATGGCACAGAGGCTCGAGCAGTCGCAGGCGCCCGCGAAAGCAGTCGCCACGTTTCTCGGCGGCCTCGGCGGCCTCGGCCTCGTGCTGGCCGGCATCGGTCTCTATGCCGTTGTTGCGTTCGCCGTGGCGAGACGCTCTCGAGAGGTCGGTATCCGTATGGCGCTCGGCGCTCGCAGCCGGCAGGTGGTGTGGAGTATTGCGCGAGGCGTCGCGGGCCTGATCGGGATCGGCACCGGTATGGGTCTTTTCCTCTCGATACTCGCGATGCTGGCGATGCGCGCCTCGTCGGGGTCGGAAGACATCGGGATCGGAAACATATCGGTGTATCGCCCGACCATCGACCCGCTGGCATTGCTGGCGATCGCCGCCGTGACCGCGATAGTGGGCGTTGCCGCCGCGTTCGTGCCGGCGCGCCGCGCGGCGCGGATGCATCCGCTGATCGCCCTTCGGCACGAATGAGTCGTCTACTTCAGGCTGGCTCTCGGCTAGGTCCGGACCGAGTTCACCTATCATCCGTTTGTCGTCGCTTGTCAGTTCAGCGTTGAAGCGGTGACCGGTGCGCCGAAGCCGAGAGTGCCGACCAGCGGCAGCTCCAGAGCGACATCGTTCGGATCCACGCCGAACGTCAGGCCGAGCAGGTTCAGCTCTATGCCTTCTTCGATGCCGGCGACGAGCCCGAGCACGCCGAACAGGCTGACCTGTCCACCCGTACCGCTCGGCGCGCGCGCGAACACGTGCGTGCCGAGGTAGTCCTTGCCGACGGCGTGCGCCGGGAGATCCACGCGGAGCTCGGGCACGTGCCGCAGCACGAATGCCGTGAACGTGTTGGAATTGGGACCCGGCCAGATGCGATAGGTGTCGTTGTACGGGTACGCCGCGACCGCGTGCTCGATGCGCTGAACGAGCGGATCAACGCCGGGGCCGCGCACGTCGGCCAGAAGATGGGGCGCGCTGCCGAACCACCGGCCGTCCGGGTCGCGCTGGCTGATTGTGACGGCGCTGCCGCCGCGGCGAACGCGAAAGCCTGTCACCTCATACACGGTGAACGCTGGGGCGTTGGCCGGCTTGGCCGCAATCCACGTATGGACGCCAAAGTAGCCGCGCCATCGAACCGCGCGCGCCGCATACACCTGCACAACCCCCTCTGGAGTGACCGCGGGATCCGGCGCCAGTCCGACCGGCGCGCGGCTGGCGTTGCGCCAGTTGCCGATCGAGTCGGGATCACGATCGGCGTGGGCGAGTGCGAGCAGGAGCAGCGGCAGGAGCAGCGGCAGCCACTTCACGCGTCGGCGCATGCTTGACGATAAGCCGTGACGGCCGCGAGGACAAGTCGCCGTCGGCTTTCATGAGAATGGCGTCGACTGGTCATCATCAGCATTGACGGTAGCTTTCCACGGACCTCGGAAAATACTTGCCGACTTTCGGGGACCGACGCAGCATCGATGCGCAGTCGCGGCGACGGCCTACGGGGTGACGTCCTGTTATCGAAGTCGGTCTAAGCTGACGACGGATGGCGCCAGACCGCCTGCAACACCTGCAATTCCAAGATGATGTGCGCTTCGATAGCAGTGCCGTGTTGCGTTATGCTGCGCGCCTTCGCAGAGTCGGCCGCGATATGCTGCCGCTCTACTATCAGCAAGGGCGAACTGTACTGCGTGAATTCCCATTGCTCCAAAAAGGCCTCAGTCGGATTACACAGGAGGTTAGCGATGACGAGCGACATTCGGGCGCAGATCGAATCGGTAAACGCTCAGATCGGAAATGCGTTCAAGCGTGGTGACGCGACGGCGCTGGCCAACTTTTATACTTCGGAGGCCCAGCTCCTTCCAGCAAACAGCGACTTCGTTCGCGGGACGACGGCCATCCGTACGTTTTGGCAAAGCGCAATCGACACGGGCCTCACGGGCGCGAGCTTGGAAACGATTGAGGTGGAGGGTCACGGCGATACAGCCATCGAAATTGGCCGATATCGACTTCTTGCGGCTGGTAATGTCGTTGCTGACCAGGGTAAGTACATCGTCGTGTGGAAGAACGACAACGACGCATGGAAACTCCATCGCGACATCTGGACCACAAGTCAGCCGGCTGCAGCGCCGTCGGCCTAATCTAACCCGCTCCAGCTGACGAGGAGCGCTGCGGGGGCGAGCCAGTTCGAAACGGTGTTCGAGCAGCTCGACGTCTGAGCAACAGTGCCTTAGCCACGATAGAGAGCGCAGTGGCTTCCGACCTCGATACCGTCGAATCGAAAACACTTGGCGACCAGTGAGGAGTTATCCTAGCCAAGGTCGGGAAAAGGGAGCTGAGATGGTCAGGCGCCTTTGTCTGGCGGAACGTCTGAACGGCGTTCCTGCCGCCGCACTCAAGTTCCTCGCGCTGCTCGTCGTCATTCTGTTGCTGACCTCGCTTCCACTTCGCGGCCAGCGCGGCGAGGCGTGGACTCTGCAGCGGACTCCCTGGGGCGACCCCGATCTGCAGGGCAACTACACGAACCTCTGGGAGCTTGGGACGCCGCTTGAGCGGCCTGACCAGTTCGCTGGCCGCCATCTCGAGGACATCAAAGGCGACGAACTTCTGCGCATCCGCCTCGCGATCCAGAAGCAGATGCGGACGGAGGCTCTGGCCGGTGACACCGGGGTCGCCACACCCTGGATCTGGCTGGACAGCCACGACCACGCGAAGGGCAGCACGGCGTGGTTCGTCGTCGATCCGACAGACGGCAAGATCCCGCCGCTTACGCCCGAAGGGCGCGCGCGCAGCACACGTCGGGCCGCCCGTACGGAAGCGATCAGGACGAACGAAGCACCCGCCGACTCGTATACGGATCGCGGCTTTCACGAGCGCTGCATCACGCGCGGACTGCCCGGCTCGATGATGCCAGTCATCCACGACAACTCCTACCGCATCGTGCAGGGTCCTGGGTTCGTGGCGATCTCCTACGAGATGATCCACGAGACGCGCGTCATCCCGCTTGATGGGAGACCGCATTTGCCCGCGCACGTGCGCAGCTACATGGGCGATCCGCGCGGCAAGTGGGACGGCGATACTCTCGTAGTTGAGACGACGAGCGGCAGTGCCGGGCGGTTAACATCAGTAAGGCGACGCTGAACGATTTAGAGGCTTCGGATTCTTTCGTCGACTTTCGTCCATTCGTCTCCGTTTTCAGATTTTTCCAGCGCAATGACACTCGACGTGTCACTCGCCCGAGCGCGTTTCCGCGAGCATCTCCCGAGGTTCTCTCACGGAAGTCCCGGTCCGGATACGTCAAGGCGGGCCACTGCTGGTCCTTGCGCCGCTATCGACGGCCGGCGATCGCCGGCCCGTTCGGGCTGTCCACGAAACACGAGGACCACGTGGGTGTCCTTGAGGGAGATCGCCTCATAATCAGACGAAGCGGCATTCCTTAGAAGACGCCCCAGGCCGGGCGAGGAGCACTTCGCTGCTGCGCTGTCGCGATGGAAGATAATCGACGTGCCGGACGCGACGCGCGACATGCGATTTCGCGCATTCGCGACACGTGCGTTCGACGCCGCAAGATCCGCATCATGGTCACATCGTCCGGCGGCCGGCGTTCGCGGTTCGAGACCACCGAGTGGAGCGTCGTCCTGGCGGCCGGCGGGGAGGATTCGTCCGCCGCCCGCACGGCCCTTGCGACGCTGTGCGAAACCTACTGGTATCCGCTCTACGCCTATGTCCGCCGCCAGGGTCACAACACCGATGATGCCAAGGATCTGACCCAGGCGTTTTTCGTGCACGTCCTCGAGAAGCAGGCCGTGCACGAAGTCCGCCGCGAGCGGGGACGATTTCGATCGTTTCTGCTCGCGTCACTCCGAAACTTTCTTCTCAACGATGTAGAGCATCAGCGGACGTTGAAGCGCGGTGGCGGACAGGTCGCGTTGTCACTCGATTTTCAAACGGCCGAACGTCGATACCTCCAGGAACCGCACGACCCTCGAACGCCGGAACGCATTTTCGATCGCCGGTGGGCGCTCACCGTCCTGGACCGCGTCCTCCGGCGACTGCGTCGCGAGTGGCTGAACGCCGGCAAAGGCGTCGAGTTCGATCGGCTGAAGGCCTGTCTCGCCGGCGAATCTCCCGCGGGCGGCTATCGCGAATTGGGACAGGCGCTCGGCTTGACGGAAGGGGCGGTGAAAGTCGCGGTGCACCGGCTGCGGCGGCAATACCAGCGCCGGCTACGCGAGGAGATCGGCAGGACGGTCCTCACCGACGACGCCGTTGACGAAGAGATCCAGTATCTCTTCAGCGCGCTCAAGCCCTGACGTCACGACCTGTAACCTTTCGTCGCGAATCTGTTTGATCGGCGTAAGAGGCCAACATGGACGATGCTGCTAGCGTTGCCCGCTGCCCACGCTGCGGTGCCGAATGGCTCGCCGACACACCGGAAGGCTTGTGCCCCGCGTGTTTGCTGGCCGGACCGGCAGGACCGTCGTCCGAGCTGACCGGCGAGGAGATGACGACGCTCTCACCGAGCGGCGTGCCGTCCGGTATACCCCAGGCTGCACCGCGGCTCACGCCCGGCCAGGCGTTCGGCCCGTATCGCATCGGGCGCCTTCTCGGGCGCGGCGGGATGGGCGAAGTTTATGAAGCCGAGCACGTCGAACAGGGCCGGCGCGTGGCGCTCAAAGTCTTGAATCAGCGGCTGGCGGGTGCTCAAGACCGCGCCCGTTTCTTACGCGAAGGTCAGCTCGCCGCCTCCATCAATCATCCGAACACCGTCTATATCTTCGGCAGCGAGGAAATCGCCGGCACACCGGTGATCGCGATGGAGCTGCTGGCCGGCGGCACGTTGAAAGATCGCGTGAAAGAGCGCGGCCCGCTGCCATCGGCGGAGGCCGTCGACGCGATCCTGCAGGTCATCGCCGGTCTCGACGCCGCGCACGCGGGCGGCGTACTGCACCGCGACATCAAGCCCGCGAACTGTTTCGTCGGCCGGGACAACATAGTGAAGATCGGCGACTTCGGCTTGTCGATCTCGACGCTGGCGCGCGACGTCACGCAGCTCACGACGATGGGCACGTTTCAAGGGACGCCGCAGTTTGCGTCGCCGGAGCAGCTCAAAGGCGAGCCTCTCGACGTGCGCGCCGACATCTACTCGGTCGGCGCCACGCTCTACGACCTGCTTACCGGCCAGCCGCCGTTCGACGACAAGGACCTGATGGCGCTCCTGACGCGGATTGCCACCGAGGCGCCGCGCTCACCGCGCACGGTCATGCCGAGCGTCCCTCGGGAGCTCGCGGCGATGACGCTCGCCTGCCTCGCGAAAGACCGGGCGGCACGACCGCCGAGCTACGCCGCGCTGACGGACAAGCTGCGGCCGTTCAGCTCCACCGCACCGACACCGGCAGCTCTGGGACGACGCGTGCTGGCCGCAATCATCGACCGGGCAGTCTTCAACGTGCCAGCCAACCTCGTGAACATGTATCTCACGGCTTCCGCAGCCGCGTCGCTCGGAGCCCAACAGTGGTTGGGGGCTCTGCAGATCACGGCGCTGGTCGCCTACTACAGCGTACTGGAGGGCTACTGGGGTGCCTCGATTGGCAAGCGAGCATGCCGTCTTCGCGTGATAGGACGCGACGGTCAGCGTCCGGGGCTGGCGCGCGCGCTCGTGCGGGCGCTGTTGTTCGAACTGTCAGCGGGCCTGCTTGACCTGCCGATCGTCTTCCTGGGTCAAGTTCAGGGTCAACCACTGGCCGGGCAGACCGGGCTGGCTGTCTTCTCCTATGTGCTGCTGCGCGGCCTGCTGTTTTCGACGGCGCGCCAGCGCAACGGATTTGCCGGCGTGCACGAGCTCGCGAGCGGCACCCGGGTCATCGAGCAGGTGAGAGAGACAGTGCGCCCCGTCCTTGACGAAGCGCACGAGACGAAGGCCGCCCGCACGTCGCCGCAGCGCATGGGTCCTTATGACATCGCCGGCACACTGGGCGCCACGGACATCGGTGTGCTGCTCGTTGGCTTCGACCCGGCCTTGCGGCGCCGGGTGTGGGTGCACGCGCTCACCCCGGGCACACGGCCCATCGCGCCTCTCGTCCGGGATCTCAGCCGCCCGGGCCGGTTGCGGTGGCTGAGCGGGCGAAGGACGCCGAGCGAGAGTTGGGATGCCTATGAGGCGTTCGACGGTGTGCCGTTCGTGTCCGCGATCGCGCGGTCCCAGTCGTGGCCGCGCGTGAAGCACTGGCTGCTGGATCTGTCGCGCGAGATCGACAGTGGCCTGCGCGACGGGTCGCTCCCCGTACTCGCGATCGACCGCATCTGGATCAGCCGCGACGGGCATGCGAGGCTGCTCGATTTCCGCGCGCCCGGCACGCCCCCGAGTCCGGCGGCCGCATCACCGGGGAGTCTTGCCGATGCGCAGGAATTTCTGGGCGTCGTCGCGACACGTGCGCTCGACGGCCCCGCCGGTCCCGCTGCGGAGCTGCCTGGATCGCCACGGCATCCGGTCCCGCCCCGCTCGGCGAGCGCCTTGATCCACACGCTCGCCACCCGCGGGTTCGCCTCGTCGCAGGATGTGGCCGCCAGGATCGGCGCGCTGATGTCCCGGCCCGACACCGTGTCTCGATGGCGTCGAGCGGCGTCGGTCGCGCCGTGCTTCGCACTTCCCGCCATCTGCGCGGTCATCGCAGCGCTGACCGTGACGGCGGCACAGCGGGCGATTGCCCCGGACGTCGCAATGCTTGCGACCAGCCTCGGTGAGCTCTCTTCATTGCCATTGCCACGGGAAGGCGACGCCGCGAGCCACCGAGGGGCGCTCCAGGTGTATGTCGCGGGCCGGTTCGGTCCGATGATCGCGGACGAGAAGGTGTGGCACAGCCCGATCATCACGCTCAGCATGGGGCGGCTCCGCCCGCTCGCCGAGCGGGCTCTGGCCGATCACCCGCACGTCTCGCCGGATGAACTGACGGCGGCGACGTCCGCGCTCGGCTCGTTTCTACAGGGGCAGGAGCGAGCCGCGCGGAGCCCCTGGCGGGCGCTGGTCCCGCGTCTTGCACTCGCCGAGTTGCTGGTGTTGCTCACCGGCGTCGCCGGTTTCGGGATCCTCGCCCCGCTTCTTTTCAGAGGAGGCGTCCTGATGCGCTCTCTCGGTATCGCCGTCGTGACTCGAACGGGACGGGAAGCGTCACCTCTGCGAGCATTCGGACGAGGATTGGTCGCCTGGCTGCCGCTCACGGCACTCGTGGTCTTGCTTTTCCGAACCAGCGTCGTGGCGGGATTGCAGGCAGGGAGCGGGATTTCGAATGGTTGGCAGCGACACCCGATCGCGATCTTGGCGGTCGTCGCGCTCGGTGTGCTCTTGCTGGGCGCCGCGTTCTGGTCGGTGCTTCACCCCGAGCGCGGCCTGCAGGATCGGATCGCGGGCACGTGGCTGGTGCCGCGATAGGCGCTGACGCTCATGGCCGCGATGGTTTTCGACAACTGCCCGTCGTGCGTGCGATCGCCTCCTGATCGCAGGTGTGATGCCCTTTACGTCCGCGCGGAAATGGCACTTCAAAATGTCACTTCGGCCGCACGGGCCCGAAGGCCGCAGCATTTGCTGAGGAAAAACCGTCAGTAATTGGGAATGGGGTGCGAATTTTACATTCCCACGCGAACTACTGGTATTCGAGCGTGGAAATGATTGAAACGGTTGACGCTCTGTCGGAGTGCGGCCCGGGTTTCGGAATTGGCTGGGAGGCAGGGATTCGAACCCCGATAACCTGCTCCAGAGTAATGGTAGTCGCAATGTCCGATCGTGTCAGTTCACGGTTTCGTTGGGATTCTTGGTCCCTTTCTCAGCCGTAGGCCGATCGATTTCGAGCGGTGATCGACCTTCCGTTGCACCTGCTTGCACAAGAGCGGCGGTCGACAACAACTCCTGGCGGGCGCGCGCCTCGAATCGCCGCATCGCGTCGTACTGGCCATGAACGCGGTGGACCCGGCGGCCTTCGCGCAGCAGCGAGTTACCACGAGCCCTGAAGTCTTGGGATGTCCACCGACGCGCGGCGCGCGCTCGGATCTTGACGCGGTCGCTCTACTTCCTAGCATCGTCCGCGTCTCCATCGATCCCGGATGCCTGCGCCCCACAGACGCATGGGCACAACCATCGTGAAGGGCAAAGACGGGATCACCAGGAGCGGCAGCCAGTGCGCCCTCAGCGATCCGAGCGGAATCTGTCTGCGTACCACCATGACGCTGGTGCAGTACACCGGACGGTCGCCGGCAAGAAACGGCGGTAGCGGCAGCTGCAGCGGGAACTGGCGGTGTGCGGCAAGGGCTTCCTGAAACCACTCGGTAGCCTCACGATCTGACGAGTTGCTCAGGCGAGCGGCGATGCGATCGAGAGACTCGAGCGGTGTTTCATCGTCAGCCCAGTAAATCGCGATGACAGGAGGCACCGTGGACCGCGACGCGCAAGCCGTAGTGCGCGTCACCGAGTCGTGACCTACGGTGGCGGTCGAGAAACGCCGAAGCGAGCCAAGTACACGACGATCGGACCGGTCCGGCGCTCGAACCTGAAGCCTGCCTCGCGCGCTTGATCCTTCAACCGTCCAAGCGACGTGAAGTCAGGATCCAACGAAGTGCTCGCCGACGACCAGCCTGCCTGCGGGTTTCAGGACGCGTCGCAGCTCTCGAAGCACGGCCGGCGGATTCGGCATCTCTCCCAGGGCGTCGATCAGATACGCGCCATCGAAGCTCGCCGCAGGGTATGGAAGATGCTGAACGTCACCGATTGTCGCAACGATATTGATCACGCCCGCTTTGGCGGCTCTCCGGGCCAGCCGATCGAGCATCTGCTGCTGGATGTCGAGGACGTCGAGCCTTCCGTCAGGCGCGAGCACTGCGGCGACGGGGATCGCGTGGACGCCGATGCCGGGCCCGAGCTCGAGGATCCGCTCGCCGGCGCGCGGCTCGAGCAGCTTCTTCAGAGGTCCGGGCGCCAGAAAACCGCGAGGCCAGAGTAGACCCCACCAGAAGAAGTAGGGCATCGGGCGTGGATGCCTGCGGCTCAGCGCGTGAGAGGCCCGTGCCGTAATCGCGGTGATCGCGACGCCCGCGATTGTGCCGGCAAGGTTGCCCCTGACTGTCACCCAGACGGTGAAGAGCGCTGCCGCCGCCGATGCTAAGAACACCCAATCCTGCGGTCCCATCGAGAGCGCTCCCGAGACTAACAGGCAATCGCTCGAGCTGGCGAAAAATTAGTCAGGGTCCCTTTGAGATGTGAATGGCGCCATACGCCGAACCGGCGGCGCTTCGGAACGCCTCAAGCCGCCTGAGCACATGGCCGATCTGGTTCCAACTGGCGAACGTCTGGCTCGCCGGATAGGTCCTGTGTGACGGCGCAGGGATTTCCGATTCTCCGCGGCTGGTCGAAATACCCTTGGCGACTACACATAAGGAATCCAGAGATTCTCGCCAGCCGCTTGAGACTGACGTAGATCGGGCGGCGCGCTACCGATCGCACACTGACTGAACCTTCGGGTCACATAAGCCGTCGAACGGAAGAGATCCGTACCAGAGGTTGTTGAATGGTCAAGCTAACAATCACCTGCGCGCTGCTCGCGTCCAGCGTCGCCGCGCTTGGACCGGGTGTGCCAGGTGACCAGGCTTCCTCGATGTTCCGCGCGGGTCGCGCCATCGACGATCTCGTTACACAGGCTCTGTCCCAACACAGCATTCCGGGCATGTCTATCGCACTCGTCGAAAACGGCCGCGTCGTGTACGCCAAGGGATTCGGCACGACTTCCCTCAGTGAGGTCAGGCGACCGTCGGCCGATACGCAGTATCGCCTCGCGTCGGTATCGAAGCCGATCACGGCGGTTGGAGTCTTCCAACTGGTTCGCGCCGGCACGGTACGGCTTGACGCACCCGCGCGAGAGTACTGCCCTGAACTCGCGCGGCTCAATGGCGCAGCCACCGTCCGGCAATTTCTGATGCACCGGACCGGCATGCGTCACACAACCGATTCCGAGGACCTCAACATCAAGGGAGCGTTTCCGAGACTCGGCGCCGCGCTCGAGAGAATCGTCCAGGAGCCGCTGCGATTTCCGCCTGGGACGAAGACGCTCTACACCTCGTGGGGGTACGCGGCCCTGGGATGCGTGATAGAGGGCGCATCTGGCTTGTCGTATACAGATTTCATCCGGAGGCGTGTTCTCGAGCCAGCCGGCATGAACTCCACGACATTCGACGATCCGGCGTACACCTCTGACACCTTCAGCCCAGGCTTCCGTCGCGGGACCATTTACGGGCTACGTCCATCGCTTGTCGTCGACACGCGTTTCAAGACGCCTGCCAGCGGCATCATCTCGACGGCAAACGACCTCGCTCGATTCGCCATCGCCGTCTTCGATGGCAGGTTGGTCACAGACGCTGCTGCGAAGGACATGTTCAGCGTGACGCCTGACAGCGACGGCCGTGCGGTCTTTACGGCGGGTTGGACGATCGATTCGACTCGGTCGCTGTTCGAGTACAACGGATCGATGGAGGGCGCTACCGCGTACCTCGAAATCGTGCCTGCTCAGAGATATGCGTTGGCCATCCTGGCTAACCGGGAACGCTGCGTACCTCAGGTGCTACCGATCGCGCGCGAGGTTCGTCGTCTGGTCCGGTCAGACTGAGGCCGGACACCACCTCCGCCCGCGTTGGACCGGTGGTTCTGCGCAGAGAAGCCACTACTCGCGCGGGAGCGGCGCGATTATTCAGGCTGGCTCTCAGCTAGGTCCGGACCGAGTTCGAGATCAACCGTTTGTCGCGGCTTGTCAGTTCAGCGTTGAACGGCGTGAGGCTGTCTTTAACGCTTGTGAGGGGTCGCGTAAACCTCGATCCAGGAGACGTTCGAGCACCCGGCAAAGCCATGTCCGCCGCCGGGCATGAGATCGACGAAGCCGATCTCGTCCACGCGGCTCAGGTCTGGGTTTCCGACTTCCTTCATCACGACGACCTTCATTGGATCGAGCTGAAACCAGCGCTGATCGTCGAAGGTGACTTCGGACACCACGAAATTGCCTGAGAAGGCCTCCGATCCCACCATCCGCCTTTGCGGACTCGAGAACGTCTGGCTCCCGACCAGCAGTGTGCCGTCCGCGAGTTTTACGACCGGATGCAGCACGTGCAGATTCTCCGTGCGCGTCCGCCAGCGCATCCTCGTCAGTCCCGTCAGATCGAGGTAGCTGTTCTTGTGCCGCAGCGTCAGCGCCACGGGCGAGTTGGTGAAGCCGGTCCAGAGATCGGGGACCCCGTTGTGCGAGGTCACCTGTATGTTCTGCGCGTCCGTGCCGTAAAGTCGCAACTCCAGGTCGGTGTTGGTCAACGCCTGCGGTGTGATGCGGCGGTTTTCGTCATTGAGCGGCCCCGTATGCGGCGGCTGCTGCCAGACCTCGCGGAAGAGCAGCGGCGGCGTCAATGCGTCATGCTCCAGGAAACCCCCGCTCGTGGGGTTGGACTGTGCAAGGGCGTTGCGTCCGCCACCGGCGAGTAAAACGATCGAGGCCGCGATGGCACACGCACGGGGACTGAAGCGCTTAGGTGCGCGCACGCGCGCGGTGCTGACGAAAGTCGAAATCATGGCGTCCTCCGGAACCTGTATGAGGTTGGATGAACCGCAGGCATCAGGGCAGTTGTGAGCGCTAGTATAGCGCCCGCTTGCCGTTGGGATGAGCGGCTACTGGTCGCGCAGAACGAGCATCGGATCGACGCGAGCCGCGCGCACAGCGGGAATCGCGCACGCCACGGCGGATACGGCCGCGAGCAGGCCCGCGACCAGCGCGAATGTCAACGGATCGGCGGCGCCGACACCGTAGAGCAGCGTCTCCATGGCACGTGTGATCGACCACGCCAGCGCGGCGCCAATGCCCACGCCCGCGCCGGTCAGCACAATGCCTCGCGACATCACCATCCGCATCACGTTCCGCGACGTGGCGCCGAGCGCCATCCGAATCCCGATCTCGCGGCCGCGCGCTGACACAGTTTGCGCGAGAAGCCCATAGAGACCGAGCGATGCGATCACGAGTGCCAGCCCGCCGAACACGACGAGCAGCGTCGTCTGCTGACGGCGATCGCCAACGGTAAGCGCGATCAGCTCCGTCATGGGTCGGATCAACCGGATCGGCTGGTCGCGATCGACGGCACGGATGATCCGCTGAATTTCCCGAGCATAGTCGAGTGGATCGTTGGCTACGCGCACCATCAGATTGGTGGCTGGAAAATAGCGTGGTCCCTGTGCCGCCGTCACGTAGATCGTCTGTTTCGACTCGAGTCCATATCCACGTTCGAGCACGTCCTTCACCACGCCAACGACGGTGAACAACCGCTGTGTCGAGTCGAACCGGACTTGCCGGCCGAGTGCCGATTGTCCAGGCATGAATCGCCGCACCATCGTCTCGTTGACGACAACGGCAAGAGGCGCATCGACGCCATCGCGCACGTCGAGCAGGCGTCCCTCGATCACCGTCACTCCGAGCGTCTGCAGGTACTGCGCCGTTCCGATACGAATCAACGCGTCCGGATCATCTCCAGGGAGTCGCTGACGACCGTCGACGCTGAAAGCGCTCGTAAAGCCGGTGGACTGAAATGGAAGCGCTGAGCCAAACGCGGCGCCTCGCACACCCGGGAGCGCGCGAACGCCATCGAGGATGGGCTCGTAGAAAGCCAGCCGTCTGCTCGGGTCGGCGTACTTCGGCATCAGCGGCACCTGCATCGTCAGCAGGTTGTCGGCGTCGAACCCGCGCTCGACCGCGTTGAGGTTGGCGAGCGTCCGCAGCATCAGGCCGGCGGCGACGAGTAGTACGAGCGTGGCCGCCACCTGCAGCACGACCAGGCCATCACGGAACGTACGGCTACGCCGGCCGGCGTTCCCGCGTGCGTGCTGTTGAAGCACGTCGGCAGTGGAGGCGTGTGCCGATTGAAACGCCGGCCCCACACTGAATAACAGACCAGTTGCGATCGAGAGTGCGGCGGCGAACGTGAGCAGAGGCCAGTCCATGAGCGAGACGCTGAACGACTGCAGTCCGATCGGAACGATTCGCTCGACGAACGTCGTGGTCAGCACGGGGATCAAGAGGCCCAGCGCGCCGCCGGCAGTCGACAGCCACAGGGCTTCGACGAGCACCTGCCGCGCCAGCCGTCCGCGCGTGGCGCCGAGCGAGAGCCGCACCGCGTACTCACCGCGACGCACCGACGCGCGAGCCAGAAGCAGGCTGGCGAGATTGGCGCAGGCGATGAGGACGATGGCGGCCGCCGCAGACATCAAGGCGATCACCTGAACCCTGGTGTCGCCGAGTACTTGTTCGCGAATCGGGACGACTGATGCCGCACTGAAATCTCGATTGGTATCCGGATACTGCTCGCTCAGGCGACTCGCAATCGCCTCGATGTCAGAGTCAGCGGCTTCGATGGAGACACCAGGCTTCAGACGGGCAACCACGTCCATGAAATGGTTGCCGCGATTGGCGGCCTCTTCGGGCGAGAACTGCATTGGAATCCAGTAGTCGATGTCGCGACTGAGGAAGACGAATGGCGCGGGAGCCACGCCGACGACCTCGTACTTGACGTCACTTGCGCTCGCAGCGGCGTTCTGACCGCTCATCGAGATCGTGCGGCCGATGATGCCGCGATCGCCGTTGTAGCGTCGCTGCCAGAGGGCGTAGCTAATCACCACGACTCGTTGTCCAGTCGCCTCGTCTGCCGCCGTGAAGGGGCGGCCGAGTACGGGCTGGACGCCCAGCACCGAGAAGAAGTTCGCGGTGACGCGCCTGCCAAGGACAAGCTCGGGCGCGCCGTCACCGGTGATGTTCGCGAACGCGAAGCCGGTGGCCGCCATGTCTGTGAACGATCGGTTCATCACACGCCAGTCCCGGTAGTTGCCTGGAGCGGTCGGGTTTCTCGGGAACCCGGCGGCCGTCCTGTCCTCCCAGACCATGACGATCTGGTCCGGATTCTGGTACGGCAGCGGCCGGAGCAACGCGTCCCGTACGAGCGAGAAGATGGTGGTGTTGGCACCGATGCCGAGCGCCAGCGTACCTATCGCGGCGATGGTGAAGACAGGTGTCCTTCGCAGCAGACGGACGGCGTAACGAAAATCGGCAAGGAGATCCATGGCCCGTTAGACGGGTGGCTGCAGCCGCGCGTTGGCCGGTCGATACGCCTGCGGCTCAAGCCTTTCTGTCGCCTGTCTTCCGTTTTCTATGACGTCTCTCGAGGAGCGCGCGTCCTCGGCGTCGCCGGGCGAGTTGCGATCTCGTGACTGCGGCCGGTGGCGAGCTAAGGCTGCATCGACGCGCGCCAGTCTGTGACGACGGTGAGGACCTCGGGGAGTGTCGGCAGCGCGCGGCTGACGAGGAACCTGTGGCCGGAGGGGTCGACGTCGTATGAGCTGGGCGAAAAGCCGAGGGTCGGATTCTCGATAGGGAGCTCGAAGAGCGCCTTCGGGATCCCCAGGCGTGGAGCGCCCGTTCCTTCGAATGACACCGTCGTCAGGCGGCGATCGGGTGCCACGAAGAACAGTGCCTTGCCGTCCCGGCGCCAGCGCGGCTGAGAGCCTCCGCTCGTCGAGACTTGATGGCGTGGTCCCTGCGACGGGAACGCTTCCACATAGACCTCGCGTTCGCCGGATTCGTTGGACTCGTACGCGATCCATCGCTGATCGGGCGACAGCCTGGCGTTGCCTTGATCGAACGCCGCCTCGCGGAGCAAGAGGGTTTCGCCCGATCCCGAGGTGGGAAACGCGCTGATATGTCGGTTCTGTCCCTGGGTCACGCGGTGGAAGAGCAGGTAGCGATCGGACCAATCCGTCGGCGTGAGCACCGTGGGCTGCCGCACGAGCACACTCTCGTTTGCCGGCCCATCCACGGCCTTCTGGTAGATCGCTGGAAGGCCGCTTTCCTGCAATGATGCGAACGCGATTCGGCGAGCATCCGGCGACCAGACCGGCCACATTTCACCGCGCGCGCTGAAGGTCAGGCGCGACCAGCCGCCGCGCGACAAATCGCCAATCCAGATCGCGTGCGCCTGGCGCTCCGGGTCCCAACGCTGAATCGCAACCAGGCGGCCGTCGGGCGAGAGCGCCACCGACGGCACCGCGTGCATTGGCGTGCTCACCGCGCCGAGGTCGCGGCCGACTTCGTCGTACCACGCCAACTGGCTCCGCTTCCAATTCCCGGCGAGATAGACGAGGGTGCCCGATTCGGAGGCTGAGAAGTTGGCGATGCCGTGCGTGCGGTCGAAACTCACGCGGTCGCCGATGTGCAGCGCGTCGCCCTTCAGCCTCCCGCTGCCGACGTCGAATCGTTGACCCACGAGCGCGCCATCACGCAGAGACACGAGTTGGCCGCTCGAATAGATCGCAGTCGTATCACCGTTCGAGACGAGGGCATGTGTCGAGGAGCCCAACGTCCCCAGGTAACTGCCGCGCACCTCTTCTTTCTCACTTTGAATGAAGAAGAGAAAGTGCCGGCCGTCTGGCAGGATCTGCGGCCACCTGTGAGCGATCTCCTGACGGTTCGTGTCGAGTACCGTGACAGCTTCCGGGGTACCGCCCGACGCGGACACACGAAAGATGGCGCCGCTCATGATGGGGGCAAAGAGAATGACGTCCCCCTTCCAACTCCCCCCGCGCCCACTCGGGGCATCACAGATCGTGCGAGGCGAGCCGCCGGCCAGATCGGTCCGTTTGAGTTTGCCGTTGGCAAAATAGCCGAGCGCCGAGCCATCGGCGGACCAGAAGGGCCACGACGCGCCTTCGGTGCCTGGCAGGCGTTGCGCCTCGAGCTGTCCAATCTCGCGAAGCCACAGGCTCGGAACACCAGTTCGGTCGTGGCCGACAAACGCGACCCGTTGTCCGTCTGGAGACATCGCGAGGCCGCGTGCCGGGGTCAGGCTCTCATGCGGAGGTGCGAGCAGTTGGAAGCGCTCGACGGCAGGCCGTGGCGCTACCGCCGCGGCACGTGTGATGTAGGGGAGTGCAGCGATGCCGAGTGCCGCGCACGCCATCATCCAGGCCAGCGCATTCAGAATGCGGCGTCGGTCCGCGCGTATAGGAAGGGCCGCAGGCAACGGCTCGGCTACGGCCGCAAGAATGTCGACCGAGGGGGCGTGCGCCACGTCCGCGTGCAGTGGCGCAGCATCGACTTCGTGTCCCCGGTTTATCCACCACGCGTCGAGCTCGTCCCGATACGCGAAGGCGGACCCGCGTTTCTGGTGCTGATGCCGCCGTACCGGTAAGCCCTCGAGCTTTTCCCAGCGCTGGACCGTTCGGATATCGCGCTTCAGGTACGCAGCGATCTCCTTCCACGAATCGAGGCGATTGTCGGCGAAGACGGGCTGCGCAAGCCCTGCGGGCGAGGTCGCGCTCGCGTCTGGCATAGGTCGTTCGCGCGAATCTTACAGGCGTCCGCCTGATGCTTCAACCGCACCCGACCGTCGATTCGGGCAAATGCACGTGGCCGAGGACCGCGACACTACGCGGCGTTAGATGCCATCACGCGTCGCGCAAGTCCAGACGCCTCATGTCGCTACGGGGATTGACGGGCCGCTCGGACAATCACTTGTCCCCGAACGGCGCGTTTTCACTCCGCATACCTAAATGGAGGTATTCGGTCGGTTGACGTGTGACCGAACCCGGTCGCGCCCCTGGCGCCGGGCAGCGGCTGAGCGCTGATGAGGCCGATCAGGACGGGGGCGTTCCCAGGAGGAAGCGGATGCCTTCGAGAGTTGTCGCGCGGTCACTCGTACTCGTGTCGTCACTGTTGCTTCTTCCAGCCGCCGCCTTCGCGCAAGGCGCTATCACCGGCGTCGTCAGGGACGTGTCCGGTGCCGTACTACCCGGCGTCACCGTGGAGGCGGCAAGCCCGATCCTCATTGAGAAGGTGCGGTCGGTCGACACTGACGCGTCGGGGCAGTACCGCATCGTCGACTTGCGTCCGGGAACGTATTCAGTGACGTTCTCGTTGCCTGGGTTCAGGACCGTCAGGCGCGACGGCATCGAGCTCACGGGCACGTTCGTGGCCACAGTCAGTGCCGATCTGAGCGTCGGCGAGCTGCAGGAAACGGTCACCGTCACCGGTGAGACACCCGTCGTAGACGTGCAAAGCGTCAAGGTGCAACAGACGCTCAGCGATGAGGTTATTGCCGCCATCCCCAGCTCCCGGAATGCCGCCGGGCTCCAATCCTTGATTCCCGGACTGAACGTAACGCAAGCAGGTGTCTCCGTCGGTGGCGGTGATGCCGGTGGCGTCGCCGGTGGCATGGGCGGCTTGGCCGGCACCATCCACGGCGGCAACACCTATGGTTCACGAACCAAGACTGACGGGCTGAACACGGATTTTACGGGTCAGGCCGCCGCTGGCGGACAGCTTCTGAACACGGCCGGCGCGCAAGAAGTGGTGATCAACACGTCCGGCGGGCTCGGCGAAGCCGAGGGCATGGGGGTCACGCTCAACATCATCCCGAGAGATGGAGCCAATACGTTCAGCGGCTCCCTCTTTGGCAACACGGCGCGCGGCTGGATGCAGGACTCCAACTTCACGCAGTCGCTCAAAGACCAGGGCCTGAGGACGCCTGGAAAACTGACCTACCTGTACGACGTGGATGCGATGGGTGGCGGCCGGATCGTTCGCGACAAGCTCTGGTTCTACGTGACCGTGCGCAAGGTCGCGTCGGAGAGCACGGTTCCCGGCATGTGGGTCAACAAGAACGCGAACAACCCGAACTCGTGGGCCGTGGATTTCGATCTCAACCAACCAGCCTTCACGGATACCAACGATCGGCACGAAATCCTGCGTCTCACCTGGCAGGCGTCGCGGCGCAACAAGCTCTCGGGCTACTGGCAGGAGCAGCACAACTACATCGGCAAGGAGGGCGGCGGCACGCCGACGCAGACGCCCGAGGGCACGGGCTTGACGAGTTTCAAGCCGTCGCGCATCCAGCAGCTCACGTGGACCTTCACGATCAACAACAGGCTGTTGGCGGAGGCGGGGATTGGAACCTACTTCGGAACGTACGATCAAAGCGGGGGCGGCGGACCACGCATCGGCGGCATCGGCGGCGTCAACAACCCGCTGATGATCCAGCAACTGGAACAGACGGGGAACATTCCGAGTTGCAGTTGCTCGATCCCCGGCCTGATCTCCCGGCATCCCGGGCTCGCGAACGGCGGTTTCAGTCACAGCCAGGTGGGGACGCGCGAATGGCGTGCATCGCTGGCGTATGTCACCGGCTCGCACAACATGAAGTTCGGCTACCAGGGCGGGTTCAGCACGCCGACGAAGAATTACTTCTACGACAGCACTGTCATCCAGGTGCGTACGAACAACGGCATACCGAACCAGATTACGGAGAACCTGGCTTACCCAGGCTGGCTTCGTACGGGTCGCCATGTCATTCCTGTCAACTTCTACGCGCAGGATCAGTGGACGAAGAACAGGTTGACGCTGCAGGGCGGTCTGCGGTGGGACAACGGCATTACGAACTACACGTCCGACCCGATCGGCGGTCCGGACTACATTCTCATGCCGAAGCAGGTCTCATTTCCCACCGGGTCCACGCAGGGGATCGATTGGAGCGATATCACCCCCCGTGTCGGTGTGGCGTACGACTTGTTCGGCAACGGCAAGACGGCCATCAAGTTCAACGCCGGCAGATATCTGGAAGGTCTCAGCTCGTTGTTCGGGCTGGACATGAACCCGATCTTCCGCATTCCGACGATGTCGACGCGGCCGTGGCTGAATCCCACGAATTTCAATTTCACGAACAGCCCGGGCTGCAATCTCGCGAACCCAGCGGCGCAGCCCGATTGCGGACCGCTGGCCAATCAGTCGTTCGGAACCGAGCTCTTCACCACCAACTACGACCCGAATATGGTCACGGGTTGGGGAACTCGCCCCGACGTCTGGTCGTTCGGACTGTCGGTGCAGCAGGAGCTGTTGCCCCGAGTCGCGCTGACCGTCGGCTTCTTCCGCAACTCGTGGGGCAACTTGTCCATTGTGGACAACTCGCTCACGAGCGCGTCCGACTACACCTCGTATGGCATTGCCGCTCCGCTCGATCCGCGATTACCAGGAGGCGGAGGATATCCCGTGAGCGGCCTCTATGATTTGAACCCGAACAAGATCGGTCAGGTCAGCAACCTCCATGAGCTTGCGTCCGTGACCGGGAAAGAGATGACCAACAACTGGCAGGGCGTGGACGTCACGGTCAACGCGCGCTTCGTGAACGGGCTTCTGGTGCAAGGGGGCACGAGCACCGGGCGCCGGCTGACGGACGCCTGCGACGTGCGTGCGGTGGTGCCGGAGAGAACGTCGAGCACGGCGATCGTGCCGGGCGGAGGACTGCTGTCCAGCCTGACGAACCCATATTGCCGCGTGGTCGAACCGTACCGCACGTCGGCCACAGGTCTTGCGACCTATCTGATTCCGAAGATCGGCGTGCAGACGAGCCTGACGTGGCAAAGCAATCCCGGACCTGAGATTGCCGCGAACTACGTCGCCACGAATGCGTGGATCGCATCCGGACCGCAGCCGCTCGGCCGTGCTCTCTCGGGCGGCGCGAACGTCACGGTGAACCTGATTGAGCCGGCAACGATGTTTGGCGAACGGCGCAACAACTTCGACCTGCGTCTGAGCAAGGTCCTGCGTTTCGGCACGAAGCGGCTCACCATGTCGGCCGACGGCTACAACCTCACGAACGCGGATACGGTCCTGGCCTACAACAACTCGTTCGTGCCCGGCGGCACCTGGCTGACGCCAACGCGGATTGCG
>Ga0075423_10001044_pt1 | contig 23777 bp, 25 predicted proteins | sample SoiMethybrSBSTD2_FD_80114 | JGI IMG/M metagenome (GOLD analysis project Ga0075423, IMG submission 80114) | Bulk soil microbial communities from a Populus tree surrounding site in Tennessee, USA - Soil MetaG P. TD hybrid SBSTD2 | ecosystem: Environmental > Terrestrial > Soil > Tree plantation... | reverse complement strand
CGACGCGCGGTGTGCTCGTCGACATGGTCAAGGTGTACCAGGCGGCCAACAAGTTCAAAGGCAACTCGGCCTGCAAGAAGCCGTGCCTCGACAAGGGCACCGTCATCACCAAGGCCGACATCGAAGCCGGCCTCAAGATGTACAACGTGACCTTGCGCGAGGGGGACATCCTCATCATCCATACGGGCTGGGGCAACCTCTTCGAGCAGTTCCCGGCGCAGAACGCGGTCTACAACTCGGGCGAGCCCGGGATCGGCAAGGAAGCCGGCAACTGGCTCGTCTCGCAGAAGATCGTCGCGGTCGGCTCCGACACCTGGGGCGTCGAGGTGATCCCTGGTGAGGATCCAAAGGAAGCGTTCATCGTCCACAACATCCTGCTGACGGATGCCGGGATACACATCATCGAGAACGTGCGCACCGACCTCATGGCCGCCGAGGCGGACCAGACCAAGCGGGCGACGTTCTTCTTCAGCATGACCGTGCCGAAGGCCGTCGGGCTGACCGGCAACTTCGTCGCGATCGAGGGCATCCGCTAGGAGCTTTTCGCGGTGGGTCGGGCATTACGGACGCCGGCGCTCCCGGGGGGGCGCCGGCGTTGTGTTATGTGGGTCAATCTCGCGTGGCTTCTCCTGCTGCCGTGGCTCGGCGGCACGGTGCTCCTCGCGTTCGCGCAGGAGCGGCGCTACACTGTCGCGTTCGCGAACCTCACCGAAGAGCCGGGGACCACGCTCGAAGGAACCGGGTTCACCGGCCGAGATGTTCGCGAGAGCTTCGTCCTCGCCGTGCGCCGTTACCCGATCGACCTCGTCTTCTACGATAACCAGCGGGATCCTCGCAAGGCGCTCGCGAATGTCGAGGACGCCGTCGCCCGCAAGGTGGATCTCTACATCCAGTACCTCGACGACCCGGCCACGAACATCAAGGTCGGTCAGCGCCTCCGCGGCGCGGGCGTGGGCGTGCTCGCGATCAACACCCCTGTTCCGGATGCGCCGCTCTATACGATGGACAACCGCGTGGCCGGACGGATCGCCGGCGAGGCCTTGTCGGAGTACGGCGGGAGAAACTGGCGCGGCCTCCCGACGATCGGCGTCGTGCTGGGTCACCTGCAAGCCCAGGCCCACCGCGTTCCCGAGCGCGCTCAGGGGGCGACCGAGGGTCTGAAGCGTCACCTGCCGGCCATCAGGATCATTCCCGTAGATACGCAGGGCAATCCGGCTCAGGTCGCGCCGCTCCTCGCCAAGGTGCTCGCGAGCCACCCGTCGACCAAGATCCTCGTCGCGGCGATGGACGACGCCTCCGCGCTCGCGGCCAAGATCGCGCTCGAGTCGGCGGGACGCGTCCCTGACGGCGCCATCGTCGGACAGGGTGTGGATCGCTCGGTCCACGGCGGCATGAACGATCGAAAGGAGATCGACCCGAGTAACCGCGGCAGCATCGTCGTCGGGTCGGTCGCGTTCTACCTGGACCGTTACGGGTATGAGATCCTGCCGCTCGCGATCCGGATGCTCCGCGGCGAAACGGTCGCCCCGCGCACGGTGACGGCGCATCGGCTCATCACCGCCGCGAACGTCTTCATCGAGTACCCCCCCTACGACATGAACTGAACGAGGGCCGCTAGCGGCCGGGGACAGGATCGAGCGCGAAGATCCCCTCGGCCCCGGCTCCCGTCGCGTCGGGGGCGGTGGCGAACGTGATCGCGCCCAGCTGGCTCGTCGCGGCGAACGGATAGAGACCGAAGGAGACGAGCGACCCGCCGCCGGGCAGCGCGTCCCCCACCCCGGCGACCTTCGCGATCGCGCCGCCCTGACCGGACACGAACACGGCGACCGGCGCTGGCCCTCCGTCGATCGACGCGGCGAACACCACGGCTCCCGCGGCACTCAGCGAGGGCCAGAGGCCGAAATGCGAGAAGATGCCGCCACCCGGAGCCGCGTCGCCGAGGCCGGCGATCCGTCGAACGCGGTCGTTGACCACGTAGATGCCCCCGGCCATCGGCGCGCCCTTGAGGATCGCATTGAACGCGACGAGGCCCGCGTCGTTCACGCCGATCCGCTCGGAGAGCTTCGCGAAGATGCCGCCGTCGGGCGTCTCGTCTCCGGCTCCGACGAGCATCCGGATCGTCCCGGCGTTCCAGACGAACAGGCCGCCGGGTACGGCGCGCCCCTCGACGACCGCGCCGAAGACCACCAGTCCCTTGCCGTTCAGCGAGGGTGGGCCGAAGCCCGCGAACGTCCCGCCGGCCGGGGCGGGGTCTCCCTGCGCGACGACCTTTCGCGTCTTCCCGCCCGAGTTGAGATAGATGACCTCGAGACTCTCGCGGCCCCGCCGCACCGTCGCGAGAAACGCGACATCACCGCGATCGTTGATCGCCGGGGTATCGACGTTCGCGAACGTGCCCGACGAAATGTCGGGCGCCGGCCCTCCGGCCAGCGCGACTGGTCTCAGGCGACCCGGCGACGCGACAAAGATGCCCTCGACCGCCTTGGCGCCGGCGATCGCAGCCGAAAAGGCGAGCTCTCCCGTGTCGTTGAGTGCCGGCACCGGATGCTTACCGAATCCTGAGAAGACGCCGCCACCGGGGACCGGGTCACCATCCGCAACGAGCTTGCTGATGCGAGTCCCTGAGGCGACGAAAAACCCCTCGTTGACGCGGCCGCGGACGACGGTCGCGAAGAACGCGACGTGACCTTTGCTGTTGATCGGCGCGACGATCGGCAGCGATTCGACGCTGAACCGATCGAAGGCGCCGCCGCCCGGCACGGCCTGGCCGGTCGCGGCGACGCGGCGAATCGCCAAGAGATCCGCGGCTCCAGATTCGGATACCGGTAAGACTGCGGCGAGAGCAACCGCGACGCATGCTCGGAGCATGTCGTGAGACTATAGCGGCGCCATGGAGCCGGAGCAATGATGGCGAGCCGCCGGGCGCGCCGGGTCAGGCTGATCACGCTCACTGCTCTCCTGGAGCTCGGGCTGACGAGCGCGAGCGGCATGTCCGCGGAGCGGGCTCGATGGGAATTCACGGGCTCCTGCTATTGCAGGGCCGCAGGCGAACTCCACTGCGTGTCGGATCAGACGGAGCAACAGTGTCGGCATCGCTGCGCCGAAGAGCTTTGCGACGACTGGTTTTGGCTCGAGCGGCGTCCGTGCTGGAACTGGGGCTACGGCGGCTAGCTCGGGCCGCTACGACCGGGCGTCGCGCCCTGACACTGCTCGGCGGCCTCGGGCTGGTCGTGGCCAGCGTGGCGCCGATGCTGCACGCCGCCGATCCCAGGCTCCGGGTCGTCGCGACGCTGCCGGACCTGTTCATCCTGACGCGCGCCATCACGGGCGACCTGGCGACTGTCGACCTCATCGCGCGCTTCGGCCAGAACCCTCACGACATGGAAGTTCGGCCGAGCCAGATCTTGATGGTCCGCCGCGCTGACGTCCTGGTCCGTAACGGTCTCGAGGAAGACGCCTGGATCGACGTCATGGTGCACGGAGCCGCGAACCCGAGGGTGCTTCGCGGCTCGCCCGGCGTCGTCGAGGCGTCGCAGGGCATCGAGGTGCTCAAGGTGCTGACCGGCCGGGTAGACCGATCGATGGGAGACGTACACCCGCTCGGAAGCCCTCACTACACGCTCGATCCAGACAACGTGGCGATCGTCACCGCGAACATCGCGGCCGGGTTGACTCGCGCGGCCCCGGAACAGACCCGCGTGTTCGAGGCCAATCGGCAGGGCTTTCTGGAGAGAGTCGCCGAGGCCGACCGGCGCTGGAAGGCCGCGCTCGCGCCCTTCCGGGGCGCAGGGATCGTGAGCTACCACGACAGCTGGCCGTACTTCTATCGCGCGTTCGGCTTCGTGGAAGCGGGCGTCATCGAGGATCGACCTGGTATCCCGCCCTCACCTCAGCATCTCGCGAACCTGATCCGCTCGATGCGGCAGCAGAAGGTCAAGGTCATCCTCCACGAGAGCTGGTATCCCACCGACGTGACGAACCGCGTCGCGAAGGAATCCGGCGCAAAAACGGTGGTGGTCGCGCAGTCACCCGGCGCCGTGAAGGGGACTGAGGACTACATCGCGCATCTCGACCACGTCGTCAGCATGCTCGCGGCCGCCCTCAAGTAAACGCACTCAGCCCTTTCGCATGTAGGCCGGGACCTCCGACGTGAGGAAGTCCTGGCGGGGCGGCGCGAAGACATCGATGACCTCCGTGTCCTCGACGAACCACGCTTCATGCTCGATACCGCCGGGGATGAGGCCGATGTCGCCGGGGCCGCATACCCGCTGGTCGTTGCCGAGGCGGAACTCCATCTTTCCCTCGAGCACCCAGAAGATCTGCTCGTGCGGGTGCTGATGAGCGGTCGCGTGAGCGCCTGCCTTCATTGACCACCAGACGATCATTTCCTGATCACCCGTGAGCACACGACGCGAGATCTTGTCGGTGATCTTCTCTTCGGGAAGATTCTTGAGGATATGAAAGCCCTTCATGCTCGACATGGCAGCGGCCTCCTCGATTGGAACGGTGATGCCTCACCGTGTGTAGTCTCGCCGCCGGCGCCTGTCAAGTGACCGTCCCGGACGTGTTGTTGATACGTGAGTTGGCCGCAACTGTTTGACACCGTGAGTTGGCCGCTCGAGTGAACCGCCGCACAGAGTCAGGCCGCTCGCAGGGGCTGACCAGTGGCGTCATAGCGGCCGAGACAGCGACCGCCGTACCACACCGAGTGCTGCCCGTCCAGATGGCGGCGGACCAGCACCCGGAGCCCGGCGCACGTGCGACGGCCGGGCTGTTTCGCGAGCTGGAGCGGCCGCCGCTCGCTGGTGACGACGTTGTCGCGCCCGACGATGCGTTCGTCTTCGACACAGAGAATCTGATCGAGATCGACCCGCCCGAGCGGCACGAATGCCGACGCGGAGTCGGCGGGCGCGCGGCCGAACTCGGCGTTGAAGGCCGGCACGAAGCGCTGGCGCACATACCGATTGGCCGCGGGGAGCGTCGCGATGCCGGCGACCCGGAGCTCGTTGACGAGGCGATCTTGTAAGGTCCGGTTGACCCGCTCGCGGCGGCCGCGCGCCTGCGGCGAGTAGCCCAGGATGTGCTCGATGCCCAGGCGCGCCAGCGCGCGCCCGACCTGGGTGGCGGCGGCGATCGGCGGGGCCACCCGCGACGGGCGTATGCACGGCCCAGTGCGCGCGATCCGTATAGAGGGCCATCGGCAGCCCATAGCGCTCGAGGATCGCGCGCAGGGCCGTCAGGACGGCGACCACACTTTCCCCGCCCTCGCGCAGTTCGGCGTAGAGCAAGCGCTGCGTCGCGTCGTCGACGACCGCGATAAGGGTGAACCACTGCTCGGCGTGCAGCGCCAGCCAGCGATGCCGACTGCCGTCCAGGTGGAGCAGCTCGCCGAAACAGGCGCGCGGCTCCCGGCGCCGGCGATGGCGACCCCGGGGCTGGTGCTTCGCCACCAGGCCGGCGGTCGGCAGGGCTTTCTTCACGAACGCATAGCAAAAGCGCACGCCGTGTTGGCGTCGCGCCAGTTGGTGAAAGTGGCGGACATTGAAGCCCTGATACCGCTCGCGATACAGCGCGAGCAGGCGCTGGACGTCGGCGACGGGGGCGCGCTTGGGCGAGGGAATCTGCCGGCGCCGGTCCAAGAGCCCTTGGTAGCCGAACTGCCGCAGCCGCCAGCGAATGCGCCGGATCGTGCGCGGACTGTAGCCCAGGATGTCGGCGGCCTGGACCCACGTGAGCTGCCCATCAATGGCCCGGAGAATCACTTCCTGCACCTTCATGGCTCGCTCCACCCCCGCGCGCGTGTAGGCCATGGCCTCCTCCCCGGAGGTCATTCCTGCCACGCCACGCCGTTAGAGTGGCCATCTCACGTATCCATGCGGGGCGGTCAACTCACGTATCTCCAACAGTGACCGTCCCGGACGGTGACGCGCTCTCACACCCATGCTAGGCTCTCGCCCCATGGCGCGACTGAAGATCGGCTTCATCCCCATCGAGGGCGGCGCGTACTACAAGGAAGCGCTCGAGGAGGTCACGCGGGCCGAGGAGCTCGGCTTCGACTCGGTGTGGATGGAAGAGCACCACTCGGTGACGAACCACTACTGGCCGTCGCCGCTGACCGTGCTGGCTGGCTTCGCGACGCGCACCTCGCGCATGATGCTCGGCACCGACATCGTCGTGGCCGCGTTCCACCATCCAGTGCGGCTCGCCGAGGACGTCGCGATGCTCGACGTCATCTCCGGCGGACGCGTGACGCTCGGGATCGCGATCGGCTACAAGCCCGACGAGTTCGCGCTCTACGGCGTCGATCTCGAGAAGCGCGGCGCGCGGTTCGAGGAGCAGCTCGCCATCGTCAAGGGACTGTGGACCCAGGAGCGCCTCAGCTTCAAGGGCAGCTACTACACGGTCGAGGGGCGCCTCGAGCCCAAGCCCATCACGAAGCCGCACCCACCCATCTGGATCGGCGGCTGGGGCGACATCACGCTCCGGCGCGCGGCGACCCTGGCCGACAACTGGATTCCCGGGCCGACGGCCGATCTGAAGCGCCTGCTCGCCGGGAAGCAGCGGTTCCAGGACAACCGGAGGGCGGCCGGCCGCCACCATCCGATCACCGACTGGCCTCTGACTCGCGATCTGATCATCGCCGATACCGACAAGAAGGCTCGCGAGCTCGCCGAGGAGCACATCATGGTCGCGTATCGCCAGGAGTACGCGGGCGGATGGCGCCATCCGTTCATCGACGCCTCGATCGCGACGGATCTGGATCGGCTGATGGCCGACCGGTTCATCATCGGCGGACCCGAGCAGTGCGTCGCGCAGATCCGACGCTTCACCGAGGCCTACGGAATGACGCATCTGATCTGCCGGATGTTCTTCCCGGGCATGCCGCACGCGCACATCATGCGAGAACTCGAGCTGATCGCACGCGAGGTGGCGCCCGAATTTATCTAGGCATGTGACGTAACTATGTGATAAACTAGGCGCTTACCAGGGTCATTTTGTAGCAAAGGAGTGATTGAGCCATTTCCAACGGCGCTTACCGCCTCGATCGTTCCTATCAGTGGAACTATTCGCATACGCCCGGCCTTCCTCGCGTGCGTCGTCTTCCTCCCGGCCCGGGCGCAGTCCTGTTCGGCCGTCCGGTCAACTCGAGCCTCGGCATCGCCGCCGGTCCCCTGCTCAATTCGAAGTGGGTCGAGGCCTACTCGCGCCTCGGCTTCGACATCCTGACCTACGCCACCGTCCGATCGAGCTTCAAGGCAGCCCATGGCCTGCCCAATATCCGCCACGTGGACAACCGCGAGCAGGCGGCCGTCATCTCCCGACCGTCCAACAACGGCGCCGCGACGATCGCGGTGTCGCTCGGTGAGCCCTCCATGGAGCCCGACGTCTGGCGCAAGGACATCCGGCGGGCCAAGGAGCGGATCGGACACGGCCAAGTCCTGATCGTCAGCGTCATCGGCACACCCCAGCTCGGCGGCGACGCCGAGATGCTCATCGCCGACTACGCCCACTGCGCCGAGTGGGCGGCGGAGAGCGGCGCCGACGCGATCGAGATCCACCTGGCGACGCCGGATCCCTTCGTCGAGCAGCCCCAGATGATCTACGAGAACGTGCCGCTCTCCGCGCGCATCCTGCACCGCGTGCGGACGACGGTCACGATCCCGATTCTGGCCAAGCTCGGAGCCTTCAAGACGCCGCGCGCGCTCCACGAAACCGCCACGCGCCTGGCGCCCTGGGCCCACGGCTACGTGCTCGTCCACGGTATCAACCGGCGAGTCTTCGACGAGAAGGGCGGGCCGGCGTTCGAAGGCGCTGGCCGCGAGCGCGCCGACATCGTAGGCGCTCAGACGTTCACGGTGGCCTCGCGCCAGGTTGCCGAGATGCTGGCGTGGCGCAAGGCCGGCGCGTGGGACCGTGCGGTCCTGGCCGTCGGCGGGATCTCGACGGTCGAGCGTGCCCGTGACGTCTTGCGCGAGGGTGCCGACGCGGTGCTCGTCGCGACCGCCGCCCTGTTCGACCCGCTGTTCGCGGCGCGCTTCCGCCAGATCCGTACCGCCGCCGTCGCCTGACGGCGTCCCGGCCTCAGGCCGGACGCGTCAGCGCGTCGTGAATCTCCAGGGCGCGGGCGCCGAAGTCGGCGCCCGCGCGCGTCGCGATCGTCCGCGGCCGCGGCAGCCCGACGTGGACGACCCTGGCCACTCGTCCGGGTCGCGGCGTTATCACGACGACGCGGTCGGCGAGGAACACCGCCTCCGGGATCGAATGCGTGACGAACAGGATCGTCTTTCGCCGCCCACTCCTCTCGCCCCAGACCCGCAAGAGCTCGAGATTCAGCTCGTCGCGCGTCATCGCGTCGAGCGCTCCGAAGGGCTCGTCCATCAGGAGCAGTGGTGGATCGAGCAGCAGGGCCCGGCAGAGCGCGGCACGCTGCTGCATACCTCCCGACAGCTCACGCGGGAGCTTCTCGGCGAAGTCTTCGAGTCCCACGAGGCTCAAGAGCTCGCGGGCGCGTGCGCGGTAGTCACCGACATTTCGGCCCGCGAGCTCCGCCGGGAGCAGGACGTTGTCGACGATCCGCCGCCACTTCAAGAGCACGGGAGCCTGGAAGACCATCCCGACCTCGGCGATGGGCCCGGCCACGGCGCGGCCGTCCACGGCGACCTGTCCGGCGCTCGCCGGGCGCAGTCCGGCGATGATCCGGAGCAACGTGGACTTTCCGCAGCCAGAGGGCCCAACCAGGGCGACGAACTCGCCGCGATCGACCGTGAAGCTGATGTCCCGGAGCGCCTCGACGGGGCCGGAGTCGGCCCGGTACGTCATCCCGACTCCGTCGAGGACGATCAACGCTTCGGCGGGTCGATCTTCGTCAGGAACTCGATCGTGAATGCCTCGTCGCAGCCGACCTTGCGCGGCATGTCGGGCATGTACGTGTTGATCAGCTCGACCGTGCGGCACATCTTGGCGCGCTCGATCCAGCCGATGCCGTTCTTCGCGTAGCGATCGGTCTTCATGAGATCGAGTCCGAGCATCATGTTGGGCTCGATCAGGGCAAGCTCGATGTCGGGGCACGCGCTTCTTGAAGATCTCGAGCGCGGCCTTGGGATTGTCCATCACGTCGCGCCAGCCCTGGTACGACGCGGCGACGAAGTCACGCAGGACCTTGGGGCGCTCGGCGATGCTCTTCTCGCTGGCGAAGATGGCCATCGAGTAGGTGTCGAAGCCGAACTGGCTCCACGGCATCCGCACGAGGTTCTCGGCGCCGACCGCCTTTTCCCAGAACGGTTGGCCCGTCGTGTAGTCGGGCACGGCGTCGGCGCGCTTCTCGGCGAGCGCGACGAACTTCGCGGCGGGCTCGATGTTCACCCACTTCACCTTGGTCTCGTCGATTCCGTTGAGCCTGGCGAAGGCGGGGAAGAGCTGGCGCTGCGCGTCCCCGGGCGGGGCCGCCAGCGTCTTGCCCTCGAGATCCTTCGGCCTGGTGATGCCGGTGTCCTTACGCGTCCAGATGTTCAGCGGCGTGTTGTCGAACACGGCGCCTACCACCTTGATCTTCGCGCCCTGCGCGATGCGCGGGATCACCACGACCGCGTCGGCCAGGCCGAGGTCGGCGCGGTTGGTGTCGACCTTCGCGATCGAGTCGCCCGAGCCCTTGGAGTTCTGGAGCTCGACGTCGAGCCCTCGGGCACGATAGTAGCCGCGCTCGAGTGCCACCCAGTACGCGGCGTGATCGCCGACCGCAAACCAGTTGAGCGCGAACACGACCCTCTGGGATGTCTGGGCTTGCGGGGCTCCGAGCCACGCCGCGGCGACGAACACGAGCGCGAGGCCGATCGACAATGTCGGGCGATTCACCTTCATCGTTTCCTCCTGGCGCGGGCCCGCACGCTCACGTCGTGTCGGCCCAGGGAGCCCACCAGCGCGCCGCCAAGCACACGGCGCCGTAGAGGGCCAGACCGATGATCGAGATCCACGAGAGCGCCGCGAACGCGACCGGGGTGTTGAGATTCGTCTGCGCGTTGACGATGACCATGCCGAGCCCGGCCTGCGAGGCGACGAACTCGCCGACGATCGCACCCACCACCGCGGCGGTGGCGGTGATCTTCAACGCGGAGAGCACGTACGGCAGCGCGTTCGGCAGGCGGATCTTCAGGAACACTTTCCAGGTCGGCGCGCCGAAGGCGCGCCCGAGGTCGAGCAGCTCGTCGTCCACCTGCGTGAGCCCCACCGCGGTGTTGATCACGACCGGGAAGAACCCGATCAGTGCGGCGATCAGCACGTTGGGCACGATGCCGTAGCCGAGCCACAGCAGGAACAGCGGCGCGACGGCGACCTTGGGCAACGTGTTGACAAACACCAGGAACGGCACCAGCGCCCGCGCGATCGTCGGCGACCACGCGATCGCGACGCCGAGCGCCACCCCGGCGGCACCGGCCAGCACGAAGCCGCCGAGGATTTCGAGCGTCGTCACGGCGAGGTGCGTGTGCCAGGGAATCGAGAAATTCAGCGCCGCGCGGACCACCCCGGCAGGGCTCGGCAGCAGGTATTCGCGGATCTTCAAGATCGGCGGCGCCAGCTGCCAGATCACCAGCAGCGCGGCGAAGAGCAGGAGCGACGGCGCGTGGCGCTGGAGGGCGCGAACCTTCACGGCGCGGCCATGATACAGCGCGGCCCGTGTGCTACGCTACGAGCCGTGCGCTGGCTGGTCGTCCTTCCCTTCGAACGGCCCGGGCTCATGGGGATGGACTTCGCCGACGAGCTTCGCGAGCTCGGCCACGACGTCCGCACGTTCGAGTACCGCAAGAACAACGCGCTCTACAAGAATCGCGGTACCAAATCCGCCTACCAGAAGCTCCTGCTGCGGCGGCTCGAGCGCGAGTGCCTGAGCTTCGAGCCGAGCCTCGTGCTGGTCATCAAGGGCGGGCCGATCAGCGCCGAGCTGATCGCCCGCGTGAAGAAGAAGCTCGACACGCTGTTCCTGAACTTCTTCCCGGACAACCCGCTCTGGATGATGCCGTTCGAGGCGATCGAAGCCTACGACCTGTTCTTCACGAAAGAGCGCTATGCGATGCGGAGCCTCGAGCAGGTCGGGCTGCGCAACCTCGCCTACCTGCCGATGTACTGCGTGCCCGCCGCGCATCATCCGGTCACGCCCACGGCGGAGGAGGCGCAGCGCTTCGGCGCGCCGATCTCGTTCGTCGGCAACCGCTATCCGTACCGCGAGCGGTTCGTCCGGGCGCTGCGCGACTATCCGCTGAAGCTCTGGGGCGGCGGCTGGACGGCGACCGAGGATCCGGTGATCCGCGCCATCGCCGGCCCGCCGGTGTTCGGACAGGAAAAGCTTCTCGTCTACTCGGCGTCCACCCTGTCGCTCAACCATCATCACCCGATGAACGACATCGTCGGCGTCAACACGCGCGCCTTCGAGCTGGCCGCGGCCGGCGCCTGCCAGGTCGTGGACCTCAAGGACGATCTACACGATCTCTTCAAGGCCGGCGAGGAGATCGTCGGCTATCGCGACCTCGGCGAGCTCCGCCACCAGCTCGACGTGCACCTCGAGCACCCGGACGAGGCGCGTGCGATCGGCGAGAATGCGAGGCGCCGCGCACTGGCCGAGCACACCCTGCGCCACCGGATCGAGGCGATGCTGGTCATGGTCGAGGAGCGCTTCGGCAAGCGCTCATGACCGAGTCGCTGGCCGAAAATCTCACGTGCATCGACTGCGGAGCGGTCTACCCGCTCACCTATCGTCTCGAATGCGCCTCGTGCCACGGGCTCCTGGAGCTCCGCTACGACATCGGACGCATGCGCGCGGCCGGTCCCGCCCTCTTCGCGGGCTCCGGGCTCTGGCGCTACGCCCCGGTGCTGCCGATCGCCGATCCCGCGCATCGCGTGACGCTCGGCGAGGGCGGCACGCCGCTGCTCGATTGCCCTCGGCTCGCGCGCGAGCTCGGCGTGCGCCGGCTTCTCTTGAAGGTCGACGGCGCCAACCCGACGGGGACCGTCAAGGACCGTTCGTCGGCGACCGCCGTCGGGGCCGCGCTGCGCTTCGGCTATCGCGTCACGTCGGTCGTGAGCTCGGGCAACGCCGGCTCCTCGATCGCCGCCTACTCGTCGCGCGCCGGGCTACGCTCGCTGATCTTCGCCTATGAGCGGGCCTCGGCCCCCAAGCTCCTGCACATGGCCGCGACCACGGCCGACCTCGTCATTTACAAGGGCGTCTACGACGATCTCATCAAGATCTGGGACCGGCTCGTCGCGGACGACCTGTTCTTCGATTGCGGCGCCTCACGCAACGCCTACAAGCAGGAGGGCAAGAAGACGCTCGCCTACGAGATCGCCGAGCAGACGGGGTGGGCCGTGCCCGACGTGGTCGTCGCCCCGGCCGCGGTCGGCGAGACGTTCATCGCCGCGGCCCGCGGCTTTCGCGAGATGCGCGAGGCGGGCTGGATCACGCGAGCGCCGCTGATGGTCGCGGCGCAGGCCACGCGGGCCAATGCGATCGTCCGCGCGTTCCGCGACGGCGGCGCGATCACGCCGCTCAAGATCGGCTACACGGTCGCCGAAGGTCTCGCCGCGGGTGATCCGGGCCGGAAAGGCGACTGGGTCCTGCGGCTCCTGCGCGAGGGCAAAGGGCTGGCCGGCGACGCCGAGGACGACGAGATCCTCGAGGCTCAGCGGCGGCTCGCGCGCGTCGAAGGCGTGTGGGCCGGGCCCACCGGCGTCGCGACCCTGGCGGTGCTGACCCGCCTGCTCGCGCAGAAGCGACTCGACCCCGATCAGACCATCTGCGCGATCATCAGCGAAACGGGGCTCAAGACCGAGGGCGAGCCGCCGAGCCGCACCGGCGTCGCCTTCGATTTCGATTCGCTCCGACGTCTCGTCGCCGAGCGCCTGGCCTAGGTGCCGCTGCCGCGCCGCTTCTATCTGCGACCGGCGCGGGCGGTCGCGCGCGACCTGCTCGGGTGTCTCGTCGTGTCACGACGCGGCCGCGCCCTGACGGCGGGCCGCATCGTCGAGACCGAAGCCTATCTCGGCCCGGAGGACGCCGCCTCGCACGCCGCGTTCAGACCCGGCAGCCACGCCTTGATCTACGGCGAGGGCGGATTCGCCTATGTCTATCTGAACTACGGCATTCACTACTGCCTGAACGCGGTCGCCGGGCCGGCTAAGCGTCCGGGTTGCGTGCTGATCCGCGCGCTCGAGCCAGTCGCGGGTCTCGAGATGATGGCCCGCCGCCGCGGCATCGGGTCCGACTCGACGCGACTGGCCAGCGGCCCCGGAAACCTCACGCGCGCTCTCGGCGTCACCCTGCGCGACAACGGCGCGGATCTCACGCGCGGGCTGTTTACGATCGAGCCGCCCGACCGTCCGCGCGACTTCCGCATCCGCATCGGGCCGCGCGTCGGCATCACCCGCGCGGTCGAGCTACGCCTGCGCTTCTGGATCGCCGGTAACCTCTTCGTCTCGCGCTGAGCGACCGCCGTCGAGTGCCGCGCCGCGTGCCGCGTCCCGCGCGGCACCAGCTATCCAGTCGCTTGCTACAACGGGTACGGAACGAGCTCGCGCGCGATCTCGACGGCGCCCGAGAACCGTTGGCGGGCCTCATCGGCGAGCGCGTCCACGTCGCCATGGTACTCGGCGCCGATGTGGGTGAGGATCAGCCGCCGCACGCCGGCGCGCGCGGCGACCTCGCCGGCCTCCGCCGCCGTCGAGTGGGCGTGGCCGCCGGCACGGCTGCGGTCGCGCTCGGAGTAGGTCGCGTCGTGCACGAGCGTGTCGGCGCCGCGGGCGAGCGCGACCACCGCGTCGCACGGTCGCGTGTCCGACGAATAGACGACGCTCCGGGCCCGCGCCGCGTCCACCCGCACCGCGAAGTTCGGCATCGCGCCGTGCTCGTTCGGCGAGGTCCTGAGCGTCAGTGGCCCGAGGTCGAAGGCGTGAGCGCCTTCCGCGAGATCGATTCCGCGCACGGTGACCTTGAACATGCCGGGGCGCTCGAGCGTGTTGAACAGGCTCAGCAGGCTCCTGAGCGGCTCGACGTGCTCGGGCCGACAGTAAATGGTCAGCGGCGCCTGGCGGCCGAGCACGCCGAAGTTCCGGACCAGGGCGGGCAGGCCATACGAATGGTCCGGGTGGATGTGCGTGATCACGACCGCGACGAGTGCCTGGGGATCGACGCCGGCGCGGCGGAGCTTCTGGATCGGGCTGCCGCCGCAGTCGATCAGGACCGCGCCCGCGGAAACGACCACGACGATCGAGGTCGTGTCGCGCTCGGCCGACGGGACCGATCCCGAGGTGCCCAGAAATGCGAAGTGCATCAGGGTGACTTCAGATTCGCGGGGTCGAAGAGGGCGTCGGCCGGATTGGTGTTGATCGCGACCGAGCGCACCGTGAAGAGCACCAGGAGCTTTCCGTCCACGAACACCTCCTGGCGATACGGGAAATAGAGCTTGCCGAGGAGCGGCCGGTGCTCCGACAGGGTCAGGTCGAGGAGCCGCACTCCGTTCGGCAGCCGCTCGCGGGTGACGATGCGCACGACGCCGTAGTCCGGGTCGAGCCACACCGCCGGCACGTCGCGATCGCCCGGGTGCGCGCCGATCACCGTCACCTGCCTGCCCCCAACGCGCGCGGTGTGGCTCACGTCGTCACGAACACCGCGGGCGCGCCACTCGGCCATGAGGTCGGCTGCGCGGCGCTTGACGGGTGCCAGCACGTGGCTGAGTGCGCGGCTCGGCTCGAGCGCCGGCACCTGGGCCACCTTGCCGTCCGCCCGGCGTACCCAGACGCGATCGCCCACCGTCAGCTGGATCTCGCGCTGGCCCTCGACCGTCTGCTCGACGCGCTGCCGCTGCGGGAGCTTGAACAAGAGGCGCTGCTCGCCCCCGGAGACGCGCCGTTGCCCGTCGGGGTGGTACAGGGCCAGGTTTTGATCGATCACGAGGTCGTTGATCTGGACGTCGGAGACCCGGGCGACGAAGGCCTCGACCGCGGCCCGGGCATCCTGGCCCGGCGCCGGTCGGGCACCCACGCTGATCGCGGCGAAGACGATCGGCAGGACGAGGGCACGCCGCACGGATGTGGTTATAATGCCGTAGATACGCAGAACGCAAACGAAAGGAGCAGTTGTGGCCGGCGATACATTGAGTGGTGGCGTTCTCGCTCTCGTCTGGAACGCGGGGCCGATCGCGAAGGTCGTCCTCCTCGTATTGATGGCGTTCTCGATCGTGAGCTGGGCCCTCATCGTCGAAAAGGCGTGGCAATTCCGGCGGGTTCGCCGGCAGACCTTCGAGTTCCTCAGGGTCTTCCGCGAGGCGCGCCGCCCGTCGATCGTCCACAGCGCGGCGCGCAAGCTCCGGCAGAGCCCGCTCGCTCAGCTCTATTTCGCCGCGTATCAGGAAGTCTCAGGGATCCCCGAGGTCCTCGACAAGGTGCTCGACGACCTCGACGAGGGGCTCAGCAACGACCGCCTCGAGGCGGTGAACCGAGCCCTGCGCCGGGCGGCGGCCCTCGAGGTCGCGCGCCTGGAGCACTACTTGCCCTTCCTGGCGACCACCGCGAGCGCGACGCCGTTCATCGGCCTGTTCGGCACGGTGTGGGGCGTCATGGCCGCATTCCACGGCATCGGCGCCCAGGGCTCGGCGAGCCTCGCGGTCGTGGCGCCGGGCATCTCGGAGGCGCTGATCGCCACCGCGGCCGGCCTCGGCGCGGCGATCCCGGCGGTCATCGGCTACAACTACTTTGTCAATCGCGTGAAGCACTGGGCCGTCGAGATGGAAGGCTTCACGATGGATCTGCTCAATCTGTTGAGCCGCCCCGCCGCCAAGGCGGGCTGAGCCGGCGACGATGTTCAAGGCCGAGGAGACGCAGGGCCCGCGCCGCATCGGCACCAACCTCGCCGAGATCAACATCATTCCGCTCGTCGACGTCGTGCTGGTGCTGCTGCTGATCTTCATGCTCACCGCGCCCATGATGTACCGCGGGATCGACGTGAACCTGCCCAAGGCCGCGTCGAAGCCGACCGCCGTCGAGGAGCGCATGGTGCTGACCGTCACCAAGGACCAGGCGCTCTTCCTCAACGAGAAGCGCGTGGCACCGAACGGCCTCGAGCTCACCCTCCGTCAGGCGTTCGCGAACCGAACCGACAAGACTCTGTACCTCAAGGCCGACGCCGGGCTGTCGTACGGGGCGGTCGTGGAGACGATGGACCGCGTCCGTCGCGCGGGCATCGAGCGACTCGGAATGGTCACCGAGCCGGCTCGGGAGCGCTGAGACCGCGACGGCAGTGCCTGTCGGGACCCTGCGGGCGCACTACCACATCGGACCGGCGCTGGGACGGATCCGTCTGCCGCTGGGGCCGGCGGTCGTCTCCGCGATCCTCCACGCCGTGCTGTTCGTGGTCGTGATCGTCAGTGCCTCGATGTGGAGTGACACGCGCACGAAGCCGGTCTACGTGGTGCTCGCCCCCGCGACCGCAGCGATCGGATCGCCCAAAGGCGTGACGATGCCACCGCGCGTCGAGGAGCCGCCCGCCCCGACGCCGGCGCCGGCGCCGCCGGCCGAGCTGCCGCGGCGCGAGGCGCCGCGCGATCTGCCGGCCCGAGATCTCCCCGCTCGTGACCTTCCCTCGCGCGATCTGCCGTCGCGAGACACCGCCGCGCTGCCGGATCGAAGCCTCCCGGATCGGAGCCTGCCGACGCGGGCACCGGCACGCATGCGTCCGGCTGAGAAGGATCTCGCCTCACTGCCCGCCCCGAGTCCGTCGCCGATCCCGTCGTCCGCCGCCAATCCCGCGTCGACTCCGCGACGCGAGGCGAGCACGCAACCGGCGCCGGAGGCGCCTCCGCCGCCGCCGCTCGGCGCGCCGACCGGCTCGCCCACGGGCTCCGGCGCCCTCACGCTCAATGTCACGGATTTTCCGTACTCGTATTACATCCGGCAGGTCGCCGAGAAGATCCGCGCGCAGTGGAACGGCAAGGCGATTCCGGGTCAGCAACCGGCCGTGATCTTCGAGATCCGGCGCGACGGTCGCCTGAATCAAGTCGGGATCGACAAAAGCTCGGGCAACCCGGCCTACGATCAGGTCGCGCTGCGCGCGATCAACGACGCCGGCCCGTTTCCACCGTTGCCCGACGAATTCAAGAAACCCACACTGAGGATCGGCCTGCAGTTCGTCTTCGATCCGCAAGGGGGATAACCCGTGCGACGTACAGTCATCGCCGTCCTGTTCGCCGGGCTCGCAGTCGCCTCGACCCTGGGATTCTGGGCCCCGCCGCCTGCGGTACGTGCCCAGGCGCCCGCCGACGTCTACATCAACGTCACGGGTGGCCCTGGCGGCAAGAAGCTCAACATCGCCATCCCCGAGTTCTCGGTCGTCGCGGGCGCCGACAGCCAGGGGGCAGCCAAGCAGATCCCGACAGTGGCGGGCAACGACCTCACGCTGTCGGGCGCCTTCAGCGTCGTCGCCGGCTCCGATCGCGTGCCCGCCAACAATCCCGACGCGCTTCGACAAGTCTGGACCAACTTCGCGGCCGCCGGTGCCCACGTCGGCGCGTATGGGCTCCTGACGTTCCGGGCCGACCGCGCCGAAGCCGAGGTGCGTCTCTACGACCTGACGACGCCGGACTTTCGCTCGATCGCGTCCCGCAAGTTCGAGGCCGCGGTCCAGTCGCCGGCGCCCGGGTTCGACTGGCGGCGGCGGCTCGCCCACAAGATCGCCGACGACATCGTGCTCCAGTTCACCGGCGAGGCGGGCGTCGCCGACACGAAGCTGTCGTTCGTCGTGGGCCCGTCCGGCGCCAAGGAGATCGTCGTCGCCGACTACGACGGATTCGGCACGAGTCCGGTGACGCGCAATGGATCGATCAACCTCTCGCCGGTCTGGAGCCCCGACGCGCGGTCGATCGCGTTCACCTCGTTCATGAACGGCTATCCGGACCTCTTCCGCCTGTTTCCCTTCGAGCCACGGCGTCCCGTTCAGACCCTCGCCTCGTTCCACGGGATCAACTCGTCGCCGTCGTGGAGCCCCGACGGCAGGATGCTCGCGCTGACGCTCTCGAAGGACGGCAACCCGGAAATCTACGTGCTGACGGTGCAGACCGGCGCGCTCCAGCGACTCACGCGCCACGCCTCGATCGACACGGAGCCAACGTGGTCGCCGACCGGTCAGCAGATCGCATTCGTCTCCGATCGCGCCGGCGCTCCGAAGATCTTCGTCATGGATCGGGATGGCTCCAACGTGCGCCAGGTCACCACCGGCGGATTTCACACGCAGCCGCGCTGGTCGCCGAAGGCCGACACGATCGTCTACACGCAGCGCGAGGGCACTCACAACCTGTACGCGATCACCCCGGGCGGGACCAACGCGCGTCCGCTGACCAGCGGTCAGGGCGACAACCAGGGCGCGACCTGGGCACCCGACGGCCGGCACATCGCGTTTCAGTCGAACCGCTCGGGCCGCTGGCAGGTCTACATGATGCTGCTCGACGGCGGGGACACGACGCAGGTCACGTCCGGTGCCGCGGAAGCCACAAGTCCCTCATGGTCGCCTCGGCTACCGTGATAGCATTGTGGCCGAACTACGAGCGTTTAGAGCGGAGGTCAAAGGAGGCGTCATGCTAACGCGTGCCGCGCAGGTTTCGATGATGTCGCTGCTGTTGGCGGGCCTGATGATCACTGGTTGTGCGAAGCGGCCCGCGACGACGGCGGCGCAAACGGCAGCGCCCGCGCCCACGCCGAGCTCCGCGGCCCCCGCGCCGACACCTTCGCCCTCGTCGGGTGCCGCCGCGGCCCCCGGCGGCGCCGCAGCGACGTCCGCGCAGACGCCGCGACCGTCGCCGCGCGAGTTCATGGCCGTCGCGGCACTGAAGGAAGTCTATTTCGATTTCGACAAGTACGACATCCGCCCCGCGGATGCGAAGACGCTCGACGCCAACGCGACGTGGCTGAAATCGAACGCCGACAACCTCGTGCTGATCGAAGGTCACTGCGACGAGCGTGGGACCAACGAGTACAACCTGGCGCTCGGCGAGCGGCGCGCGAAGGCGACGATGAACTATCTCGTCTCCCAGGGAATCCAGGCCAACCGCATCACGATCATCAGCTACGGCGAGGAGCGGCCAGTTTGCAACGAGAAGACCGAGGCGTGCTGGGCGAAAAATCGCCGCGCGAACTTTCTCGTCAAGCCTCGCTAGGTGCGCGTGAGGTCATGAGCGGGAGGAGAGGGCTCGTCCTCCTTCTCGCGCTGTCGCTGGCCGGCTGTGCCGAGGTGCAGGAAGCCACGGGCGTCGCCACGCAACAAGATTTGCTCCAGCTCCGACAGGACATGGCGGCTGCGCAGCAGGCAGCTCAGCGGGCACGCATCGACAACGACGCGATCGCGGCGCAGGTCGACAAGCGTGTGCGCGAGCATGCCGGCGACAACGACCGGCAGATCTCAGCCCTCACGCGCCAGGTCGACAGCCTGAACGACACCATCACGTCGCTGTCGAGCCGCGTCGAAGAGCTCAACTCGCGCGTCGAGGCGCTCAACCGACAGGCCCGCGGAGCTGCTCCCCCCGCGGGCGCGAGTGCCGCCGGAACACCACGTCCGCCGGCAGCTTCGACGACGACGCCCTCGACAGGGGCGACCACCACGACACCGCCAGGACCGATCGCCGCGGTGCCGCCGCGACCGACGACGGGCGCGCTGCAGCCGCAAGACATCTATCAGGCGGCGTACATCGACTTCAGCAAGGGCAGCTACTCGCTCGCGATCGCGGGCTTCCGCGAGTTCCTCCGTCGCTATCCGGATCACGAGCTGGCCGGCAGCGCCCAGTACTGGATCGGCGAGGCTTATCTCTCTCTGGCGCGCGGCTTCACCGACGCGAGCCAGGGCGACAAGGCGAACGAATCACTCGAGCAAGCGGTGCAGGAATTCAAGAAGGTCCAGGCCAACTATCCGCGCGCCGACAAGGTCCCGACAGCTCTCTACAAGGAAGCGCTCGCGCTGATCGACCTCAAGCAGCCCGCGCTCGCCCAGGCCCGCCTGCAGTATCTCGTCGACAACTTCCCGCGCGCCGAAGAAACCTCCCTAGCCCGAGAACGCCTCACCACCCTCAAATCCCGCTAACCCCCAGCGCCCTCCTGCTCCCGCAACCCAGCTCCATAACCACCACCGACGCCAACTCAGCCCCGAAGGACCGCCGCACCCCGGATCTTCACAAACACCAGCGCGCGTAGCTCAACGTCCCACTGCAGAAGCATCGCCGCGAAAGAAGGGGCCATCACGACCGCACCCGACATCCGCGATTCGATCGCCACGTCCTCAGTTCGCGCGAGCAGAGTCATGTCGCCCGACAGCGCGAGTCGACTCAGCGAGAAACGTGAGTCCGAATCGGTTCTAAGCCCTAAGCCCGAAAGGGCTGGCGCGTGGTGGGGTGGTGGGGAGGGTGGCGCGGCCTGTGTAGTCAGGGTCGCCAGGAACCGAACGCGCCTTCAGTTACGAAGAGCGAGGTGAGCTACCAGGCCGCGCCACCCCTCCCACCCCCCACCACCCCACCACGCGTCAGTCAGAAGATTCGTCGAGCCCCAACACCCACACGACCGCGACGTCCTGTTGCTCGTGGGGCGAGTACACGACGACGGTTCCGCGGGGATCGTCGGTGTGCGCGGCGCTGACGAAGATCGGGGCATCGGGAGCGAGAGGGCCAGAGCTCAGCTGCCAGAACGTGACCGAGGCAAGGACCGCGGCGACGAGGGCGCCTCCCAGCGTCAATCGCGGTCGCCACCACCAACTCCTCGGCGCGACCACGGGGACCGGGACTCCTCGATGCTTGGCCTCTTCGATTCCGCGGACGACGCCGGGCCAGAAGCCGGACCAGTCGGGCTCGGCCCGCTCCACCCTCAGCGTCATGGTGCGCTGGAGCAGCGCCTGCAGTCTCCGGATATTCTCGGCCTCACCCTGGCACCTAGTGCAAGTGCGCAGATGACTGGCGATCGACCGGGAGGCTTCGTCTTCGAGGGCTCCATCGAGGTAGGCACCGATACGGCGGCGGTTCAGCAGGCAGGTCAACACGATCATTGGACGCGCGAGGCCCCCGCCCGTATTCTCATGGCGGCCATGATACCCGAACAGCCCGTCACCATTGCCGTCGGGGCCGATCTGAGCCTGGAAGCCCGCCTGGCCCTGCCCGCGTCCGCGACGGCGGGGGTCGTGATCTGCCATCCACATCCACTGTACGGCGGCGACATGGACAATCCAGTCGTCGTGCGCGCCCAGGAAGTGTGCGCGGAGCTTGGTCTTGCCACTCTGCGCTTCAATTTCCGGGGAGTCGGGGCTTCCGGTGGCGTTCATGCCGGCGGTGTCGGCGAGCAGGACGACGCGGCGGCGGCGCTCGACACCCTGGCCAAGGCAATCGGGGACGGCGCGGTGGCGATTGCCGGATATTCGTTCGGGTCGCGAATCGCCGCGCTGGTCGGCAGCCGCGACGGACGGATCGGCGGCATCGCGCTGATCGCGCCGCCGCTGGCCATGTCCGACTTCGGGTTCTTCGAGGACCGGCACGTCCCCACGCTCGCGGTCGCCGGCACGCGGGATCAATATTGCCCGCTCGACGCATTCGAGCAATTCATGGCGGCACGCCCGTGGCTGATCGGGGCCACGGTCGACGGCGCCGACCACTTCTTCTTCGGCAAGCTGTTTCCGCTGGGCGAGGCCGTCGCCGGATGGGCGCGGCGGCTGCCGCGGGGCTCGGCGCGCTAGTTTCGCGGGAGCTGTCGCGGCGTGGCGTTGCCCGCCGACAGGATGATGCGCACGCCTTCCTCGACCGGGAGCCCGGTCGGCAGCACGTCGTCGCGCGGCACCACAACCACGTCACCCAGATAGAGGTTGTTGGTGGGGATGAACACCGTCACCATCTCGCGCTTGCCGTTCGGCGTCTCGACCACGACGTGGCTCGTGACGAAGGCGAAGGCATACTCGCCCTGCCGCGGATGCTCCACGAGCACGACCGCGCCGAAGGCGCTGCGCCGCTCGGGCGAGAAGGAATCGATCAGCATCTTCACCGACGGATAGAGCCGCCGGTAGATCGGCACGCGCAGCAGGAGCTTGTCGCCCCAGGCCAGCACGCGCCGGCCGACCACGTTGCGCGCGATCGTGCCCATCATCAGGATGATGCCGACGGCGGTCAGGAATCCGAGGCCCGGCACCGCGCGGCCGAGGATCTTCTCGTACATCGGCGTGAACACATCGTCGATGCGGCTCCAGAAGATCCAGAGGAGCCACGCGGTGAGAAACGCGGGGACCGTGACGAAGAAGCCGGCGATGAATCGAACCTTCAGCCAGTTCCTCAACGCGATCGCCATGGGTTCTTCGAGGATAACACCGCGTGCTACCGACGACGGCAGAGAAGCGGCGCGACGACGTGAGCCGCGGCGCGGCTAGGGCGCGACGATGCGGCCGCCACCCATCACGCGCAGAAAATCTCCGAGGGCGGGAAAGCGCATGAAGGGATTGGCGCGCTTCTCGTCGCCGATCGTCGAGGACGGGCCACCGTAGTTGTGGCCGGGCAGCAGGATCGTCGACTCGGGCAGCGCGCCGAGACGCTGCGTGAGCGAGTAGTACATCTCGGTCGGATCGCTGCCCGGCAGATCGGTGCGCCCGCACGAGCCGATGAAGAGCGTGTCGCCGGAGACGAGGCGGCCGTCGATCAGGAAGCACTGCGAGCCGGGCGTGTGGCCAGGCGTGTGCATGAAGGTCAAGGTGAGACGGCCGATCGTCAGGGTCGAGTGGTTGTCGACCTTCACCAGGTCGGAGCCGAGGCCCTTGAGGAACTCGCGCTCCGCCTTGTGCACGTAGACCTTCGCCTTCACGCGCGCGAGCAGCTCCTCGACGCCAGGGATGCGCCCCGGCATGCCCCACGACTCGAGACTGCCGCCGACGTGGTCCTGATGGGTGTGCGTGACGAGCGCCCCCGTGATCGTCATCCCCTGGGCCTGGGCGGTGTCGACGATCGTGTCGATCTCCCACGCCGGGTCGACCACGACACATTCCCGCGCCTGCGGGTCGCCGATGAGATAGACGAAGTTCTGCATCGGCCCCAGCTCCATCTGCTCGAGATAGATCGTGTCGTCCGGCACGGCCCCATCCTACTCTAGCTCCCCGGCGCGGGCCAGGAACGCGGGCGCGACGGATTCGCCGCACGCACCGCGCGGGCGAGGTAAAATGCTGGACCTACCCTGTTCGACTCGGAGCTCAGAGGTGCGCATGTGACGACGACGACAACCGCGGCGGCGCGACGGGTGACGTACCAGCTCGAGACCTTGTGGGACTACGACTACGTCCCGACCCACGACGAGCTGGCGACCCTGTACGAGACCGCCAAGAAGAACCAGTGGAATGGCTCGGCGGCGATCGACTGGAGCCGCGCCGTCGGCGCCGAGGGGCCCGTGCTGAACGTGCAGATGGCGTTCATGGGCACCGACTTCTTCCCGAAGCTCACGCCGGAGGAACGCAAGGAAGTCGAGATCCGCGTCTCGGCCTGGCGGCTCTCCCAGTTCCTGCACGGCGAGCAGGGCGCGCTCGTCGTCTGCGGCCAGCTCGTGAATTCCATCCCCGAGCTCGACGCCAAGCTCTACGCCTCGACCCAGGTCGTTGACGAGGGCCGGCACGTCGAGGTATTCGAGCGCTACGTCAAGAAGCTCCACAAGATCTATCCGGTCGACCCGCTGCTCAAGGCGCTGCTCGACGAGATCCTGGCCACCAACCTCTGGGAGCTCAAGCTCCTGGGCATGCAGATGAT
>Ga0075423_10001043_pt1 | contig 23787 bp, 28 predicted proteins | sample SoiMethybrSBSTD2_FD_80114 | JGI IMG/M metagenome (GOLD analysis project Ga0075423, IMG submission 80114) | Bulk soil microbial communities from a Populus tree surrounding site in Tennessee, USA - Soil MetaG P. TD hybrid SBSTD2 | ecosystem: Environmental > Terrestrial > Soil > Tree plantation... | reverse complement strand
TCGACAAAAACGGCGCGGCGACGACTAACGCCGAGGACATGATCGCCGGCGGCGCGCAACTCCCGCTCGGCTCGGAGTTCGAGCTCGGCGGCCACAAGGGCTACGCGCTCGCGGCGATGGTGGATATTTTGACGGCGGTCTTGAGCGGCGCCAACTGGGGACCGTTCGCGCCGCCGTTCGCGCTGCGTCAGGAGATCCCCGAGCGCAGCGTCGGCAAGGGCATCGGCCATTTCTTCGGCGCGATGGAGATCGACGGCTTCATCGACAAGGACGAATTCAAAAAGCAGATCGACGAATGGCGCCGCGTGCTGAAGGCGACCAAGCCCGCGCCGGGCAGCGCCGGGCCGCTGATTCCCGGCGATCCCGAGCGCGCGGCCGAGGCGCGGCGGACTAAGGAAGGCATCCCGCTGCTGAAGCCGGTGGTCGACGATCTCGTCGATATCTCGCGCCGCACGGGAATTCCGTTCACCTATTGAGGTTTGGAGGCATGGAGAGTTGGAGTATTGGATTGGACCATTACTCCAGTACTCCATTCTCCATCATCTCACCCGCCAGAGAAAAAGCGTGTGCTCGTGCGTGAAGCCGGTGGCGCGCTGCTCGACGACCGCCGACATCTCGATCTTATCCGCCGGCCAGCCCTCGATGTCGTAGTCGTGGCTCACTATGCGCGCGCCGGGCTTGAGCTCGGCGCGGAATTTCTCCTTCATCGCGTCGTTGAACCACGGGAGCATATATAAGGTGACGACCGTCGCGCCCCTGAGGTCGACCTTGGCGGCGTCCTCGTGGCGGAACTCGACCAGATTCTCGACGCCCGCCTTCGCCGCTGCGGCGCGCGCCTTGGCGACGAGCCAGGAGTCCATCTCGACGCCGACGCCGCGCGCGCCGTACTTCTGCGCGGCGCGGATGACGATGCGGCCATCGCCGCTGCCGAGATCGTAGACGATGTCGCCGGGTTTGACCTGCGCCATCTCCAGCATCTGGTCGACGACCTCCATCGGCGTGCCGACGAACGGGACCTCGTCCGGCGGATAAGCCGCCGAATAGGCGGCGACCGAGGCCATGAGAAAAAACCCCGCCAGCATTATCGCGCGCATTACTTTTCCAGCTTCTTGCCTTTTAATGTAGCATCGAACCACGGCACTGTCACCGCGAGCACCTCGTCGAAGAGATAACCGCCGAAGGCGCCCTCGTAGGACATTGAGTGGGGGTAGCGCGAGTTCAGGCATCAACGGGATTCGCGGGTAGTGGGTCGGTTCGAGGGTATTGAATAAACTAGCTATCTTTCTTTTCTCTTTCGATGCCGACGATTAGATGTTGCCGGCCACTGAACGGGGGAGGGGAGGGTGATGTGTGGTAGTTAACCGCGCCGGGCTCATAACCACAATGCGGGCATTTCGAAACATCCGGCGTATGAGTCATGTCTGCTTGGGATACGCCTTTAATGGTAAAGGGTGATTTACAGCCGGGACACCTCAGCACCATCGTCCATGTCGATCCCATAGTAACCATCTTCACGCCGCGCCGGAGAGAGCGGATACACGATACAAATCATCACGGACACATTTTGACAAGAGGTGGCCCGCGTTTTCGGCGTTGGAATCCGGGTTACAGATCAGGTCCGGACAATCGCGGATATCGCGGCGCTACCAGCAGAATTTGAAAGGAAAGCCGCTTGAACTGATCCGCTCCGATTCGCCTATTCCGATTGTGTTTTATCGGCGGGAGGGCTATTTTCAACGGATGCAGCCCGAAGTTTCCGGCGATCGAAACTCTGCGGTCGCAAAGACTTTCTACTACGGCTGGGTGGTCCTCGGCGTCAGCTTTTTGACGACGCTAGTGGGCGCGGGCATTCGCTCTTCGCCCGCGGTCTTCATTCATCCCTTCGAGTCGGAGTTCGGCTGGAGCCGCGGCGAGATCTCCTTCGCTCTCAGCATCAATCTGCTTCTCTTCGGCGTCGCCGCGCCGATCAGCGGCTGGCTGCTCGACCGCTACGGCCCGCGCCGCGTGATGATGATCTGCCTCTCGCTGCTCGTCGCCGGCGTCGCCGGCACGACCTTCATGCACGCCTACTGGCAGCTCGTGCTGCTCTGGGGCGTCCTCGTCGGCCTCGCCGCGGGCGGCGTCGGCTCGGTGCTCTCGGCGACGGTGGCGAACCGCTGGTTCGTCGCGCGCCGCGGCCTCGCGCTGGGAATTCTCAACAGCGCCGGCTCGACCGGACAGCTCATTTTCATTCCGCTGTTGATGTTCTTCGTCAGCCATATCGGCTGGCGCACCGGCTCGTGGACGCTGGTCGCCGCCGTTTTCGCGCTGCTGCCGGTTATCTTTCTCTTCATGCGCGACGACCCCGCCGACGTGGGGCTGAAGCCGTACGGCGCTAAAGAGGGCGCCGCGGCGAAAGCCGCGGCCGCCGAGACCGTCCCGCTCGGCCGAGCGCTCAAGAGCTCGACCTTCTGGCTCCTGGCCGGGAGCTTCTTCGTCTGCGGCGGCACCGCCAACGGCCTCATCGGCACGCACCTGATCCCGCACTCGATCGATCACGGCATCTCGGAAGTCACCGCGGCGACGACCGTCGGCATCATGGGCGGGCTCAACTTCGTCGGCACGATCCTCTCCGGCTGGATGATCGACCGCGTCGCGCCGCGGAAATGGCTCTCGCTCGTCTTCGCGCTGCGCGCGGTGTCGCTGTTCTTTCTGCCGTTCGTCACCGACTACTCGGGATATTTCATCTTCGCGGTCGTCTACGGCCTCGACTGGTTCGCGACCGTGCCGCCGGTGGTCGCACTCACCGCCGACACCTTCGGCAAGCGCGCGGTCGCGAGCGTCTACGGCTGGATCTTTCTCGCGCACCAATTGGGCGCGTCGCTCATGGCGACCGGCGGCGGTCTCATTCACGACTGGCTCAACAGCTATCAGATGGCGTTTTTCGCCGGCGGAGCGCTCGCGCTAATCGCGTCGGGGCTCGCCTGGCAGATCCGCCCGCGCCGGTACGAGGCGACCGCCGCTGTGGTCGCGGACGTCCCGAGCGCTTAAACATCCATGGTCGAATTCGCCGCGCGCGCGGAGGACTGCGCGCTGCTCATCCACGACATCGGCGAGGGGCTGCGCACGCCGGGGAAGCGCCTCTACGATCCCAGCGGCCCGGGCGTGATCGCCAACATCGCCAGGCTGGCGGATTTCTGCCGCACCAAAGACCTGCCGTTTTTCTACGCCGTCATCGACGACTACAAGCCGCCGCCCGGCGTGACGACGCGCTACGACCGCATGGTCGCAATGGACGACGAGACGCGGAAGATCCCGCACGAGATCGCGCCGCGGGACGGCGACATCGTCTTCGCCAAATACAAATCGGGAGCGTTCATCCACACGCCGGTCGAGGCGAAGATGCGCGAGCTGGGTAAGAATACGCTTATCGTCTGCGGCAGCACGCTGCAGTACGGCATCGAGACCGCCTGCCGCGACGCGGCGAACCGCGACTTCCGCGTGATCCTCGTCGCCGACTGCGTGCGCGTGCGCGAGATCAAGGACTGCGGCTGGGGCGACGTCACCCCCGACGAGGTGCGCAAAGTCGCCTTCAGCGCGCTCAGCCAGGTCTACGCCAAGGTCGTCACGCTGGAAGAATTGAAGGCGATGATCTAAGTTTCCTCCCATTGACAATACATTCACCCGTTCCATAGAATCATTGCGCTATGGAAAACCACGCCTTTGTCGATTCGGTCATCAAAGAGATCGTCCAGCCCGGCGTCGACGCGCTGATGAAGACGCGCTACTTCGCGGAGCTCGGCGAGGGAAAATTATCCAAGCAGCGGCTCCAGGGCTTCGCGATCCAGCACTATCTGCACAACGTCGCACTGTGTAAAGGGCTCGTCCTCTGCATGGCGAAGAACGCCGCCAACGCGGACCTCTACGAGCATTTCCGCGAGCAGTTCAACGAGGAGCAGTACCATCCCGAGCTGGCGAAAAAGTTTGGCGTCGCGCTGGGTCTTACGGATAAAGACTTCGACGAGGCGACGCCGGTGTTCGAGTGCCTCGCGCATACGAGCGCGGTGATCCGCGGCATGTTCCTGGGCACGCCCGCCGAGACGCGCACCGGCGCGCTCGTGAACGAGAGCATGGTGTGCCGGTACTCGGAGGAGTTTAACACGCAGCTCAGGCGCCACTACGGGCTCGACGACAAGGCGTGCCAGTTCTTCACCGTGCACGCCGTCGCCGACGTCGAGCACACCAAGGCCGCGGCGGAAGTCGTCGCGCGCTACGCGACCGATGCGCGCGAGCAGAAGCTCGTGCGCGAGTCGGCGCACAACATGGTCGCCTTCAAGATCGCCAAGTTCGACGGCATCTACCGCGCCTACGGCTGAGCGGCGGAACTTCCGTCATGACCGGCATCACCGACGAGCTCAAAGCCGACATTCACTGCGCGGCCCGGTGGCTCGTGCGCCACACCGGCAGCTACTACGGCCATGTAGCGGTGCGGCTCCCCGAAAAGAATCGCTTCGCGCTCCAATATCTCCGCCCGCCGCTCGACCCGGCGCAAGACTACGACGAGCTGCTCGTCTTCGATCTCGCCGGCGCGCTCATCGAAGGCGGTCGCGAAGTTCCGAACGAGATTCCGATCTACACCGAGGCGTTCAAGGCGAACGACGGGTGGAACGCTGTCATACACGTTCATCCCGAGAATGCGATCGCGCTCAGCGTCGCGGGCGTGCCGCTGCGCGCGATCGATCAGCAAAGCCGGTGGTTTTACGACCCCGTGCCGATTTATCCGAGCGCGACCTCCGCCGAGACGCGCGAGATCGGGCGCGATCTCGCCCGCCTCATGCATAGAAACCGGGCGGTCGCGATGCGCGGCCACGGCATCGTCGTCGCCGGCGAGACGCTGAAAGAGGCCTTCGCGCGCGCGTGGCTCTACGAGCGCACCGCGCGGCTTTTGATTCAGGCGCGCGCGCTGGGCGAGGTGACGTATTTGAACGCCGACGACGTGCGGCTCTCGCCGCCGGCGAAGGCGAACACCGCGGTGTGGCTGTGGGCGTATTTGAAGTGGCAGGAGAGGCAGAGCGGAGGATGATCGCGCTCGCGTTGATATGCTTTCTTCTCGGCTTATCCGCTGAAACTCTCCACGCGCAGGCGCTGGAGCGCGTGCGCCTCGCCTATTCGCCCGGCGGCCTGATCTCGTTTCCGCTCACGGTCACGAAGGAAAAAAATCTTTTCCAGACTGAAGGCCTCGAGGTCGAGCCGGTGGCGATGCGCCCGGAGCTCGGCGTCAAAGCGCTGCTCTCGGGCGATCTTGAGTACAGCTATTTCGCGGGCACCGCGATCACCGCCGCGGTCCACGGCCTGCCGGTCAAGGTCGTCATGGTGACGAATAATCGGCCGCTCTATTCGCTGATGGCGCGGCCGGAGATCCGCTCGCTGAAGGATTTAAAGGGCAAGCGCCTCGGCGTCGCGTCGCTGACGGCGGGCGAGGCGTTCCTGTCGCGGCGATTATTGAAGGACGCGGGCATCGACGCCGACCGCGACATGCAGATGATCGTCGTCGGCAACACGCCCGAGCGCATCAACGCGCTGAAAGCCGGCGTCGTCGACGCGACCACGGTGAGCGTGCCGGTGGATTTCAAGGCGGAGCAGATGGGGCTCAAGCGCCTCGTCTTCATAGGCGATGCGGTCGAGGCGGTGAGCGGCGGCGTCGCCGTCGCGACGCGCATGATCAAGGAGCAGCCGGGGCAGGTGAAGCGCATGATCCGCGCCTTCATGAAAGGCATCGCCTACGCGAAAGAGCACCGCGCGGAGATGATCGCGCTCTTGATGGCGAAGTGGCAGCTCGACCGCGACCGCGCGACTGCGACGTGGGACCTGACCGCCCGCACGCTGGAGGACGACGGCACCGCGTCGGACGCGGCGGTGCAGACGAGCATTCAGTCGGCGCTGGAGATGGTGCGCGAGAAAAGGGAAGTGCCGGTCGGCCAGGTGGTCGATTTCTCGCTCGCGCGCCAGGCGTATGAGGAATTGAAAAAACGCTAATCGTACTCGCTGAAGTTCGACACGCGCCAGCCGTCGCCTTCCTTGCGCGCGACGACGAGCCAGCGGCGGGTGAATTCCGGCGCGTCCTCGACCTCGATCGTCCCTTTGTAGAAAAACGACACCCGCGCTTCCGACTCCTGCTTCTTCTCCACCAGCTCGTAGCGGATTCTCGGCTTGCGCGTCGAGGCGTCGATCGCCTGGCCGCGCGTCAAGCGGATCTCGTCGTCGATCTTGTCGCGCGCGAGGCCGACGGAGTATTCGCGCGCCCGTGCGAGATCGATGTTGACGTAGTGCTGATCGACAAATTCGTCGGCGACGCCTTGCGCGGTCTTGAGATCGCGCCCGCAGGCGAATGCAAGCGCGGCGAAGAGAATGAAGAATACGCTCGGGTGTTGACGTTTCATCGCAGCAGGTATTCCGTCAGCCATTCGCTAGCCTCATCGACGGTTTTTTGCAAGTGCGCGCCCGTGATGCGGTGGCCGGCGCCGTCTAAAATGACGAGATGCTTGGGGCCCGCGAGCGCGGCGTAGAGCTCGCGTCCCTCCTCGACCGGCACCGTGTCGTCGCGGTCGCCGTGGAGCACGAGCGTGGGCGCCGAAATTTTGCGCGCGGCGGCGGCGACGTCGATCGTCTCTACGTCTTCGAGCATCGTGGCGTTCAACCGAAAGCCCTGGTAGACGATGAAGCCGCGCTCACGCCATTTCCGCCGCTGCGCGTCGGTTAGGAACCGCTCGGCGAATTTCTCGGGGTGGACCGGCGCCGCGATCGTCGCGAGCGCCGCGACGTTTTGCGCGCCGGCGGCGAAGAGCAGCGCGGCGGTCCCGCCCATGCTGGAGCCGACGACGCCGATCTTCTTGACGCCGTATTTCGCGGCGACCTCGTAGGCCGCGGCGATATCCTCCGCCTCGCCGCTGTAGGTGACATCCGCGAACTTTCCCTCCGACTCGCCCGAGCCGGCGAAGTCGAAGCGCAGCGCGAGCACGCCGCGCGCGGCCAATTCCCGCCCAAGCAGAATGAACTTCTCGCTCTCCTTGCTCGATCCCATGCCGTGGCAGAGCACCGCCGCGGCTTTCGGCGCCGCATCCGGATGATGCACGATGCCGCAGAGCCGCTGCCCGCGGGCGTTTAGGAACGTGACGCGCTCCTCGGAAAGCATCCCGATTTCGTAACAGGTTTGGGCGGAGAACGGAACTTGAAAGAGTCTCGTCCGCATTTTACCCCACCTGTGCTATAATCCCTCTCTCTTCATCCCCCAAGGAGGACCCATGGCCACGACCAAGCCGCGAGGGAAGACCGTCGAAGTGGAGATCTGGACCGACCGCTATCGCATCAAGGGGCAGATATTCATCCCGCTGGGCGATCTCGGCGCGTACAAGGGGCGCCTTTCGGACTACTTGAACGACTCCGAGCGCACTTTCATCCCCGTGACGCACGTGACGCTCGGGCTGCTCAACGGCAACGAGGTCATGTGGGACGGCCGCTTCCTCGCCGTTAATAAAAGCTCGATCTCGCTCGTGCGCGCCATTCGCGAATAAAATTTCACCGCACAACTCACGACAATCGCCACGGCAAGCCGGGCTTAACGCTCCCCAGGCTTTCACCTTACTTGAGCGCCACACGCCTTCGGCGTCACAATCAAATTGGAGGTCGAAGAATCTCCGAGGAGGTTGAAGCCATGAACAAATTCATTTCGATTCCGCTGCTGTTGGCCTTGCTCGCGCTGGGCGGCTGCGCTTGGTTCAGCGTCGGCATAGGATAGAGCGCGGAGCCATTGAGGCGCAGGCGGCCGCACGGTTGTTAACCTGCCTAAGGTTATTACCTCTATTGAACGCTTCGGCCGCTGAGTCAAGCTGAAAGTGTGAGTTGTTCGCTTAAACAAAGGAGGGAAAAGATATGATGAAATACATTTCCATTCCTCTGCTTCTCAGCCTGATCGCGATCGCCGGGTGCCACGTCGCCGCGGGCGTCGGATGAGATCGCGGCTAGGAGGCTCGTACCATGATTAAATACATTTCCATTTCGCTGCTGCTGAGCTTGCTTGTGCTTGCCGGGTGCAGCGTATCTGCGGGGATCGGGTAAAGCTCGCCCGCGAAGGAAAAATCAAGCGAAGTGAGGTGAGCGACTTATGAAAAAGATCTTGGTGATCCCGCTGCTGCTCCTGAGTCTCGTTGCAATGGCAGGGTGCAGCGCGTCGGCCGGCGTAGGCAGGCACGGCGCGGGAGCGAGCGTCGGCGTCGGGTAAAATAGACTAGCCAGCTTGGCCCGCAAGGGCCGGACGGGCGAAAGAGCCTATCGTTATTTGAATCCGCTTTTAGCGGGTGCGGATACGATGGAGCCTCTTTCGCCCGTTTTCTTTTTTGGAAGGGAACAAGGGCCGCCAACGAACCGCTACCGGCAGGCCCCGGCTTTCATGCACCCGAGAAATTCCTCCCGCGTGCCGCGATAGAGATCGAGATCGACGAGCCCCGCGACGCCGTCGACGCGCCCGCGATCGGCATACTGCCAGAACGTCCACCCCTCCACCCTCGGCTCGCGAAAGATATTGCGCGCCCAGATCGGGTAATCGGAAAACCCGCCTCCGACGATCTGTTTATATGAGCGGTTCGTAACGTAGAGGATCGGGCGTCGCGCATAGCTAGCTTCGACGCGCTGCAAGAAAGTCGCCAGCTCTGCCCGGATGTCCGCCGCGGGCGGCGGCTGCGCGCAGTTGCCGTGGAACTCGATGTCGACGGCCGGCGGCAGCATCGCCTGGCCGGGCGCGACCACCGCGAGGAAATTCGCCGCCTGCTTATCGCCGGCCGTGCAGAAGGTGAAAAAATGGTACGCGCCGCGCGCGAGGCCCGCGCGTTCCGCGGCCGGCCAGTTCGCCGTGAACAACGGATCGCGGTAGTCGCCGCCCTCGGTCGCCTTGATGAACGCGAAGTCGTACCCTTCGGCCCGAAGCTTGGCCCAGTCGATGCGCCGCTGGTGATGTGACACATCGACGCCGCGGATAGGATAGCGCGCGCGGCTGGGATAATTGAAGCGGATGAACCCTTTCAGGAACAGCCAGGCGGCGGCGCCGAGCGCGAGGAGGACGGCGCAGAAGAGGAGAACGACGATGCGCGCGGAAAGTCTCCGAATCTAACTTCTCCTCGTCACGACAGTTTGCCGAAGCGAGATCGAACCCATGGCGGGATTATAACATGGAGCGGGTCATCGCGTCGTTGCCCGCCCGGGTGGCGGCTGCTGCGGAATATTCCGCCTTAGGACTAGAGAGTTTACCCCATTGCACACGAAGTGGCGCTCTGATAATTCACTTGCACGTAACGATTATGCCGATCCCGATCCTAGTCGTCGACGACGAACCAAATTTCCTGACGCTGATGAAATCGGCCTTGGGAAAGCGCGGCTTCGATGTCAACGCCGTCGAGACCGCGGCCGAGGCGCTGAAGCTGCTCGAAAAAGAGCATTATGACTTCGCCCTTGTCGACTTGAGGCTCGGTGCCGCAAGCGGCATCGACCTGCTCGCCGAGATCAAGCGCCGCCAGCCGAGAATTCGCGCGATTATGGTCACGGGGCAACCGACGGACCAGAGCCGGTCGGAGGCTAAGAACAGGGGCGCTTCCGCGTATCTCAGCAAACCGCTCGGTTTGACCGATCTGCTCCACACCCTCGCAACCGTTCTGACGCAGTAACCGGCTGTTCAATCGACAATCGACGCACGGCTCGCGGTGGATCGTGAAGGCGCGGTTGCGTTCATTTGTTCAATGTGAGGTTCGGTCGGAATATTTTTACCGTTGCATCCCGAGATCCGCGGCGGCTGTGACTCGAGCTCAATCCCCAAGGCCTTGGCGTTTCAACTCGACCCCACCCCCCGCTTGATGGCGGTGATGTCGGTGAAATATAGATTAACGTAGCTCGCTTCGACTACGGGAACGACGGTGACGGCGTACAGGCAGTCGCCGAACGCGATCTCGATGGTGCGCCGGCGGCCGTCGGCGAGCGCGCCGCAGGCGATTTGCGCAATCTCGACCGGCGCTTCTCCGCCTATCCGCGTTTTCCACGTCGTGAGCAGCGGCTCGGCGGCGGCATTGCTGAAGTTTACCCACCGTCCCTCGCTCAGCCGGATGACCGGCGCAGGATTTTCCGCCGGCAGGCGGCTGGTCAATTCGAGTTCTTGCTCCGCGTGCTTGCGCTCAAGGAAGTGGCCGAGCTGCACGCCGATTGCGGCGAGCATGCGCACGAAATCGGGATCGGGCGCGCGCACTTCGCGGCTGTAGCATTCCACGAGGCCGAGCACCTCCGTGCCGAGCTTGATCGGAAAGCAAAAGCCGGCGTGAATGCCATGCTTTCGCGCCGCTTCGCCGCGCCTGAAATAGCTGTCCGCCGTCACGTCCGCGAGCCATGCGGGCTCGCCGCTCTGTAAAACGCGTCCGAGAAGGCCGGTCCAGGCGATCAGTTTGATGCGCCTGCCTTTCGTCTCCGCCTCGAACTCGCCGAGATCGACTGAGGGCGCATGCCAGACCTCGACGCCCACCCATTCGTCGGTCGCGCGGTCGAGCTGCCACATAGCGCACATGTCCCATTGTCCCAATTGACCCAGCGTTTCGACGATTTTGGGAATCGCGTCTCCCAGCGTCGGCGCATCGGCGAGGATGGCGTTGAGGGCGAGGCGGCCTTCCCGACGCCAGTCTTCGCGCTTGCGCTCCGAGATGTCGCGGTCTGTCTCCAGGACGAGCCGCCGGCCGTCGGCTTCGGGCGCGAGCACATGGCGGCTGTCGGTGTAAACCTTTCGCCCGTCGCGCGCCGTATGAGTCAGCTCGCCGGCCCATTCGCCGTTTTCTTCGAGCGACGACTCGATGAAATCGATGCCGCGCGGGTGAAAGGTCTTGAGCAGGGCGCGCGGCGATTGTCCGAGCGCCTCGGTTTTCGAATAGCCGTAGAGCATCTCCGCGCCGCGATTCCAGTAGACGATCTCGCCCTGGCGAAATTCGCGCACGAAGATCGCGTCGTGGCTGAGCTCGAGCAGGCTCGCCTGCTGCCACAGCTCGCGCTCGAATTGATTGCGCTCCTCCGAGTGCTGTTGAACGAGCCGCTTCGCGCTTAGGAACGCCTCTCGCAGGCGCTCGACCTCGGAGATGCGGCTTGGAACGCTATCCACCGATTCTTTACTGACCGCCAAATCCTCTGCCAATCGGGAGAGCGACTCGATCGATCGGGCCGTGCTTCGGCTGAACCACAACGCGAGCGCGACCCCGAGAGCCAGAAAGCCCAAGCCCAGGAGTGCCATGTAAAGAAGCGAGCCGTGGAGCGGCGCATCGACGACGGCGGTGGGAATCCCCATCGCAAACGTCCAGCCGCTGAATTCGGAACGCTCATAGGAAGTGTAGACCGGCCTGCCGTCCGCCGTGCGGCCGCGGAACCATCCTTCGGAAGATTGCGCCAGGGCTGCGCGCAGACTTTCAGCAGCGGGTCGTCCTACGGTGCGTTCGGGATCGATGTTCCGCGCGACGATCGTCTGGTTACCGTCCAACACGCCGGCGACCCAGTCTTTCGGCAGATGTTGCCTTAACAGCAGCATGTAGAACGCGTGCGGATTGAGAACGGCGGTAAGGACATATTTGATTTCGCCGTTCCGAATCACCGGCACGCGCACCGGTACGTTGAGCCGCGGCTCGATTGGCCCGCTGAATATCGGGCCGATCGCCGGCCTGCGTGTCTTGAGCACCTGATCGAAGCTCGCCCGCGCGGCGACCATGGGGAGGTCGGAGCCGAATGGTCGTAACAGATTGATGACCTGCCGTCCGTCGGGAGTCGCGAGGACGATCGTAAACCAATCGGGCTGACTTTTGAGCGCCCGCGCCGCTTCCTGGTAGATAAGGTACAGGTCGTCGCTGTCCAGCTCTTGCGCGGTCGCGAGAGCTTCGAGTGTGCTGATCGATCGATTCAGCTCGGTGTCGACCGCCGTGAGGACCGCGCGCGTGCGCTCGATCGCGCCGCGCCGAAACGTTTCGCGCTCCGCCTGGACGGAGCGATAGATCATGAAGACGGCGAAGAGGAACAGCGGCGCCATCGCCGCGAGGAAGAGGGCGATCAGGTGCGAGCGCAGACGGAGCGGCCGTCGAAAGAGGTCGTAGCCCTGTCGCAGCTGCGGGCCCATGCTGTCTTGGCTCCCGTCGGCTCCCGCGGCGCGGAGCGCGAATGCCCCCCCGAGCAAGCCGATCATTTAGCAACTAAAGAAATCCATTATTCACATCACTCGAACGGTATTCTGTCAAGGGAAGTCGCCGAGAGGAAGTAGGCGTCCGGCGCGGAGGGCCGTCACGAAAAGCTCGCTCGGGCGCGGGGACTCGATTCCGCTGGACGCTTTTGCCGATTACAACGGGATTGCACTTAGATCCGCGGCCGGGAAGACATCGATCTCAAGCACGTCGTGACGCTTGAGACGCAGCAGCGGAAAAGGATTTTAATTCGCTCGCCGATCGTGGTATAGGGGAGAGCCATGAAACTCTTCAAACGAGACCCCAAGAAGTTTCGCGAGATTTGGCGCGCCGGCGCCGTGCCCATCGCGCTGTTCGTCGGCTCGGCCGTGATTGTCGCGCTCGCCGTCTCCTACATCGCCAGCGCGGCGGGATTCTGAGCATCTTCCAAGCGGGCGATTTTCAAGCACCGAACTCGTCCGATTCCCATCTCGCTCTAGCGGATTAAAAAAGCCGATCTAAGTCGATCGCGCCGATCTCCAGAAGCGTTTTGCCGGATTACTCGGAGAGAATTGCGCCGATCTGGCGGCAGGCGGCGGATACAACAAGGCGGCAGATTTCAGGGAACTCGTGGACCACAAAAAAACGGGCGGAAGAGCGCGGCCGACCCGCCGAAATAACCGCGACGGGACCGGGGCTCTTCCGCCCGAAAGAAGTAGAACGCCTGCGCGCTATCTGCGCGGAGCGGACTGATCGCCCACGCCGACGCTAGCGGCCCCGCCGTGCTTGTCGGCATCCGCCGACGCGCTGCAGCCCGCCACGATCAACAACCCGATGAGCAAAAGAATTTTTGCCTTCATTTCATCCCCTCCTTCGGAGTAGTGTGCACGCGCGGGTGTTTTTGATCAATGCGAGTAGATACCCGATGGGTGTAAAACCATGGTGAACCGGTCTGGCAAAGGCGCGCATCGCGCGTTAAAGTTTTAGGCATAATCGACGCTGCCGGGAGAGATATGCCATGAGCCGCACCGTTTCATCGCTGAGAGGAGCCGTGGTCCGGTTGTCGCGCGCGCTGCTCGGCGCCTGGCTCATCGTCGGGCCGTTCGTCGGCATCTATGCGCGCGAGACCGACGCACTCGTGGTCGTCCTGGTCCTCCTTGCCGCGGCGTACGGTTTCGCCGCCGGGCGCGCCGCCTCCGACGGCGCGGCCTGCCTCGCGCCGATTGTCTTCGACGGCTTGACGCTGCTCGCCGTCCTCTGGATCGCGAGCGCCTCCCGTGAACTTTTCGGCGCCGCCGTCGCTTTCCGCCTGCACCAGCATCTCTGGGTGTGGCCGGCGCTCATCCTCTTGTGCTTCTGGCTCGCCGAATTCCTCGCCGCGCGCAAGAATCCTGCGCGCGCGTGACGCTTTTCAATTGCAAAGGCGTCGCCGCTCTGCTAAACCCGAAGCCTCTCGCGCCGAAGGAGCCCGGTGGTGGATTACGTGCGCTTGCTGTGGAAAAAAATCGCGCCGCGCCTGTGGCGCGCCGTGATCGGTTTTTGGCTCGTGCTCGGGCCGTTCGTTGTCTTTCTCATCCGCTGGAAATGGTATGAGGAGCTGTTCATCTTTCTCGTGCTCATCGCCGCGTTCCTCTTCGTGGGCTTCAAAAGCTGGCTCGACGGCGTGGATTATTTAAAGCTCCTGGCCTCCGACACCTTCACCGCGCTCGCCTCGGTTTTGATCGGTGGCGGCTTGAGCGGCGTCATCTACAAGGTCACGCATTACAGTCTCCATCTGAGCGTTTTGTTCTTCCCGCTCGTGATCATCGCCGGCTTCGTGATCGCGGAATTTTACCGCGAGCGCAGGGCCGCGACCGCCGCCGGAGCGCGCGTCCCCGGCCCGCAAAATTGATCGTAAAATTTATCCCGATCGGGATTTAACCCGATTGCATATCAAGAAGGGTCGTATATTTCTGCGCCATGGAATTACGCGCACATCCGTTGATGGCTCACAGTGGCGCTGCGAACTGGCCGCCACGCTGGATGCCGCGCGAGCCGGGTAAACCGCAACTCCGCGGCGAGTATGGCGTGCTCGTGGAGGTCGCCGCCGCCTGCAACTCGGACATCCACAACGACCGGCCGTCGGAGATTTTTCTCTTCATGGAGCACGAGAGCGTGGGCTACGTGAGCTCGCTGCTGTTCGACGACGCGGCCTTCTGCGGCGCCGTCGGCAAGATCATGCGCAGTCAGGTCGGCAGGACGATCGAGGAGATCGGCAGTTTGGATGTAAGCCACCTACTGTAGCGGCGTTTGAGGCGGAACGCCGCGCGCTGCCCCACCCGCATCGGAGAGCATCAGTGCAGAACTCCCCGCGCCGCTAAAGAATTCGCCTATCGGCGCGCCGGACCGATCTCGATTCGACGTTCTTACCCCTTTATTGTTGCCGCGCTTATAGGACTTACAAGCTGCCGCGGCTTGTGATTTTCGTTTCCACGACCGAAGATTTTTCATCTTGCCTCAGCGCCGCTCGTCTAATAGGCTAAGCGGCGTTTCTTCAACGAGAGCGCGATGTAAAGGAGGCGCATGAAAGCGTTCACCGCCTGCTTCGCTTTACTCCTCCTCTGTTGGCTGCCGTCGGCGGCCGCGCAGACGACGACGCTGCGCGTCGGCTTCAACGGCTTTTACGGCGCGGCGCCATTTTACCTCGGACAGGACGCCGGCATCTTTCGTAAGCAGAATCTCGCGCTCGAGATGGTCTTCATCGCCGGCGGCTCGATCTCGACGCAGGCCTTGGTCGGCAAGAGCCTCGACCTTCTTCTGACCGGTGGCCCGCCGTTTCTCAACGCTTATGTCCGGGGCGCGAAGCTCAAGATCATCGGCGGCGTGACGAACATTCTCCCGTACGTCTTCGTCGCCGCCCCGTCGATCACCGCGGGCGAGCAGCTCCGCGGCAAGAAAATCGGCATCAGCCGCTTCGGCAGCAACACCGATTTCGTCGTGAAGCTCGCGCTCGGCCTTCTGGGCGTCAATGCCGCGGATGTCTCGGTGCTGCAGATCGGCGGATCGCAGGCGCGTCTTGTCGCGCTCCGCTCCGGGGCGATCCAGGCCACGGTCTTGACTCCCGAAGAGGGAATCGTCGCGCAGAAGATGGGCATGTCGACGCTCATCGACTTCATCGCCAAGGGCGTCGAGTTTCCGCACGTGAGCGTCGTCGCGCGCGAGGACACGCTGCAGGCGCAGGCGCCGCTCGTGGGCCGCTTCATGGCCGGCTACCTGGAAGCCGTGCGCCATTTCAAAACGGCGAAGGGCGAGGCGATCCGGAAGATCATGGCGCTCGCGAAGTCCGACGACCGCGCCACGGCGGAGAAAGCGTTCGACAATTACATGCGCTCGCTCCCCGACGACGGCCGGCCGACGCTCAAGGGCCTCGAAGTCGTCCTCGCCGACTTCGCCCGCGAAGAGCCGAAGGCGAGAGGGCTGACGGTCGCGCAGATCGTCGATCTCAGCTTTCTGCACTGAAGATCGGTTTTTACAGGAGACGGAACTTTAGGCGTAGGAGAATCAGCCCATCGATTGCTTCGCCGCCGCTAGAGCTTCGGTTCCTCTGCGTTCTTCCGCTGCCGTCGCTCGCCGGAATGAGCCGCGCTGCTTTTCCGGTAGCGGGGAAATAATATCGAGAAGGATTACGGAGCAAACGCCGCGAGATGGACGATAGTGAAAAGGTCGCCGCGGCCAACCTTAAAGCGCGGACTCACTAGGCAAAAAGAAATCGCAAGTTATATCCCTCTAGTGGTGACGACCCGAGTTGCCAAGCTCTGAAAAACCGGCTCGCCCGGCCTCGATCAAAGCCACTCGCGCTAACTCAGGTCCTTAAGAGGCAAAAGACCGACGAAGCCGAAGAGAAACCTGTGCCATAGGTTCGTCTCCGGGTCCTTACCGTACTGAATTTTTTGCCCGTCGTTCTCGGCGGTCCATACCAGGCTATTGTCGTTATCGAGCATCACGTGAAAGGCACTGCCGGCGGAGACCCCTTCATCCATAATCTCGGCCACCCGGCCGGCAATCTCCGGGCTGTTGATCATCACACCAATCTCCGTATTGAGGGTCGACGATCTCGGGTCGAGGTTGAAACTGCCGATAAACACCGACTTGCGGTCGAAAACGATAGACTTGCAGTGCAGGGCCGCTCTCGATTTTCCCGAAAGTACCGACCAATGCTTTTCCATATTAGTATCCGGACGAAGCTCGTAAAGATCGATGCCGGCCTTGAGCAGATTCTCGCGGGTCCTGGCATACTCGGCATGCGCGACTATAACATCATTCGACACGGCGGAATTGGTCAGTGCCCGTACCTTGATGCCTCTCGCGGTGAGTTGGCGCACTTTTTCGATAACGGGGTCGGGTAAGACAAAATATGGCGACTCTATCAACAGCTCGTGCTCCACTTCGCTCACCCTTTGGCTCAGCGCTTTGTGGATGACACCGATACCGACGGCGGTATCGACTCGTGAGGGGTTCTCAACGAGAACGTTGCCGGACGCCCACGTGAAATTGTCCCGGATCTGCACTAGCCGCGCGCGAACCTCGTCAACACTCTGATACATGGGATACGGATAGCCGGCGGCGGCGATTCTTTCCTCTAAACCTTTTCTGGCTGCATCCAAATCCTTTTCGGTGGTAATATCGTTGACCATCGCGCCGACGGGGATCGCCCAAGCGCTATTCCAGAACATGTCGAAACTCGCCGACGCCTCGCGGACGATCGGACCGGCCGTAAGAACGTCGAGGTCGCGATAGTTATGGTCTTCTGAAACGCCGAAATAGATGTCCGCAATGTTTCGCCCGCCTACGACGCCGAGGACATTGTCGATTACCAGCAGCTTGTTGTGCATCCGGTGATTCACGCGGGAAAAATCGGCCAAAAAACTCATGTGACGCCAAAACCGATTCGTTACCGGATTGAAGAGACGTATCTCGATGTTCGGGTGAGCGTCCATCAGCGCAATCAAGTAATCTCTCTCTCTTGTTTGATAAATATCGTCGATCAATAGGCGCACGCGTACGCCGCGGTCCGCGGCGCGCATTAGCCGGCTGGCTAAGATCCGGCCGGTAAGGTCCGCATCCCAGATGTAATACTGTGCGTCCACCGATTTCTCCGCTACGTCGATCATGGCCAGCCGGGCAAGAAAGGCATTCTCGCCGTATTGAAGAAGGGAAAATCCGGATAAGCCGGGATGCCGGTCGGCCGCTTCCTGAAACAGTGCGCCGACGGACGTGGTCTCAGGATGTTCGAACGCGGTCGACGATACGCGCGGGTAATCCCAGTTTACCGTGGCGCTGCACGCGCCGAGCAGGAGAGCCGTCGCCAGAACCAGAAATAGGCATTTAAACGCGTGACAACTCGATTTCATCGCCTTTTCTCCCGCTCACGAATTTCTTGGTCACATATTTCGTAAGTGTCTATTGGACCTTAGTCCAATAACGTGACTGGAAAATGTTAGGACTCAAACGCCGCTACGTTTGTCGTTCCGTCCAACACCCGTCGGCATTGGAGCGTCGAGGAAAGTTCTGACAAGAAAACGAGAAGTTAGGGATAGTGGGCCCGCCGAGAATCGAACTCGGACTTAGGGTTCCGGAGACCCTCGTGATATCCTTTTCACTACGGGCCCAAAGAAGGAAATTCTTACCATTCGCCCTCCGGCGAGTCAACGTGATAAAAATGTTACCATGTCCGATTTCATCACCGCCATTGCCGGGGCGCGCGAATCAGTCGCGGCGATCCTGCGCATTCATCCGAAAAACTCGGAGAAGGCAGAGGCCGGTTACGAGGTGAGTCTCGCCGGCAGCGCTTTCGCCGTCGCCGCCGACCGCTTGCTGCTTACCGCGCATCATATCCTCAACGGCGGCAACCCGCGCGACCCCGCCGACAAGTTCTACGCGCTCACCGTGCCGGGAAACGGCGACGAAGCGCGGGTCTTTCCGGTCGTCTCGTTCCCGCTCGAGCGGAGCGACTGCGACCTCGCCGCGCTAAAGCTCGGCCCGAGCGCGGCGCCGAATGCGCTTATCCCCGCGCTTCCCGTCTCATTCGCGTCGATGCCGGACGGCAGCCGCGTCGTCACGATCGGCTTCCCGGCGCCGGAAATTGCCTCGGTGGCGCTCGACCGCGACGGCAATTATACGAGCGGCCGCTTCTTCCTGAAGAGCCACGCCAACGAGGGCATCGTCTCCGCGCAATACGATCTCGCCGGCGCGCATATATACGAGCTGAGCGTCGGCTGGCACCACGGCGAGAGCGGCGGCCCGATCGTCGCGCTCTCCGACCCGCCCGCCGCGATCTCCCTCATGCAGCACTATCGCAACGTCCAATCACCGCACGGCGTCGTCGCCGGCCCGCACCGCGGCTATGCGCTGTCGGTGATCCGCAGCGAGCTCGCCGCGCTCGGCGTCAAAGCATAGGCGTCTAACACTTCCCATCTAAGGGGTCACGCAAGGGGGTCGATTTTGTGCCCCCTGTTTCATTGACTGGCCGAAGGCCCGACGGCAAGCTGTGCGAGGTAAAATGCGACCTTTGCCGGCTGGCCTGCCGGATTGTTAAGGGGTTTAACGATGAAGAAATTACTTGAAACTACAGTTTTGCTGATCGCCATGTCTCTCTCGGCGGGCGCCGCCTTAGCCGTCGACGATGTGTTCCACAGCCCCGGACAGACGACGTTGACTGTGGGCTCGAACACCATCACGATCGAGAACAACGTCAAGTACATCAACTATGTCGAGGACGACATCCTGCACGTGACGCTCGACTATACCTCGACCTGCAATGTCGTCATCAACAACATTACGCCCCGCAAAAAGGCGTTCACGCCCAAAGGGGTTAACGGAACGGCCCCTAGTGCCGTCGTTGTCTCGGTCGTCCCGGCCGCGAGCGGCAGCATCACCTTCGATCTCCAATTCACCGATTTGAAAAAAGCCGGGCAGAAGAAATTCGGCATGGCGCATTTGAACCTGAGCCTCAACGCCGATGGAAATTGCGACGGCTCGACGGAGACGCCGGTGAATGTCGGCGTGCAGGTCTCCGCTTCGACCGCCGACCATCCATAAGCGCAACCCCGCGCTGGGTTTCGGCTGTATCTTTCGGTCGCTGCGATCGATCGCGGCTGTAATGACGTTTAGCGAATCTGCGCCTGTCCACATTCATCGCCGGTGACAAAGCCGCACCGCCGCGCTATGCTGGCCTAGCATGGCGAACGAGAAAGAATTTTCCGGCGAGATCGGCGTCCACTATCCGCTTCACGTCCTCAACCGCTACGGCGTACCGGAGCTGATCGCGCTCGCCGAACGCGCGCGGGAGAGCCTAGGCAAATTCGGCTACTCTCAAGTTTGGACAAACGACAACCTCGAATACCGCAGCGTCGTCGCCGTGTCGGCGGCGATTGTCGCGCGTGTGCCGGTGAAGCTCGGCACCGCGATCACCGTGCCCTATTTTCGCAATCCAATCGATCTCGCGATGGCGTTTGCGACGATCTCCGAGCTCACGCCCGGGCGGGAGGTCTCGCTCGGACTCGGACCAGGATCGCGCTCGATCCTGACGCATCAGGTGGAGCGCGCGAAGCCGCTTGGTCTCATGGCTGAGCTCGCCGACTCCCTGAGGACGCTCTTCGCCGGCGCGACGCTCCGGCGCGAAACGATCCCGATCCTCGCCGACTATTTTCACTTGAATGCGGAGACCTACGCGCTTCGCTTCAGGCCGCAGGCGCCGATCCGACTTTACTACGGACCGAGCCTGCTCAAGCCCGCGGTGCTCGATCTGATCTCGCGCCGCTTCGACGGCGTGATTTTGCAGACGCTCTACGGCACTTCCGACATGGAGGACTCGCTCGCGCGTCTGGAAAAGGCGCGCGCCGGATCGCCGCTCGGCGAGCCGCTCAAGAAGGTGATGCTGCTCAACGCCTCGATCGCGCGCGACGGCGCCGCGGCAAAGCAGCACGCCAAGCGCTTCGTCTCGCACATCATCTCCGGCTGGCCGGACGACGTTCTATATCGAAAGGGGATAGATCCCAGCGCGATCGCGGGGGTGCGCCGCGCGTATGCGGAGAACCGCGGCGTCGATTACGCCGCCGGCCTCACCCCCGACGAAGCGGTCGAGCGGCTGATCATCGCGGGCACGCCGGCGGAGTGCCGGGAGCGCATCGCGACGCTCTTCGCGCTCGCGGCGCGCCACGGCTTTCAGCAGGTCGCGCTCGGCGTTCCGCTCGGCCCCGACATCGGCGAAGCGATCGAGTTGTGGGGAAAGGACATATTGCCGGCGCTGCGCTGAACTCGCCCTACCTCCATTCCGTCCGGTTGGGGTGATAGATCGCGGTCGTGAGCCAGCGGCCGTTTAGGTGAAAGATGCCCACTAGGCGGACCGCGCGGCGGAGCGTCGCGTGCGGCGGCGAGCGGTCGGCCCATTTAGCGAACTCGCGGATCTTCTCGGGGCTCTCCTTGCTCTCGATCTTCACCTCGAAGGTGATCTCCTCGATGCCTTTGTGCTCGTAGCCCTGCTCGTAGAGGTACTCGCCGCGCCGGTCGAACCAGCCGCGCACGTGCTCCTCGAGCGAATCGATCTCGAGGTCGAGCATGCCAGCAGCGCGTCCCCACTGCGTGAAGTGGCTGAAGCCGAAGCCGGCGAGAAACGTGTGCGCTGGGCTTACGCCCTTGCCGAAGCCGGTGCTGTGCGCATTCTCGTCCGAGATGAGCTCCTGGTCGCGGATCTTCGTCCGCCCCGAGCAGTTCTCCACCCACGTGATCGTCACGTTCGGCGTCGAACGATAGTCCTTGGGATCGGTTTTTTTCGGCAACTCCTCCGCCACCCGGTCGAGGTATTCCATCTTCTCCTTGTAAATTTTGATCGCCACGATCTCCTCCTTTGCTAAATTTTGGCCTTCCAGTCTTCGATGTCGCCCAACCCGTTGTCGCGAACCCATTGAAGCGCCTCGATATGCGCGCCGGTTAAGCCGCCGCCGTCCTGGCGCGCGAGAAAAATCGCCGGCGGTCCCATGATCTCCGGCCTCATGAAAAGCTGCTCGGGATTTTTTTTGAGCTCCTCGATTTTTTCCGGGTCGGTAAGAATCGAGATCGCCCCCGGGGAGAGCGCGTTGACGGCGATGTTGAATTCTTTCAACTCGCCGGCGAGCGACTGCGTCAAACCTTCCAGCCCGAATTTCGAGGCGCAGTAGGGGAGCCGCCCCGCCATGCCGCGCTTACCACCGCCGGCGGAGATATTGACGATGCTCGCCGCGCGCGCTTTCGTGAGCAGCGGCAGGAAGAGCTTGATGCAGAGAAACGGGCCGCGGAGGTTGACAGCGATCGCGCGGTCCCAGTCCTCGACGGATAATTCGGAGAGGGGAATGAGATAACTGTCGCGCTTTCCCAGATGGATCATCCTCAAGGCGGCGTTGTTGACCAACACGTCGAGGCGGCCGAAGTGCTTTTCGACCGCCTCGACGACCGCCTTGACGTCGTCCTCGCGCGACACGTCGGCAGTAATCGCGAGCGCCTCGCGGCCCAATGCTTTCGCCTCGTGTGCGGTCGCGTCGATCTCCTCCTTCGTGCGCGAGACCGCGACGATGTCCGCGCCTGCGCGCGCGAAGGCGAGTGCGATCGCTCTGCCGATGCCGCGCCCGGCGCCGGTGACGAGGGCGACTTTGCCTGCGAGGTCCATGACTGCTGTTATCGCTCTAACTCAGAAGTCTCTAGGAGGGCAGGGCGGTTTCCAACCCAGCGGATCGCACAGCGGCATCACGACGAACACCCAATGCAAACCTAGGACAACGAAGAACAGAAGCAGCGCCAACGCGAGCAGTATATTGAAGCGCGTCAAGCTGCCGCTGTCCATACGGTGCGTTTCTTTACAGCCCGTAAAAGTTCTTCGGGTTGGTCTCTAGAATTTTCCGCGCGACGGCTTCGCTGATCCGACCCTGCTCCACCCACTCGCCGACTTCCTTGAGCGCGCTCAAGTTCGCCGAGATGTCGGTGTGGCTGTAGTCGGTGCCCATCATGAGATTGTCTTCGGTACCGAACTTGAGCAGGTGCTCGATCTCGTCGATCGCGTCCAGCGTGACGAAGATGCGGTTCTGCCGGAAAAGGTCCTGGCTCAAGTCGAACATGCGGGTGAAGCGGTAGCCGCGGCCGCGCTGCTGCGCGCGGAGCTGCGCCGCCATCATCGAGACGGAATAGGGGATCCATGACGCGCCCGCCTCGATCAAGCCGAAGCGGAGCTTGGGAAATCTCTCCGGTAATTTCGTCGTGACGATTTCCGTGAGCGAGTGGATGATCGGAAAGCCGCGGTCCCATTCCGTCCCCGGCAGCGGATGGCCAGTGTGAATGCAGAGCGCCAGGTCCTGCGCCTCGGCTTCCTCGTAGACCGGGAAGAAATACGGATCGGTGACCTTGCGGTCGAGATCGAAGCCGCGCTTGAAAATAGCGCAGGCGCCGTTCGCCTTCGCCCAGCGCACCTCCTCGGCCGCTTTATATGGATCGAGCAGCGGCAGTACGGCGGCCCAGCGGAGCCGGCCGTTCGTCGGAGCGCACTTGGCGGCAAGCCAGCGGTTGTAGGTCGTCGTGAGCGCGCGCTCGGCTTCGAGATTGCGCGTGTTGTAGCGAATGAAAAAGGTCGGGAAGATCACCTGCACGTCGACGCCCATCTCGTCCATGTGCTTGACGCGTCCGGCGACGTCCTCGAGCTCGCGGCGCACGCGCGGCGGATGGTTGATCTCGTCGCGGAGCGCGCGGTTCTGGAGCCGCCCCTCGACGATCCACGAGCGCGCGGTCGTCGCGCTGAAACCGGCGCGCTTCGCCTCCTCGGGCGCGACCGAGACGGTGACCGGAATGTATTTCGCGTAGGGCGTGCCCAGCAGCGCAGCCCAGGTGTCGTCGGACTCGTCCACGTGCGTGTCGGCGTCGATCATGGCCATGAGAAAAACCTCCTGCTCCGTCTCTGGACATAATATCTAATTTCGCCGAGTGCAAGTTCACGCGCCGGCGCGAGCGGGCGGCGGGTCTTGCGGCGTTCGCTGCGCGCGCGAATATTGACAGCATCATCCGATATATCGAATAAGAAGGGTCCGATTTCCGATGCGCTCCGTCGCGGTGCCGCGAAACGTCACCCGGAGCGATCCGCTACCGCGTGCGCGTCATCCTTACGCGCACCGGGACGGATTATGCCGAGTGCTCGCTGCCTTTGTGGGAAGTCGAGCAGGAATTCGAGGAAGAGAAGGCTTCACCGTGCTGAAAGAGGAGGCGGAGTTCCGTCTCTCCGTGTGCAACATGCTCAGAAAAGGAAGCCTGATTCTGCAGAATCTCGTGGGAACCTGCGACGTCGATCTCGCAACGCCGGGCACGCAGGCCGGCGTTCCGGTTGTGCAGGCGGGCGACACGGCGACTGTTACGCTCGTCGATCCGAGCGAGGCGACGCTCGCGCCGGCGAGCCGCACGCCCGACAAGGATTTTCTCCAGGGGATTTTCTAAGCAAGTGGTTCCTTTCATCGAGCGCGCCGCCGATGAAATTAAAAAGCCGGGGAGCAACCCCGGGTCTTTTTTGGTCAATGTGTTGTGCTCTATTTTTCCTTCAATG
>Ga0075423_10001042_pt1 | contig 23803 bp, 20 predicted proteins | sample SoiMethybrSBSTD2_FD_80114 | JGI IMG/M metagenome (GOLD analysis project Ga0075423, IMG submission 80114) | Bulk soil microbial communities from a Populus tree surrounding site in Tennessee, USA - Soil MetaG P. TD hybrid SBSTD2 | ecosystem: Environmental > Terrestrial > Soil > Tree plantation... | reverse complement strand
TTTGCGCAGCGCCGAGTTCGGCTTTTTGGGCGTCGTGGTGTAGACGCGCGTGCACACGCCGCGCTTCTGCGGATTGCCGCGCAGCGCGGGGGCTTTCTCTTTTGCTTCCATGTCGCGGCGGCCGTGCCGGACGAGCTGATTGATGGTCGGCATAACCCCAGAAAAAAGTTGCCAAATAGACGTGCAAGATAGAGGGGGTGTTGGGGTTAGGGCAACCCCTCTACCCGAGCCAAGACTCCACACCTGCTTCGGGGACAGGACGTTTGGGAACCGGGAGCCGCCGCACCAAGCGACCTCGGGTGCTAGTCGGTAGGTAGCACGAGGAGGCGGAGCGCTCGGAAAAACTCGAGAGTAGGTGACTAACCGTCGGTGCCGATTTCGATTACATCAGGTCGCCTCTCAGCGACTCGCGGGAAGTCCCACAGAAGCGTGTAGACTTGCCCTGACCACCGTGGGAACTTGACACGAACTCAGGGACTACGCAGAGCCGAGGTACTAAGCCGCGGCGCTGCGACCTCAAACACGGGAAACGGGACCTCACGCCCAAGTTTGGGTCGTCGGCGAGAGGTAACGGTGTCATGGACCTTCGGTGTCCGTAGCCTCTCGTCCTAGAAACTCGATCCGAGCGCCGGACGACGAACCTAGGATCACAACCGCCCTCGCTCCGCTAGCCGCGGCTTCTTGATCAGGATCCTCGACTCCCAGAGAGATCCTCCGGATCGAGAAGGAGCGTAACCACGCACCTAGGTCTTCGAGCGTTACCAGGATTGACTCACTAGAACCGCGTACCAAGACCAGCGGATTTGTCGCCCCAAGAGCCAGCTCTGATCTTATAACGTCGTCGATTCGCCTCGCACTGTCACGCGCGTCCGTCAGGCGGTCGACAACGCCGGCTGTCGGCGATGACGACAGAGTAACCTCGACCCACGCGTGCCCTTGACCCCAGTGTGCTTCGCATCGGAGGGGCGTGGTCGATTCAGCAAGGAAGGCCACGAACTCCTCAGAGGTGAGAGCGGTCCCGTGCGGCATTATAACCCACTTCGACCCAGCTGCACTGGGAGAGTCCGGCAGGGAGCTTCGCAACGCTAGGACCGTAAGCCTAGCCGATAGTTGTGAATGGGTCGAGTTCATTGGCGTGGTTCGATTGAGACGAGGTGGTGAGAAAACTCAGAGACCGCACGCCTGCAGGTTGCCTCGCATCGCCGGCCCTCCTTCGCTCGCTTCCGTGTCACGGCGGCCGTGCCGGACGAGCTGATTGATGGTCGGCATAACCTCTAGCAAAAAGTCGTCAAATAGACGTGCAAGGTAGAGGGGCTGCCCCACCCGGACAACCCTGCCCGGTTGCCAGTTGCAAGACGCCAAGCCGCAAGCAAGTCAAAGGCGTTGACCACATGACCACTAGGTGACTATCATATGACCATGAAAGAGGACAGGCCACACCGCGTCGGCATCGCGGAGTTCAAGGCGCGCTTGAGCGCGTATCTCCGGGGCGTACGGCGGGGCGAGCCGATCACGTTGTATGATCGGGACACACCGGTTGCGCGGGTGGTGCCGCTCGAGTCGCGCGTCGGCCCGCTGGTGGTGCGGGAGGCCCTGACCCGGCCGCGGGACGTTGACTTGCCCGCCCCTTTGGGGCGCCCGATTGACAGCCTCGCCGCCCTGCTCGAGGAGCGGCAGGGTGAGCGGTGATCGCCTATGTCGACGCGTCGGTGCTGCTGCGAGTGCTCTTGGGTGAGCCGGGGCGCCTGCGCGAGTGGCGCCAGCTCGAGGCGGCGGTGTCGAGCGCCTTGGCGGAGGTGGAGGTGCTGCGCACGCTCGACCGACTGCGTCTGCGCGGCGGGCTGACGCTCGAGGAGACCGCCGAGCGCCGCGGCGCGGCGTTCCGGCTGTTGCACGCGGTCAGCCTGGCAGACATCTCGGCGCCGATCCTCCGCCGGGCCGCGGACCCGTTCCCCACTCCCCTTGGCACGCTTGACGCGATTCACCTGACAACGGCGCTCGCGTGGCGCGAGGCGCACCATCCGGCCTTAGTGGTGGCGACGCATAACGCGCAGCTCGGGATCGCGGCGCGGGCGTGCGGGTTTGACGTGTTGGGCACGGGCAGTTAAAGAGACCGAGGCGGCGGCCCTACCCGGGCGATGGCTGCCAGTCGGCGCCCGAACGACCAGTCGCGAAGGACTGCGCGATCCTCAGATCGGCCGGAACAAGTCCTGGAGCCCGAGCGTGAACGCCCGCCCTGCACCCGCAGGCTGCCAGATCACCCGCTCCCGCTCGATGACCGGCAATTCGGCCTGCGGGGTCCATACCTCCGCCGCTGCGTCATCCCCATCCACTATCCAATACAAGGGGATCCGCTGCTCCTGGTACAGCCGACGCTTGGTGAAGCGATCGTAGCGACGAGATGACGGGCTCAGGACCTCGGCGACGAGAAGCAGTTTGGTCATCCGAGACCACTCGAGGGTGCGGGCCTGCTCCAGGGGGACGACGAAGACGTCGGGTTCAACGAGAATGTCCTGTCCCCACGAGATGTCCGAACGGCCGGCAAACACATGACCTACAGGCTCAGCGCGCAGGTACGCGGCGAGCACCGAATGCAGTCGCCCGATGACAACCTCATGCCACGGGCGGGGCGCCGGCGTCACGAGCAGCTCCCCGTGTACCACCTCGTAGCGGTTGCCGTCTTCCGGCAACGCCCGGACCATGTCAGCGGTGTAGTAGACGGGGGCGACCATGCCCATAGTATCGACTCCTCGGCAGTAGAGAGGCAAGGCGAGGACACGCTCCAACGTGCGCCATCCACCCCGAGGGTTCGTCATCACATCCGCGCCGGCGGTACCGAAAATACAACAGCGCCCGGAGTCTCCCCCGAGCGCCGTCGCCCGCACGGCATGCCGTGCCCCTACTGACCGCCTACCCGGCTAGTCCGCTTCCACTTCCACTGGGAACGGATTCAGCGTCGCACCCGAGGCTGATCACGATCGAGTGCTCCGGCAGGTTATGCCCTTCGGCCGGGATGTAGGCTGTCAGCTCGAACCCATTAGTCAGCCGGACGCGCGCCACTTTGCGCAGCGCCGAGTTCGGCATTTTGGGCGTCGTGGTGTAGACTCGCGTGGAGACGCCGCGCCTTTGCGGATTGCCGCGCAGCGCGGGCGACTTCTCTTTCGCTTCCGTGTCGCGGCGGCCGTGCCGGACGAGCTGATTGTGGTCGGCATGCGCTCCCGTACGGGGCCCCTAAAAAGCCTTCAGGTTTACGCGGCGACATACACTTGCGTCAACCCCAGCCCAACCCTGCCGACCGCACGCCGTTGGCAAGCGTAGGATGTCCACGCGGAGCGGGGGAACTCCGGACCGGTCACTTGCCGGCAACGGGGTCGAGTCATTAACGAAGCGCCAAGTGCCCGCCGAGTCCTGCTCTAGTATGAATCCGAAGTGCTGCATGCGAACTGTCCAGAGAGGCGGCACCCCGACTCTTTGTAGCGCTGTAAAAGTCACAATCGCCCCATCCAACCCTTTCGCCTCGACGTAAGGCGCGAAGACTGGCCGCAGCCCCGCGTTTCTTTTGCGGAGGCAGCCGTGTCGCTTATCGGACCGCTGGGATCACACTCAAGTTGAAGGGCCGGGCGCGACCCATCAGAAAAGGTCCAGTGCTTAACGCGGTAGACCGGAACAACGACGCCTGACTCCAAGCGAAGGTGCTTCGGCCGAGGCGAATACGAGCCGAATCGGCCTTCTGGGCGGGACGTGCAGGCATCACGGCAATCGCCGCTTGCAGTAAGCGCAGAGACACGGGACGAGGGTCCGGTGGCTACGTCCGAGACATCGCGCCGAAGAGGACGCCGATCGCTCCGAGCGCGACAGCACCCAAGGCTGCGACAAGCCATGGGAACAGCCGCCGGCCCTTCTCAGTGTAGCTGTCCCGGCAGAAGATCTCGGTCAGACTACCCGTCGGCCAACGGAAGTACGGTCGGGTGCCGGAGGCTCGATCAAGCCAAGCACAGTCCTTCCTGAATGTTGAGATTCGCAAGATCAGAAAAACGTACGCCAATCCTGGCAACGCAATTAGAGCGAATGCTCGCATGTGTCCCAGCCCATCACCGATTGCACACATGGTTCGAGGGGTGCGGCTTGCTACAGTCAAATGTATCCGGGGGCGCCGGTTTGGCGAACTTGGGCTTCGTTACGAAAGTGTAGGATTTTTCCCCGTGCCCGCTAGCCACGGTCTCCGTCGGGCCGACCGCCGGGCCCACGGAGACCGTCCCTCCGCTCTTGTTGGAGCCCTTGCACCCGTTGACGGGTCCCGCGCCGCCGCACATCGCCTCGCCGTCTTCAGAAAATGCGCCCATGTTGTCAGACTCCCCCGCCTCGCCACCTAGGCTGACATCCAGGCCACTCCCAATGCCCACACGGAGGTACCAGCCCTCTCCCTCGTTGGAGATATAGTGCCCGGCGCCAAAGGTTAGGCCGGCACCCGCGATGAGATTCAATGAAACACCCACGAAACCCACGCGACACCATGGACCGTTGAAGGTGTCCTTCGGAGGACACAACCCAAACGGGTCGCTGAAGTTGACCGGATCCCCGCCCGCAAACCCGTACAAGTTCAGGCCGCCCGCTAAGCCAATGGGATCTTCCTGCGTAAACCGCCCGCTGTTCGGGTCGTAGTACCGGTTGCGCTTGTACTGATAGCCCGAACCGTCCAGACCTCCATCAAGAATGCTCCCATGCCAGAACGGCGGCCCGTAGTGGAACACCGGCGGATCGCCGAACGACGACGCGAGCCCCTGCGGGAAGAATGCGGCGTTGCACGACGCGACCGGACACGTCCCCGTGATGAACGCGCCGCGGTAGTTTGCGAACGGCAGCACCAGCGGCTCCCCGCTTTTCCACAGGGCCAGCGGGCGGTCGATCCCACCCGTGTGCAGGTATCCGACTACACCGTGCGTCGAGTCCGCGGCCGGTGCGTCGCTCTCCAGGTCGCTCGCGCCAGTGTCCCCGTGGACGCGGATCTCGTACAACACCTGATCCCCGTCCCACACCGTGCGGGTGAGCAAGCTCTTGCAGCCGGAGCCCTGGTCGTGGTGCAGACAGTCGACGCCCCGCACCACGCGGGTGTAGACGCGGCGACCGAGCGCGTCGTAGCGGTACTGCTCGGTCGAGACGTAGGGCGCATAGTTCGACCGGAACGGCGGCTGGCTGTCCTGACGGAACTCGGTGCGTGCCAGCCGCTCTTCGGGATCGTAGAAGTTCGTGGTGGTGAGGCGCTCCACGCCGGCCGAGTTGCTCGGCTGACAACCCACGGGTAGAGGTTGGCAGAACGTCGCCGTCCAGTAATGCCGGTGCTCGGTGAGATCGAGCCGTCCATTGCCGGCATACGAGTAGAACGTCGTGTCTTTTCCGGTATCCCGCGGCCCCGCGTGGCGGATTTCCTCCTTGAAGGAAAGCCAGCCCGTCGCCGCCGCGTAGCTGTAGTTGTCGGGTTGGATGCCCGACCCGTGGTCCGCGTACGTACGGTTGGCGAGGGGATCCACCCGGTAGGTCTCGGGACCAGTCGGCACGACCGTGCTCGTCAGCGCGCCGAACCCGGTATAGGTGAACTGATCGGTCGACGGCACATCATTGGGATAGCCGTGGGCGGCGCTCTGAACCCTGGCGCCGCCGCCGAAGTACTGCAGGGTCTCAGTGATCAGCGTAGTCGTGCTCGTCTGTACGGAGCGCGTGCTCAGGCGGCCGTCGCCATCATACGACAGCGCTTCGTACACGCTGTCCAGCCCGACGGGATAGCGCGTGATGCGCCGCGGCCGGCCCAGCGAATCGAAACTCAAACCGTAGCGGTTGCCCAGCGGATCGCTGGCCGACGCGAGCTGACCGAAGACGGGGTCATAGCTGTACGCGACGGTGTCGGTCCCCGGCGAGAGTTGTGTGGGATGCTTGGCCCACACCCGCCGCCCGTCCAAGTCGTAACGGAACTCCTGGACATACTTGTGCTGGCTGAAGTCCCGCGCCGGCAGGAAGTCGGTGGCGAGCCGCAGCGTGTCCGCCTGGAGGGCACCGTTGCGATAGTAGGTACGAGTGATCCGGGCGTTCGCGTTGTTGGCTGTCAGAATATTGCCCAACGTGTCGTACGTGAAGACCGCCGTGTCGCCGTTGACCTGAGCGCGGCGGACCGGTCGGTTGAGGGCGTCGTACGTCACCGCGACGTTGGAGCCGCCTTGACGGCCCCCGTTGATCAAGTTGCCCGCAGGGTCGTAAGCGAAGGCGATCGTCGTGGTAGCCGGTCCGACGAGGCGCTCGGTGATCTTCCGGTTCGCGCGGTCGTAGGTGAAAACGTGTCGCATCCACTGAATGGCCGCGGGATCGGGACTGCTGAGCGTCTGTACGCTGTCCTGATTGCCCCCGGCGTCGTAGTGCTTGCGGACCGTCAGCGTGCCACTGGCGTCATTGGGAGACGTCACGTTCAGGGTGTCCTGACCCGCCACGTCGTAGACGACCCTTGCGCTTACGACGGCGACGTCGATCGTCTTGGTCAGCGTGTCGCGCCCAATGGCGTCCTTGAAAAATGCGGTGACGAAACCGAGAGGCGTCTTGGTCGTGTCGACATTCCGGAGCGTGGCATCGTAGAAGACCGAGTCACGCGTCACGGGCGAGGTGGGGTACTGGATCGCCCGGAGCTGGTGGAACGCGTCGTTGGTGTAGAAGAACTGCACCCGTCGCGCCGGGTCGGTCCCGGGCTGCTGCCACAACCGGTTGCCGGTCGCGGGGTCGTACGCGGTCTGCGACACCTCGCCCTGGGGCATCGTCACACTGGTCGCAAAGTCCCACACCATATCCCAGATGTACGTCGTCACGGCATTCCGGCCGTCGCCCAGAGGATTGACTTGAGTGGTGGTGAGCACGTTGCCGCGCGTGTCGTAAGTCGCCTGCGTGATGAGCCCGGTGGGCCCCTGGACCTGCGTAGCGAGTGCAGGCCACCGCGCGTCGCCGCGAGTGATCAGGGTCTGGTAGCCGAGCGCGTTCACGATCTTCCGGGGCGCGCCGAGGCGGTCGAGCCAGAACGCCGTCGTATCCCACACGTCGCTGCGCGGGCCGTCGTAGCGGGCATACGCAAGCGCGGTGTCCGTTGCGTGCGCTGCGTCGCCGGCGGGATAGCCCACGGTTTCGAGGGCTTGCCACCGCGTGGTCCCGATGTCCGGCCGCACCGACTGGAGGAGCCTCTTGCCCCCATCGAAGCCGAACGTCGTGGCGTTGGCGCGCCGGTCGGTCCGCGAGACCATCAGGTTGGCATCGGTGCCCGAGCCGTACCCAAAGGTCACGCGGGTCGTGTCCGGCCCGCGGATGGTCGTGAGGCGGCCTCCGGAGATCATGCCCGTATCGGCCCGCGTCTGTCCTGGCACGGACGGCGCCGTCACGACCCAGCGGGTCCCGTTCGTGTACACGAACTGATAGGTCAGGCCAGCGGGGGGCATGGTAATGGTCAGGAGCGTGTCCCCCGCGCCCCAGGTGAACCGGGTGGTGTCGCTCAACCGCCCGATCGTGAAGATGTGACGTCCCTGGGCGTCGAACACGACACGCACGCCATGCGGCAGGTACCGGGTGTACTGGTTGAGAGTGGGATTCTTCTTGAGGGTGTCCGGCCGATCCACGTTCGGCGCGCCCCACACATTGGTGCCCGCTGCCGTGTAGCGCCGGGTGCTGCCGTCCCCGCCCACCCACAACATCGAGTCGGTGTACAGTCGCTCGACTCCCGCGAGCCACCAGCCCGCCCCGAACGCGCTCTGCTTGCGACTCACCACGGGCGCTTGCAGGGTCGCCGCCGGGCTCGTCAGGACCGAGGCGCCGTTCCACTGGTTCGTGACCGTGAGCGTGTAGCTGTAGAGCTTGGTCGAGTCGCCGGCGACGGTGTCGGCGACCACGACGCGACGGGTGCTTCCGGGTACCCAGTCGGTGCCCAGCCGCTTGGCGATCCCGCGGGTGACGCTGCCGATCTTGAGGGTCGCGATTACGGTGTCGGGCGTCGCGGCCCCCGCGGGCAGCGTGACGTTCGCAGCCACGAGTGGATACGGCCGCGCCTCGGCGCTGTTGTAGAGCAGCGTCGGCACCCGCAGCTTGTTCAGGGTCCGCGTCGCCGGCAGAGGGTGCACAATCCGCAGATCACCGCACTCTGTCGCCGCTCCGTCCCCGGCCGCGAACGTGAGACACAACCCTCGCTCGCGTGTGGTGCCGGGATTGACCGATGCTACGTCCACCGTCGGCGCTTGCGCCGTGCCGACCGTGACGCTGGTCCACCCCGAGTCCTTGGCCGTGGCGTCCAAGGTCGCGGTGGCCATCAGCTTGACCTGACCGGTGGTGCCCGTTGCCCCAGTCGTGTACGACACCGCGACCTTCCCCGAGTCGCCGTCCGCCAACGTCAGCGAAGCGATTGAAGGGGTGCAGCCCGAGGCGATGGCGGTGCCGGAGCAGGTCGCCGACAGGGTATACGTCGCCTGATTGATGCCGGGATTGCGAATAGTGAACGAGTCACTGTACGCTCGCGCGGCGAGCCGGGACACGGCTCTGCCGTCGGGCGATACGGCCACGAAGTATGTGTTTTTGATGTTGTAGCTACCGTTCCCACTCGAGCCCCCGCTCCCCGCCGCCTGTAGAGTCACCGTCCCGGATCCAACGCCTAAGGCGGTAAAGTTCACCGTCACCGCCGCCGAATCGCCTGGGGCGAGCGTCAGGGGCGATGGGGACACAGAGCCGCATGTCTCAAGGCCGGTCGTCGCGCATGTCAGGGTGTAGGTCTCGCCCCCAGTCCCCGTCGATCTCACCCGGAAGGTCGCGGCCTGCGCGGAGTTGACGTCCACGGAGCGGGACTGCACGTCGGGCGTCACCGCGACGCCGTACGTCACCGCGCTGGCAGTGACGCTGATCGAGGCAGAGTCTTTCACCGCAGGGTTGTCGTTGAATACTGCCCTGAGCTTCAGCGTCCCGGCGCCCGAGGCGCCGACCCCGTATTTCACGGCGACCGTGGTCGCGGCGGCGCCGTACAGGTTCGCTGCGGGCGGGGTGAGGGACACGCACGTGACCGGTGGCGTAGCGACACAGGTGAAATCGTAGTCATCGAGGGAGCTGCCCACGTTCGATACCCGAAACAGTGCGACGTGGTCGGTGGTGTTGCCCGTCCAACTTGCTCCTCCGCTCAAGGCATTGACTGTCACGGCATGGCAGATGGCCGCGGCGGCGTGAGGAGGCAGCTCGATAACGTCCGGCTCGGCACCCTCGGGCCCCATCATTTGCGGGGCCTGGGGGCATTGCTCCGGCGGCGCGAACCCATTGGTCAGCTGATACAACCCTAGGTCCGTGGCGCCACCCGCCCCGGTGGCGATCAGCGTGATGCTCCCCGTCTGGCCCGAGGCACCAGTGCCGAAATTCACGAGGACGCCGGTCGCGGCGCCCGGCGCCAGCGTTACCTGCGATGGGCTGACGGCGTTGAGGGCGTTGCAGGTTTCCTCACCGCCATCCGCGCAAGCCAGATTGAACGTGTTGGTCGCGCTACCGGTGTTGGTCACCACGAACGCCAGCGACTGACCTGTGCCGAAACGAACCGGCAGCGACGTGCCATCCGGGGTCACGTCCACGCCGTAGCTCGGCGGCGGTGCACTGATTGAGACGATGTACCTCCCATCGTCACTGCCGCCCCGGCTCCCCGCCGCATGCAGAGTCAGGGTCCCCGTTCCTGGCCCACTTGTGGTCGCGCTCACCGTCACGGGGCCCGCCGCCCCCGGACCCACGGTGATCTGCGGAGGACTCACTGCGCCGCACGCCGTGTTGCCGGTCGCCGCGCAGGTCAAGGCGTACACCTCGCTCGCCGAGCCCACGTTCGCGATCTGGAACGTGACCAAGGAGGTCGAATTGGCTGCGAGCGTGAGTGCCTGGCCGTCAGGGGTCACCGCCACTAGCGGAGCAGCGTTGGTGACGGAATAGCTGCCGTCGTCGCTCGCGGTCCCGAAACTACCCGTGCGGGCGGCGTGCAGCGTCACGGTACCGCTGGTTCCGGCTGACCCAGCCGTGAACGTCACGGTCACAGGATTAGAAATCCCAGGGATGATGTTCGTGAGGGTCGGCGGGCTCACCGGGCCACACGTCTCGCTTCCTGCGACGACGCAGGTCAGGGCGTAGGTGTCGTTGACCGTGCCGGTGTTCCGCACCTGGAAGGTCACGGTTTGACTGGCGCCGCCGTTCACCGAGCGCGGCCGTGCATCGGGGGTCACCGCCACGCTGAACGTGGCGTTCGTGACGCTGAAGCTGCCGATATCGCTCGTGGGACCGCCTCCCGATGCTGTGAGCGTCACGGTCCCCGACGTCCCCGTCGCTCCGGCGGTGAAGTTCACGGTGGCCGAGTCGAGTGCGCCCGCCGCCAGGGTAAGGGAGGTCGGCACAACCGTGCCGCACGTCTCGCTCCCGGTGACGCTGCAGCTCAGCGTGTAGGTGTTCGAGGCTGAGCCGGTGTTCCGAACCTGGAGGCGGACTGCTTGAGCCGTGCCCGCTGCCACCGTGATCGGCTGTGCGTCCGGCGTAACCGCAACACCGTACGAGATGACGGTCACGTTGAAGAACCCGTTATCCCCTTCGCCGCCGATGCTTCCTGTGGCACCGAGCGTGAGAGTTGCCGAGCCAGGCGTCGTGACGTTGTACGTGACGATCACGGTCGTGGATGCCCCCGCGCCGAGCGCAGCGCTAGTCTTGTTGAGGCTAATCCCGGTGATGCCGCCCGTCCCGGTTGCGCTGAACGAGAACGTGTCGTTGCAGAGCCCTGTGTTGCGCACGGTGAAGGTTGCCGTGTGGCCATTGGTGTTGGCACCCCACGTTGCAGACCCTTGAGCCCCTCCATCGGGCGTCACCGACACGGCGTAGTCGACGTCGCTCAAGTCGGTTGGCTCGAGCACGTCGGGCTCGGCGCCGCTGATCGCCCGCTGGGGCGGCAGATCCCACCGTTCCGGGAATGAGACGTTGCACACGGCCGCGGTCGGGAGACGCAGGGCGGCGCCCGCCAGTCGTACATCGCGGGAGGGGCCCGCTGCGAACGTGAAGCCTACAAGAACCAGGAGAGTAACGGACCAGGGGTGGCGGAGAACCACACGAGCCTCGGCGGATCGGGTCGGTCGAGGCTAAGGCACACGGTATGCCGAAGCTGTGAGAAAGCTTCGGCTCGATAATTCAATGACTTAGCGAGCTGCGGAGGCCAGGAGAGTTCACTCGTTCACGAAAGTTCAGTGAACTCGGGTGAACGAGTGAACTTTGGCTTGGCCCGCATTGAAATGCCGAGCGCCTTGAGCCGCTTGAAAAACGTGGTACGACCGATGTGCAGAGCCATGGCGGCCCGGTCGACGTCCCAGTCGCTGCGGTCAAGTACGGCGAGCAGGTCCTCCCGAGTCAGGAACGTGCTGAGTACGTGTCCGTCGCCACCGGAGGTGCAGGGCCCCGGCCCGCCCAGCGTGATCGCCTCCGCTACCGCGCGCGGCGGCAGCGTGCCGTCTTCGACCAACCCTCCGGCCCGCTCGATCGCCATGCGAAGCTCGCGCACGTTGCCCGGCCAGGTGTAGTTGAGCAGGATGCCCTCCACCCCACCCTCGAGGCGGCGGCCTTGCTGCTTCGCAAAATGCTCGGCGAGTGGGATGATGTCTTCCGGTCGCGCCGCGAGCGAGGGCAGCTCGATCACAACACCTGCCACTCGCTGAAACAAGTCTCGCCGGAATCGGCCCCGATCGAGGGCGGTCCAGATATCGTCCTGGACCGCACAGATCACGCGCAGGTCCACTCGCCGCTTCCCGGCGGCCCCAAGGGGCTGCACTTCCCCCGATTCCAGAACGCGGAGCAACTTCCCTTGCGCTTCCGGGACGAGGCTGGCCAGCTCGTCGAGGAACAGCGTGCCACCGTCCGAGCGCTCGAGGTGCCCGACACTGGACTCCACGGCACCTGTGAACGCGCCCCGCCGGTGCCCGAAGAACAGACTCTCTACCATGTCGCGGGGCAGCGCGGAACAGTTGACATCCACCAACGGACCCGGCCGGCCGCTGCGCACGTGGATGTGTTCCGCGAATAGCTCCTTACCGGTGCCCGTGGCGCCGACGAGCAGGATCGGCAGACGCGTCCGGGCGTAGCGTTCCGCGAGCACCAGCGCCCGGCGGATAGCGGGTGAGACCCCGACGATCATTTCCCCAACCCCTGCGGCAACCGCGGCGCCGTGACGCTATCCGCGTCCGCGTCAGTCTTGAGGATCCGCGGCGTCAGGAACAGGTACAGCTCGGTCTCCGTCTTGCGTCGATCGGCGCTCCCGAACAACCCACCGATGATGGGTATGCCGGAGAGGATTGGAATGCCCGACTGCGTCCGCTCGCGTTGCTGATCGCGTAAGCCACCGAGCACGATTGTCTGCCCGTTTTTGACAAGCACCTGTGTCGCGGCTTCCCGAGTCGAGATCACCGGCGCATCGAACTGAAACTCGCTCGTGGCCTGGTTCACTTCCTGCTGGATCAGGAGCGACACGTATCCGTCCTGGTTGATCGTTGGCCGCACGGTGAGCTTCGTGCCGACGTCCCGGTATTGGATGACCTGATCACGCGTGGGCGTGTCGGTCGGGAGCGACCGGCTCACCTGCACGAACGGCAATTGGGAGCCGACCAGGAGCCGCGCCTCCGTGTTGTTCGACGCGAGCAGGACTGGGCGCGAGATGATCTGGACATCCCCCTTACTCGCCGCCGCCCGCAAGGTCGCATCGATCTCGGCATGGCCGAGGTTCATGAGGTGGATGACCAAGTCACCCAACCCACCGCCTAAGCTGGTCGCATCCACGGAGCCATTCCCCTTGTCAGCCGACTGCGGCGGCACGAACAGGTCCGCGCCGAACGAGAACCGACGGTCGCGCCTTGCCTCGATGATCATCACCTCGATCAAGACTTGCAGGGGACGAATGTCGAGCTGCTCGACGCCCTGCTTCAGGACATCGTAGTCTTGCTGCGATGCGCGGATGAGCAACGAGTTCGTCAGCTCGTCCGGTACGATGGTCACGGGACCGGAGAGGGCTGCCGGCTTGGCCACGGGCGCCGCAGCCTGCCCCGGAGCAGGAGTCGCGCCCGCTGGGGGCACCACGTTGCGGCGCAATTCGTCCGAGAGCGTCGGCGTCGAGAGTCCCGACCTGCCGGAGAACTCCCCGCCGGCACCGAACAGCAAGTTGACCGTCGCCGCCACGTCGGCCGCGCGGGCGTGCTTGAGGCGGATGACGAATAACTGGACGGGACCGCCGCCCTGCCCCGCAACCCCCGACGGTAACCCCGTACCACCCCCGACCCCGCCGGACGGTAGAGGGCGGGACGGACCGATACGGAAGAAGCTCGAGTCCTCGGAGAACTCGAGGTTCTGCGACTCGACCAAGCCCTTGAGAAGGTCGCGCACGGCCGCGCGAGCCACCGGTGCGGGAGTCTCGAGCGACACGCGCACCGGCTGAATGGACCCGACCAGGACGGGCTTCGACAGATAGCGGCCCAGCGATTGGATCACGCCGCGGATGTCGGCATCGACGAACCGGACGGAGACGCTGTCGTTGGTGGCGCGGACCGCGCTCGTATCTTGTGCCGCGAGCGGGGCGCTGACGACCAGCAACGCCGCAACCTCCACCGCCCTCCACCGCCCTACACCAACCTTCACCGCCTTTACCGCCATGGCTCCCTCACCGTCAGCGTCCACGTTGTGTCGAGCCCCGTGATCACCACGCGGTCCGGCTTGATGGTCTTCACCCGCAGTCCCGCAATCGTCTCGCCATGCCGCACCGGACGCGGTCCATCCACCCCGGGCAGCCCTTCCACCAGTGCTGTTGGATCACGGCCCTGGTCCCAGACGATGCCCACGAGGCCGAGCACAGGCTTCGGGGGAGGTGGAGTCGCGGGCTGAGCCAGCCGCACCGGGTCGTAGACGACATTGCTCGGGCGCCGCGTCACGCGGAATGGATCGTGCGCTACGAGCACAGCGGCGAGCGAATCAGGGTGAGGGTCAGCTGACGGGTGCACGATCTGCTCACGATTCCCCACACGTTCCGGGATGGCGAGGCGCACCAAGGGCGCGGCCGCTAGCCGGACCCCCAGCGCCAGCCCCGCTGACCCGACCACGATAAGAGACGCGTTGATCGTGGTTGATCTCACGGCTGTGTCTCCCGTTTCCCGTTTCCCGTTTCCCGGTCTTCGAGGTACCACCCCGCGACGGTCATTTCGACCCGCAACACCTCCGGGCTTTTGTCTACTGAACTCGCGTCGACCGCCGTGACCCGCAGCTCCCGCAGTGCCAGGGCTGCCTTCCCAAACGTGAGGGCCTGAAGCATCCCCACGAGTCCGCGGATGTCGCACTCGAACGCTGCCCGCAATGCGACGCGGTGCAGCCGACCGGCGACGGTCGAGTCAGTCTGCGGGTCCACCCGCTCGAGCTTGGCCTGACTTCGGGACGCGGCGAGGTTCACCCGGCCCGACAGGTCGGCCACCGCCTCGGCGGCCGAGTTCCCACTGAGGATCTTGGGCGCCAGACCTACCAGAGCGTGGCTCAGCTCGAGGGCGGAATCCCGCAGCACGCCCGCCTCCGCCAGGTCGGCACGGGCGCGTGCCAGGAGCGCCGCCCGCTGGCGCAGCCCCGCCTCCGCAGCGAGCGCGGATCGCACTGACCAGGGCAGCACGCGGAGAACGAATACCGCGCCGATCACGACAGAGCCGCCCACCACGAGAGCACGACGGTCCCGAGAGGTCATGACGAGCCCCGACCCGGCGACGCGCGGCTGAAGCCGCGTCTCGGCACTTGCCCGTAAACGGGCAACACCCGCTTCAGCGGGAAGTGCCGAGTCGCGGCCTCGGCCGCGGACCGTGAGGGCAAGGCGGGAATCTCCCGACTGATCACAACCCGTCCCCTCCGAACAGAATGGTGAATCGCTCCCACTCCCTTCCCGCGATCGGCTCGAGCACGACGGGACCGCCGAGCCGAACGCCCGTCAGGCGGCCGAGCCGATCGAGTCGCGCCACCACGTCGGTCGCGTGGCGGGCGGCGCCAACGAGCACGCCGCTGCCGTCCCCGGTCCACGCGAAGCTCGTCAGAACACTCGAGTCGGGCAGTACTCCGGTCACGTCGGCGAGCAGGCCTAGACTCAGCCCGCGCTCACGCTCAGCCGCGGTGATGGCGTTGAGAGTCATTTCCGCATCTCGCAGCTCCCGACGCGCCTCGAGTACCGCGGCGAGCGGCTGCGCGAGCGCTGCCAGCTCTCGTTCGACCGCGCGGCGCTCCCAGGCGAGGCGACCGACGAACAAGGCAGCAGACGCAAGCCATAGGGCGCAAGTGACTGCGGCGAGCCGTCGAGTACGGCGACGCGCTGCGCGCTCGCGACTCTGCCGTTCGGACTTCGGGAGCAGCGTAAGCGGCGTCCCCTCGTCCGCCGGCGCGATCGTCTCGAGCCAAAGCCCCGCCGCGCGCGCACCAGCCGCAATCGCCTCGACCAGCGGTTCCTCCACTGCTGCCGCCCGGGCCACGCGTGCCGTTCCCTTGCCGACCCAAGCGGCGTCCGTGACGAGCGGCTGTCCGTTCTTCCGGAAGAACCGCCCGGCCTGCTGGGCGACCAGGGCGGCAAGGTGCCGTGGCTTGACGGGCGGCAGCTCGGTGAGCGTGCGGACCTGCACCGGTGGCCGCTCGAGGGCGACCACCACACGGCGGCAGGCTCGGGGCGGCTCGGTCGCGAGGCGGCCGATGGCATCCGCGAGCTCCGCGACGTTCGCGTAGCTCGTCTCGCCCGCCCACACTACGGCTCCGCGCTCGATGGACTCGGCGCGGAGTGACACGCGACCGATACGGAGACGGAGGAGGCCGCCTCTCACTCGGTCTCCCTTCGAATCACCGCAAGCCTCTCCGCCACCGGCACCAGCGTCAGCGTGGCGCGCGCCACGAGCGGCGTACCGCGCACGCCGCCGGTCACGACACCAACGAGCTGCGGCGCCGCCAACACGGCGGCGCGCACGAACTCCGGGTAGCTCGCCAGCAGCGTCGCGCGGGCACTGGGCGAGAGGAGCCCGGCCAATGCGTCCGCGCTCGGGAGCGGCGCGCTTCCACGGTGCATCAGCACCACTCGCACCGTCTCCTCTGTGACTCCAGGGATCGCCGCCAGGACTTCTCGCGGGGCCGCGTTGACGTTGATCGCGCCCGTGCCGCGCGTGGTAAGGAAGGGAGCGAGTTGTGCCACGCGTGAGTCGGTGAAGCCACGCACGTAGCGCAGCTCCCACACGTCGGCAAACGGTCCGTTGCGATTCCCGGAAGACTCGTCGCCGAGTGGCCGAGGCACGGCGTCGGGGTCGCGCCAGTCGAGCAGGGCGTCGACGAGCGAGTCCACCGCGGCTGACCGATGCATGACCGCCTGGAGAACGGTTACGAGCGCCGGGCGGTCGGCGAGGTTCAGGTTGAGTTTGGCCGATGGATCCTCGAGCGTCGCGCTGCACCACGTCCCTCGGCCCAGGTCGACCGAGTCGAGCCTCATCAGGCGGTCAGGGGCTGACGCCCAGCGCGCCTGCAAGATCTCGGTGCACGCCTCGCGCGCCCATCCGGCCCGTGCCAGGAGCACTCGATTGCGCGTCGTGGCGCTTCCGAGCCGTGCTCCAGTGAGCGCCACAGCCGTGAGCACGCTGACCGCCGTGAGAGTCCAGAGCACGGCCACCAGGGCGAAGCCGCGCCGGTTCATCCGCGCTCCTTGATAAGGAAGAGCATCGTGTCCACCATGTTCCCCGTGTCCCGTTTCCGGTTTCCCGCTTTCGTCACCCGCAGTCTCACCGCCACCGGCGCGCTCACGGGGCTCACCCATTCCCTGACCCACCGGGAGTCCGCCCCCGGCTCGAGCAAATAGTCGAACTGCACGTCGTTGACGCTGTCGACCAAGTCCAGAGACGTTCCCGGCGTGACACCGGCCAGCAGGCGCCCCCGTTCCGCGCCGAGGGTTATCTGGCGCCGCTCGAACCACCCGTCGGGCGTGAGTAGCCAAGCCGTGAACGTCGCATGGTCGGGCCGCCCCTCGAAGCCGCTGGCTCCCTCGGTGCCCACGTCGAGCGATAGAAACGCCGCGTCGAGCCAGCGACGTGCGTTTGTCACGCGATCGAGCGCGGCACGTGCCACTGTGAGCGTCCGACCGCGTTCTGCAACGGCACCGAACAGCTCGTGCGCCAGTAGGACGACAACCGCACCGATCGTGAGGGCGACTAGAACTTCGATCAGCGTGAACCCGGCCGGCGTCGATGGCGCATCTCCGCGATCGATCGCCGCGTCACGGAGCATGCCTTGGCTCCCTTCGGTACACGACCGTCACCAGATCCTCGACCTGCGGAGAGCTCGCCTGCGCTAGCGCGATCCGGTACAGCGTCCGCTCGGGCCGCTGGACATCGACGAGCAGCTCGCCGATGGGATGACGGCCCAGCCGTCGGTCGAGCTCCTCTCGCTTGAGGAGCGTGAGCGCCGTGAGGACGCGCTCTTCCACGGCCAGCACGCGCTCGCGCTCACGCGCGTCGCGTTCGGCCCGCAGGCCGCCGGTCACGAGGTCGAGCAAGGCGAACCCCGCTCCGGACAGGACTGCGAGGGCCACGAGCACCTCGAGGAGCGCGATGCCGCGGTCACTGCGGATCATTGAGGGGAGCTCCGGTGAGGGGATCGGCGGCTGGTCCGACAGCCCGACCATCCGGCAGGAAAAGGGGAGCGGGGAGCGGGGAGCGGTACCCGCCGCTGTCCGTTCGAGACAGGGCCCGCACCGGCCGGCCGCCTTGGATCGCCGCGGCGCGAGCGCGCCGCAGTTCGCGGATCCACGCGGCGTCGCGAGGGGTCTGCAGCGTCGAGAACGCCAGTCCAGTCACGGTGAACACCAGCCCAACGATCGCCACCACCACGATCAGCTCCACGAGGGTGACGCCTCCATTCCGCATTCCGAATTCCGCATTCCACATTGGACTAGGGCCGGATCGAGTACACAGCTTGGAGCAGCGCCGCCGCCACGAATGCCACTAATCCGCCGAACGCCACGATGAGCGCCGGCTCGACCAGCGTGACGAGCGCCTTGAGCCCCCGCTCCGCCTCCTGCGCCGCCAGGTCGCCGGCCCGCCGCGCCATCTCCGCCAGCCGGCCGCTTGACTCTCCCACTTGGACGAGCTGCAGTGCTGCCGGCGCGAGCGCGCCTTCCCGCTCGAGCGATGCGCTGAGCGGCGCGCCTTGCGTCACCCGCTCTCGCGCCCGTCCGAGCCGGGCAGCGACGGCCAGGTCGCCAGTTGCCTCTCGGGCTGCGTCCAGCGCGGAGAGCAACGGCATGCCGGCCGCGAGCATGCCGCTGAGCGCCCGCGCGATGCGGGAGGTAGCGAGCGCGAGCCGCACCCGCCCCACCAGCGGCGCCGCGAGCAGCGCTTCCTCGATGCGCCGGCGGCTCGCCGGGCGGCGCGCCGCCTCGACCGCGAGCGCGACAAGGCCTGCCAGTGCGGGGATCAGGAGAAACCAGTAGTGAGCGAGGAGACTCGACCCGACGAGCAGCACACGCGTCGCGGGGGGGAGATCCTGCTCCAGGTCGCCCAGCAGCTGGGCGAAGCGAGGCACGATCACTGTCCCGATCACAAGGACCGACGCCAAACCGACCAGAGCGAGCAGCAGCGGATAGGCGAGCGCCTGGCGCACGCGCGCCACGAGCTCCGCTTCCTGTTCGAGATGCTTCGCGACCTGCTCGAGCGCCAGTGGGAGCTGACTCCCCCGCTCACCGGCGCGCACCATGCCCAGTACGATCCCGGGCACGACGCCGCGCGCCGCGCCGAGGGCCTGAGCGAGGCCTTCCCCCTCGTGCAGGCGGGTGCGTGTGTTGGCGAGAGTATCACGCAAGGGCCCGCGCGCGAGCGCCTCACTCGACGCCACCGCGCGCTCGAGGGGCACGCCCGCTGAGACGAGGGCCGCGATGCTCTGGAACACGATGGCGAGGTCGCGTCGGCTGGCGGAGCGGCGAGCGCCGTCGGCTGCTTCCGAGGGCGTGACCGCAATTGGGAACAGGCCGCGGTCGGTAACCACGGCATTCGCCTGAGTGGCGGACGGGGCCTCGACAATCCCCTCGACAATGGCACCGTCAGTACGGGCGGCACGGTAGCGGAACGGAGTCATCGGTCTGCCGGTTCGCGGCTGAAGCCGCGGCTCGGCATTACCCGTAAACGGGCAGTTCTGCACTGCCGCTTCAGCGGTACATGCCGAGTCGCGGCTTGAGCCGCGGATCTCGAGCGACGGGCGGTCCTGATCACGGCTTCCTCCCCGTCGGACTCTCCCACGACGTGATGTCCGCATCCTCGTTGGTCCCGCCCGGCTGCCCATCGCGCCCGTAGGTGAGCAGGTCATAGCCTTGGGGGTTCACGTCGCCGGGACTCTTGTAGATGTAGGGCCGACCCCAAGGATCGATTGGCACGGTCTTCTTCAAGTAGGGCCCGCGCCAGTTGCGAGCCTCGGGCTGACCGGTCGGGCGGGTGCGCAGTGCTTCGAAGCCCTGCGCGGTGGACGGGTAGTAATCGTTGTCGAGGCGATAGGCCTCGAGGCTGAGCCCGAGCAGCTCGATCTGGGCGCGGGCGGCCGAGGTCTTGGCATCCCCCACGTGACTGAACACCATCGGCGCCACCAGTCCCGCGAGAATCGCGATCACCGTGATCACGACGAGGAGCTCGATGAGGGTGAACCCGAACGCGGTCCGACTTCGTTTAGCGGTCCGTAACACGCAGCACCTCCTCGACCGTCGTGATCCCCGCCTGCACCTTTCGCCATCCATCCTGCCGCAGGGTGGTCATCCCCTGCTCGTGTGCGATCTCTCGCAGCGACCCAGCGTTCGGGCTCTTCAAGAGCGCCTGCTTGATCTCATCCGTGACCAGGAGCAGCTCGAACAGGCCGGTGCGGCCGCGGTAGCCGGTGTGGCGGCAGGCCGCGCACCCGCGGCCCCGCTCGAGCGCCACCTGCCCCACGGGCTGTTGCGCAAGCAGCGCCACCGCGCCGGAATCGGGCTTGTAGCGCTCGCGGCACTCAGGGCAGATCCTCCGGACCAGCCGTTGCGCGAGCACACCCTCGAGCGTTGCGGCGGTCAGGTAGGGCTCGACCTTCAAGTCCACGAGCCGTGTCATGGCGCTCGGCGCGTCGTTAGTGTGCAGCGTCGAGAAGACCAGATGACCGGTGAGCGCTGCCTGCACGGCGATCGCTGCCGTCTCGCCGTCTCGCATCTCGCCGATCATCAGGACGTCGGGGTCCTGGCGCAGGATGCTCCGCAGCGCGCCCGCGAACGTCATCCCGGCTTTCACGTTCACCGGCACCTGAGTGACACCTTCCAAGTGGTATTCCACGGGGTCCTCGACCGTGACGATCTTCTCGGCGGTCCGATGCCGCAGGGCGAGGGCGGCGTAGAGCGTGGTCGTCTTGCCGCTGCCGGTGGGGCCGGTCGCCAGCAGGATCCCGTGAGGCTTCTCCGCCAGCCGGCGAAACGCGTCGAGCGTCTCGGGCGCCATGCCGAGCTCGTCCAGCCCCACCGGCCGGCCGCCTCGGTCGAGCAGCCGCAGCACGACCGACTCCCCGTACAGCGTGGGCACCGTCGAGACCCGCAGATCCAGCTCGCGCTCCTCCAGCCGCACCCGAATCCGCCCGTCTTGTGGGGCCCGTCGTTCCGCGATGTCCAGCTCGGCGAGCAGCTTGATGCGCGAGACCACGGCGGCCTGGAGACCCTTCGGTGGGCTGGGCAGCTCCGTGAGCACGCCGTCCACCCGGAATCGGGCCGAGAGCCCTTCTCTCGTCGATTCGAGATGAATGTCGGACGCACGGGCGTCGTGAGCTTCGCGGATCAATAGGTTGACGAACCGGATGACCGGCGGCTGGTTCGCGAGGTCACGGGCGTCAGCGAAGTGGTCCTCGCCGGGGTCGCCTGCCGAGCCCAGCTCGGCATCGAGATCCTTGATCAGCTCAACAACAGACTCGGATGCCGCGAACGTACGGCGGATGCTCTCGAGCAGCGCCTCCTGGGAGACGGAGACCAGCTCGAGCGGCACGCCGTACGAGAGCTCCAGGTCTTCGAGCACCTCGCGCGCTGCTTCCCCGGCGACCGCGACCCGCAGCCGGTCGCCTGTCACCTCGAGGGGCAGGATGCGGTTGTACTCGAGGTACTCGGCCTCGAACGCTTCGGGGATAGGCAGTTTCGGAACGAGTACGTCCGGCACGGGCCGACCTGATACCAGGGTCGCGTGTGAGGGAGCATGAGCCGTACCGAACGCCCCCGACCCCGATCGCTGATCCAAGACGCTGCGGCTGGGCTCTTTACGCGGCCTATTGTCCGTGGATCGGCGGGAGGACTGTGTTCAGTTCAGTGAGATCGTGACGCGGAACCTGACACCGGCGATGCCCCCGGCCCCCTGTTCCGCCCCGTTACCCACCCCTGCGCCTGTCCAGGTGTCAGTCCGGAGGCGCTCAACTGGACAACGTTACCTGGCTCGGCCCGGTCCTACCGAGATACTGGTAGACGGTTGTTCGAGACATTCGCAGCAACCTGGCTGCTCCGTTCACTCGACCTTTCGTCACCTCGAGCGCCAACCGGACCGCCCGCGCGTTTGCGGCGCGATCCCCCCGCCGCTCGAATTGCACCGGGAGGTGAACCAGCTCCGTGAGGTGCTCGAGACGAACCACGGCGCTGCCTCGAGCCCGCAAATACGCGCCGCGCACCACCATCTCCAGCTGGCGCACGTTGCCGGGCCAGGACGCCGCCTCCAGCAGGGAGAGTGCCTCGGGGGCGAATCTCGTTGGGCCGGCCTCCTCCGTCTCCGCGGGGCAGTGCGCGAGGAACCGCAGCGCGAGTGCGGGAATGTCGACGCGTCGCTCGGCGAGGGACGGTAGCCGGATCACGCAGTAGCCGAGCCGGTACCGCAGCTCCGCGAGCATGGCCCCTCGCTCCATCAAGTCATCGGGGGACTCTAGGAGCCCGATGACCACCCGACACCGCAGCGGCAGGTCGCGGCTCCCATGCAGGCGCCGAAACGCCCCGCGGTCGAGTACGCGGAGTAGGATGGTCTGCGTCGATCGCCGCAGGTGATGAAAATCATCGAGCAAGAGCGTCCCGTCCGCGACCTCCTCGAGCACGCCGATGTGTCGATCGACCGCGCCTGTGTACGCGCCGCGCTCGTGCCCGAAGATCTGGCTCTGCTCGAGGCTGCGATCGAACTCGCCTGCTGTATGGGGGCAAAACGGACCGGTCCGGCCACTGCAAGCGTGGATTAACTCGGCGAGGGTAGTCTTCCCCGTTCCCGTCGCTCCGACGAGCAGGAGTGGAGTGCGCGCACCCGCGTACAGGTCTACGCCCCGCATGACCTCGACCATCGCACGGGAACGGGCGACGAAATTCTGGGTGAGAGTGTTGCGATCCCGCACCGCCATCCGCCACTGCTCCGCGAAATCTCATTCACTCCCGCAACACGCGCGGGACGTTGTTGCGCGAGCGTCGCAGGATGTGACGCTCGTAGTGCTTTTCCGAAACAATCATGGCGCATGACTGTTTCAAACCGCAAGGGTGAGCGCACAATACGTCATAACGAATCCGCGTCAGTGTTGCGCGCACGCAACGGCGCCCGGAGGAACCATGACGTCGGCGACATCTCTGGCTCTGACGGGTGATGATTTGGGTTGTTTCATTTGGCAATCACGAGAGCGCGATCACATCACTTGCAACCGCAGGGCAACCCCTGGGGTCAGGCGTCGATCACCTTCACGTCGTAGAGCCGGAAACTCCGATCGGCGGTGAGAATCGATAGGCCCTCGATCTGGGCCTGGGCCACGAGCAAGCGATCGAACGGGTCGCGGTGCTTGGGGGGGAGCGTTGCCACGCGCAAGGCGTGGCGATGGAGCACCGGGAGGGGGACGACACCAGTGCGAGCCATCAACTCCGGAACCGCTCGCTCGGGCGCGTCCGGGAGCCGCAGCTTGCCGAGCCCCTGCTTGATGGCGATCTCCCAGGCGCTCGCAGCGGATAACAGCAACTCATTGGCCGACTTCGTGAGGAGCTTCCGAGTCGCGGGAGCGAGCCGTTCGGGCGCCGCGAGCATCCACAACCAGGCTTGCGTGTCGAGCAGAACCCTCACTTCTCAAATGCCTTGAGGACGTCCTTCGGCAATGGAGCGTCGAAGTCATCGGCGACGAAGACACGGCCCTTCTCGGTCCCCAGGGGGCGCTCCAGCACCGCCGTGGCGGGCACGAGTCGGGCGACCGGGACGCCTGACTTGGCGATGATCACCTCTTCGCCAGCCGCCACGCGTTCGAGCAGCTGGGAGAGGTGGGTCTTGGCTTCGTGGACGTTGTACTGCGGCATGGGGGGTGATCATAGCTAAGTCTGATGACTAAGTCAACCGTTCAGATGGGCCGGAACAGCTCCGCGAGCTCCAGCATGAACGGTCGTCCGGCGCCCACCGGGTGCCAGCTCAGCCGCCCCCGTTCGATGGCCGGGAACTCGGTTTGCGGCGCCCACACCTCTACGAGCCGCTCGTCCCCGTCCACGACCCAGTAGGTCGTGACGGACCGTTCCTGGTACAAGCGGCGCTTCGTAAACCGGTCCGCGCGCTGCGATGACGGACTCAAGACCTCCGCGGCGAGGAGCACCGTTCGAATCGCGGCCCAGTCCAGGGTGCGCGCCTCCTCCCGAGGGACCACGAACACGTCTGGCTGCACCAGCACATGGCGGCCCCAAGAAATATCCGCGGGTGCCGTGAGGACCTCTCCCACGAGCTCCCGCTGCAGGTAG
>Ga0075423_10001040_pt1 | contig 23807 bp, 21 predicted proteins | sample SoiMethybrSBSTD2_FD_80114 | JGI IMG/M metagenome (GOLD analysis project Ga0075423, IMG submission 80114) | Bulk soil microbial communities from a Populus tree surrounding site in Tennessee, USA - Soil MetaG P. TD hybrid SBSTD2 | ecosystem: Environmental > Terrestrial > Soil > Tree plantation... | reverse complement strand
CGATGGAGAACCGTTGCACGCAGCATCGCCTCGGCTCTTCCTCAGCTCAATGCCATGTTTCAATCTCGTTTTGAGGAGACCCGATGAGTTACCCATCAAACACAACTTCATTGACAAGAGCCCGACCGCCGAAACAGCTCTTCTTCGGCTCCCGCATCAATCCCGTCTTCCGCTCCCAACGGTTCCAAACTCAGCTCGGCCAGCAGCCCCCTTTCGGCTTCCTCCATCGCCTCTTGAAGTTTTTTTACTCCCGCCCACCACCGCTCGCTCCCCGGCTAAGACTCGGCTCTCTTCTTCCTCCAACAACTCCGCCAACAGCCGCTGCATCTTCTGGTAATTGGCCACCCCTTCACGAATCCGCTCCAGTTCCGGTCCAGGGCGTAGCGTCCGGTTCACCTGCTTGCCTCCTATCCGGCGAATCCATAAATAGTAGGGACCATGGCGCTGCGGCTCCTTTCGGTCATGACAACGACAAGACGGCTTGCCACACCTCAGATACTGCTCATGCAGCGAGCCGGAACACAAGGGAGACAAGGCCATCAACTGCTGCCACAGGGCTGCCCGAGAGTGTGTCATGGAGAGCCTCCTATCCTAGTAAGTTATAAATACTAGGATACCAGCTCTCTCCCTTTACACAGTACCTCCCCGTTACTTTCCTGGCGTGCACCCTGTTTCGCGTGCTAGCGCGAACGTCCAGGATCTGAGCAAATTCGCTTGATAAAGCAGCAAAAAATTTATACGTTTGGCAGCCAGATTAGAGCGTGGTATTGATGCCAAGCAAAATGACTCCGCGGCAGAAAGTAGAGCAAGTGCGCGAAGCGATTCGCCACCACGAACACTGTTACTATGTTCTAGACAGCCCGGAAATCTCCGATGCGGAGTTCGACCAGCTGATGAAAGAGCTGAAACTCCTGGAGTCTGAGCATCCCGAGCTTGTCGCGTCTGATTCTCCGACTCAAAGAGTGGGTGGGAAGCCGGCTGAGGGATTTGTTTCGTTCCTACATTCTGTCCCAATGCTTAGCTTAGACAACTGCTATTCGGAAGACGAACTGCGGGAGTTTGACAGACGAGTCGGGGAATTCTCGCATGACCGGGGGTCCGGCTACTTTTGTGAACTCAAGATCGACGGCCTGAGCCTTGCGCTCACCTACGAACAAGGCCAGTTGATCCGAGGAGTGACTCGGGGAGATGGGGTGAGAGGTGAAGACGTAACCTTCAATGTGAAAACCATCCGCTCTATCCCGTTGCGACTCCGCCAGGAATCACCCCAATGGGACAGACCACTGGAAGTTCGGGGCGAAGTCTACTTGCCTTTGAACTCCTTCAAGAAAGTGAACGAAGAACGAGCGGAGAATGAAGAGCCTCGTTTTGCAAACCCGCGTAACGCGGCAGCCGGCACGTTAAGGACTTTGGATCCCCGGGTTGTGGCCTCCAGGAAGTTGGACATGTTTGTCTACCAGATGCTCGTGGACGGCGAGGTCCCATTCGGCAGACACACAGAGGTACTGAATTGGCTGGAGCAGTCAGGCTTCAAGGTTAACCGAAACTACCGCCGTTGCCCCTCTATTTCAGACGTCATCAGTTTCTGCCGGGAATGGGAGCAAAAGCGCGACAGCCTGAGCTATGAAATTGACGGGGTCGTCGTCAAAGTGGATTCCATCCACCTGCAACAGGAGATGGGAGCCACTTCCAAATTTCCCCGCTGGGCCGTGGCTTACAAATTTCCTGCCCGGCAGGCCACAACACAACTTAGGGATATCCTGATTCAGGTTGGCAGGACCGGTGCTTTGACACCGGTTGCGGATCTGGAGCCTGTAAACCTTGCCGGCTCTACGATCAGCCGTGCCACGCTGCACAATGAAGACGAGATTGTCCGGCTAGGTCTGAAGATCGGGGATTTTGTGCTCATCGAGAAGGGAGGAGACGTAATCCCAAAGATTGTCAAAGTTCTGGAGGCCCGTCGTCCTCCGCAAGCTAGAAACTTCATCATGCCGGATCGTTGCCCCGCCTGCGGGGGTGAAGTATACCGGGCAGAAGGCGAAGCGGTGCGGCGTTGCTCCAACGTGGGATGTCCCGCCAAAGCTAAGGAATCGCTGCTCCATTTTTCGTCGCGCAAAGCCATGAAGATTGAAGGCTTGGGAGAAGCGCTGGTGGACCAACTGGTCGACAAACGACTGGTTAAGGATCCGGCCGACCTCTACAGGTTGACTTTAGAGGTCCTCATCAGCTTAGACAGAATGGGTCAAAAGTCTGCCCAGAACCTATTGCGGCAGATCCAACAGAGCAAGGCCAATGAATTGTCTAGGGTCATCTTTGGGCTGGGAATTCGGCATGTCGGAGAACGAACGGCTCAGATTCTGGCCCAGCAGTATGGATCTGTGCATCGTTTAGCTGAGACTCCACAGGAGGACCTGGAAAATGTCTTTGAGATCGGCCCCGTTGTCGCTCAGTCGATCCATCGTTTCTTTTCACAAGACGGAAATCGCGCAGTCATCCAAAAGCTGAAGCAGGCCGGCGTTAACCTTGAGAGCAAAAGCGGCGAAAAGAGGTCGTCTCGACTTAAGGGAATGCAGTTCGTTTTGACCGGAAAGCTGCCAACCCTGACTCGCGACGAGGCTGCTCAACTTATCGAGCAACATGGCGGACGCGTTACCGCCTCGGTGAGCAAGAAAACGGACTATGTGGTGGCTGGCGAAGAGGCGGGATCCAAACTTGACAAGGCCAAGGAAATGGGGGTAAGGGTTATCAACGAAAAAGGCCTCCAGGAAATGCTTTGAGGTATTCTCAAGACGAATAGCGAATCAGGCATGACAAGATTTCTGAATCACTGGAGCTTTTCCACATCCTCCCACGACAAATCATCCAGGCGGTCCACGATAATGTCCGCCTGACCCAAAAGGTCTCGAGAGTTCGTGGTTGTGACGGCGACACACTTCATTCCGGCACGCCGGGCGGCTTCGACACCGGAAACAGAGTCTTCGATGACTACATTTCGCTCTGCCGGAACTCCGAGAAGACTTGCAGATTCCAGAAAGACCGCAGGATCGGGCTTACCTGGCATTGAGCCTCCCGAGACAATTGCAGCGAAGTACGGACGGAGGCCAAGTTCGTCAACAATCGCATCGATATTGGCTTGCGGTGCGGATGAGGCAATCGCTTGAGGGATCAGAGCACTTTTGAAACGGCCCAGCCAAGTCTGCACACCGGGTAAGGCCCGAACCCGACCTCGAATTGATTCCCGGAAGAGACGTTCTTTTTCCTCCTCGATCCTGGCCAGGAATTCCGGAATGGGAGGAACTCCTAAGAGCGTCGTCAAGACTCCGGTATTGTTCATGCCAAATGTCGTTTTGAATCTCTCTCGCGTGAGTGAGATGCCGTTCTTTGCAAGTGTCCCCTGCCAGGCCTGGAAATGAAATTCGCCTGTATCGACGAGTACACCGTCCATGTCCCAGATCACTCCCCTGTCACGATTCTCATTCCCCTTGTTCATTTCGCTGCTCAACTCGCTCAGGCGAACATCTGACTTGTAATCTCTCTACCCGCCCACAATACTCCCTCACTGCATTGGAGTCCACGGTCAATTTGTTCGGCCGGGTTTGCTGCGAGCTACTGGATTGTCGACCTCCGGTCGAGTCCGGCCGGGAAGGGGGCTCCTGCCCCCTTAAACGGCCCGCCCGACCAGTTCCTTGACGAAGTCATGTGCATGTGTCAGAATTCATCCGCCAGTCAAATTCTCTGTTCAAGGAGGGGTTATAGCGAGCAGAAATATGGAGGTAAACTAGCAAGAACACACATGAAGAAGAGCGTAGCCCTAGGTCAAGGGATAGAAGTCATCTTTGGAACTCTCGACGAGAATCTACAGTTTCTGGAAACCGCATTTGATGTCCGAATTTCCCTCTCCGAAAACACCTTCATCATCGAAGGCTCAGACAGCCAAGTCGAAATCATTGAGCGGCTGATTTTGGATTACAACCAGATTTGCCGGGAAGGAGTGATCTTCAATAACGGAGACCTCAAATCCATTTTTAGGATCATTTCGGAAGATACCTCCATCCGGTTGCGTGATTGTGTGTCGCCCCCAAAGGCGCGGGTTTCCGGGAGAAGGCAGATAGCTCCTCGAAGCTTAAATCAACGCTCCTACCTGGACGCCATTGACAAGTATGACATGGTTTTCGGAATTGGGCCGGCGGGAACAGGAAAAACCTACCTTGCTGTAGCGATGGCTGTCGCCGCTCTGGCAGCTAAGCGAGTCAACCGAATTGTATTAGCACGGCCTGCAGTAGAAGCCGGTGAAAGATTGGGCTTCTTGCCCGGTAGTCTTCAGGAGAAGGTCGATCCCTATCTGCGTCCACTCTACGACGCGCTTTATGACATGTTGGATACCGACCAAGTAGATCGCTACATTGAGCGCCACACCATTGAAATTGCCCCGCTGGCCTTCATGCGGGGCCGGACCTTGAACGATGCTTTCGTGATCCTGGATGAGGCTCAAAACACCACCTCCGAGCAAATGAAGATGTTTTTGACTCGCCTCGGATTCAATTCGAAGGCCGTCATCACTGGTGACATCACCCAGGTGGATCTTCCTTCGGGGAAACCTTCGGGCCTCATAGAAGTCCGCAATGTTGTTTCGCGAGTCGAAGGAGTTGCTTTCGTCTACTTCAGCGAAAAAGATGTTGTTCGAAATCCATTGGTGCAACGAATTGTGCGCGCCTATGATGAGTTTGCTAACGGCAAGGAACCTCAGCAGCTAACCCCCGAAAACGCCTCAAACGGACCCTCCGAGAAATAGGCTTTCTAGTCTTATGTCGGATTCAATCGTTCTTAACCGCCAGAGGAAGTACCCTATTCAAGTTTCCAGTCTCAATCGATTTCTCCTTCAATTGTGTCTCCGCCTTAGGATATCCAACAAGGAATGCGCTGTCCTGCTGACTAACGATCGAACAATCCGTCGCCTCAACCATCGCTTTCGCAAGAAAGACACGCCTACCGATGTCCTATCTTTCCCGTGCCAGAGTGCACCAGACAGAGCCCTAGCCTTTGAGAACCGCTATCTGGGCGATGTGATCATCTCCGTCGAGAGGGCCCACCGCCAAGCGGTGACAAGAGAGCATAACCTTGAGCGGGAACTCCGCATCCTGGTTATTCACGGTATCCTGCACCTTCTGGGACACGACCACGAGACCGACCAGGGACAGATGCGGCGCAAGGAACTGAAGCTTCAACGAGAGCTCTTATGATTACCACCACCGTAATTCTGGTCGCACTTGCCTTTGTGATGATCCTGACTATCCTCTCCGTCTTCGAGATGAGTCTCAGCCGCACAAACAAGGTTTCGGTGCAGAGGCTCATCGAAAAGAATCGGTCCGAAGCGGCTAAGCAGCTGAAGGAACTCGTTGATAGCCGCCTGGAGACGCTCATTCCGGTTTATGTCGGGATTCAGCTCTGCACCATTTCCATCGCGGTTCTGTTGACCGGGTACCTGCACAGCCAACTGGGGAGCTATGCCAAAGCATTGCTGATGGCTTTCGCCATTATGTTTCTGGTGGTAGTTATTTTCCGCCAATTGATTCCACGAATCTTTTCCTTCAGAAAACCCGAGCAAGTGCTTCAGCCGCTGATTCCGCTTCACCGATTTCTTCGGCCGGTTCTTAATCTGCTGGCGTATCCTCTGTCTTCAACTCTCAAACTATTTGGCCAATTCAGACCCCAGGAACAGCGGACCGAAGAACACATCGAAGAAGAAATCCAGGCATTCATCAATGTTGGCAAGGAAGAGGGTATCTTGAAGAAGGAGGAGGAACAATTGGTTCAGTCCGCCGTGGAGTTTGGGGACAAAGTGGCTCGGGAGATCATGACGCCGCGCACGGAGATGGTGACCATCGCAACCCACGCGAGCCTGACAGATCTCAAAAAACTAATAACAGAAACAAAATATTCCCGAATTCCTGTCTACCGAAATCAAATGGAGAATATCGAGGGGTTTGTCTATTTGAAGGATGTCATCGACATTTGGGATCGGGCCGGTGAAGCCCAAACGATCAAGGACTTGATCCGCCCTATCCATTTCGTTCCTGAGACCAAACGAGTGGCTGAGCTGCTCAAGGAACTGCAGCGCAAGGCGTCACACATAGCCATTGTGGTCGACGAATTTGGAGGAGTGTCAGGGCTGGTAACAATCGAAGATCTTCTGGAAGAGATCGCCGGTGAAATCCATGATGAGGACGAAATCGGGGAGATGGCACAGTTTTCAATGGACGGCAATGGCAATTATCTTATCCCGGGGAACACCTCAATCAGAAGAGTGGAGGAGCTGTTCAACATTCACATGGATGGCGAAGCCAATTCCACAATCGCGGGTCACATCAGCTCGGCGCTTGGGCGGGTTCCTCGAAAAGGTGAAAAATACGAGTACCACGGACTTTGCTTTGAGGTCAAAGAAGCAGACCACAGACGGATTCAGATGCTGGTGGCCAGTCAGGTCCTCCCAACTAAAGCGCTCCTGGCGGATGCCTTGAATGATTGAGGAGCCCTGCGTGGTACATAAGTCCGGGTTTGTCGCTCTAGTGGGGAGGCCGAACTCCGGGAAGTCGACCCTGCTGAATCAGCTTGTCGGAGAAAAAGTCTCAATTGTTTCGGACAAACCTCAGACCACTCGACATAAGATTCTAGGCATCCTCTCTAGCAAAGCGGGTCAAATCGTTTTCATCGATACACCGGGAATTCACAAGCCAGGGTACGAGCTGAACAAACGCATGATGCGCGCGGTCTATGATGCTCTGGAGGGGATAGACCTGCTGCTGGTTTTAGTAGACGCCACCACGGCCTTCGGGCGAGGAGACCAATATGTCATCGACTTGGTCCGCGAGCGGCGCCTGAGAACCATCCTCTTGCTTAACAAGACTGATCTGTTACGCAAGGACAGACTTCTCCCTCTCATCTCGCTCTACTCCCAAAAGTTTGAGTTCTCCGAGATTGTTCCCATCTCGGCCCTCAAACAGGACAATCTCGGATTACTCACTCAGCTTATCCTCATGCACCTGCCCGAGGGACCACGCTACTACCCGGAGGAGCTGTTCACAGATCGTCAGGAGCGGTTTCTGGTCGGCGAATTAGTGCGTGAGAAAATTCTGCTGAACACTGCAGAGGAGTTACCTTACGCGACAACGGTCCTGGTGGAACGGTTTGAGGAAGAGCCAGACCTGGTGCGGATTTACTGCAGCATCTACGTTGACAAGGACTCTCACAAGAAAATCGTTATTGGAAGCCAGGCTCGCAAGCTCAAACGCATTGGCACGGAAGCGAGAAGCGAGATTGAGAAGCTTTTAGAAAAGCGAGTCTACCTGGACTTGTTCGTCAAGGTGAAGCCTAGATGGCGGGATGACTCCCGCTTTCTGGACAGCCTGGGCATTGAATCCGACCAATCATGAAGATTAACGAGATCTATCGCAGTATCCAGGGAGAATCCTCTTACACTGGCTTGCCCTGTGTCTTTGTACGTTTGACGTATTGCAATTTGCGATGCACTTATTGCGATACCGAGTATGCATTTTACGAAGGACAGGAATACACTGTGGATCAGGTAGTGAGGGAGGTGTGCGGGTATCAATGCCCGCTGGTCGAAATTACGGGGGGTGAACCGCTTTTGCAAAAGGAGGTCTATCCCTTGATGAACAGGTTGGTGGGGTCCGGCTTAACCGTGTTGCTCGAGACAAGCGGCAATATTGACGTTGGAAATGTAAATCCTGCAGTTGTCAAGATCATGGACTTCAAATGCCCCAGCAGCGGGGAGTGCGAGCGAAACCTGTACACGAACCTAGACAAACTTCAGCCACACGATGAAATCAAGTTTGTGATCGGCACGCGAGACGACTATCTGTGGACGAAGCAAATTCTGGAAGAGCATCGCTTGACCGAACGATTCCCGGTCCTCCTTTCCACGGTGTTCAATCAGATACAACCCCGACAGGTCGTGGAATGGCTGCTGGAGGATAACCTGCGGGTGAGATTCCAACTGCAAGCCCACAAGTACATTTGGGAACCTAACACTAAGAGGGTTTGAAGCGCCATTCGCAAACCGCCTTTCAACCTTGCTATGAATGGTGGACTGTAGAAGCAGTGAGCTTTCGGGTCAATAACCCAATCCGATCGGCTCCAGCACCCTTGGCTATATCGATGACTTCAGCAACGTCTCTAAATGCGAGCTCCGAGTCGGCTTGGAGGAATAGTGTGCGATCGCCACGGTTCTCAAGTAAGACTCGAAGACGTTTCCCAAAGTGCTCGCGATCAATACGCTCCTGATTGATCCGCAGAGACAGACCTTGTTCCACGCTAATCACGATAGCTTCGTCAGATCTTCTCTTGGACTCCTGGCCATCTTTAGGTTGAGGGATTTGCGTGTCCAGCCCTTGCGAGACCGTGGGCGTCAACACCATGAAGATGATCAAAAGGACCAGCAGCACATCAATGAGCGGTGTGACGTTGATATCCCCTTGTTCGCAAGACTTCGCTTCACGCATCGTTTCAAACCCGCTTCTGTTGAAGGACCTAGAAGGTCTGCCGTTTCCTTTCCCGGATCGAGCTCACTAGCAAGTTAGACAACCGTCGAACCGAAAAAGTTCCGCCCCGCCCTGAACTCCTAGCGGTAGGTCTATCGTCTTGAATCTTGACCTTGTGTGTTTCCAACAATTCAAAACGCTCTACTTCTCAAATGGAGAGGTTCGGCCAGGCAAAAGCGAAGGGTCTGCGACAGTGAGGTGGGTAACGCTTGGAACAGATTGGGGCCTAGCTTTTGGGAGACAGAAGTTTCATGAGTTGATCGTACATTGGCTTGGCGGCCTTTTGGGCCCCTTCTTTCGCCTGATCTGTGTCCAGCAAAAACCGGTAGCTCTTATCCTTTACCTTAATCTTCAAGTCATCGCCGGCACCGACCAGAGTGACATACATCAACTTTTCGGTGAACCCATCCAAAGAGCTTTCCGAAGGAACAAAGGACACAACGTAACTATTCATTCGCAAACGGCCTCTACAGCTTCCGAATCGGTGCGCATGGACGACAGGGTATGATGAGAACTCTACCTTCGACAGTTCCTGCTGAAACTCTTGTCGAGAAGTCGGAAACCCGTTGTCGTTTTGAGAAAGATAATTTAGGGAGGAGTAATAAAGTCTCGCCTCGTCAAACTTGCCGCGCTCGACCCATTCCTTGGCCTGGGCGATACTTCTTCCAACAACGTCCTTCTTCAACGCCAGGGCTTTTTGATTCAGAGGATCAATAGCTAGAGCCCGATTGCAATAAAGCACCACGTTGTCATCCGGCGGCGTGACATAGTGCCCCGCAACCAATGCGGACCCCGCCTTCTGGACCCATGGGAGCACCAAGCTTTGTTGATTAGCTTCCTCGACCCTCAACTTTTCTGCCAGACCTTTCCACTCTGCCTGGGCAGATGGGATGTTCTGAATCTGGGACAAAAGGTTTCTGGCCTTGTCGAACTCCTTTGCTTGAATTCTAGACTCAATCTGAGCAACAACATCTTGTTGGTTTACAGAATCCAACTTCGTCGCGTTAGAAGTATTTACAGGGACAGGAATGCTGACTTGCTTTGTTTCACCACTAGATGCTGAAGTTAACCCTGGAGTTCCAGACAAACCGGCGGGTTTAGCTGGTGGCTTTGCCTTTGGCAAGTCGCTAGCGAGCGCAATCGGCCGAGTGGGTTTTTCCGAGACTTCCTTGGGGATATCCACAGGCGGGGTCATCGGCAGCGGCTTAGGCGGCGCCCCATGTGCCTCCATCGGGACTTCAGGAGGGTGCGCTTTTTCATCACTATCCAATTCTTCATGAACGATTGGGGCGACGTAATAGTTGTGAATGTTTTCCTTAAGCTTTATGGCGAAACTATCGTGAGGATCGTCCTTCAGCAGCATATTGCAAATCAGACCCGCTTCAGCCAAGTTTCCCAGGTCAAAAAGCGCTTGTGCCCTTTCTCTCAAGCTCACCAGACTACTCGCTTGGGTATCGAGGTTCACCAGACGAAAAGAGATGATGCAAGGTCGATTCTTCTCAATCACGAGTTGACGGGTGATCGGAGCATATCCCTCTTTTTCCAGGCGAAGACCATAACTCCCTGCCTCTATCGAGTCCAATCGGAGCTGGGTCTTGCCCACGGGCAGGCCATTTAGAAACACTTGCGCGGAATCCGGCTCTGACTGCACTTCGATAGATGAGTTTGAAACCGGCTCAAATTTCAGCTGTGTCCAAGCCCAAGCCAGAATTCCCAACAGGAGTAAGGCCACGACAGTCAGGGAGCGCCAGCTCCTCCCACTAGGCGATTTGATATTGCCATAGTCAAGCTCTGCAGGTTCAGGAATCCAAGCAGAAATAGGCCGTGAGATCTCCCTCTCAATAGGCGTATCGTTCCCCACCTCAGTCGAATTATGGGGAGGCGCTTCCTCCGCTGCACCGGAAGTATCCCTGCCCTCCAGGACCTTCTGCCGTGTGATTTCCAGAAAGTCGCTGGCTGCCGTGTTGTCCGGTTCGATGTCGACCAACAACGTTAATACTTCGTAACATTCCTGGTAGCGACCCAGGCTGTAAAAAGTCATGGAAGACTTCTTGAGAGTTCCCACATAGGTCGCGAATGCCTTTCTAAATTGGACAATTTCGGGTGGTTCTTCTACTTGTGGCGTTCCAGATTCGTTCAATGACTCTGATACCCTCTCATGAATTTCTTTGATCTCAAGGTGGAGTCTCAGGAGCTCTTCTTTTTCCTCATTGTTTTTCCAGGCCGGATCCTCTTGAAGCAGCGGCTTGAGTGCGGATAGGTCGCAACTGAAGTCCCTAATACGATTTCTCAGGTCTGGCGTGAAAGACATAAGATGTCTTCCTTGCGAGGATCTCTAAAGCAACAGAGCTATTTTAGTCTACCTTCGCTAATTCTGGCCAGAGCCTTTTGCCCAGATTCAGCTTGATTTGTAGCCGTTCCACTGAGATGATTGTAGGTATCGAAAAGACTTGTTGAGAAGGAGTTTCAATCGTGTCATTGCAACGCAAGTACATAGACCGTTCTCCTTTCTTTTCAATCTACTTGGCGGCGCTACTAACTCTGCAGATTCCAGCCCTAGCCCAACAGGAAACTGCGCTCCAGGCTCCGGCCCTCAAGATCGCGGTCGAGAAAGGGGAAGCCGCCAGCAATAACCTCAAGAAAGGGACAGCCGTTGAACCGGTAGTAATGGTTGCCAATGAGCAGGATCAACCCGTGTCTGGTGTTATGGTGCTGTTCACACTACCGGACAGCGGACCCAGCGGAGTTTTTGCCAGCGGTGCGAAGACAATGATTGTGTATTCCGATACGGGAGGCAGGGCTATCGGCAGGGGTTTGCGGCCTAACAATATTCCTGGGAAATTTCAGATAACGGTGGATGCATCGTTTCACGGCCTCACAGCTCGTGCGTTAATCAATCAAACCAACGTTATGCTTCCGACAAAAGGAGTTTCCACCAAGCTCATTGCCATTCTGGCCATTGCGGGTGGAGCCGCGGCGGCCGGAGTGGTCGCAGCTAGTGGAGGTCATAGCAGTCCCCCACCTGTCACGACTCCACCGCCTACGTCAACCACCCTCTCTCCGGGAACGCCCACATTTGGGGCTCCGCAATAGCCGGGCGGGTCTCTCAGCTTCAAGTCCTAGCAGACACTAAACCGAAGGGAGAGAATGTTTGCTTCCTTACAGAAGGGGTCTAGTCGATTGATGTATTCTTCAATTCAGAATCCGGGGTTGTGGAAGGACAGAGCCGTCATGAGGACTCTCGAATCGAGACGCCACGCTGGCAGCCTGTGGCGACTGGTGATGCAATTCGGCTTGTTTTGCATGACGACACACGTAGCCTTTGCGCAGCTTAGCTTAACGATCACAAGCCCATCAACCTTGCCCGATGGGCTGCTCAATGCCCCTTACTCTTACGCGCTTTCCGCCGTCGGAGGTACACCACCATACACATGGGTGTTCCGATCAGGATCATTGCCGCCGGGAATCGCGTTTGACGTGGCAAGTGGCGTGTTGAGTGGCACACCAACAGCTGCAGGCATGTTCAAGTTCAGGATACGCGTAACAGACAGCCTTAAGAAAAACGCGGACAAAGACTTCACTCTTACCATTAACAACCCCGTCCCATCGATCTCCGGAATCAACCCGACCTCGGCCAACGCCGGAGGTCCAGCCTTCACTCTGATCGTCTCTGGCTCCAATTTCATTTCCAGTTCGACGGTCCGATGGAACGGATCGGATCGACCTACGACCTTCAACAGCGCCACGTCACTGACGGCTTCAATCTCAGCCAGTGATATTGTTTCGTCGGGAACCGCCAACGTCACGGTTAATAATCCCAGCCCAGGCGGTGGCGATTCCAACGCCCAGTCCTTTACCATCCAGAACCCCGTCCCATCGATCTCGGGAATCAATCCGACCTCGACTAATGCTGGGGGCCCAGCTTTCACACTGACCGTCTCTGGGTCTAATTTTGTTTCCGGTTCGACGGTCCAGTGGAACGGATCGGATCGCCCGACAACCTTCAACAGTGCAACAAAACTGACTGCTTCAATCCCGGCCAGTGATATCGCTTCGGTGGGAACTGCCAACGTCACGGTTGATAATCCCAGCCCAGGTGGAGGGAATTCCAATGCACAGTCCTTCACGATCCAAAATCCGGTCCCATCGATCTCGGGAATCAATCCAACCTCGGCGAATGCCGGAGGCCCAGCCTTTACTCTGACTGTCTCCGGGTCTAATTTCGTTGCCGGTTCGACCGTCCGGTGGAATGGATCGGATCGCCCAACAACCTTCAACAGCGCCACGACACTGACGGCTTCAATCTCGGCAAGTGATATCGCTTCGGCAGGAACCGCCTCCGTCACAGTTAATAACCCCAGCCCGGGTGGAGGCAATTCCAACTCACGGTCCTTTGCCATCCGGAATCCGGTCCCATCGATCTCGGGAATCAATCCAACCTCGGCGAGTGCCGGAGGCCCAGCCTTTACTCTGACTGTCTCCGGGTCTAATTTTGTTTCCGGTGCGACGGTCCGGTGGAACGGATCGGATCGCCCCACAACCTTCAACAGCGCCACGAGCCTGACGGCTTCAATCTCAGCCAGTGATATCGTTTCGTCGGGAACGGCCAGCATCACAGTCAACAATCCTTCTCCAGGCGGCGGATCCTCGAATGCGGTGAGCTTTACGATTTCGTCATTGCTGACCATCGCAACCGCAGCCGCCTTGCCTGACGGTACAGTGAACACTGCTTACTCCACGACGCTTGCCGCGTCCGGCGGCACTCCGCCTTACACGTGGTCGGTCACCTCTGGGTCAGTACCTCCTGGACTGAGCCTCTCTCCTCCCGATGGAAAGTTGAGCGGCACACCAACTTCCACTGGGACTTTTAGCTTTACTGTCCGGGTTCAAGATTCTGCTAACCCCAGCGCTGACTCTACCAAGCAGCTTACCCTCGCCGTCAAGAACCCCGTACCATCTATCACTGGAATCAATCCAACCTCGGTGAATGCCGGCGGTCCGACTTTCACTCTGACTGTCAATGGTTCTAATTTTGTTTCCGGTGCGACGGTCCGGTGGAACGGATCGGATCGTGCCACCACGCTTAACAGCGCCACAAACCTTACGGCTTCGATTTTGGCCAATGACATCGCATCAGCTGGGGCCGCCAGCGTTACTGTGAATAACCCCGCTCCGGGCGGAGGTCCATCGAATGCCGTAAGCTTTACCATTTCATCTTCTCCTCTACCAACACTGACTATCACAAGTTCTTCGCCTCTGCCTGATGGTGTTGTTTTTTCTCCCTATTCCCAAATGCTCCAGGCGAGCGGCGGAACTCCACCCTACCAGTGGTCACTCGCGTCGGGCTCGCTTCCTCCCGGAGTCACACTGAAAGTGGATACAGGCGTTTTGAGCGGAACACCCTCTGCAGCAGGGAACTTTAGTTTTACTTTCCAGGTGAGCGACAGCACCCAGCCGACTGCCGGGTCGGGAACAAAGGATTTCGCCTTGCGAATCAACAATCCGGTGCCGGTTCTCACCGGAATCAGTCCGGATTCAGTCACCGCGGGAGGAGCTCGTTTTACCCTGACGGTCACGGGCACGAACTTCACGGCTAATTCGGTTGTGACTTGGGAAGGCTCGACAAACCTCCCAACAATCTTTGTGAACAGTGGCCGGCTGACAGCTTCGGTTTCAGCCAGCAATATCGTCTCATCTGGCTCGGCAACCGTAGCAGTGCGTAACCCTTCCCCGGGCGGAGGTACCTCTCAAGCCCTGACCTTCACAATCGTGTCCAGCACCGGGCCTCTCACGATTACTACCTCGTCCCCACTTCCCAACGGATTCGTTGGGACAGCCTACTCCCAAACCCTTGGCGCTTCGGGAGGATCCCCACCGTTTCGATGGTCGGTGAGCGCGGGATCACTGCCTAAAGGATTGACACTGGGCCAGACCACAGGAACATTGAGTGGAACCCTATCCCAGTCCGGATCCTTTAACTTCACCATTCGAGTCCAAGATGGCGCTTCCGCAAGGGTCGAGAAGCCCTTTCAACTCTTGGTCAATCCAGCGCTTCCAGCTGTGTCGATTTCTGGACCTGCAGACCCTGTCGCACCCGCTCAGCAACCAGGGATTGAGATGAGTTTGGCCGCGCCCTATCCGAGCCCGCTTTCAGGCCAAATGACCTTGGCGTTTACTTCTGATGCCGATGAGCCCAGTGATGACCCTGCGATTCAATTTGCGACTGGAGGCAGAACTGTCGCCTTTACCATTCCTGCCAACGGCACCGCCGCAGTATTTTCAAACAGCGCAACCAGTGTGGCTTTTCAGACCGGGACCGTGGCCGGAACCATCAAGGTATCTATTAGCATTGAAAGTGATGGTAACGATGTCACTCCCTCGCCCGCACCTAGTCGAAGTTTCACAGTAAACCGCTTGCCTCCCACGATTTCTGGCTTGAGTATCGCCTCTCGTACCACATCCGGATTTGATCTTGAGATTACTGGATTTTCAACTCCTCGATCATTGACGCAAATGGTGTTCCGTTTCACGCCGCGCCCCGGAAGTGTGCTTGGAACGACCAACTTCACTGTTCAATTAGGACCATCCTCTGCGGCCTGGTTTCAGAGCGAAGCTTCGAAGCAGTTCGGAAGCCTGTTCCGCTTGACCGTCCCCTTTTCGGTGCAAGGGGACATCAATGCAATCCAATCTGTTTCAGTAACCTTGAGCAATGCAGAAGGAACTTCCGAGGCCCTAAGCACCAATCTATAGACGGGCGTTTCCTTCAAACAGAGTAGTGGCCAACGTCGAGGAGGAAAATTTTCGTGTTTGCGGGGTGAAAAGTGCCTTATTTGACGAATTTTACGCAGACCGGGCTGGGAACTTCAACTACTTGTCCGGTAGGACTGAGCCGGCCAGTTTGCGGATCGATACGGAAGACTACAACGGACCCGGAGTCTTGGTTGGCGGCCAGCAGATAGCGGCCCGATGGGTCAATGCCAAAGTTGCGAGGGGTTTTTCCCTGGGTGGACTGGTGGCCAACCAAACGGAGTGTTCCTTTCGCTGGATCGATAGAAAATATGGCAATGCTGTCATGGCCGCGGTTCGAGCCGTAGAGGAACTTTCCTGAAGGGAGAACTTGCACTTCAGCTGTACTGTTTTCTCCCTTGAAGTTTTCTGGAAGAGTAGAAATAGTCTGCAACTCTGTCAGAGCTCCGCTGCTGGCATCGTAGCTGAAGGCCGTCACGGTCGACTGCATTTCATTGATGACATACGCGAAGTGACCTCGGGGATGAAAGGCAAAATGACGCGGACCAGCTCCCGGTTTGACAGAGACTGACGGCGGATCATTCGCGCTGAGTGTTCCCTTAACGGGGTCAAACCGATAGATCAGAACCTTGTCCAGTCCCAGATCAGCGGCGAAAGCAAAGCGATTAGCTGAGTCCACGTTGACGGAATGAGCGTGAGGCCCCTCCTGGCGTTCTCGGTCGACGCTGGATCCCTTGTGTTGAACAAACGCCGTCGGCTCACCGAGCCTGCCGTCCTCCTTAATCGGCACCACGGAAACGCTTCCGCCACCATAGTTCGCCACCAGAACGTCTTTACCTGTGTTGTCGACGACCAAGTGACACGGCCCCTCTCCACCCGAAGGCTGCTGGTTCAAAAGGGTAAGTTTTCCATTCTCCTGGATGCCGAAAGCAACCACCGCGCCGCTCTTCTTTCCCGCAAATTCATCCGTTTCGCTGGCGGCATACAGGAAGCGACGACTAGGATGAATGGCTAGAAAGCTAGGATTATCCGCATCGGCTGCCAGTTCGGGTGACGTCATCCTTCCCGAATTCAGGTTCAGTCGGCAGACATAGATCCCTTTGCTTTTCGGACCCGTATAGGTGCCGATGTATACACGGACCTCATCATCTTGCTTTGACGGCTGAACAGTCTCAGCATCGGTAGGACCCGCGACACACACGAACATCGGTACAATATAGCCGGCTAGCAAACAAGGGGTTCTTAGCCAAGTCAGGCACGCAGAGAATTGGGACATTTTGCTCCTCTTTCCTTTTTTTCTTTCTCGGTTGCTGATTCCGTCAAAGTCATCCTCAAATATGAGAATTGAGCGTCGGACAGCTAAGGCCTTCTGCATCCTAGCAAAGACGCAAGCAAGAAGTCACCAACAAGGTTTCGAGGGCATACGGAGAAATACGTTTTGCTCAGAATGTCAAAGGGCTTTCCTTGAGCGTCCAGGGCCTTGTCGCTCTGCGGGCTGGCAGGCATCCATTGACTCCTTTGCGGGTTTTCCTGTATCTTTTGCACTTGTTTTGTGAAATGCCCTAAGGAAGGAGGAATAGTTCCTTGGCTGAGAAATTGAGCAAGACTGCACGGTCCAGCCTCACTGACAAGTCCGTGCAGTTTACGGGAAAGTATTGCCCAACCTGCAGTGCAACGGCTATGGTCGCCACCAAGGTAATCAAGTCTGAGGGCAAACCCGGGGGTATGTATTGGATTTGTCCAAAGTGTGATCTACGTCTCCGGATCTGACACTTACGACAAAAAGCACGTCTCCCGGTCAATGGATGTTTGTAGGGCAGAGTCTCAACTCTGCCCTTTTTTTTCTGGTCTTTACAGGTTGTGGCGAATGTATGTGAGTGCTATGATGGTTGTTTTACTCTTCGATCCGTTGTGACGTAGGGCTGAGGACGGTCCTCCGGCATAAAGCCGAAATCTCTTTGTAGTATCAAAGGGGACTAAGTGAGTCTGGAAGTGCAGGTCATCATTTTCTTTGTTTGTTTCGCCGTCCTAGTCCTGATGATCTTGCGGCTGAACTGGTATCGAAGCAATCTCGTTCAGTCATTCATTCTTTTGCAGCGTCATGAAGATCAGATCAAGACTCTGAAGGAAGAGGTTTCTGCTGCACAAAGGACGATTCATGAAGATCAAAGAATTATCGACGAGACTCGTTCGGAGTTGGTTCTTTTCAGGGAAATCACCAGCATACTCGGACAGACTTATGACTTCGATCTCTCCACGAAGTCCGCGTTCTTTAGAATGCTAGGTCTGCTGTCGGTTGATTTCGGCATCCTCGGTCTGGGGAGTAAGGGGAAGCCCGAAAACACCATTTGCTTTGGCATTTCGGAGAATCTTTTTGGCACTCTTGAAAGCGTGGCGGAACGCGAGATTGTCCTGGAGGAAGATCCCAAACCGATGCAAACCGTCTATTTCTCAGACTTCCAGAAGGCACGAGTACTGGATGCGATGCGGAATGCCCATTCCCTGCTGAGTTTTAGTTGTAAATTCAAGTCTAGGCAAGTGGGCAGTTTTACCGTCGGATTTCACAAGAAACATCTCTATACGGCATCAGAGCTGAATGGGCTTCAGTTTTGCGCAGACCAGTTCGCCGTCTCCTACGAAATTTCCAAGCAGCTGCTCTACACGCAAGAACTGGCCCAGCTCCGGCAGGAATACATGTCGAACGTCACACACGAGCTGAGAACTCCGTTGACCACCATTTACGGGTATCTCAACATTCTGCGTACCTACCCACCTAATATGCTGCAGGACTCGGAGCGATTGGAGATGTTCTCGGTGATGACTGACGAATGTCATCGCTTGATTCGACTGATCAATAACTTGCTGCTTTCCGTCCAAGTCGAACAAGACGACTTTCCCCACAAGTTCCATCCTATTCCCATCCAACTCAGTGAGATCGTCTCTCAGGCGCTTCGATTCATGGACCGGGAACTAAAGACCAAGAACATCGAAGTTGTCACAGACATTCCTGCCGACCTCTCGCCCATCGGAGGAAATTCCGATCTGTTGTACCAAGTTTTCCAGAACCTCATTGCCAACTCCATCAAGTTTTGCAACCAGAAGCCAAAAATCGAGATTGTGGCCCGAGAAGAAGACCAGACAGTCGTGTTCTATCTTTCTGACAACGGCGTCGGAATTGAGGAACAGGATTTGCCGAAGATTTTTCAGAAATTCTATCGTTCCAAGTCTCAGGCGTCTATGCGACCCGGCCTGGGAATTGGTCTCTATCTAGTACAAAGGCTCGTGAACCTCCATCATGGCGAGATTCGGGCAACCAGCGAATTGAACAAAGGAACCATGTTTGTGCTGAGATTCCCGAAGATGACTTCCAAAGGGGCCATGGTCCCACAGGCGCGGCGCTGACTCTCGTCAAGAATCCGCCAATTCGCCTTCCAGAGGAGTCTTCTTGAATCGGGAAGGGCTGAAGCCCTCAAGTAATCTTGAAGTCGTTCCGTTGAGGATGAGATCAGTTAATAATTTCGCTGTAATGGGTGCGAGTAACAAGCCGTTCCGAAAATGGCCCGTCGCAAAAATGAGGCCTTCTATTTCAGACGGCCCCAACACCGGATTTCCATCTTCGCAGTGCGGGCGGAATCCTGCCCAAAAATTTTGAATTGGAAACGGTTTGATACCTGGAAGAATCTCCAACGTTGCTGAAAGTATTTGGTGTACCCCGTCGACCGTGACACTCTTGTCGTAGCCCGCCCATTCCACGGTGGTTCCTAGAAAGATCCTGCCATCCCTGCGTGGAACCAGGTATCCCTTATGCGAATAGACCGTTCGCTGCAGAAACGGCAACGAAGACTTGACGGCAATCACCTGCCCGCGCACCGGACTGATAGGAATCCGATAGGTGAGGGGGGTTGCGACCATTCCGGACCAACTTCCAGCCGCGATGACGGTTTTCCCGGTTTTCCAAAACCCGGAATTGCTCTCCACTCCCCTTACATAAGGGCCGTCAGCTTTCACTGATATTCCCTGACATCCAGTAATCAACTGCACGTGCGTCTGTCCGCAAGCAATCCGTAAGGCTTCCACTAATTTGATGTTGTCGACATAGGCTTCTTGCGGAAAGAACAGGGCCCCGACAATATTGGGATTCAGGCTCTTCTCCACCTCCAGTGCCTCTCCGGGACTAAGCTGCTGCACAGGAAGCCCACGCTCTTTTTGCCAGCGATACCGTCTTGCCAGCTCCTGCTGGTCTTCTCCAGAAAAGCCGACATAGAGGAGTCCAGTCTGCGAAAACTCAATGTCGACGCCCGTACTGGAAACCAACTCTTTAACAAAGCTGTTATAGAGACTCTTACTAGCAAGGCAGAGCTCGGTCAAGGGGCTCATCTCTTCCATCTCTGCCTGGGGAGCTAGAATCCCAGCTCCGGCAGTGGACGCTTCCTGTCCAATTTGACCTCTTTCGAGCACCGTCACCGATGCCTTTTGAAGAGCGAGTTGATAGGCCAGAGATAGGCCGATGATTCCGCCTCCAACAATCACAACATCAGAAGAACTATTTTCCGTGCGCATTTGCTAGGACGCCGCCTCAACAGACTGAATCAAAACGTCTGAGCGAGTAAAAATGGAAGAGTCCAGTTCGACTCCCAAGCCGGGAGTCTCGGGTGCCCGAAAACTTCCCTGCTCAGAGGGTCCCGTCGTCGATACCAGTCCCTTGTAGTCTCTCAAATAATGGCGCCGGACGCTCTCCAATATAAATAGATTAGTCACGTTTGTTGCCAGATGCAGCGAGGCGAAGTGGAGAATGGGCCCGCCACAATTGTGAGGGGCAATGGGAAGATAGTGTGTCTCTGCCATGGTTGCAATTTTTTTCGCTTCTGAAATGCCTCCACACCAGCAGATGTCCGGCATCACAAACTGACCAATTCCCTGTTCAATGACCTCTCTGAATTGGTAACGAGTCATGAGTCTCTCACTGAGGCATAATGGGATAGAAGTCTCCTTGGCGAGCTGCCGATAGGCGGCCATGTTGTCTTGAGGCAGCATCTCTTCAAGCCACATGATCCGGTAGGGCTCGAGCGCGCGTGCGATCTTGACGGCCGACGGCAGGTTCCAGTAGCCGTGAAACTCCATCGCAAGGTCCATTGTCTCTCCTACGGCTTCGCGAATTTGCCTCACGGGCATCAGACAGCTCTCCAACTCAGCCTGAGTGATATATTGCCCTTGGTTTGCCAGTGCTGTGTGATCAAACGGCCAGATTTTCATCGCCTGAATTCCCATGCTGAGCAAGTCTCGAGCTAATGGGCCCGCGGCTCGATTGAAATCGTGAACATGGTCGTAGCAGGTGTTGTAGGTGCGGACCCGATCGCGCGATCTTCCGCCTAGCAGTTGGTAGACAGGCTGTCCAGTGAATTTACCGAGGAGGTCCCAGAGCGCAATGTCAACGGCGCTGATGGCCCGCATTTCTGATCCAGCCCAGCCATGGTAGCCAACCTTGAGCAGCATATCCGCCCAGAGACGATCAATCTGCCGTGCATCGCGTCCCAGCAATACTTCTGCCAGTAGCTTCCTGATGACCGCTTCAGCCGCCTCCGCCGCGGGATAGGTCTCGCCGAGTCCCACGAGGCCTTCATCTGTGTGAATTCGGACCCAAAGCCAGCTAACCGCACCTGCGTGAACTTGAATCCCCTGGGTAAAGTTGATGGTCTCGAGCTTGATAATTTTCATGTATGAGGATTGATCCAATTTTGGAGATTTGACAGGCCAGCGCCTTCAAAGTCTGCTACGACGGAGAAAACGCCAATGGCGCCGGAGCGTGTCTCTCTGGGTTGCATACTCGTTCTCCAATCGAGAGTCCTCCTGAGCCGACGCCTGCCTCGCTGAAACTGTGAAGAATTAGTTTGGCTGTTACTTCGCCGGTGTCCCATGTCTAACGGTCTTCAGCAGTTCGTCCAGCGAGAATTGCGATCACCGATCGGCGACTCCCTCTCAAGGAGATTGAATTCTTTTTCTGCCTCCCGTTGTTCTCAACCTCAGACGTACTGAGTCCACCCTTGGAAACGGGCTGATTCATATTCGATACCACAGGCAAGCTGGATAGGACAGCAACGATAATAGAGGCAATGAAGGTCGCGGTGAGTCCCAATCGATGAGAGACACCGAGGACAGAAGCTCCAAACTCGAGCAGATGCGCATGCAACAGACAGAAGGACAAAGCGGTTTGTCCAAATACCAGCAAAGGATTCCATCCCGCCGTCGCCAAGTCAAACTGTCTGCCGAGTCATCATCGTGCCGCGCATCCAGTCGAGTGCGGGGAGCCTACCGCCCTCTCTTCCACTGAGTTGCCGGGCAGGACTACTTCTTGCCTTAATGAAATGCTCATCCCGTAACGGAATTGGCCATTTTCACTTCTTCAATCACTTTATGATAGTAGGCCTCGTACTGGGCTATGATCTTGTGGGCACAGAAATTGTCCTGAGCGTTCTGTCTCGCGTTTTGACCCATGGTCTGATGTCTCTTCGCGTCAGATAACAATTCAACGGCTCTCCCTGCCATCGTGTCGACATCGCGGGTCTCGGCCAGATAACCGTCTAGGCCGTCCCGAACAACCTCGGGAACACCTCCAACCCTGGAGGCGATAACCGGTACTTCGCAGGCCATGGCCTCAAGCGCCACCAAGCCAAAGGACTCAGTTTCACTGGGTAGAAACATCAAATCGGCAACGGACAGAAACTCGGCAATTGAGTCTTGCTTCCCCAGGAAGAACACCTGGCAGCCCAGTCCTTTGTTCCGGGCTAGCCACTCGGCGTTGGATCTTTCAGGTCCGTCGCCAATCATGAGCAGGTGGGAAGGCACGCGTTTGCGTACCCGGTCGAAGATTTCAATCACGTCGGTCACTCTTTTGACTGGCCGAAAGTTCGAAACATGAACCAAGATCTTCTGACCTTTCGGCGCGTACTTCTTCTTCAGTTCTCCATCGCCGGCACGATGAAAAACATCGCAGTTGACAAAGTTAGGGATCATTTCGATCGGTCGTTTGATATCAAACTCCGTGTAAGTCAAATCGCGCAGATACACGGAAACTGCTGTGACACCATCGCTCTTTTCGATAGAAAACTTGGTAATGGGTAGATAAGACCGATCGTTGCCCACCAGAGTGATATCTGTTCCGTGGAGAGTTGTGACTACCGGAAGTCTTCGGGGCAGCAGCATCTGCTTGGCCAGGTAAGCACTCACGGAATGGGGAATGGCGTAGTGGACGTGTAGCAAATCCAGATCCTGATTCGTGGCAACTTCCGCCATTTTTGTGGCCAGAGCCAAAGCATAAGGAGGATGCTCAAAGAGCGGATAATTGAGCATCTCCACTTCGTGGAAATGAATTAGCTCACTGGTAACGTTCAGCTTGATGGGTATGGCGTAACTGATGAAATGGATCTCGTGGCCCAGGGCAGCCAATTCTTTGCCCATCTCTGTAGCCACCACTCCGCTCCCGCCATAGGTTGGATAACAGGTGATTCCAATTTTCATCAAGTCAACTCAACTCTTTCTGGTAAGGAGCAACACTGGGTCATCGACAGAGATCGATTCTTTGCAGTAAAACGCTTCTCCGTACTTGGACTGAATGAGCGTGCCGTAGTACCGGTGCTGGCTTTCCAACGCGGGCAGAAACTCCGGAACACTCAGGTAAGTTCCAGGCTCTTTGGAACGCGGATTGTGTAGCTGCGAATGGAAACAACCAAGGGCCTTCATCTTTTTCTCGAAGTGGCCGGAGATATCGACGACAAACGACGGCAGAACATACGGTGGCAGCATGAAGTAGAGGACCTTCTTGGGACGAAAGCGTTCCTGGCCGGTCTGGATCTTGGCCAAGCCAGAGAGATAACAGGCTTCCGTAACAATTTGACTGCCATGCACATGATCGGGATGTTTGTCATCCCAGTAGTGGGTAAGCACAAGATCAGGTCGGTACTTTCGCAATACCCTGATGACCTTTAGCCGTGCTGCTTGATTGTCGAAGATCTGTCCGTCAGGCAGCTTCAGGTTGTCCCTAACTTGCAAGCCCAAAACTTTGGCCGAAGCCTGCGCTTCGGTGGAGCGTACACGCACATTGCCGCGAGTTCCCAGTTCGCCGCGAGCCATATCCACGACGCCCGTGCGGTAGCCTCGCTCAGCCAATTTCGCCAGTGTGCCGCCAACGGACAACTCGATGTCATCAGGGTGGGCGCCAAAGGCGACGACGTCAAGCTTCATAAGCGACCTCGAAACCAAATGTGGAAGCCAAGCTTTGAAAGATGCCATCCACTCCGTTTGGCGCGGCACCACCAAGGGATGAAAATTGGGCTCAATTCCCCTTTTGCAGGGTATAGACGGACGTCCCAGGGAATATGACCCTGAGACGGCCCCCACAGCCAAGCCTAAAGCCTTCTGCCCTCAAGAGACAATTTTCAGGTGCGGCATGGTTGAATTTCAATCCTCCGCCTGTCGTCCCCGAGATCTTCCATCTTGACACAGATG
>Ga0075423_10001037_pt1 | contig 23813 bp, 16 predicted proteins | sample SoiMethybrSBSTD2_FD_80114 | JGI IMG/M metagenome (GOLD analysis project Ga0075423, IMG submission 80114) | Bulk soil microbial communities from a Populus tree surrounding site in Tennessee, USA - Soil MetaG P. TD hybrid SBSTD2 | ecosystem: Environmental > Terrestrial > Soil > Tree plantation... | reverse complement strand
TCGCCAGCGCGTCGACAGCCGGACGCATCCACTCCCAGCGGCCTTGGATTCCCGGAACGAGGACGACCGGCGGACCAGAGCCCTGGTCGATGAGCCTCATGATGAAAGTGGAAAAGTGGAAAAAGTGGAAGAAGTGGAAAAAGTAGAAGTGGGCAAGTGGACAAGTCGAGGAAGTACATCAGCAGTACTTCGTGACTTTTCCACCTTGCAACCTGCCCTGACTTCTTCCACTTTTTCCACTTCTTCCACTTCTTCCACTTAATTCCGAAGTGGCTTTCCCGTTTTGAGCGTGTGCTGAATGCGCTCCCGCGTTTTCCGCTGGCCGATCAATTTGAGGAACGCCTCGCGCTCGAGGTCGAGCAGATGCTGCTCGGTGACGGTAGTCGCGTGGCGCAGCGCCCCTCCACCCATCATCGTCGCCAGCGTGCGGCCGATCAACGCATCGTGCTCGCTGATGCGGCCGGCGCGCAGCGCCAAATGCACACCCAGCTTCAGCGTGGCGGACACGGACTCGCCCCCCACCGGGATCGCATGCCTGGGCGGCGGCGGTTGATAGCCGTCGTGCACGCGCTGCAGGGCACGGGCCTTCGCATCGGCGATGAGACGCTCGCGATTCATGGTGATCGCATCAATCTCTCGCAGGTATCCCAGACGCTGCGCGTCTGCTCCGCTCGCTGAGGTCTTGGCGAAGGCGATCGTCTCGAACGCGCGCTGAATCGGGGGCAGGTAGTCAGTGGTGCCAGGGGTCATCTGCTCGGCGGCGCGCGCAATCATCTCTTTGGTGCCGCCGCCGCCAGGGATGAGACCGACGCCGACTTCGACGAGACCCATGAAGGTGTCGCCTGCAGCCTGCACCCGATCGCCGTGCATCGACATCTCGCAGCCGCCGCCGAGCGCGAGGCCGGCCGGCGCGACGATCACCGGGACGTCGGCGTAGCGCAGCGCCATCGTCGTCTTCTGGAACTGGCGCACCATCAGATCGATCTCGTCCCAGTTCTCGTCCTGCGCCTCGAGCAGTACGAGCATCAGGTTGGCGCCGGCCGAGAAATTCGGCGCGTCGTTGCCGACGACGAGCGCGGCGAAGTTGCGTGCGGCTTCGGCGACGCCGGCCTGCAGCATCTGGATCGTGTCGCCGCCGATTGTGTTCATCTTCGAGTGGAACTCGACGCACAACACGCCATCGCCGAGATCGACCAGGCTGGCACCGGCGTTCTTCTTGACGACCGTCGATCGTTGGTGAGCACTGCGCAGGATCTGCAGATCGCCCGCGGCCGGCGGTACTTCGCCGTCGCGCAATCGGTGGCGTCCAGACTCGATCGCGCCCTTCCACGTCGACGGCACTCCGCCTTCGAGAAGTTCCGGACTGACCTCACGCGCGACTTCGAGCACTCGTTCGATGCCGATCGCATCGGCAATCTCGAATGGTCCGAGCTCCCAGCCGAATCCCCACCTCAACACCCGATCGACGTCGTCCGCTGACTGCGCGATCTGGGGAGTGACGTGCGCGGTGTAGACGAGCGTCGGCGCGAGTGTGTCGCGCAGGAACTGGCCCACGTTCCCGGTATCGTCGAACAACCGCTTGATGCGTTCGCCGACGTCGGCAATGGTGGCTGCGGAATCGAGCACACCGAGTCGGGGCGATTGACGCGGACGATACTCGAACGACGCTGGATCGAGCGTGAGGATCTGCGACTCGCCATCCTTGCCCTTCACGCGCGTGTAGAAGCCTTGTCCTGCTTTCTCGCCGGTCATTCCACGGGCGAGCATGTGCTCGATCACGGGTGGGACGACGAAGGCACCGCGCGCAATCGGATCGGGCAGCCGCTCGTGAAGATCGCGGATGACGTGAACCAGGATATCGAGGCCGGCGAGATCGAGCGTCCGAAATGTGGCGCTGCGAGGTCGTCCGATCGCTGGTCCGGTGATCTCGTCGATCTCCTCGATGGTGTAGCCGCCGGTCATCCATCGGTTGAGGATGCGCGACACACCGTAGAGCGCGAGGTGGTTGCCGATGAAGCCTGGAGAGTCCTTCGCGATCACCACGCCCTTGCCGAGGCGGTGATCGGCAAACTGCGACACGGCTTCGACGATCGCGGGGCTCGTGTCGGCGATCGGGATCAGCTCGAGCAGATGCAGATATCGAGGCGGGTTGAAGAAGTGCGTGCCCAGCCAGTGCTTGCGGAAGTCGGCACTGCGTCCTTCAGCCACCGCCGCGAGCGGAATGCCCGACGTGTTGGAGCTGACGATCGTTCCCGGGCGTCGCGCCTGATCCACACGCCCGAGCAGCGATTGCTTGATATCGAGCCGCTCGACGATAGCTTCGATGATCCAGTCGGTCTCCTTGATACGCGGGAGTGCAGCGTCGAAGCTGCCCGTGGTGATCAGGCCGGCGGCATCCGGCGTGAAAAATGGATCGGGCTTGAGCGCGCGAGCGCGCGTCAAGCCTTCGACGGCGGCTTCAGGCGTGACGTCGAGCAGCAGCACTGGCACGCCGGCGTTGGCGAAGTGCGCAGCGATCTGCGCGCCCATCACGCCGGCGCCGAGCACGGCGACCGAGTGAATCATCGCGATCAGTCTATGCGATTGTCTCTAGGGAGCCGCAGCCCGCATGCGTGCCTTGAGGTCGTCGAACCATCCCAGCACCAGAGTGATTTGCGTGGCCGGCTTCGTCTGCACCGTAGGTTGCACCATCAGGAACCTTCCGTCTGCCGTGACGTCGTAGCCGGCGACGCCGGTATCACTGACCTGGTAGTGACCTTCGAAGAGCAGCCGCGGGGCGGTGGCCGTCGGTACTGGTCCGCTCGTGCGCAGGGCGACGGCCATCATCTTGTCGTCGTTGCGATAGAACAGCTCGGCTCCATCCGCGGACCAGCGCGGCTCCGTTCCGCCGCCGATTGAAATCGCGAGCTTGCCGCCGGGGCCCGGAAATGGACGCAGGTAGATCTCCGATCGACCCGATTCGTTCGAAAAGTACGCGAGCCAGCGGCCGTCAGGCGACAACGTCGCGGAACCCTCGGAGAAGCGTGTGCCAAGCACCGCGTGAGGCGTCGCTTCCCGCGGCGACAGATTCAACATCCAGACATCTCTCCCGGTTTCCGAGGCGATATCCGCAAACAGCAGGAAGGCGCCATCGTGCGAGATCGACGCCGTCGTCTGCAGTGTCTCTCCAGTGGTCAGGCGCTCTTCTTCACCCGATCCGTCCGCCGATCGCCAGAAGAGGTTTCGCAAGCCGTTTTTCGTCAAGCGGTAGATGAGGCGATGGCCGTCTGGGGTCCACAGCGGTGCCTGGGCGCTGCCTGTCGACGGAAGCGTGGTCAGCGCTGAACGCGCGAAATCGTAAATCCACAACGTCTGTGTCGGCCCTTGGATGCTGACGGCCACCGAGCGACCGTCGGGTGAAAGCGCGGGATCGACATAGGCATTCAGCGGTGCGGGAATCCGTTCAACCGTTCCATCTCTTCGCACCCAGACCAGTTGACGCGCGAAGATGCTGGCATCGCCGGGGATGTACGCGAGCGTTCCGGACTCCGAAACCGCGAAGTATGCCCCTTCGGCATCGGCCTCGTATGCCCGATCGACGAGCGTGACCGGATTGCCTGCGACCTTCAAGCGTGGGAGATCGAACGGCACGGCGATGAGCGACTCGGCCTTCGAGTACAGCAGGTGGCCCGAGGCGATGTATTGCCCCGTGCTCGCTCCCTCTACGAGCCGCCGGTGATCGGCTGCTCCAACTTGTATCTCCAGATGCTTTTCGTCCCATCCTGGACCGGTCCACACGGTGAAGAGCACACTCTTTCCGTCGGGGAGCACCTGAGGCCACCGGTGGCTCACCTCACCCAGCTGGCGATCGATATGGGAGAACTCGGTCGGCATCCCGCCGGATGCAGCGACCTTCCAAATGCTCGACGTGTTGAGCGGCGCGAAGTAGATCGTGTCGTCTCGGCTCCACGTGGCGCCCTCTGCGGAGGCCGCGTCGCACAACGTCTGCAGCCCGCCGCCGATCGTCAGTACTTTCTTGAGCTTGCCCTGCGCGAAAAAACCGATCCATCGTCCGTCTGGCGAGAAGAACGGCAGCGATCCGCCCTCGGTTCCGGCGATGGCCGCGACCTCGGTCGTGTCGATCCGTCGCGCAAACAGCAGCCCGCTCCCGTTAGGTCTTCTTGCGCTGTAGACGAGGGTTCGTCCGTCGGGAGCGATGGCGAGCCCGGGCTGAAACAGATCTCCGAGCGTGTCGCCTTCGGGCAGCGAGATGGATACACGCGCGATCGACGAGGCCGCTGCCGGCGGCACCGGCTTCAGCAACCATGCCGCCGTGCCCGCCACGATCGCGGAAACCGCGGCGACGGCGGCAAGGAGGAGCGGGGCGCGGCGCCTCACGACTACCGCGTCGGTCGAGGCATGCACGGGGACGCCATCCGTGCGAGACGACAGCACGTCATCCAGTTCCGATCGTGCATCACCGATGTCGCGGAGGCGACGGGCAGCACCCTTCTCGAGGCAGCGTCGCAGGAGGCGTTGAATCGAGACCGGCGTCGATGGCGGCACCGCCTGCCAGTCGGGCTCGCGCTCGAGGATGACGGCGATGGTGTCGGACCACGTTGGCCGCTCGAACGCCATGCGGCCGGTGAGCATCTCGTAGAGGATGCAGCCGAAGGCCCAGATGTCCGATCGCTTGTCGACCGGCGCGCCCCGCGCCTGCTCCGGGCTCATGTAGGCGGCCGTTCCCATCACGACGCCTTCTCGCGTCGCCATTGCCGCGGTGGCCGCCCGCGTCGACGATGGAATCAGATCGTCGTCAGTGATCTTGGCCAGACCGAAGTCGAGCACCTTCACGGCGCCGTCGGTGCGAACCTTGATGTTGGCCGGCTTGAGGTCGCGGTGTACGACGCCGGTCTGATGCGCGGCGTCGAGCGCATCGGCGATCTGCGACGCAATGCGCAACGACTCTTTGAGCGGGAGCGGCCCCGACTCGATCCGTTCCGCCAGCGTCGGTCCCGGTACGAGCTCGAGCACCAGGGCTCTGGTGTCGCCCACGTCTTCGACGCCGTAGATCGCGCCGATGTGGGGATGGTTCAACGACGCCAGCAGCCGCGCTTCCCGATCGAAGCGCGCGCGGCGCTCGGGATCGACCAAGAAGCTGGCGGGAAGTACCTTGATGGCGACGTCGCGATCGAGCCTGCTGTCGCGCGCGCGATAGACCTCGCCCATGCCGCCCGCACCGAGAAGCGCTTGGATGGTGAACGGACCGAGCTGGCGGCCGATCATTGCCCGCTGAGTCTACGTCATCGATGCGCTGGCGGCTGTTCACTTCAGTTCAATCTGAATCTCCACCGCAGTCTTCTTGCTTGCTCACTTCTCCGTCGCGTCCCGGCCGTCTCGCGGAGCGCCGGTGCCAGAAGAGCCCACGAACAGACGGCGTCCGTCGGCAAGGGTCAAATCACGCCCGTTGGCTCTGAGCGATCCGTCCTTGGCGCGAAATCCCTCGACGACAATCTCCGTCCCGTCCGGCAGCGACTTGCGCGTGAACCCGCGGCGGTAGAGTGCATTCGGCGGACCGCCTTCGATCATCCAGTGTTCGACCGTGCCCTTCGGCGTCTTGACGTCGAGATGGATCCACGTATGCGGGTTGATCCATTCCATCTTCGCAACCGTGCCGCGCAGTTTGATCGGCTTGGTGGCGTCGAATTCGGCAGCAAACGCGTGGTGTGCCGACATCCGCGTCGTCACGACCATCAGACCTGCGCCGACGATCAGCATCACGAGCTTGGTGCGCATGCGCTCTCCCAGGTCATTTCTTTCCTGCGTCCGTCCGGCCGCCGCGCAGAAGGTTCGGCATGGCGTAGTTCCCTTCGTGGCAGGCGTATTCGTAGATCTGGGTGTCGTCCGGCAATTTGGTAATCGGAATCACCGCGGTCCACGGTCCGGTAAACGTCGCTGGATCTGCGACGGTGATCGTGTACTCGAGCGTCGTCGAATCGATCCGCTTGAAGCGCTCAATGAGATGCAGCGACTCGGAGGCCCGCGTCCAGATGTCGGCCCATTCGTAATTGGTCCGGTCGATGAAGTTGGTGGTGTCGATCACCAGCGTGTCGCCGTCCCAATGGCCGACGGAGTCGCCGAACCATTGGCGAATGTTCCCGTGCTGCGCGGCGGAGGCGGAGGCCGCGATCGGGATGACGCGTCGATCGCGGTATTCCTCGTGCAGGATGGTGACGAATCCAGGACTCTGAACGATTCGATTGTGACCGCCGTTGGGTCCTTGCCACATCATGCCCGTGACGCCGTCGGTCAGGCAGCGTTCACCCGTGTCCGGATCGAGGTACGACTCGAAGGGTCCCACACCATAGCGAGCAGTCGAGCGCTGTGCCGCCTTCTTCGCATCGGCGGTGAACGGCAGTTGACCGTCGGGTGGATCGACGATGAGTGACGTGCGATCGGAAACTTGCCGTGGGCGACCGTGATCCTGCCAGAAGCTGTTGTACTCGTTTCCGCGAATCGGTGATTCCGCGATGGATCGACGCCCCACGGCAGCGCCCTCGGACCCGGCGAGCCGCTTTTCTTCCTGCTCCTTTTCGAGTTGTTGCCGGGCGGCAACCTCCTGCGCGGTCAGCGTCGCACGTCCCGCGAGTTGTGCCGGTCGCTCCAGCGGAATCGCGCCCTCATATCTCCACACACCTTGAAGGTCTGGATCGCCCCACGCGGTGCGTCCACTCGCCGGCGCAGGTGTTCGCTGCGAGGCCGACCCATAGCACGCCGCCAGAGCGATGGCGCCAGCGGTCGCCAGAACAGCGAGAATGAGGCGGCGATAAGGCATTCGAACGGCTCCGCTATTTGTTGATCGTTCCGGTTGCCGGGTCGACGACGCCGAGATTCCCGTACATCAACTGCTCGACGAACTCCACGCACTTGTACTCCCGGATCCGGGCGTCGGCGTCGAGACGCCGATAGAGCGGCATGCGCATCTTCCAGGTACGCGTGAAGACTTTCGGATCGTCGATCGTGATTTCGTACATGAGGTGATCAGGACCGACGCGAGAGTAGCGTTCGACGACGTGCAACGCGTCGCTGTGAAAGTTTCCCGCACGGTCGAACCAGGTGTCTTCGTTGAAGTCGGTGACATCGACGACGAGTGTGTCGCCCTCCCAGCGTCCGCGCGACCATCCCATCCACGTTGGGCTGGGACTATCGCCCACCTTGTTCATGTGAATCGTGCGCGTCGCGCCTGCGAATTCGTACGCCATCAGAATCGTGTTGGTGCTCTGAAGGATCTGAAACGGGTACGGCATGTAAGTCGCGCGTGGCACTCCGGGCATGAAGCACTTGATTTCGGGATCGCGCTCGAGCCAGTGCTCGGCGTTCTCCTTCTTCTTCGCAAGCGCCCACGGTTGGTAGGGGATCTCGTTTCCCTCGACGACGCCAGCTCCGGCGGGAACACCACCGACCGCACCGAGCGCGCGCACAGCAGGCGCAGGGAGCTCCACGTGTGTCGCTCGCGTCAAGCCGGGAGTGCCGCTGCGAGGCGCGGCCGGAATGAGCGCCAGTGCAGGTCGAGCCGCGTGAGCCTGCACATCGTAGTTGGCCGTGTTGAGCGCCTGCCAGATGCCGTTGAGATCGGGCGCACCGGCGGCGGTTCGCGGAGCCTGATACGTCTCCGCGGCGGACGTTTGCGGCACGTGTGTCCAGACAGCAGCGCCGGCGACTGCGGAAGCAACGATGATGGCGACCCACGCGGCAACTCGCATCACGATTGACCCCCAGCGTCCGCGTATCATGCGCCCCGGCTGCGACAGCGTCAACGATTCAGGCGCTCACTTCAGTTCGATCTGAATCTCCACGGCCGTCTGTGCACCGATGTTCTCGGTCTCGTGCTTCAGCGCGTCGCGCCATGCCACTTCGCCGGGGCGGCGCGGGTTGTCGACCTCTTTTCCGTCCGCCATCTTCATCGTGGTGTGCAACTCGGTGAGATACACGACCACGTAGTGCGGATGCTCGTGCATCGGGCTCTTGAGATGCGGCTCGAGGATCGTGCGGATCACGCGCACGCGCGCGTTGTCGATGAGAACCGGATGATGTTCGGGGTCGAGCGTCACCGGATCGAGCGATACCGCTGCCGAGGCGCCAGCGGCTCCCGGCTTCAGCTCGACCACCACCGCTTCGATCGGCTGATCGGACAGGTTCTGTTCCGAATGCGCAGGCGTGGCAGGTTGGTACAACGCGTCGCCTGCTTTGCGAACCAGCTGCTGCGTTGTGCCGTCCGCATTCGTGATCAAGACGCTGACGTCGGTCAGAAGCACACCGACGATATTCGGATGCACGTGAACAGCCGTTGTCTCACGCGGCGCGATCTTCAATCGCAGCACGCGCACCCATTGGTTCTCGAGTTCTATCTTGTACGCGCCCGGGCTCGCGGCGACGGCATCTTGAGCCAACGCTGGCCGCGCCACAAGGACCGGCCCCACGAAGGCCGCGATTGCGACGACTACACGAAGCGACTTCATTTCGCGATCTCCTTCCACGACTTGGCGAGATGCTCCGCGGTTCGCCATGCAAGCGCCTGCGCGGTCAGCGTCGGATTGCGCGCGCCGCTCGTGCCCATCACGGACGCGCCGACGATGCCGAGATTGGGCGCTTCGTGCGAGAAGCCCCATCGATCGACGACGTTGGTCTCGCGGTTATCGCCCATCCGCGTACCGCCATAGGCGTGCGTGGTCGGGCCCATCGTTCCCATCGGCGTCTTCTCGGTGGCGATCGCACCGGCAGCCGTGTACCAGTCGACCATCTTGTCCTGCACGAACGTCGTCAGCCTGCGCTCGTTGTCCTTGTAGTCGGCGGTGATGCGGCACACGGGAAAGCCGAGCGGATCTTTCACGTTCGGATCGAGATCGAGATAGTTGTCCTCGTACGGAAACGTGGTCTTCTGCAGGTACGAGGTGTTCGAGCTGTCGGCGAATTGCTTGATGTGCGCCTTCCACGCCGCGCCCCATCGCGGCGCGCGGCCGAACGTGCTCATGCTCGCCGCCGCGATCGGACGACGGTCGGAGTACACCCACAAGTTGCCGCCGCCGATGAAGTCGAGACCTGAATGATCGAAGTTGTCGTCAGCCCAGTTGTCGACGGCAACGCCCTGTGCCGGCAGTCCGTACCAGTTGTTGATGCGTTTGGGAAACAGGGCGATGACGCCGCCGATCTGGTTGTGGCTGAAGTAGTGCCGCCCCACTTGCCCGTGATTGTTCGAGAGGCCGTTTGGAAAGGCCTTCGACTTCGAGAGCAGCAGCAGGCGGACGTTCTCGTAGACGTAGCTCGCCACCAGCACGACGTCCGCAGGTTGAAAGTACTCGGTGCCGCCCTTGATGTAGTTGACTCCCGAGACCCGGCCGTCCGAACCGACCTCGATGGTCGTGACGTGCGCTTCGGAGACGACGGTGAGGTGCTTGGTCGCCTGCGCTTTCGGGATAGTCGTCACCGCGGTGGAGCCTTTGGCGTTGATGTGACAACCGCCGCGCGCGCAGAAGCCGTGATACGCACAGCCGGTGCGGTTCTGATAGTTCCGCGTGTTGATCGCGGCCGGGCCGGGGAACGCATGCCATCCGAGCTTGTGCGCCGCATCGCCCATCATCTCGGTGAACGGCGTGCCACGCAGCGGCGGCATCGGGTACTCGCGTGCGCGCGCGCCCTCGAAGATGTTGCCGCCGCGATCGATCGCGCCCTTGATGTTGCCGGCCTTGCCCGACACGCCGATCTCGTATTCGACCTTGTCGTAGTAGGGCTCGAGCTCGTCGAGAGCGAACGGCCAATCTTCGACGGTGGAGCCCTTCGGAATCCTCGATGCACCATATCGACGCTTGGTCTCGCTGACGACCTTGAAGTCCCAGGGATTGAGCCGCCAGCTTTGCGCCCAGTAGTGCAGCGACGTCCCGCCGACGGCGTTCATCATCGGATGAATGGCGAGCCGCGGTGAGTACTGCGAAGACGCGGTGGGCCGATGCGTGGGGATCTCGCGATTCGCTTTCTGGATCGCCTGCGGCCAGCCGCGATAGTTGTTGCGCAATTCGTCGGGCGCGAAGTCATCGGGGCGAAGCCAGGTTCCGGCTTCGAGGCCGATCACGTCGAGTCCCGCTTGTGCCAGCGGCAGCGCGGCGACGCCGCCGGTCGCGCCGAGTCCGACGATGACGACGTTCGTCTTCTTGAGATTAACCGCCATGATGCGGCTCCTTCACCATCGGCTCTTCGGGGCGCAACGGTCCGGCGTCCGCCCGTGCGGGCTTCTTCTTGCCGAACATCGAATAGTCGTACGCCGACATGTGCGTCGGGGACGAGGGCGCCTCCATCTTCTGGTCGTTCGCAGTCGCGATCAGCCGCACCCCCGGATAGCCGATCAAGTCCCATCCGACGAAGCGATCGTTGCCGCCGTAGTACGGGTCGCAGAAGGTGCCCTGAATCGTGTGCGAGAGCACGACATTGAAGAACGCGGCCGAACCCGCCGCGAATCCAGTCGCAGTATTCCGCTCGAGATTGGTCAGCACTGCATCCTGGTTCTGCGGTGAGAGCTGCGTGAACGCCGCTCCTTTCGACGAACGCGCGTACGCATCCACCGCGGCAAGTCCGCCGCGATAGACGTCTCGGAAGGAGGCCAGTGCGCCGCCGAGCGCGCGATCGATGTAGCGCGCCGCGCGCGCTTCGGTCGCGCCCGGTCCACTCGCGTCGGTCGGGATCAAACGCGCGACGATGGCGTCGAGGATGTCGGCCTCCAGCGGTGTCAGCGTCTCGAGCGGTCCGCGTGCGGGCTGCGTCGCTTGGGCGAGAGCATCGATCGGTACGGCGGCTGCCGCGCCGGCCAGGCCGACGCGTTTGAGCGCTTCGCGACGGGATACGAAATCAGTCATGGCCGGGATTATACGGATCGCGCGAGTGGCCGCGTCAGGCAAGTTGGCCCGCCGGCACCTTTCACGCTGATCTCCTCGCCGCGATACTCCAGCACTTCGCAGCCGGCTCGTTCGAGCGCGGCGTGGGTGCGCGGGTTGCCGGCGAGCATCACACATCGGCGCGGCGACAGCGCCAGCACATTGGTGCCCATCGTGTCGAACTCCTCGTCCGGCACCTCGACGAGACTGAACCCGCGGCCGAGCAGCCACTCGCGAAACGGCACCGGCAACAGGCGCGAGTAGGCGACCGCGAGATCGTGATCGACCGGACTCAATAGCGACATCAGATGCATGACGTCACCCGGCCCGCGCCAATGTGGCAGGGGCACTTCGACGACCTCGACATCGGTGCCGAGCATCGAGCGCACCTGACGAATGCCTTCGGCATTGGTCCGATACCCTCGACCGACGATCATCGTCTTCGAGTCGATCCACAGCACGTCACCGCCCTCGAGCGATCCAGGTGATTCGATTCGGCCGCAGACCGCAACGGTACGGAGCAAACGAAGGGCTTCCTCCTGCGCCGAAGGCTCGGTGCGTCGGGACGGTTTGCCCATGTTGCAGAGAATCACGCCGCGTGGGCTGACGATCGACGCGTCTCTCGCGTAGATCGAATCGAGCGTGGTTCGCGCCTCGCGCGGCAACCTCGTGACCGTGGCACCGCCCGACTTCAGCAGCTCGACGAACTGCTCGTACTCGTCGATCGCGCGCGCCAGATCGGGTGCCGCAGTGAAATTGAGCGTCGCCCACTGCGCGGCGATCGTCGGCGCGTCGACGAACGCGTCGCGCGGATGCTTCATCATCACGTGCGTGAGCCGATCGACTTCCGAGAGCGCCATCTCTTGTCCTTCGTGACCTTCGTGACCTTCGTGACCTTCGTGACCTTCGTGTCCTTCGTGCCCTTCGTGACCTTCGTGTCCTTCGTGGCTCATTTCCAACGCGTCAGAATCGCCTCGCGATCGAAGAGGACGATCCCGAGCCACATCAAGCCAGCATTGACGACGACGAGTCCGGCGGCGACGGCGAGGGTCACTGGCACCGTGAGCTCGATGATGCCGGCGATCTGCGCGATGAACAGTCCGGCGATCGGCAGGATGACGAAGGCGCCGATCTGCTGTGCTGTGCGCGGATCGTTGACGCGCGACGACACGCAGACGGCTCCCAGCAGTGCCGCCAGTGCGGCCAGTGGGCCGAGGACGAACATCAGGGCAATCGAGCGCGGGCCGATCAGGACGAGGAACACGCCTGGCCGCGCGGTTGTGGCGACGACGAGCATGTAGATCGCGAGCGTCCCCATCGTGATCGCCAGTGCCGGAAGCAACGCCGCCAGCACCTTTGCACCAAGGAGCTCGAAAGTCGTGATCGGCGTCGCGAGCAGCGGCTCGAGCGCGCGCGCCTGCTTCTCGCCGATGATGCCGTGCGCCGCCACCGACATCGCCACCGTCACCGGCACCAACGTGAAGATAACCAGGAAGTACTGAAAGATGAACGCCTGAATTGCGCCCTCAGGATCCAGCGTGCGCAGCTCCGGCTGCTTCTTGTACATCTCCAGCGCCACTTCGAAGTCGCTCGAATCCGACAATCGTTCGCCGGTCAGATACGGCACGATCACGGCCACCATCAACGGGATCACGATCGAGATGAGGGCGACGAGCAGCGCCGGCAGGAACAGCGTGAGGTGCTGCCGCATGTCGGCGAACTCCTTTCCGAGCAGCGCCGCGACCCGCCTCACTGAACGCTCCCGTCTGCATGGAGCAGCTTCAGGTACACATCCTCCAGTCGGCGCTCCTCGGGCTCGACCGCCTCGATGTCCGCACCGGCCTCGACCAACCGCCGTACGAGATCAGGCGTTCCGGGCCCGCGTCCATCGAGAGCTACCGAGAGCACGGTGTCGTCCGCATTCACGTTGCCAAAGCCCGCACGCCGAATCACGTCGACGAACGACGACGCCGGCTGACGCAGGGTGACGCGAATCCGCGGCGGAAACATCCGGTCGCGGAGCGCTCGCGGCGTGTCCATGGCTACCAGCCGCGTGCGCAGCACGGCCACGCGATCGGCGACTCGTTCGACCTCATCGAGGTTGTGCGTGCAGAGCATCACCGTGCGACCTTCGTCGCGGAGTCCCACGATCAACTCACGAACTTCGCGCGCGCTCTCGGGGTCGAGACCGGAGGTCGGCTCGTCGAGCAGAACGATCCGCGGGTTGTGGACGAGGCTTCGCGCGAGCGCGACACGTTGTTTGAGCCCCTTCGACAATTCCGCCGCGCGATCGTTCGCGCGATCGGGTATCTCGAACAACTTCAGCACATCGTCCACGGCGCGGCCTGGAGTCGGCAGTCCGTACAGACGCGCGTAGACGAGCAGGTTCTGTCGCACCGTCAGTGTGTCCCACAACCCCGGTGCTTCCGTGAGGAAACCAATGCGTCCACGAAGGCGGGAGGCCGAGGACGGCGTCATGGCTTCGCCGTTCACTTGCACGCTGCCCGACGTCGGCGCAATCAACCCGGCCAGCAGCCGAAGCGTCGTGGTCTTGCCAGCGCCGTTGGGGCCGAGGAGCGCGAAGATCTCGCCGCGCCTGAGGTCGATCGAGAGATCGTCGAGCGCGAGACGTTCGCCGAACCGGCGAGTAAGGTGTGACGCGCTGAGCACGTGCTTACAACACTAGCAACAGTCACACCCAAAACACGATGCCACGGTCAACACGCTGGCGCAGTGATGACCGTGGCGAAGCCGGGCGGCCGGGCGGTAGAACCAAATACCCGCTCAATCGCGAGGACTGAAGCTGAATGTGCCCTCCCAATGCCAATTGGTAGAGTTCGTGGGCGGTGAGACATGGGCAGTCGCACTGAACCACGTGAACTTCCCGGTCCCGCCCGAGAACGTGCACAATCCAAGACCGGTCCTGCCGTCGAGTGTGCAATGACCGAACGCTTTGTTATTACCGGGTCCCGGCGTGTCGAGGACGACGTCAGTGTCCAGCCCGGTCGCACTAGCCGGTTTCGTATAGACGACTCGCGAGCCGACCTCGATCTCCTTGATGTTAGAAGACGTGATCGTGCAGAACTGACCCGCGAGGCCGTGATACTCCGAGCACTCTTTCAGGATATGGAGATCTCCGCTTCGCACGGCCGCCGACGATGACGCCGCAGTGGCGCCCAGGCCAGGCACCGCCGCAGTCGCACTTGGACCCGTCGGCCCCCCGCGTCCGTCGGCACACCCGACCGCAGCAAACGCCACACCACACAGACACACCATAACCGCGAATTTCATCACAGCCTCCTCCCGGCGTTGCCGCCCGTTTTTCATGCTGCGGCGCCTGCCTCGCCAATCTGAGCCCGCCTTTCGACGGATGGCGCGTATAGGCGCACAGCCCTGAGAGCACCGTCGATAGGAGATCGCGCAAGCGGCGGCCAGAACAGGTCAGGAGGACAAGGGCAGGCGGTATTCTCCCGGTGCTATGCTTGGCTTCTTTCCAATTGATTGAAGAAGGGCTCCGATGGTCTCGCCTCGCGACGTCACCGCGTTGCTCGCCGATTGGAGTCGCGGCAATCGGACTGCGCTGAACCAGTTGCTGCCACTCGTTTATGCGGAGCTCCGACGCGTTGCGGCCCGTCAGCTTCGGAGCGAGCGGGCTGACCACACCCTGCAGCCGACGGCCCTTGTGAACGAGGTGTACATCCGGCTCGTCGATCAACGGCAGGTCGACTGGCAGAATCGCGCGCACTTCTTTGGTGTCGCCGCAAACGTCATGCGCCGCATCCTGGTCGATCACGCCCGTCGTCATACCGCGAGCAAACGGGGCGAGGGTGTGCGCTGTGTGTCAATCGACGAAGCCAAAGACGTAGCCGCGTCGAACGGGATGCCGATCCTCGCGTTGGATCACGCGCTCGATCGTCTGGAAACGATGGATGCGGACTTGGCCAAGATCGTCGAGCTTCGTGCGTTTGGCGGACTCACGATCGACGAAGCGGCGCATGTGCTCAGCGTGTCTCCATCAACGGCCAAGCGCGACTGGCGCACCGCGAAAGCGTGGCTCACTCGTGAGCTCGGCTCCGACGGTCGACCATGATCGACGAGCGATGGTTGCGAGTGAAAGCGCTGTTTCAGGCGGCTGTGGAACGGCCGGCCGAAGAGCGCGACGCCTTTCTCGCCGCGGCGACTGGTGACGATGCGGCGTTGCGCCGTGAGGTCGAGTCGTTGTTGACGTCGGACACGTCGGACCGCAACTTCCTCGATCGGCTGCCCGTGGCCAGTGCATCCGTGCTGGCAGATCCGCCCGCCGCGCTACCGACGGCGATGGATCCCCCGCGGTCGCACGGCGTACTCGCCGCAGGTCGGCGCGTCGGTCCCTATGAAATCCTCGCGCCGCTCGGTGCGGGTGCGATGGGTGAGGTGTACCGCGCGCGCGACACGAAACTGAATCGGAGCGTCGCCCTGAAGGTATTGCCCGAGCGATTCGCACTCGATCGCGACCGCTCTGCGCGCTTCACGCGCGAAGCGCAGCTGCTCGCCACCCTCAATCACCCGAACATCGGCGCGATCTACGGCCTCGAAGAATCGACTGGTGCGCAGGCGCTGGTGCTGGAGCTGATCGAGGGGCCGACGCTCGCAGATCGACTCGTACGCGGACCGATGTCGCTCAATGAAGCGGTGACGATCGCGCGTCAAATCGCCGAAGCGTTGAGTGCGGCGCACGAGAAGGGCATCATCCATCGCGACCTCAAGCCGGCGAATATCAAGATCGCACGCGATGGCGTCGTCAAGGTGCTCGACTTCGGGCTCGCGAAGGTGTGGGACGGCGGTCCCCAGTCTGGCGTCTCCGCGTCACCGACGCTGACCGCCACTGATCTTGGCGGGCGAACGATCCTCGGCACCCCTGCCTACATGAGCCCGGAACAGGCGCGTGGGCAGTCGCTGGACAAGCGGACCGACATCTGGTCGTTCGGCTGCGTGCTCTACGAAATGCTCACGGGGCGCGCGCCGTTCGCCGGCGACACTATCTCCGACACCCTCGCCGCGATTCTCGAACGCGAGCCCGACTGGAGCGCGCTGCCCGCCACCGTGCCCGCGGCGGTGCGCACGCTGATCCGTCGATGTCTGGAAAAGGATGGCCGGCAGCGGATCGCGGACATCGCAGTCGCGCAGTTCGTCCTCGAACATCCCGCGGAGCAAGCCCCCTCCGATGCAGCGCCGGCTGCGCGCCTCCGGCTCTGGCAAGGCTTGGCCGCGCTCAGCACGGTGACCGCCCTCGGACTCGTTGGCTGGACCCTCTGGTCCAAACCTTCGCCGGGCCACACGAGCCGTTTCGAAGCGGCGCTTCCCGAAGGCGTCACCTTTTATGGCTATGTGTCGGTTTCCCCCGACGGGCGCAAACTCGCCTTCACAGATGTGGGAGCCGCGGGCAACACGATTGGATTATGGATTCGTGATTTCAGTAACCCAGAGTGGCACCCGTTACCCGGCACCGAATCGGCGGGGAGCCCGTTCTGGTCCCCGGACAGCCGATACCTGGCCTTCGCCACTGGAAATCAGCTCAAGAAGATCGCCATTGCCGGCGGTCCTCCGCAGACGCTGTGTTCGATGCCCATGCGGATTGAAGGATCGGGCGCGTGGAACCGGAACGGCGTAATCATCTTCGGCAGTTGGGGCGGCGGCGCGGGAGGTCCGCTGTGGAAGGTCCCGGAGACCGGCGGCGCAGCCACGGCGATTACCGAGGTAGACGCGTCGAAGGGAGAGTTGTATCACACGTGGCCGACTCTTACCGAAGATGGGGAACACTTCGTCTATTTCCGTTCCGGACCGCCGGAGGTAGAGGGGATTTACGTCGGTTCGATCGATGCCAAACCTGCCGAGCAATCACGGGAGCGCATTCTGGCAACCGAGTTTGCATCGTCGTATGCGAACGGGTACCTCTTCTTCATCCGTGCCAACACGCTGCTGGCTCAAAGCCTAGACCTGCGTGGCATGAAGCTCACAGGTGAGGCGGTTCCGGTGACGGACGCCCTGGAAACCACTTGGTTCCGCACGGGAGTCTTTTCGGTGTCGTCCGGCGGCGCCCTGGCTTATCGGACCAGGGCCGCGAGCGGAGATCGTCAGCTCACCTGGCTCGATCGGCAAGGAAAGAGGCTGAGTACCGTCGGACAACCAGACCAGAATGCACAGGTCTCGCTGTCGCCGGATGGATCGCGGGCAGCCGTTCGCGATGCGTTCTATGACCAAGTGGGCGATCTCTGGATGGTTGATCTTGCGAACGGCCGGCGCACACGTTTGACGCTTCTCCGAAGCGACTATTCTCCCGCGGTGTGGTCTCCCGACGGAAGCCGCATCGCCTTCGCGGGCGGCAACCTCGGGGACACGTTGTACGAGAAAGCTTCCTCTGGTGTTGGAGACGAGAAGGTACTGTGGAAGGAGCCCGGCACGCGGCACTATCCGACCAGTTGGTCGCGCGACGGGCGTTTCTTGCTGTACCACACGGAGAACACGCCCAAGACCGGATACGACTTGTGGGTGTTGCCGCTTCAGGGCGATCACAAGCCAGAGCGGTTATTGGGCGATGCCTTTAACGAGTGGGCCGGCGTGTTCTCGCCCGATACGCGGTGGATCGCCTACGCGTCCACGGAGACCGGAGGCAACGTCTATGTTCGCCCGTTCCTGGCCGTCGGGCCGTCCGGCGTGCCCGCCGTGGGCGAGGGAAAGTGGCAGGTGTCGAAGGACATCGGAAACTGGCCCAAGTGGATCGGCAAGGAGATCGTCTTCAACGACCTTCCCTCCGGAACGAGTGAGTTCACCGTGCAGGTCAACACGAGCGGCGCCGTCTTTGAAAGCGGAATCCCCGAGCGGCTGTTCACGGCTCCAGTTGCTTACCTCGGAGACTACGACGTCAGCCCGGACGCCCAGCGTTTTCTGTGGGCCATGCCGCAGGCTCAGCGAACCGCCCCGGTTGCCATCACGGTGGTGCTCAACTGGCAAGAAGAGCTGAAGCAGCGCATGCCGACCAAGTAGCGTGGCGACCGTGATCGACGAGCGATGGCGGCGAGTGAAGGCGCTGTTTCAGGCCGCTATAGAACGGCCGATCGAAGGGCGCGACGCGTTTCTGGTCGCGGCGACTGGTGACGACGCGGCGTTGCGCCGTGAAGTCGAGTCGTTGTTAGCGGCCGACACCTCGGACGTCAGCTTCCTCGATCAGCTGCCCATCGCCAGTGAATCCGTGTTTGCCGAGCCGCTCATGGCGCTAACCGCGCGCACGGAGTCGATGGATTCGACGCCGTCTCACACGGGCCTCGCCGCGGGTCGGCGCGTCGGCCCCTATGAAATCGTCGCGCCGCTCGGAGCGGGCGCCATGGGCGAGGTGTACCGCGCGCGCGACACGAAATTGAATCGCAGCGTCGCCCTGAAGGTGTTGCCCGAGCGGTTCGCACTCGATCCTGACCGCTCGGCGCGATTCACGCGCGAAGCGCATCTGCTCGCCACCCTCAATCACCCGAACATCGCCGCGATCTACGGCCTCGAAGAGTCGAGCCCTTCGACAGGCTCAGGGCAGATGGCCGTCAAGGCGCTGGTGTTGGAGCTGATCGAGGGGCCGACGCTCGCAGACCGCATTGTGCTTGGGCCGCTGCCGGTGGACGAGGCGTTGACCATTGCGCGTCAAATTGCTGAAGCATTGGAAGCGGCGCACGAGAAGGGCATCATCCATCGCGACCTCAAGCCGGCGAATATCAAGATCGCCCCAAATGGAGTGGTCAAAGTGCTCGACTTCGGGCTGGCGAAGGTGTGGGACGGCGCCCCACAGTCTGACGTCACCATGTCGCCGACCCTGACCGCAACCGATCTCGGCACGCGCACCGTCCTGGGCACCCCAGCCTATATGAGCCCCGAACAGGCACGCGGCCAGTCATTGGACAAGCGAACGGACATCTGGTCGTTCGGGTGCGTGCTCTACGAAATGCTCACCGGCCGCGCGCCGTTCGCCGCCGATACGATCTCCGACACCATCGTCGCGATTCTCGAACGCGAGCCGGACCACACGACGTTGCCGGCCGACACGCCATCGGGAATCCGACGCCTCTTGCGGCGGTGTCTGCAGAAGGATCGCCGTCGGCGGCTGCAGGCCGCCGGGGATGCGGCCATCGAAATCGATGATGCGCGTGCGGAGCCAAAGGAGCCGCAAGACGTCGTCCCGGCATCTCGAAAGCGTGAACGATTCGTGTGGATCGCTGCGACGCTCGTACTTTCAACGTTCGCGCTCACACTTGGGATTTCGTATCTCCGCACGCCCGCCGACATGGAGGACATGCGCGTCGACATCACGACCTCCTCGACGGATGCACCGACGTCGTTTGCGATTTCCCCAGATGGACGGAAGCTGGTATTTGTTGCCTACGATCAAGGTCAGACGCGGCTCTGGTTGCGTCCGCTCGACGCCGCAACCGCGCAGCCACTGGCCGGGACCGAGGGCGCGATGTACCCCTTTTGGTCTCCGGACAGCCGCGCGCTCGGGTTCTTTGCTGACAGCAAGCTGAAACGCATCGACATCCGCGGAGGAGTGCCACAAACTCTTGCCAGCGCTCCAGCCGGTCGGGGTGGGACGTGGAATTCCGACGGTCTGATTGTTTTCACGCCAAGCGGTCTAGGCGCGTTGAGCCGCGTGCAGTCATCCGGAGGCGACGTTGCGACGGTGACCCATGTCGATCGACCGCATCAGGCGAGTCACTTGTTTCCTCAGTTCCTTCCAGATGGACGACGGTTCCTCTTTTTCGTCCAGGGTTCGCCGGACACGCAAGGTGTCTACCTGGGCGCGCTGGACTCTCCCAAGACCCAGCGTCTGACCGCGGCCGATAGCGCAGGTGCGTATCTGCCACCCGACTGGGTGCTCTTTCTGCGTCAGGGAACCCTGGTGGCGCGGCATTTCGACTCGACGCGGGGAGAACTCACCGGCGATCTGATCACGGTGGCCGATCCCGTGGGCCCCGATGTCTCGAACTTTTCCCCAGCCTCTTCTGCGTCACGCGAAGGCATCGTGGCCTATCGAGCTATTGGAACCGGCCGACGACAATTGATCTGGTTCGACAGAACTGGCAAGCTGCTCAGCACGCTCGGCGTGCCCGACGACAATGAACTTGTTGCTCCGTCACTGTCTCCAGACGGGCTCAGAGTCGCCGCCCATCGTACCCTGCTCGGAAATACCGACATCTGGATCTTCGACACTGCCCGTGCGACCCGCTTCACGTTCGATGCGGGCAGGGACTTGTTTCCGATCTGGTCACCTGATGGAAGTCACATCGCCTTTGATTCGAATCGGTCGGGCCATCGCTATTTTTACCAGAAGCGATCGGACCTTGCCGGTGCCGACGTACCGTTTTTGGAGACGCCTGAAGACAAAGTGCTGAACGACTGGTCGCCTGATGGCCAGTCCATTTTGTACGTCACGCCGAACAATCCCAAGACGGGCGCAGATATCTGGTATGTGCCGTTGTCAGGTGACCGTAAACCCATCCCATTCGTCGTGACCCCCTTTCTGGAACGAGCAGGTCAGTTCTCTCCCGATGGTCGGTGGGTGGCGTACCAGTCGAACGAAACGGGTCGGTACGAAATCTACATACGGTCGTTTCCGGGCCCCGGCGGGCAACAGCAAGTGTCAACGTCAGGTGGAATTCAAGCGCGTTGGCGCTCGGATGGCCAGGAGCTCTACTACATTGCCCCGGACGCCAAGCTGATGGCGGTCTCGATCACGATGAATGGGACGGCAATCGAACCCGGCACGCCGGTCGCGTTGTTCCAGACGCGTATCTGGGGCGGCGGGACCAATGCCACGCTAGGCCACCAGTACGATGTGTCTCGGGACGGCCGGTTCCTTCTCGATACCGCCGTCGAGGATGTGGCCATGGCCCCGATCACGCTGCTCCTGAACTGGAAGCCTACGCCCTGACAGACAAGGTCAACGCTCGTCACTTCTGTGGATCGAACTCGTAGCAGCCGGGTGTCACGAGCAGTTTCCCGTCGCGGCCAAACGACAAGCTCGTCGGACTGATGATGCCGGCACCGCTGAACTGCACGGTGCGGATCTTGTCGCCGCTCGCGTCGTACACGTACGTGAATGGCACGGCAAACGAAATCCACAAGTTGCCGCGCGGATCGACTTCAGCGGCGCGAATGACCGGGATGACCAGCGGCACCGTGCGATCCTCGACGCGCCGTTTCGGCCATCGCGCCGGCTGTGCGTCGAGCAGCGCATCGATCTCGCGCCCTTCGATGTGCCGCTCGAAGGCGAGCGCGCCATTCGCATCGTACTTGCGAAAGATCGGCCGGCCGGTGATGAACACGTAGAAATAGCCGCCCGTGGGATCGACGAGCGGCAGGCCTGCGTTCAACGCGACAGTCAGATCGCGATCGTCCTCGAAGCCAGTGGCGCGCAGACGCCCGATGCTGCGAAACGCCGATCCGCCCGGCGTGTATTCAGTGAACAGCGCGCCGCTCTCAGGATGGCTGACGAGGAGGGTGTCGCCGGCCAACTGCACCGAACCAGCGCCGTTCAGCATCAGGTTTCCGATCACGACTCGAGCCGCAGGCGAGCCTTGCAGGAAGAAGCCGGTCAGAATCTTCCCGTTGGCGTCGAACGTCTGCACGCGCTGCTGCGCGCGCGGCACGTCGGCAACGACGAACCGGCCATCGGGGCCAAGGTCGAAGCCGGTCGGCTGAATCACCCGTCCTTCTTCGTACCCGATCTCGAGCACCTTGCGTGCGTTGGTGCGCGCCTCATCGACGACGTAGACGGTGTGGCCGCGTCGATCGAACACGTAGTAGGCGCCGCTCTTCGCCTGCTGAAAATCGATCGGGTCTTCGAACATCCCGACGATGTGCGGCGGCAGCGAGCCGACCGATCGCAGGACATCGACGCGCAGCGCAGCTGTGACTGATGAGACGAGCGCGACGAATATGAGCGCCGCGAGGCGAGTGCCCACGCGACTAGTATGCGGCGAGATCGCGGATGGCTTTCAGCACGTCGGTGGTCGTCGGGAGGATCTCTTCCTCGAGCACAGGTGCGTAGGCCACCGGACAGTCGAGCGCCGCCACGCGTTTGACGGGGGCGTCCAGATCCTCGAACAGCTCCTCGGAAATCCGCGCCGCGATCTCGGCGCCGAAGCCGCACGTCAGCTGATCTTCGTGCGCGACAATCACCCGGCTCGTTTTCTTCGTGAGCTCAGCGATCGTGTCCCAGTCGTACGGGATGATGGTTCGCAGATCGACCACCGCGACGCTGATGTGATCGCGTTCGGCCTGCTGAGCGGCGAGCAGCGAACGCTGCACCATTGCGCCCCACGTGAAGACCACCATATCGGCGCCGTCGCGAAGCACCGACGCCTTGCCGAGCGGCACCATGTAGTCGGGCCCGGGATACACGCCTTTGTTGTAGGTCTGGCGATAGAGATGCTTGTGCTCGCAGAAGAGCACCGGGTCGTCGCATCGAATCGACGTGCGGAGCAGCCCCGCCGCATCCTGCGCGTTCGACGGCAGCACGATCCGGATGCCCGGTGTGTGCGCGAAGATCGCCACCGCCGACTGGCTGTGATACGGCGCGCCGCCGCGCAGATAGCCGCCGATCGGCACGCGAATCACCACCGGACATGACCAGTGATTCGCCGAGCGGTAGCGCATCATCGCCAGCTCGTCGCGAATCTGCATGAACGCCGGCCAGATGTAGTCGAAGAACTGGATCTCGACCACCGGCTTCAAACCACGCAGGGCCATGCCGACCGCACGCCCGATGATGTTGGCTTCGGCCAGCGGCGAGTTGAACACGCGGGTGCTGCCGTAGAGCCGCTGCAGCCCGTGCGTTACCTTGAAGACGCCGCCCTTGCCGGCAACGATCTTCAACGCTTCTTCGTGACTCACGTCGGCCACGTCCTGGCCAAACACGATGATGCGCGGGTTGCGGGCCATCTCGTCTTTCAACGTCGCGTTGATGGCCGTGACCATGGTGTCCGGCTTGCCCTGTGGACGCGCGTCGGTGGCGAACGCCGACGACGCTGGATCGACCGTTGGCGAGAAGACGAACATCTGCGCCGAAGACGCGTCTGGCTTCGCCGCCTGCAGCGCTTCTTCGACGGCCTGCTTCACCTCACGCTCGACCGACGCGAGGATGTCGGCGAAGTCCTCGTCGCTGGCCAGCCCCTCGGACTTGAGGAGCTGCCGCATGCGCACGAGCGGATCGCGGCGCGCCTCGGACTCCCGCTCCGCTTCCGTCTTGTACAACCGCTCATCGTCGGATAACGAGTGCGAGTACGGACGAATGACGGTGGCGTGGACGAGGGCGGGTCCCTTCCGATCGCGTGCGTGCGCAACTGCCTCCCGCATCGTCCGATAGCTGGCGAGGTAATCCGTGCCGTCGCACCGCAGCACCCGCAAGTTCGGAAAGCCTTCGACGAGTCGCGAGATATCCCCGCCAGGCGTCTGCACGTCGACCGGCACCGAGATCGCGTAGCCGTTGTCTTCGACCAGATAGACGAGGGGCAGCTTGCGCGACGAGGCGGTGTTCAGCGATTCCCAGAACTCACCTTCGCTGGTGCCGCCTTCACCGATTGAGATGTAGGTGACTTCGTCGGGGTGATACAGCGAGTCGCGCCCCTCGATCTCCTCGACGCGGCTGTAGATGTGGGCCGCCTCGGCACAGCCGACGGCGTGCAGACAATGCGTGCCGACGCAGCTGCTCTGCGACGGAATGTTCAGGCGACGATGACCCCAATGCGATGGCATCTGACGGCCACCGTTCGCTGGATCGTCCGCGGCGCCAACAGAGGCGAGAAACATCTCCGTCGGCGTGAAGCCGAGCGCGAGGCACAACGCGCGATCGCGATAGTACGGAAAAAACCAGTCGTAACCGGCGCGCAGGTGGCG
>Ga0075423_10001036_pt1 | contig 23828 bp, 28 predicted proteins | sample SoiMethybrSBSTD2_FD_80114 | JGI IMG/M metagenome (GOLD analysis project Ga0075423, IMG submission 80114) | Bulk soil microbial communities from a Populus tree surrounding site in Tennessee, USA - Soil MetaG P. TD hybrid SBSTD2 | ecosystem: Environmental > Terrestrial > Soil > Tree plantation... | reverse complement strand
TCATCGGGTACGGACGGATCGGGCGGCGGGTCGACGAGCTCGCCACGGCGTTCGGGATGCACGTCTTGGCGTACGACCCTTTGAGTCAGCCGCCGGCGCAGATCGCATGTCCCGACACCTCCACACTCGCCTCGGCAAGCGACATCGTGACGCTGCACGTGCCTCTGACCGAAGAAACGAAGCACCTGGTCAATAAGGCATTCCTGGATCGCGTACGACCCGGAACGATCTTGATCAACTGCGGTCGCGGTGGCTTGGTTGACCTTGACGCGGCGCTGGCGGCGCTGGAAACCGGCCAGCTCGGCGGCGTGGGACTCGATGTGTTCGAGAACGAACCACCCGAGCACCATGTCCTGTTCGATCATGATGACGTGGTACTGACGCCGCACCTCATGGGAATGACACGCCGCGCTGCGGCTGCCACTTTCGTCGACGCAGCACGCGGCGTCGCCGATGTGCTGGCGGGCCGCCGGCCGGCAGCCGTCGCAAACCCCGAATGGGTGGATACCCTCAAAGAGGTGGACATCACATGACCGCCGAGCCGACTACCTCTCCAAAGCACAAGATCGCCGGCGCGCCAATTTCGTGGGGTGTGTGCGAAGTGCCGGGATGGGGCTACCAGCTTGGTCCTGACCGGGTGCTCAAGGAGATGCGCGAGGTAGGGCTACTGGCGACAGAGTTCGGACCCGAAGGCTTCTTAGCAAGCGAGCCGCCAGCGATGGCAAGTGTATTGTCCGAACACGGGCTGCAAGCTGTTGGCGGGTTCACGCCCTTGCTCCTGCACGTGCCGGGATACGACCCTCTGCTTGAGGTAGACCGCCTCCTCGATGGCTATGTCGCCTCCGGAGCGCACACCCTGGTCTTGTCAGCAGTCACCGGCTCCGCCGGTTATGACGCGCGCCAGCAGCTTGATGAGGCGCAGTGGCAGCGACTGCTATCGAACCTTGATCGAGTGGCCACGCTGGCCGCCGACAGGCGTGTCCAGGCAGTGCTGCATCCGCATGTTGGCACCATGATCGAGAAGGGTCAAGAAGTGCAGCAGGTGCTCGACGGCTCGTCGATTTCGTTGTGCCTTGACACCGGTCATCTACTCATCGGTGGAACCGATCCCGCTGAGCTCGCCCGCCAAGCGCCTGAGCGGATTGCGCATTTGCACTTGAAGGACGTCGACTCGACGGTTGCGGCGAAGGTGCAGTCCGGTCAGCTCGCCTACAGCGAGGCCGTGCGAGAGGGCATGTATCGGCCGCTCGGTCAAGGCGATGTCGACGTGCCTGCCATCGTCGGACACGTACGGGCACACGGCTACCACGGCTGGTACGTCCTCGAACAAGACACGATCTTGACGGAGGAACCCCGAGACGAAGGGCCGGTCGCAGACGTACGGACCAGTGCCGAATACTTGCGAACGGTCCTTGGCCAATTGCAATGAGCGCGCCAATCATCAGTGGTCAAGAGACCCGCTCGCCTGCCAGTACGTCTGCCAGCATGTGAGCGAAGACCGCAGTTGTCGTTGTGTGATTTCCCAAGAAGTCCGGCGGCCGGCCCATCGAGTCACGGCTGGCACGTAAGTAGTCGTCACTTTCCGGCCGTGGCTTGACATGCAAGAACATCGGCACCCCATAGCGCAGGCAGATGAATGCGACGAAGAGTCGGGCGATGCGACCATTGCCGTTCGCGAATGGATGGACCCGTAGCAATTCACCATGAGCAAGCGCCGCAAAGCTGATCACTTGCAGAATCTGATCAGCGGTGCTCGGTGACGTCCCGGCCGGCAGCCCGCTATCAAGATCAGCAAAGACAGCGTTCAAGCCTGCAAGAACAGCGGTCATCTCGTCACGCACTCTGCGCGCCCAGACGCCCATCTTCTCCAGATTGCCGTCCTTGAGCCGAGGCCCCAGGCCCACCTCATAGTCGATCAGTTCCTTGACGCTCGGATCCCCTCGGAAGTGTCCGACGTACCCGGGCACCGGCGTCTTGCATCCTGCATAGAGCCGGGCATGCCAGTGGCAGACCGTCTCGCGCGTCGGCAGCATCCGATCAGCTGCGGTAGCGCGTAACTCCATGATCAACTGCGCCGCATTGCGCTGAATGAGGGGGAGATTCTTTGGGTCGTCCTCGTGCCACGACGGGACTGTCATGCCAGTTCGGCGCGTGCCGATCTGTAAATCGTTGCCACGTCACGGGCGGGCGCACGGTCGATCGGAACTCGATCTACTGGAACAGGCTGAATCAGTTCGGCTTGCAGAGGCTCAACCAGGCCTTCGCCGGCAACATAGTGTTCGAAACCGCGTGCCTGAATGCGCTCCTGCTGCTCCTGAGTAAGCTCGGCCAGCCGATCAGCGGCGGCTCGTAAATCCTCGCTCAGCATCCCGCCCTTAGCGACGACCTCATGCTCGATGGCCTGCACGATCAGCTCGTTCTGACTGATGCCTAGCCGGGAAGCGACCTCAGCGGTCAGCGCGCGGAGTCTCTCATTGCGCCATCGAAGTGGGAAGACTGCTCGCGAAGGCATGCCTCCAGCATCGCGCCAATCTCAGTGATGTCAAGAGGGGCGAATGACATCACCTCGGGAGTCTGGTCAAGAGCTGCCGAGCCATCACGATCCGCTGGATCTGGTTGGTGCCTTCATAGATCTGGGTGACCTTCGCGTCGCGCATCATCCGCTCGACCGGAAAATCCTTGGTGTAGCCGTAGCCGCCCAGCAGCTGCACCGCATCCGTAGTGATCTCCATTGCTGCATCCGACGCGAAGCACTTCGCGGCAGCACCGAAGTAAGGCAAGTCCGCGTCTCTCCGCTCAGATTTGGCAGCCGCAGCGTACGTGAGCTGGCGCGCGGCCTCCAGCTTCATGCCCATATCGGCGAGCATGAACTGCAAGCCCTGAAATTCCGAAAGTGCTTTGCCGAACTGCTTGCGTTCCTTCAGATAGCCGAGCGCATAGTCGAGCGCACCCTGGGCGATACCGACGGCCTGTGCCGCGATGGTGACCCGGGTGTGATCAAGGGTGCGCATCGCGGTTTCGAAACCGGTTCCCTCAGCGCCGATCATGCGTGATTCCGGGATCCGTACGCGGTCCAGATAGACCTCACAAGTTGGAGAGCCCTTGATGCCAAGCTTCTTCTCCGGGGCGCCAAACATCACACCCGAGTCGGACTTCTCGACCACGAAGGCGCTGATTCCTTTCGATCGAGCATCCGGATCGGTTACCGCGAACACCGTGTAGAAATCGGAGATGCCGGCGTTGGTGATCCAGCGCTTCACTCCATTGAGAACGAAGTGGTCGCCGTCACGTACGGCGCGGGTCCGCATGCTTACCGCATCGGAGCCCGACTCCGGCTCGGACAGGCAATAGGACGCCATCGCTTCGCCCCGAGCGATGGGCGGCAGGTAGGTCTGCTTGATCTCCTCCGATGCTGCGAGCAGCCATGGCAATGTCGCCAGCTTGTTGACGCTTGGAATCAGGGATGTGGTGGCGCAGACCCGGGCAATCTCCTCGATGACGATTACGGTCGCCAGCGCATCAGCGCCTACGCCGGAGTAAGCCTCCGGGATATGTGGGGCATGGAAATCCGCCGATACCAGTGCTTCGAGGGACGCTTTGGGAAACTGCGCCAACTCATCGGCCTCGGCGGCGTTGGGAGCCACCTTGTCCTCACACAGCTCGCGGACCGCGGCTCGGAATGCCTCATGCTCCTCGCTCGGGCGGTACATGTCCGCGAATTCACTCACGTAATGGAGCCTATTCGCTCGCGTGCGTGAGCAGCCCGCTCAGATAGTTGGCGCTATCGGATCCCAGTCGTCTGGCAAGAGCGGCGGCTTGTTGACTGAGCTCTCCACCTCCACAAAGGCACGCGAGTCGACCGACTCTGCGATCGCGATCATGGTGTCAAGCACGTGATAGCCCAACGCTCCCTGGGCGCGGTGCGGCCTGCCCTCGCGAAGTGCCCGAGCCATTTCCAGAACGCCCGTGCCTCGAGCGGCCGAGGCCGTCGTGGTCGCCGCCGTTTCCCACTCTTCGCTACCACGCCGTCTTATCGCTACTGCGCCGTCGAAGTAGTTCGGGTCAGGAAACAGCATCGTTGCCTCCGTGCCATTGACCTCCAGCAGCGTTCGAGGAAGCGCCGAGTCGAAGGAGAACATCGTTTGGGCGGACTGACCCGACTCGAACTGGACCAGCGCGCTTACGTGGCTGGGCACCGTGACGTCGAACTCCTCGCCCGCCTTCGGCCCGGAGCCGATGATGCGTCGTTCCCTCGCCTTCGAGCCCAGCCCGGCCACTGCAGAAACTGGGCCGAAGGTCTGTACCAGGGCGGTGAGGTAGTAAGGACCAAGATCGAATAGCGGGCCCGCGCCGGCCGCATAGAGGAACGCCGGGTTCGGATGCCACAACTCCGGTCCGGGCAGCTGCAGCAGCGCCAAGGCTGTCAGCGGCGTCCCGATCATGCCCCGCTCGATTAATCGGCAGGCGGTCTGAAGCCCCGGACCTAAGAATGTGTCCGGCGCGCAGCCGACCAGCAGCCCAGCTTTTTCAGCGTCGTGGAGCACAGTGTCTCCGCTGGGGCGATCAAGGGCCAGCGGTTTCTCGTTCCAGACATGTTTGCCGGCTTTGATCACCGCGCTGGCAACCTCGGCGTGCGCCGCCGGGATGGTCAGATTGACAATGATCTCGATGTCTGCATGATCGACGACGGCATCGACATCTCCAGCTACGGGCACCTCGTACTTGGTCGCCTTTTCCCGGGCCGCCTCCGGAACGATGTCGCCGATGGCCAGCACCTCGGTGTCGGCGAAGTTGGTGAGGTTTTTCAGGTAGGTGTCGCTGATGGTGCCGGCGCCGATCACACCGACGCCAATCGGCCTGCCCATGATCAAGCCTGCTCAGCGAGCAGGAACTCCCGGCTCGCCCGTACGGCCTCGAACAGATCAGTCTTGGAGTCATCCAACTCGACAACCCGCAAAGCGTCAGGAGCCGCCGCGACGATGTCCCGTATTGGGAGCACGCCCGACCCCACCGCCACCTGTTGGCTGGTATCAAGAGTCCCGTCGCCGTCCTTCAGGTGTAGCGCAACGACCCGGTCGCCCAGGCGTTTCAGCAAGGCAGGCACATCGGCACCGCCCGCGTACGCCCAGTAGGTGTCCACCTCCAAGACCACCTCTGGCGCCAGCCGATCCGCAAACACCTCTAGCGCATGGACTCCGCTGATCTTGGATTCCAGCTCGAAGTGATGGTTGTGGTATCCGACCTTGAGCCCGTAGCGGGCTGCCGTCTTCGCTGCTGAATTGAGCTCAGATGCGATTTCGCTGATATCGGCCTCGGCTTGCCAGCGTGCTGGGTCGACGTACGGATCGATGACCGTCTGAACGCCTAGCTCGGCGGCAAGCTCGGAAATCTCTTCCTGGTTGCCGCTGAGCAAGCCAACGTGGGTGGTCGGCGCCGTCAGCCCGGTTCGCCGCAGTCCCTCGCGTAGCTGGTCGGCGAAGATCACCAGCTGGAACGGCTCCACCTGTGTGAATCCCACCTCGGCGAGCCTGTCCAAGGTGCCTTGGAAGTCTTGCTCCAACGCCTTGCGAAGTGTGTACAACTGAACCGACAGCTCTGACATCACGACCTCCTTGGGCAATGTGGTCACACACTACGTGGGCTCGCCGAGCAGCTGGCGGGCGAGTATGGTGCCGCCGGCGGTTGCAATCGGAAACACCACTACCCCGGCGAACGGGATAGCAAGCACCAAGAATGTCGGCACCGCAAAACCCAGAACGCGAAACCGCCGAGTCCGCATCGCGGCCCGGCGATCCCCGAGCCGCAGCTGTCCACGTCGTTCGAATACAGAGCCGACGAGTTCAATTCCGAGCATCCAACCACCGAAGATCGCAGATATCACCGGCACAATGATCTGGCCCACGACCGGTATGAACCCGGTTCCAAAGATCAGGAGCGCTCCAAGTACCGAGATCGCAATCAACGTGACAGCCTGGCGCAGCGCACGGAAAATACCCCGCGCCACACTTTCGTCCAGCTCCGGCACGTCACCGAACTCGCGCTCGACTGATTCCGACAGCTTGTCATACAACGGAGAGCCGAGGGCGAGAGTCAGTGTGGTAAATGAAATGATCATCAGGAGCAAGGCCGATGCGACCACCGCGCTGCCGACCAGTACGCGGAGGGTGGTGGCAAGGCCCCTCTCCCACTTGTCGGCGAACGGTGTGAGCCAGTCGGTGAGCGGGTCAAGCTGAGTGATCAGTGCAATAAGCAGTCCAGTGAAGATCACCGACGTGATTGCCGGTGGGATCGCCCCGAGCAGGAAGAGCCGTGGGCGGCGGGTGATCAAGCTCAATCCTCTGACCAGCAAGCCACTACCGATCACCAGCTCCGCGACGGCGGTTCGCACTAGCCGGGCTCGCTGACCTGGTGTTGCGCGTTCGCACGCACAGCCGCGCCCTTGGCCTCGGCAGTTTGCCGAAGCTGATCTTGAAAAGTGATCATCCGCTGGCGCAGTTGCGGATCGTTGACTGCCAGGATCCGAACCGCTAGTAGGCCGGCGTTGCGGGCGTTGCCGATGGCAACGGTTGCCACCGGCACACCGGCGGGCATCTGAACGATCGACAGCAGAGAATCCATGCCGTCGAGGTACTTCAGCGGCACTGGCACCCCAATCACCGGCAGCGGCGTGACGGATGCCAGCATCCCGGGTAGGTGCGCCGCACCACCTGCCCCGGCAATGATCACCTCGAGTCCACGGGTATGAGCCGAGCGTCCGTACGCGATCATGGCGTCGGGCATGCGATGCGCTGAGACCACATCGGCCTCGAACGGCACATTGAATTCCCGCAACGCCAGCCCAGCGGCGCCCATCACCGGCCAGTCGGAATCGGAACCCATCACAATCCCTACGCGTGGCCGGGGCGTGTCATCAGGCATTGGGATCTCCCATCAGGTACCTGGCAGCATGGCGCGCCCGCTGCCGCGTCTGCTCAAGATCATCTCCGCAGGCGGTGACATGACCCACCTTGCGACCCGGGCGTATCTGCTTGCCATACAGCTGTACCCGGAGCCTCCGGTCACGGGCGAAGCAGTGCAGCAGCGCGGAAGCAAGATCATCGATGCTGCCGCCGAAGATGTTCGCCATGACCGTCCATGTCTCCTTGCTGCTTGGGTCACCAAGCGGAAGGTCGAGGACGGCACGCAGGTGATTTTCGAATTGCGAGGTGTGCGCGCCATCGATCGTCCAGTGGCCCGTGTTGTGCGGACGCATTGCGAGCTCGTTCACAACCACTGATCCGTCAGCACGTTGCATCAGCTCCACAGCGAGCATCCCCACAACCCCTAGCTCATGAGCGATCATCAGCGCCAACTGCTGTGCGGCTGTCGCCTGCTCATTGTCAAGACCTGGCGCGGGTGTCGTGGTCTCCACACAGATGCCGTTTCGCTGTACCGACTCCGAGATCGGGTAAGCCGCGGCCTGTCCAGAAGGCGATCGGACGACGAGCGCACTCAGCTCTCGTGTGAAGTCGACGAATTCCTCACCAATGATCTGTACGCCGTCACTCAGTCGATCGAAAGGGTCGCCGGCCTGGTCTGCGGAGTCGAGCCGCCAGACCCCCTTGCCGTCATAACCACCTCGAGAGGTTTTCGCCACAATCGGCCATCCCTGCTCGTCACCGAAGGCGACCAAAGCTGCGGCGTCGGGCACGACTCGACTGACCGGACATGGAGCACCGAGGGCAGTCAAGCGATCCCGCATGATCGCCTTGTCCTGAGAGTGCACGAGCGCCGCTGGTCCCGGCCGAACCGCCACGCCGGCCGACTCAAGATCGCGAAGCAGCCCGGTCGGCACGTGCTCATGATCAAAGGTCACGACATCGCATGCCGCCGCGAAGCTCCGCACTGTCCCTGGGTCGGTGTAATCCCCGACGGTGACGTCGTGCACGACTTGTGCGGCCGAGGTGTCAGGGCCCTCGGCCAGTAGCCGCACATTGATACCCAAGCCGATGGACGCGGCGTGCATCATCCGCGCCAACTGTCCACCGCCGATGATTCCTACGGTGAAGGTCCGCCCATTCGTCACCCGCCGAAGCGTACGGCACTATGACGGGCAGCCTGCGCCGACTGCGGGAGCTCGCGGATGCGCTGTATGCAGAGTTGACTCATGTTCTCGGCTGTGCTTTATGAAGGGCTGGCGTCTGTTCACGAGCGACGAAGGAGGCGCATATGTGGCTTCCCGTCAGAGTGCAATCGACACCGGTGACTATGACGGGCGACCGCTTCGCCGACTGCAAGAGCTCGCGGCTCGGGCCTCGCTGATAAGAGGCTGCTGCTTAATCCGAAACTCCGCACTGGTCGGAAATTTGATGCTTAGTGGTCGGATTGCGGGTCGAAAACTCCGCACCGGTCGGAATTTTGAGAAGTAGCCGGCCCCTCATCGCAGCCGGAAGATCACCGTGCGCTGCACGATGAAGTTGACTGTGGTTGCGACGCCCTGGGCGATCACGAAAGCGATGATCTGAACCGGAAGCCGGCTCAGGCCCTGTGCGGTGAGCACGTTGAACAGCACGCTGAACAGGCCCACCTGAAGGGTGAAGGTAACGGCGTACAGGACGACGACTGCGATGAACCGGCGCGTGGACGGTGAGGCGCGGAAAGTCCACCGCCGGTTGATCAAATATGCCGTTGTTGTGCCAGCGACGAATGAGATTGCCTTGGCTGGTGTGTGACCAAGGCCCAGGGCCATCAAGATCACCAAGATTCCGAAGTCGACGATCGCCGAGAAGCCACCAGTGATGATGAATCGCGTGAGCTGGGCAGGCAGCGGAAGGGCGCTCTCGCGCTCATCGACCGGCAGCTCGACCGGCTGCGGGAACTGATGGTGCTGATCGGTCATCGACGGCTTTCCTGCCAGCTAGGCCATTGCGGAGCGCGTCGCAGGTTGAAGGCCTCGATGCCCTCGAGCCGATCTGCGGAGAAGGCGACTTCTTCCCACGCTCGGTTCTCGATCTCCAGGCCGGTAGTCAAGTCGACATCGGCACCCTCTTTGAGTGCACGTTTGGCGGCACGCAGGCTGATCGGTGAATTCGTCGCGATTTCCTCCGCCAGCTCCAGGGCAGCCGCCCGAGCTGTACCGTCTGGCTCGAGACGGTCGACGAAACCCATGCTCAGCGCTTCCTCCGCACTGACTCGTCGTCCAGTGAGCAGTAGATCGGCCGATTTGTTCACACCGATCCGACGCGGCAGCACCTGGGTACCACCCTCGCCTGGAATTAACCCCAGTCCCACCTCCGGAAGCCCGAACGAAGCCGTGGCCGAGGCGATGATCAGGTCACAGCACAGAGCCAGTTCGAAGCCGCCACCGAGCGCGAATCCATCGACAGCGGCGATCATCGGCACCGGTAGCGCCCGGAGCACCTCGAATGCCTCCTGAAACACTCGCCGCTGCCGGCGAAGATCATCATTGGCAACACCACGACGCTCCTTCAGATCAGCGCCGACACAAAATGCTCGCTCGAGCGCACTCGAAATGATCACCACACTTACTTGATCATCAGTAGCAAGCTGAGTGGCAGCGTCTCCAAGTCGCCGCAGCTGATCAGTGGAGAGCGCGTTCAGGGCTTCTGGACGGTTCATAATCACCTCGGCAACATGGGCCGAGGGGCGCCCGAGCTCGATCGTCATGAGCGCGAGGCAGGAGGGTTGTGAGTATCGTGCTGCGGGCCGAACAGCAGCTGGCTCATCTGAAGGTTGACGTGCTCAACGTCCGGCACATCACGCAGCACAATCGTGCCGTCCTCAGCCGCTGTTTGCACGATGAGTGAGCCGCAGCCCAGCATGCGATCCATCAGACTGCGCTCGTAGGAGACCTCATTGATCCGATTCAGCGGAAGGTCTTTGCCGACCTTGTTGAAGATGCCGCTTCGGGTGATCAACCGGCGATTGGTGATCGTGTACGTGGTCGTCCGCCAGCGCAGCAAAGGCAGAATCACCAGCCAGATCGCGAGCACAACCCCGAGCACCAGAATGGCGATCTGTCCGATCGGCCGCGCCTCCCGCGGAATCAAGGCGGCTCCTACACCGACCGCCGCAGCGATCAGAACGAAAGCGAGCGCAGGCAAGATCATCGCCTTAACGTGTGTCCTAGTGTGGATCACGACGTGCTCGTCGGCACCAAGCAGCTTCTGAGGAAGAGCCACGCCCTCAATGCTGACACATGCACTATGACAAGCTGTCGCTCCGACGACTGCAGGAGCTTGCGGAGCCAGCAGCAGTTAGTCCGGCACCTTGACGCAAGCGACGAAGGAGTCGGACCTGCGAACAGCTTGTCAGAGTGCAATTCAATACCGCCCAACACCCGCTTAGGGCCGCAGATGAATGACGTCACCCGCCCCATAGGCGGCCGATCCTGAGCTGGTACGGACGACGAGTCTGCCGTCCTCGTCGACGTGGTCTGCAACGCCCTCGACTCTGCGCTGCTCACTCAACACGACACGAACCTGGCGACCGAGCGTTTCGCAGCGCTCGGCGTACGCGGCGGCCAGGGAGCTGTCATTGCCGGCCTGGGCTTCCCAGCGGCCATAAAGCAGCTCAAATGCAGCGAGCACGGTGGCGATCACCGCGGTACGCGATGGCAGCTGGCGCCCAAGCTCGCGTGCGGCAATCGCCAGTGAGCTGGCCGTCGGCACCGGCAGCTCCTCCTCACGCAGGCGGACGTTGATACCGATGCCCACGACACACGCCGGTCCCTGTGGGGTGTCCACGCCCTCAGCGAGAATGCCGCTGACCTTGCGATCCTCGATCAGCACATCATTCGGCCACTTGAGCACGGCCGGTAGGTCACCCGCGCGCCGGACGCCATCGCTGACTGCCAAACCCGCCAGCAGCGGCAACCAGGTCCAGCGGCTCCGATCAATGCCATTTGGTCGGACTAGGACGGACATGGCAATGCCAGAACCGGGCGGCGCCGTCCAATTACGGCCCTGCCGTCCGCGACCAGCCGACTGGTAGTCGGTGATGAGCGCGGTGCCGGAAACCTCACCCTGACGGGCCCGCGCGGCCAGATCGGCATTGGTCGAGCCGGTCTCCGGCACCAGATCGACCTTCTGCCACAAGCCGTCGGGCCTTATTAGCTCATTCCGGAGCTCGGCAAGGTCGATCTCATCATCGGTAGGCACACCGGGACCCTATTCGCAGTGCCGCGAGGCTGCCCGCCTCTGGTCAAGAAACGCCTCTGGTCAAGAAACTAGGTAAGGCCATGCGGACTGCGGACGACGACGGCAGATTTCAAGCGCCATGCGCGAGCAGCGCAATCGATAGTTAGATTCTCAGTCATGGATCGTACGATTCCGGCGCCGGATATTCATAGCACCGCCGGAAAGCTGGCTGACTTGGACCTTCGCATGGAGCAGGCGGTCCACGCGGGATCGGCGGCGGCAGTCGAGAAGCAGCACGCGAAAGGCAAGAAGACAGCGCGGGAGCGTGTCCAGCTCTTGCTTGACGCCGGCTCGTTCACCGAACTGGATGAGTTTGCCCGGCATCGTTCGACATCCTTCGGCATGGAGAGTCGGCGACCCTACGGCGACGGCGTCATCACCGGCTTCGGCACCGTGGAGGGGCGGCCAGTCTGCGTCTTCAGCCAGGACGTCACCGTATTCGGCGGCAGCCTGGGCCAGGTGTATGGAGAGAAGATCGTCAAGATCATTGACTTTGCACTCAAGACTGGCTGTCCCATCATCGGCCTGAACGAAGGCGGCGGCGCACGAATTCAAGAGGGCGTGGTGTCGCTGGGCCTTTACGGCGAGATATTCCGCCGCAATACGCACGCCTCCGGGGTCATTCCACAGATTTCGCTGATCATGGGAGCGGCCGCTGGTGGTCATGTCTATTCGCCGGCCCTGACGGATTTCGTGATCATGGTCGACCAAACCTCGCAGATGTTCATCACCGGACCGGATGTGATCAAGACGGTGACCGGCGAAGATGTGTCGATGGAGGATTTGGGCGGGGGACGTACCCACAACACCAAGTCGGGAAACGCCCACTATCTGGCTGCCGACGAAGAGGATGCGATCTCCTTTGTACGGACCCTGATCGGCTTCCTGCCGCAGAACAACCTCGAGGATCCGCCCATCTTCGACGTTGAGAATGGGCTCGAGCCCAATGACGTGGATCGTGATCTTGACACGCTCATTCCCGACTCCACTAACCAGCCGTACGACATACGGGAGGTGATATCGCGGGTTCTCGACGATGGCGACTTTCTTGAAATTCACGCGCTTTTCGCTCCGAACGTGGTCGTCGGTTTCGGCCGCATCGATGGACACAGTGTCGGTGTGGTGGCCAATCAACCGCTGCATTTTGCTGGATGTTTGGACATCGACGCGTCGGAGAAGGCGGCGCGCTTCGTCCGGACTTGTGACGCGTTCAACATTCCGGTGATCACTTTCGTTGACGTGCCCGGCTTCCTTCCCGGAACCGGTCAAGAATGGAATGGCATCATCCGCCGAGGTGCGAAGCTGATCTACGCGTATGCGGAGGCGACGGTGCCGCTGGTCACGGTGATCACTCGCAAGGCCTACGGCGGCGCGTACGACGTGATGGGTTCCAAGCATCTCGGGGCAGACATCAATTTGGCATGGCCGACTGCGCAAATCGCTGTGATGGGGGCCCAAGGGGCGGTGAACATCTTGTATCGCAAGGAACTCGCGGCAAGCGAGGATCCCGAGACCCTGCGCGCGCGCCTGGTGACTGAGTATGAAGATCAGCTGGCCAACCCCTATCTGGCCGCCGAGCGTGGCTATGTCGACGCGGTGATCAACCCACACGAAACACGCGTCGAGATCACCCGAGCGCTCCGGTTGCTGCGCACCAAGCGGCAGACCCTCCCTCCGAAGAAGCATGGGAACATTCCGCTATGAACAGTGCCGATTATGACCAGGACTGATGATCAGCAGCCGGTGTTCTCGGTGGTCAAAGGCTCACCAACGGAAGACGAGCTTGCGGCTGTGATGACTGTCCTGACTACACGGTTCGCTCGACCGGGCCATGAGAAACAAGGCCAAGAGAACGTCACACAAGCTCGCACCGGCTGGTCCGCCTACTGGCGATCGGTGCGTAGCCCGATTCAACCCGGTCCTAGCGCGTGGCGAATGTCCGCACGCCCACAGTAGTGTCGCTCCATGAGCGCCATAGATGAGATCCTGACTGAAATTCCGATGGACCAGCTCGCTGCTCAGCTGGGCGTTGATCAGGCGACTGCCGAACAGGCAGCCCGTCAGGCGATCCCAGCACTTCTCGGCGGGATGCAAGCCAACTCCGAAGATCCGGCCGGCGCCAGGTCGTTGGCTGGAGCACTTGGCGACCACCCCAGTGACCTGATTGATGGTGGAGTCAATCTTGATCAGGTCGACGCCAATGACGGCGAGAAGATCGTCAACAACATTTTCGGATCCAATCAAGATCAAGTTGCGCAGACCCTTGGCGGTAACCTGGGTGGTCAGGCGGGCGGTCTGATCCAACGCCTGCTGCCGATCTTGGCGCCCATCGTGCTCGCGTACCTTTCCAAGCGCCTCATGGGTCAGCGCCAGGGAGGCGGCCAGGACGATCCCCTCGGTTCCATCCCGGGTAGTGGCGGCGGTGGGTCAGGTAACCCGCTGAATGATCTGCTGAGCTCAATGCTTGGAGGTGGTGCTGCCGCCGGTAGCCCGGGACAGTCAGCTGGCGGATCCATTCTCGACATGCTGGGTGGCCTGTTCGGCGGCGGGCGCCGCTGACACAGCCCCCATCACCTGCGGACCGAGAATCCGCCAAGCTGCTAGCTCAGCTCGTAGTACGTGACAGGTTCACTTCGCTTGCTCGTCAGCGATCGAGTGGCTGCTTCGGCGATGGCTTGTGCTTTGAGACCGTCATCAAGTGAGGGCGTGATTGCCGAACTGTCCTCGAGACAGCGTACGAAGTGATCCAGAGCGGCGGCGTATGTCGGTTGGACACGCTCGAACCAGCCGGCATGCAGGCCGTCGTCGATAATCCGACCGGCCTGGTAACGGGAGACCGAGCCGGTGCGGTTGCGGCGGGCCTCGATCATGCCGGTAGAGCCCAGAACTTCGATTCTTTCGTCGTAGCCGTAGTCGATGCGTCGCGCACTATCGATTTGCACCAGTGCGCCGGTCGAAAGGCGCAGTGTGACCACGGACGTGTCGACGTCTTCATAGTCGACAAGGCGGGGTTCGGCGAGCGCCGTGCCGGCGGCATACGCCTCGACGGGGTCCACGCCTGAGATCCACCTTGCGAGATCGAAGAAATGAATTGTCTGATCTCGCATCTGCCCGCCGGAGACTGCGATGTAATCCAACGGCGGCATTTGTGGCCCACGAGTTGTCAATTGGATCAGCTCGACGTCGCCGATCTCGCCGGCATCAACGGCTCGCTTCAGTTCGGCATAGTCACGGTCGAACCTCCTGTTGAAATCGACCATCGTCGGGACGCCGTGGCGCCGCGCGTAACGAGCGGCGTCGGCCGCGCGATCAAGATCAAGATCGATCGGTTTCTCACACAGCACCGCAAGTCCCGCGTCAGCGGCGCGGCGCAGGTACTCCGCGTGTGTATCGGTGGAGGAGGCGATCAACAAAGCGTCCAGGTGATCCGGATCGAAGGCTGCTTCGAGACTGTCAACAGCATGCACGCCATGTGCGGCAGCTAGCCGCTTGGCTCGCAGGGAATCAATGTCGTAGACCACCGCGAAGTCGACGCGCGGGTGGTCGGCGAGGCTGGCGGCATGCACCGAGCCGATGAACCCGGCGCCGAGAAGGGCGAAACGGTACATGATCATGCTCCTTGCTTGCGCCCGACAACGTAATAGTCGTCATAGCCCAATCTGGGGAGTTGTGTCCAGGCGTTGGGGGGTCGTGAGATTGCACCCGCTTCAATGTCGTGCTTGGGAACTTCTCTCGGCCCCATAGATCTGTAGCTGAGGACCCTCTACGCTGTGGCGCATGTCCTCGCCCCCAGGGACTCAGGGTGACCCCAATGAGCACCGCCAGTCGAGTGTCCGCGAGGTCGACGCCATCGCTGATCGTTTCGTCGATGAATGCGTCGCGCTTTATCCCGAGACCGCCACATTCCTCGGAATCCACGATCACGACGATTCCTGGAGCGACTATTCCCCCAGTGGACTAGCTGAGCGAATCGCCCATGTCAGGCGGACAATTGCCGCGCTCCACGGAGCCGCGCCGCGCGATGAACGCGAGAACACCGCAAAAGAAGCGATGCTGGAACGGCTTGGTATGGATGTCGAGCTCTACGATGCGCACATCACGGCATCCCGAGTAAGTGTCATCGGCGGTCAAGCACAAGAGATCCGAGCGATCTTCGACCTGATGCCGACCGACTCCGAAGATGCCTGGCGGAACATAGCCGCCCGGCTGCGTACGGTTCAACGTCCCCTCGGTCAAGTCCGTGAGACGCTGACTTCCGAGGCCCGAGACGGCAACATCTCTGCGGCCCGTCAGATCAGAGCGACAATGGACCAGATCCGGTCATGGACCGGTGAGTCGGGGAACGATGACTTCTTCGCGGCGACCGTCGCCCGCGCACGTCAATACCCGGCACTGCAATCCGATCTCCGCGGCGCGGCAGACGAGGCACGGCAGGCCTTCTCCAACTTCGCTGACTGGTTGGGCACCTCACTAGAGCCTCTCGCCCCCGGCCTTGACGCAGTTGGGGAGGAACGGTACGCGCTGGACTCCCGCTACTTCTTGGGAGCCGTGATCGACCTGGAGGAGACCTATCAATGGGGATTCGAAGAGCTACATCGAATCCAGGAGGCCCAGCGGGCCATTGCCCAGGACTTGGTGGACGAGCCGAACATCAAGGCGGCGTACCAGGCGCTGGATGAGGATCCGGCACGACGAATCGCGGGCGCGGAGGCATTCCGGTCCTGGATGCAGGACCTCGCCGACCAGGCCGTTGCCAACCTCGCCGGTAAACACTTCGACATCCCCGATCCGGTCAAGAAGATCGAATGCTGCATTGCCCCCACCCATGACGGCTCCATCTACTACACCGACCCGGCCGAGGACTTCTCTCGCCCGGGCCAGATGTGGTGGGCAGTGCCGGAAGGCATTGACACCTTCTCCACCTGGAAGGAAGTCACCACTGTCTACCACGAGGGCGTACCGGGCCATCATCTCCAGATCGCCCAGAACGCGTACCACGCGGACCTGCTGAATCGGTGGCAGCGCAAGCTGTTCTTCTGTTCCGGCCACGGTGAAGGCTGGGCACTGTATGCCGAACAGCTAATGGACGAACTTGGGTATTTGGAGCCTGGCGACCGGATGGGCATGCTTGATGCGCAGGCCTTCCGGGCGATCCGGGTGATCATCGATATCGGAATGCATTTGCAGCTGCAGATTCCCAAGATCAATCCTTGGCAGTTTCGACCCGGGGAACGCTGGACTCCGGACGCCGGCTTGGAGTTCATGATGCAGAACAGCTCGACTGATGAGCCGACGCTGCGTTTTGAGCTCGATCGATATCTTGGCTGGCCCGGGCAAGCGCCGGCCTACAAGGTGGGTGAGCGGATCTGGCTGGAGGCGCGGGAGGATGCACGCCGGCGGCAGGGCGCGGCCTTCGACCTGAGCAAATTCCACGCCGACGCTCTGAAGCTTGGGCCGCTTGGCCTGGACCCGCTACGCGCTGCTCTTGCCCGGATCTGACCGTCGGTGGCTGATCAGGTACGGCTGGTCCTCGCGTCGGCCTCCGATGCCCGGCTCAGAACGCTACGTAACGCGGGACTCGATCCCGAGGTCATCGTCTCAGGTGTAGATGAGGACTTGGATCCAGTTGACGGAGTGCGGGCGCTGACCGCACGGCTTGCCGAACTGAAAGCCGAAGCTGTGAGCTCTCGGATTGATCCTGGATTTGGCACGACGGTGGTGCTCGGCTGCGACTCCATGCTCGAGCTCGAAGGGATGGCCTATGGCAAGCCAGCGACACCAGCCGAAGCAACTCGACGCTGGCAACGAATGCGCGGACGCTTTGGGCTGCTGCACACCGGTCACCATGTGATGCTCCATGGAGGCAAAACAACGAGCACCCGGACCGCAGTCGCGTCGACGCTGGTGCACTTCGCCGACCTCACCGACGAGGAGGTCGAGGCGTACGTCGCCACCGCTGAACCTCTCCACGTCGCCGGCGGATTCACCATTGACGGCCTCGGCGGTCCATTCATCAGCGGCATCGAGGGTGATCACCACAATGTTGTCGGCCTCAGCCTGCCGCTGCTTCGAACCATGCTGAGCGAGCTTGACATCTGGTGGCCCAGTCTGTGGAGTGCCGGCAGCCCAAGCCGAGAACATCTCCCACCCGGCTGGTAGCTGAAGGGTTGCTGAAGGACCGACGCCGTCAGCCAAGATTGGCGCCGCAGCCACTCAAACTGGGATCCAGCCCACCGACAGGTTCACGGGCGTCAGTCCAGTGGCGCTGCGAGCGTCGAGAAATCGCGCGCCGCGGCACGGAGGAGGAGGGAGCAGAGGCGTTCTTTCCTCTGCGAGCGACGACGACGGCGGCGGATTCCAAGCGCGATTGCGCGAGCAGAGCACCAAAAAAGGGAGCATGGCATGAAGGAGCTAACGAAGATCATCGTTGCCGGAGTCGGGACGGTCGCGCTGGCCGGAGGAATCGGCGCCGGACTCGCGTACGCCGACAGTCCGGCGGAGGAGCCGATGGCAAACCCAACCGTTTCGCCGACCACCAGCACCACGGAAACACCCACCGCCAAGCCCAGCCGGAAGGGTGATCACAACGGTGACCGGCGAGGCTTCGTTCGCAGACGTCTGCTGGCGCGCGCACTGTATGGTGAGGTCACCCTCGCCGGTGAGGAGCATCGGGTGATCGCGTTCCAGCGAGGCGAGGTTCAGAAGGTCAGCCGGACGTCGGTGACTGTGAAGAGCAACGACGGATTCGTTGAGACGTACGGATTGAGCGACGAGACCAAGGTGCGCGAAAAGGGCGAGCAGGCGGGGGTCTCCGACATCGACACCTCTGATCGCGTGTTGGTTGTCGCCACGAAAGATCATGCGACACTCAATGCCCGTCGCGTGATCGTTCGCAGCACCTAAGGTCTGAGGCGCTCTACGCTCCGGCCACGGTCAGCACGATCAACATCGCATTCAGGGCAGTGACAATGCCGATCACCAACCAGGCGACGCCGATCGTCGCTTGCCTTGTCGGCACCAGTCGCATCAGGTCCTGATCAGCCGCAATCCGAACCAATGGAATCAGAGCGAACGGAATTCCGAATGACAAGATCACCTGGGACAAGATCAGCAACCGCGTTGGCTCCAGGCCGAGTGCGAGCAAGATCAATGCGGGAACCGCGGTCAGCAACCGGCGCCAGATAATTGGAATGCGACGCCGCAGCAAACCATCCATGATCACAGAGCCGGCATATCCACCGACCGATGTGGACGCTAGCCCGGAGGCAAGCAGGGCCAAGGCAAACAGCCCGGCGAGGAGCGGACCCAATTCGGCTTGAATTGCACTGTGCGCAGCCTGCAAGCCGTCCACATTCAAACCGAAGAGGGTGCTGGCAGCCAGCAGCAGCATGCCGACATTGACGGTGCCCGCGACCACCATCGCGAGACCCACATCGAGCCGGATGGTCCGCAGCATCGGGGCGGCACAATCGGGGTCCGCCCGACCGTGCCTGTCCCGGATCAAGGCCGAATGCAGGTAAATCGCATGGGGCATGACAGTGGCACCTAGCATGCCCACTGCGAGAACCGCGCTCTCAGCGCCGCTGAGCCTGGGCACCAGGCCAGCCACGGCTTGCCTAGGATCCGGCGGTGAGGCGATCAGGCCGGCGAGAAAACCAATCGTGACAATAGCGAGCATCCCGGTAATGACACGCTCGAACGTTCGCTGACTGCGGCTGTTCTGCAGGAACAAGAGCGCTGTCGAGACAGCCGTCGTAATAAGCGCTCCAATCACCAGGGGCAGGCCGAATAGGAGATTCAGAGCGACTGCCCCGCCGACGATCTCTGCCAGATCAGTCGCCACGGCGACCAGTTCGGCCTGGATCCAGTAGCAGATTCGCGGTAGCCGAGAGTTCCGGCGAGCCACCAGCCCAGGCAATGTCTCTCCGGTCAGCCAGCCCACCTTCGCGGACAGGTACTGGACAAGACCGGCCATCAAAGTCGCCGCAACGAGCACCCACAGCAACAAGTAACCGAAGGCAGCGCCTGCCTGGGTGTTGGTTGCCACATTGCCCGGATCCACGTACGCGACCGCGGCAACGAAAGCCGGCCCGAGCAGACGGGTGCGCTGCAGTAGCGCTTCTCTCTGCAGCAACATCAACTCAAACGGCCCCCCCCTTGGGCAAGCCTGCCTTGAGGAGGCTACCGGCCGCCCGAACAGCACTTGCAAGCAACGAGTCATCGCGGCCGCAATAGAACCGCCGACACGCGGCGGTCACCGGTGAAGCTGCCGTTCCAGCCATTCCCGCTGAAGGTCATGGTCTTAGCCGCGGGATCGTCTGCATTGACGGTGAATCCAGCCGCCGGCAAGGCACGCCGCAGGTAGGACGCGACCTCCGCCGGCGATGGCGAAGACGTCACTGCCACAACGTTGTTCGGCTGGTCCACCTTTGCCGTGATCGTGGTCGTACGCGGCAGCGAGAACTGCTCAGTCGGCCCATTGAGATAGCCCAGTGCGGCCAGAGTGACGCCGTCGTTGGGTATAGCCAGTGGCGGAGTAGACGCGGCTGTGGGAGCAGGGCTCGAATCGCTTGATGGAGCGGCGCTGCAGCCCATCAGGAGGCAGCCAAGAAGGGCGACGGCCGCCAGCAGCCACCTCCAGCTCTTCCACACGCGCTCCAACCTAGTGTCCGCAAAAGGCAGTGTTTGATGGCACTCTGACAGGCAGCCCGCCAGATTCGCCTCCTTCGTCGCCCGCGAACATGACTAGGTCCTTTCGCGACGCGCGGCCACGAGCTCCTGCAGTCGGCGAAGCGGGCTGCCCGTCATAGTGCGAACGCTCGCTTCGTATTGGGAGCGGATCGATAATGTAGCGTCTTGATGTCCCAATCCACCGAGGTTGCCGTTCGCCGCAGCCGAGTTCCGGCCACAGTTCGCGCTATGCGACCACGTCAGTGGGTCAAGAACCTCCTGGTGCTAGCCGCACCGCTGGCTGCTGGCCGCCTCTTCGAGCCAGCCGTGATCAAGACTGCCGCACTGGGCTTCGTCGCTTTCTGCCTGGTGAGCGCGACTGTCTATCTCGTCAATGACATTCGCGATGTCGAGGAAGACCGGCAGCATCCTACGAAGCGCTTCCGGCCGATCGCCTCGGGGGAGCTGAAGCCCAGCACAGCGGTTCTGGTAGCGGCCATAACTGGTATCTGTGGGCTAGCGCTCGGCTTCTTCGTCTCCGTGCCACTGGGAATCACGCTGCTGGTCTATGTCGGGCTTCAGCTGCTCTATTCCGCATATCTTAAACACCTCCCAGTGGTCGACCTAGCTGTGGTGGCAAGCGCATACCTGTTGCGCGCGATCGCGGGCGGGGTGGCAACCGGCATTCCGCTCAGTCAGTGGTTCCTCCTGGTAGCCGCGTTTGGCTCGTTCTTCATGGTTTCGGGCAAGCGCTACTCGGAGTTGAAGTCGCTCGGTAGCGATGCGGGCACCCGGCGATCGCTGACCCGCTACTCGGAGTCCTACCTCCGTTTCGCGTGGATGTTAGCTGCGGTGATGGTGCTCATCTCGTACAGTCTTTGGGCATTCGAGAACCGCGGGGATAGCCCGCTCGGCGTCCCCTGGACCGCTATCTCGATCGCGCCTTTTACGCTGGCACTGCTGCAGTACGCACTCGAGGTGGATGCCGGCACCGCTGGCGAACCAGAGGAAGTAGTGCTCAATGATCGTGTACTGCAAGGGCTGGGCCTTGTCTGGCTGGCGGTGATCTCCATCGCGGTCTTCTTCTGATGGAAAGAGCGGATTGAGGATGAGTAACGAAGCCGTACCGGCGATCAAGCCCTCTCTGCCGGAGGAGCAGCCGATGATCCCGCAGCCCCTTGTCGAGCTGCACGGCTGGGGCCGGGCTTCTGGAACCATGGCGCATCTGGCCCAGATCGATTCGGTCGCCGACGCGGTATCGGCCTTGCGCACATCCGACGCGCGACGAGGCGTAGTACCACGCGGTCTCGGCCGCAGTTATGGCGACGCAGCTCAGAATGCCGGCGGTACGGCTCTGGATCTCACCAAAATGAACCGAATCTTGTCGATGGACGCGGCCGGCGAGCCGCCGACTGTGACGGTTCAGGCCGGCGTCAGCCTTGATCACTTGATGCGTGCACTGCTGCCGTTCGGGCTGTGGGTTCCGGTGCTTCCGGGTACCCGGCAAGTGACCGTTGGAGGGGCGATTGCCGCCGACGTACACGGCAAGAACCACCATACAGAGGGCAGTTTCGGCAACCACGTTCGTTCCATCGACCTGCTGATGGCCAACGGCAAAGTACGGAAGCTGAGTCCGGAGGGTGAGACAGCTACGCTGTTTTGGGCGACCATTGGCGGAATGGGTCTCACTGGCGCCGTGCTACGGGCCACCTTGGCGCTGCAAAGAACTGAAACCGCATACTTCTCCGTCGATACCAACCGAACGACCGACATCGATGATCTGATGCAGCAGATGTCGGAGCGGGATGACGAGTACACCTACTCTGTCGCGTGGTTCGATGCGGTGACCAGGGGACGCCATATGGGCCGGGCTGTGCTGACTCGTGGGAACAAGGCATCACTCACTGAACTCCCTGTGAAGCTGAAACGGGATCCGTTGAAGTTCGTGGCTCCATCCCTCGGAACGCTCCCAGAGATCTTTCCTAATCGGATGATCAACAAAGCGACGGCTAAGGCCTTCAGCATGGCGTGGTACTTCAAGGCACCGAAGCACCGCACGGGTGAGCTGCAGAACATCACGCAGTTCTTCCACCCGCTTGATCTGCTGGCGGAGTGGAACCGGATTTATGGGCCGAACGGCTTCCTGCAATATCAATTCGTGGTGCCGTTCGCAGAGGCTGACGCCTTCCGGCGGTGCCTCGAGATGATCGTCAACTCTGGCCATTTGTCCTGTATCAATGTGCTCAAGCGATTTGGCGACAGCAACCCAGCGCCGTTGTCATTTCCGATGCCTGGTTGGACTCTCACTGTCGACCTACCCATCGAGCAGGGTCTGGACAAGCTGTGTGATGCCCTGGATGCCGAGGTTGTTGGGGCCGGCGGCCGGGTCTACCTCGCTAAGGACTCGCGGCTCAGCGCGGCAACGTTTCGAAAGATGTATCCACGGCTGAGCGACTTTTTGGTGGTACGCCGAGAAGTCGATCCCGAGGGCATCTTCAACTCCGATCTTGCTCGGCGGCTGGAGCTCAGTAAGCCCGGAATCGGCGGTGCGGCATGATCAATGCTGTGGGTGAGCCTCAATCGCTACTGCTACTCGGCGGTACGTCGGACATCGCTCTGGCGCTCGCGCATCGATATGCCCGGAACGGACTCCGCGTTGTGCTCGCGGCTCGGGCAAGCGAGCGGCGTACCGCAGCGGCAACGGAGCTGAAGAACCTCGGTTGCGACGTCACCGAAGTCGATCTTGATGCTCGTGATCATGAATCGCATGCGGCGACCGTCGAGCTGGCATTCGCCGGTGGCGACATAGACATTGCGGTGATCGCGTTCGGGCTGCTTGGCGATCAAGAACGCGCTTGGCAAGATCCCGATCTTGCTCTCGAGCTGGCAGAAGTGAACTACACCGCACCGGTGCATCTCGGCGTACTGCTGGCACAACGTATGCAATCCCAGGCGCACGGCTGGATCGTGGCGCTATCCAGCGTGGCGGGGGAACGCGTACGACGCTCCAACTTCATGTACGGCTCGACCAAAGCCGGATTCGATGGTTTCTTCCTGGGTTTGGGTGAGGCCTTGCGGACCTATGGCGTACATGTGCTCGTGGTTCGCCCTGGCTTCGTCAAGTCCAAGATGACCTCTGGTCTCGAAGAGGCTCCGCTTGCCGTGACGCCGGACCAGGTTGCCGAGGCAGTGGTCGACGCCATCAAGGCCAAAAGGGAGCTTGTCTGGGTGCCCGGGACCATGCGCGTGGTTATGTCGGGTCTGCGGCACGTACCTCGGCCGCTGTTCCGCAAACTGCCTATTTAGTGCGCGGTATTTTGATTGCTCCGCTCGCTGGCGCTCGCTGTGCCCAATTGCTCGCTCCGCTCGCTGCGATGTTCGCTCGAGGCCGCCGTCTTCGTCGGATCGGATGAAACGATCGCGTTGGAAATCCGCTTTGCTCTCGACGCGTTTCGTCCGCTCCTCCTGCAGATCGGCGGCGCGAAGATCGCGGGGCGCGGATCGCACCTTATAGCCGCCTACTTCATCGTCGCTCGGGGACGAAAAACGTGTCCCCTCACTCCTCCTCAGCACGGCACCGCGCGATCCCGGGCGCTGGCCGGTGCGAGTCAGTGACCGGTCATCGAGATTTGCGGCTCCTCCTGACCCGGGATGTCGGCGAACCGGTCATGCGACCTGAGGTCGTAGATGGCATAGAGCAACACGCCTGCGTAGCAAACCGCGGCCACGATGAAGGCCGGCGCGGTGCCCCATTTGTCGCTCAGCAGGCCCTGGATCGGCGGCATGATGGCGCCACCCACGATCGCCATCACCAGGCCGGCGGCGGCGAATTTCGTGTCCACCCCTAGACCGTGCAGCGCCACCCCATAGATCGTGGGGAACATCAGCGACAGGCAGGCCGACACAGCGACCAGCGCTATCGCCCCCGACAGGCCAGGGAAGAACGCGGCATAGAGACAG